>Ga0194128_10009952_pt1 | contig 11470 bp, 6 predicted proteins | sample TA2KigCa65mmetaG_FD_148650 | JGI IMG/M metagenome (GOLD analysis project Ga0194128, IMG submission 148650) | Freshwater microbial communities from Lake Tanganyika, Tanzania - TA2015037 Kigoma Deep Cast 65m | ecosystem: Environmental > Aquatic > Freshwater > Lake | place: Tanzania: Lake...
CCGCGGCCAGCGGGGCGGAGGCCGCCTGAGGTGGGCCGCCTCAGCCCCAGGCCCCTGTCGGCTGCCCTGGAGGCGGCGATCGAGCCGCTGGCGCCGGCGACGCTGCTCGCGGCGGTGCAGGCGTGCTGGCCCGCAGCAGTGGGCGAGCGTGTGGCCGCTCAAGCCGCCCCGGTCTCCGAGCGCGACGGGGTCGTCACCGTCGCCTGCCGCTCGGCGACCTGGGCGCAGGAGCTCGACCTGCTGGCCGACGAGGTGAGCGCGAAGCTGCGGGAGCTGCTGCCCGGTGGGGCCGATTTGCGTGGCCTGCGCTTCAGCGTGGGAGAGGCGGATTCGTAGTTTCGCTTTAGTTCGTCATTTGCAGGGCTTTTGGCTGCTTCGGGGCGTGTTTCCGTGGACGCTGACTGGTAGACTTATGTGAACCTGCTTGAGGCCCCGGTCCCCCACCCGCACGCAGCACCGCGACGGAGACGAGGAGATCGGGGTTTCCCGTGAATGACTGAAAGGAACCTGAGTGGCGAAGACCACGAAGCCCGCCGCGAAGGCGAAGCCCGCCGCGAAGGCGAAGGCGAAAACGGCCGCCAAGTCCAAGGCCGGCGCCAAGGGCAAGGGCAAGGGCAAGGGCTACAGCGCCAAGGACATCACCGTGCTCGAGGGCCTGGAGGCGGTCCGCAGGCGCCCCGGGATGTACATCGGCTCGACCGGCCCGCGCGGGTTGCACCACCTCGTCTACGAGGTCGTGGACAACTCGGTGGACGAGGCGATCGCCGGCCACGCGAAGAGGGTCAGCGTCACCCTGCATCCCGACAACAGCGTCACCGTGGTCGATGACGGGCGCGGCATCCCCGTCGAGCGCCACCCGAAGAAGCGCAAGCCGGCCGCCGAGGTCGTGCTGACCACCCTGCACGCCGGCGGCAAGTTCGGCGACGGTGGCGGCTACAAGGTCTCGGGCGGGCTGCACGGCGTCGGCGTCTCGGTCGTCAACGCGCTCTCCTCGGTGCTGAAGCTCGAGGTCTGGCGCGACGGCAACGTCTGGGAGCAGCGCTACGAGCGGGGCAAGCCCAGGGCGCCGCTGAAGAAGGGGCGGGCGGTGAAGACCACCGGGACCACGATCACCTTCACCCCCGACCAGGAGATCTTCGAGGACATCGAGTTCGACTTCCAGACGCTGGCCGACCGGCTGCGCGAGACGGCCTTCCTCACCCGCGGGCTCAAGGTCGAGCTGACCGACGAGCGCGGAGGCGGCGAGAAGGTCGAGTTCCAGTACAAGGGCGGGATCGCGGACTTCGTCAAGCACCTGAACGAGTCCAAGGACCCGCTGCACCGCAAGATCGCCTTCTTCGAGGGCGAGACCAAGGACGGCCAGGTCGAGGTCGCCCTGCAGTGGAACGGGACCTACCAGGAGTCGATCTTCTCGTTCGCGAACAACATCAACACCCACGAGGGCGGCACCCACCTCTCGGGCTTCCGATCGGCGCTGACCCGGACGCTGAACGCGGTCGCGCGCAACCGCAACCTGCTGAAGGAGAAGGACGAGAACCTCTCCGGCGAGGACGTGCGCGAGGGCCTGACCGCGGTCGTCTCGGTCAAGCTCGCCGATCCCCAGTTCGAGGGCCAGACCAAGACCAAGCTCGGCAACCCGCCGATCGAGGGCCTGGTCAAGGAGGTCGTCAACCGCCACCTCGGTGACTTCCTCGAGGAGAACCCCGCGGACGCCCGGCGCATCCTGACCAAGGCCGTAGACGCGGCCCGCGCGCGCGACGCCGCGCGCAAGGCCCGCGACCTGACCCGGCGCAAGTCGGCCCTGGAGAACTCGACCCTGCCCGGCAAGCTCGCCGACTGCTCGGTCAAGGACCCGCGCGACGCCGAGCTGTTCATCGTCGAGGGGGACTCGGCGGGCGGCTCCGCGAAGCAGGGCCGCGACCGCAACACCCAGGCCGTGCTGCCGCTGCGCGGCAAGATCATCAACGTCGAGAAGAGCCGCATCGACAAGGTGCTGGCCAACAACGAGATCCAGGCGCTGATCACCGCGATCGGCACGGGCGTCGGCGACGAGGAGTTCAGGCTCGACGACCTCCGCTACCACAAGGTCGTGCTGATGACGGACGCAGACGTCGACGGCGCCCACATCCGCACCCTGGTGCTGACCTTCCTCTACCGGCAGATGCCCGACCTGATCGAGCAGGGCTTCGTCTACATCGCGAAGCCGCCGCTGTACAAGATCAAGCAGGGCAGCCGCGAGATCTACGTCGAGAAGGAGTCCGAGCTCGAGGAGATGCTGCTGCGCGACAAGCTCGACCAGTTCGAGGTGATCGACGCCAAGGGCAAGAAGCACAAGCTCTCCGCGCGGCGCTGGAAGGACTTCAACCGCCACTTCAAGGCGTTCGAGGGCTGGGCCTCGTCGCTGCGGGCCGAGTACGGCCACGAGGCGATCGACTTCGTCGCCGATTCGCACCTGCTGGAGTCGGGAGCGAAGACGATGCCGGCGGCCACGAAGCTGTTCAAGGCCAAGGATCCCAAGGACCGCGCCTACGAGACGAAGCTGCTCAGCTCCAACAGCAAGAAGCTCGTGGTCAAGGGGACCCACCGCCGCAGCGGGCTCGCCCGCGAGCACGAGCTGCCCAGGGAGCTGTTCGACTCGACCGCCTACAAGGAGCTGGTCGAGGCCCACGCGAAGCTGGTCGCGCAGGTGGGCGAGCCGCCCTTCATGGTCGTGCTCGGCCAGGCCGGGGACAAGGAGGACCGCGAGGAGGGCGCCGGCAGCTTCGGGGACCTGCGCCGCGCCGTGCTCGAGCTCGCCCGCCAGGGGATCCAGCTCTCACGCTTCAAGGGGTTGGGCGAGATGAACCCCGAGCAGCTGCGCGAGACCACGATGGACCCGGCCAGCCGCACGCTGGCGCGGGTGCGGATGGACGACGCCGCGACCGCCGACCGCACCTTCAGCGACCTGATGGGCGACAAGGTCGAGCCGCGCAAGGAGTTCATCGAGCGACATGCTCGCGACGTGCGGTTCTTGGACGTGTAGGGGGGGGGGGAGCGATGGCTGAGGAAGACGCCGGCGGCCTCGATGCCCTGACGGGCAACATCGAGGAGCGCGAGCTCGAGAAGGAGATGCGCTCCTCCTATCTCGACTACGCGATGAGCGTGATCGTCGGGCGGGCCCTGCCCGACGTCCGCGACGGCCTCAAGCCGGTCCACCGCCGCGTGCTCTACGCGATGCACGACCTCGGCCTGCAGCCCAACCGGCCCTACCGCAAGTCCGCCTTCATCGTCGGCGAGGTGATGGGCAAGTACCACCCCCACGGTGACTCGGCCATCTACGAGACGCTCGTGCGCATGGCGCAGGACTTCTCCCTGCGCTACCCGCTCGTCGACGGCCAGGGCAACTTCGGCTCGATCGACGACGACCCGCCGGCCCAGATGCGCTACTGCGTCACCGGGGACACCCGGGTGGCGACGACGCGCGGCACGGTCCGGATCGACTCGATCGTCCCTGACGCGGATCCTGAGAGCGACAACGAGATAGGCCTCGAGGTCCTGGACCGCCTGGGGCGCCCAGTGCGTGCCTCAAGGCTGTTCCACTCCGGAGAGCACCCCACCCTGCGGATGCGTACGACGCAGGGTCACGAGCTGACCGGCACTCACAATCATCCGGTCCTCTGCCTGGTGGACATGGCCGGAGTGCCGCTGCTGATGTGGAAGCTGCTGGAGGAGATCGCCCCCGGGGATCGCGTGCTGATCTCGCGCACCGTTCGGGAGCCCGAGCGCGCCCTTCGGCCCGACGAAGAGATGCTCGGAACGCTGCTCGGCGGCTTCGTCTCCGAGGGCTGGGTGAGCGCCGAGCGCGCGGGCTTCAACAACACCGACCGGGAGTTCTTCGACGCCGTCAGTGCGGCTTTCGACGCCATCGTGGGGGGGCCGCGCTACGTCTACAGCCGCACAATCGCCTCGGGCAGCCTCCTCCATGAGCTGGACGTCCAGAACCTGGAGGCGTTGCGCGCTTCGCCGCTCGCCGAGGTCACCGGTCGCTCGGACGCCAAGGCCGTGCCCGAGACGATCTGGAGCGGGAGCCCGCTGCTGAAGCGTGCCTTCCTGAAGGCGCTGTTCACCGGCGACGGCTCGTCGTCACTGCTCCCGCACAGGGCGATCCAGGTCAGCTACTCGACTCGGAGCGAGCGCCTTGCGCGCGACGTGCAACTGCTGCTGCTCGAGAACGGAGTCGCGTCGCGAATCTGCCGCTACGCCAACGGAGAGCGCAAGCTCGTGATCAGCAACCGGCGAGACGCCCGCCGCTTCGCGGTCAACGTCGGCTTCCTGGGCGCCAAGCAGGCAAAGCTGATCGCTGAGCTCCGGGCCCTCCCCGGGTCCAGCACGGCGATCAGCGGTGACTTCGTTCCCTTCGTAGCCAACTACATCCGATCCGAGGGCGGCGCGGGCTGGGACGATCGTGACTGGCTGAAGCGACACAACGTGGACCGCATCGAGCGCTGGGAGCAGAGGGGCACGGCGATTCGCGAGCGGATCGCAAACGACGAGGTCCAGGCGACGGTGGACCCCCTGGTCACGGGTGACTATCTCTACGCCGAGGTGGAGTCCGTCGTGGGCGCCGGGGTGCAGGCCGTCTACTCGCTCAAGGTCGAGACCGACGACCACTCGTTCATCACCAACGGCTTCATCAGCCACAACACCGAGGCCCGGCTCGGGCAGATGGCGACCGAGCTGCTGCGCGACATCGACGCCGACACGGTCGACTTCGGGCCGAACTACGACGAGTCGACGCGCGAGCCGCTGCTGCTGCCGGCGCGCTTCCCGAACCTGCTGGTCAACGGCGCCGCCGGGATCGCGGTCGGGATGGCGACCAACATCCCGCCCCACAACCTGCGCGAGGTCGCGGGCGCGGTCAGCGCCTTCATCGATGACCCTGAGGTCGACATGAAGGGCCTGATGAAGCACGTCAAGGGCCCCGACTTCCCCGGAGGCGGCACGATCATGGGCGTCGAGGGGATCCGCGACGCCTACCGCTCGGGCCGCGGCTCGATCAAGGTCAGGGCCAAGGCCCACGTCGAGCCACTCAAGGGCGGGCGCGACGCGATCGTCGTCACTGAGCTGCCGTTCCAGGTCAAGAAGGGCGGCGAGGGCGGCCTGATCACGAAGATCGCCGACCTCGTCCGCGAGAAGAAGATCACCGGCATCTCGGACCTGCGCGACGAGTCCGACCGCTCCGGAATGCGGCTCGTGATCGAGACCAAGCGGGGCGGCGACCCGCCCGCGGTGATCCTGAACCAGCTCTACAAGCGCACCGCGATGCAGCAGAGCTTCGGGATCAACATGGTCGCGCTGGTCGACGGTGTGCCGCGGACGCTGAGCCTGCTGGAGCTGATCCGCCACTACGTCGGCCACCAGAAGGAGGTGATCACCCGGCGCACCCAGCACCAGCTCGCCCGCGCCGAGGCCCGCGCCCACATCCTCGAGGGGCTGCTGATCGCGCTCGACAAGCTCGACGCGGTGATCAAGCTGATCCGCGCCTCGGCGGACCCCGACGTCGCCCGCGACGGCCTGATCACGAAGTTCAAGCTGACCCGCCCGCAGGCCCAGGCGATCCTCGACATGCGCCTGCAGCGCCTGACCGCGCTCGAGGCCGACAAGATCCGCGAGGAGCACGCCGAGCTGACCAAGCTGATCAAGGAGCTGCGCGCGATCCTGGCCGACGAGGCCAAGGTGCTCGGCCTGGTCAAGTCCGAGCTCTCCGACGTCGTCGAGCGCTTCGGGGACGAGCGGCGCACGGAGATCAGCGCCGCCGAGGGCGAGCTCGACATCGAGGACGTGATCGCCGACCAGCAGATGGTGATCTCGATCACCGCATCGGGCTACGCGAAGCGGCTGCCGCTCGCGACCTACCGCCAGCAGCGCCGCGGCGGCCGCGGGGTGATGGGGATGAACCTGAAGGAGGGCGACTACATCGAGCACCTGCACGTCTGCTCGACCCATGACTACCTGCTCTTCTTCACCAACCAGGGCAAGGTCTACCGGCTCAAGGTCTATGAGCTGCCCGAGGGCGCGCGCACCTCGAAGGGACGCGCGCTCGTCAACGTGCTGCCGCTGCGCGAGAAGGAGCGGGTGATGGCCGTGATCCCGACCCGCGACTTCAGCGAGGGCAAGTACCTGGTGTTCGGGACCAAGAAGGGAATGGTGAAGAAGACCGAGTTCAAGGAGTACGACACCAACATCAAGGCCGCCGGCCTGATCGCGATCAACATCAAGAAGGGCGACGAGCTGATCCAGGTGCGCCAGACCTCGGGCAAGGACGACATCATCATGGTCTCCAAGGCCGGCACCGCGGCGCGCTTCAACGAGAAGCTGGCGCGCCCGATGGGCCGCGGCACTGCGGGCGTCAAGGGGATGAACGTCGGCCAGAAGGGCAACGAGGTGCTGGCGCTCGAGGTCGCGCGCGACGAGGACGAGCTGTTCGTGGTCACCGAGAACGGCTACGGCAAGCGCACCCCGATGTCGCAGTACCCGGTCAAGGGCCGCGGCACCCAGGGCGTGCTGACGATCAAGCTGACGACCAAGAAGGGCGGCCTCGCCGGCGCCCTGATCGTGCGCTCGCACCAGGAGCTGATCTTCATCTCCCAGAACGGGATGGTGCAGAGAAACGGTGTCGCGGGCATCTCGGAGATGGGCCGTGCCACGCAGGGCGTCAAGGTGATGAACCTGAAGTCCGGCGACCGCGTCAGCGCCGTGGCGCTGGTGGTCGAGTCGGGCAACGGCGAGGACGGGAACGGCGCGAAGCCGGCCGCGCTCTCGCTCGAGGACGAGGCGGCGATCGCGGCCGAGGAGGCGAAGGCGATCGCGGCCGAGGAAGCGGGCGCGGAGGAAGCGGGCGCGGAGGCCGTGCAGCTCACGGGCCCCGCGGACGGGGCCGAGGCGGGCAACGGCAAGCCGCCGACGCCGAAGGCGAAGCGCGCGCCCGTCAGCAGGACGAAGCAGGGCGCCGCGCGGAAGCCGAAGGCGGCAGCGAAGGTGAAGCCGAAGGCGGCAGCGAAGGTGAAGCCGAAGGCGGCCACCAAGCGCTCCGCGGCGAAGAAGCCCGCGGCGAAGAAAGCATCCCCGAAGAAGCGCAAGCCGAACCCCGGCACGGTCCGGGGCCAGGCCCGCAGGAAGCGCTCCTAGCGTCTCAGCGGCCGCGGGCGCGCCGAGCGCCTACGCCGCGGCCGGGCAGGTACTGCTCCCAGGTGGCCGGGGTTCGTGGGGCGGCGATGCGGATGAACACGGTCGGCCCCGGCGGACGCGGACGCGAGCGCGGGTGCATGCGGATCTCGTGGGGCATGCGGTTGCCCTTGCGCCGGTTGCAGGAGGCGCAGGAGGCGACGATGTTCTCCCAGACCGACTCCCCGCCGCGGCTGCGCGGGATCACGTGATCGACGGTCAGCCCCGGCTTTTCGGTGCCGCAGTACTGGCAGGTCCACTCGTCGCGGGCGAGCACGGCCTTGCGGGTGATGCGGCGGCGGTGAATGTCCCTCGGGACGCGCACGAAGCTGACCAGCCGGATCACCTCGGGCATGTCGAGACGCATCCGCTCCGAGCGCAGCACGCCGTCGCCGTTCTCCAGCACCTCGGCCTTCTGCTTCAGGATCAGGACCAGCGCACGCCGCACGGTGCAGACGTTGAGGGGCTCATAGGTCGCGTTCAAGACCAGCACCCGCCCCCGGGCGAGCCGTCGAGCCGCCCCGACGACCGGCGCCTCCCCGGGGTCGGATCCGGGGCCGCTCGAATCCCTCCGGCCTGCCGCCGGCACCGCTCCGTTGCCAGCGGCGGAAGCCATGCCCATCGCGCCGCGATTCTAACCGAGGGCAAACCCGGCCCAAACGGCCCAGCGGGAGCCGGCGACGCGCGAGCGGGCGCTAGCCGCCGACCGGATAGCTGCCCAGGATGCGGACCGATTCCGCCAGCGAGCGCAGCTCCTCGATCGCGTCGGCCACCGGTTGCTCTTGGACCCCGCCCTCGAGATCGACGAAGAACATGTAGCGGCCCAGCCCGCCCGGCCGCGGCCGCGACTCGATTCGCGTCAGGTTGACCCCCTTGGCGGAGAACGCCTGCAGCGCGTCGACCAGGGCGCCGGGCCGGTCATCGCCCAGCTCCGCGAAGATCAGCGACGTCCGCCAGGGGCCGGAGGCGCCGGCGGGCGCCTCGGTCCCGCCCGGGGCGATCCAGACGAAGCGGGTGACGTTGTCGGGATGGTCCTCGACGCCGTCTAGCAGGACCACGCACCCGTACAGTTCGGCGGCGCCCGCGGCCCCGAGCGCCGCCCACTGCGCCGAGCCCTCGCTCACGATCCTGACGGCCTCGGCGGTGCTGGAGGCGGTCCGGACCTCGGCCCGCGGAAGCTGCTCGCGCAGGAAGCGCGCGCACTGGGCGGTCCCCTGTGGATGGGAGAGGACGACCTCGATGCGATCGAGCGGCAGCTCCTCGCGGGCGATCAGGCAATGGCTGATCGAAAGGTCGTGCTCCCCGATGATCGTCACCCCCTCGGTCTCGAACGCGAGCGTGTCGAGCGTCGAGCGCACGGCGCCCTCGATCGAGTTCTCGAAGGGCACGAAGGCGCGGTCGGCCTCGCCGGCCTCGACCGCCGAGATCGCCGCGAACACCGACGCCGCCGGCACAGCGTCCAGCTCGGCGCCGGCGGCGGCCTCGCGCAGGGCGTCCTCGGTGAAGGTCCCGGGCGGGCCCAGGTAGGCGACGCGCACCGGCTAGCCGGCCCCGAAGATGACCTGGTAGCTCGAGGTGTTGTTGTCGGCGACGGCCTCGCCCGGGACAGGGTCGACCAACACCTCGATCGTCACCTCGGCGCCCGGCTGGGGCAGGGGGGAAAGCCGCAGCTTGGCCTCCCCGGTCTCGCCTGGGGCGAGCTCGGGGATGTCGGTCTCGAAGGTGTTGCCCTCGAGCGTCACCGTGATCCCGATGCCCGCCTCCTCGGCGGTGCCCTGGTTCTGGACCTGGATCGCGATCTCGTCGGACTCCGAGGAGACCTCGTTGGTGATGTCGGGGTCGAGCGTCGTGTCGCCGAGCGATGTCTGGATCAACCCCAGCCCGTGCTCTCCGGGGACGGAGTCCTCGCCGCTCACGCCCGAGAAGATCGAGGCGATCTCCGTCTGATCGAGGAACTCCGTGCCCGAGCCCTCGGGCATGAAGTTGCCGGCGGGCATGTCGATCCCCTCGACACCCTCCTCCTGGAGCACCCCTTGGATCTCGGGGTCGGCCACCTGGATCCAGAGGATGTCGCTGGCGTAGAGCTCGCCCATCGCGTTGGTGATGCTCTCGATCGCGTCGGCGGTCTCGGTGTCCGCAGCGGCGCCGGTGACGTTCTCGGAGACCGTGGCGAGGGCGTCGCGGCGCAGCCGCAGCGACAGGGTCGCCGCACTCTGGGCGCCGCGCATCTGTCCGGGGGCGTCGAGGGCCTCGGCCCGGTCGAGCAGCTGCTCAGAGGCGCCGCGCAGGCTCGCGACCTGGTTGGCGAGGTCGATCTCGGTGGTGCTCTCGATCGCCTCGAAGAAGTCCTTGCCGCGCTGCTCGGACTCGGCCATGATCGTGCCCATGTCGGAGGCGTAGTTGCGCAGGCCGCGGTCCGAGCGCGCCTCCAGGCAGCCCCGGATCCCGACCACGAACAGGATCAGGAAGAGCACGCCGACGCCGACCGCGATCAGCCGGCGAACCAGGATCTGCTGCCGCTTGCGCTGGGGCCCGCCCTCCCGCCTCGGCGGGTGCTCGGGCTCCTCTCGCACGGCGAGTTGTTCTTCCTCGTCGAGGAATGCCAAGACACCGAGAGTATGAACACCCGGCCACGCGGTCGCCTCGCCGCGCAGGAGTAGCCACCCGGGCGACGAAACGGGAAGCCAGCATGGTGGGCGAGCTGATCCTGGGCAGATTCCGCGTCGAGCGCCGCATCGGCAGCGGCGGCTTCGGCACGGTCTACCGCGCCTGGGACGAGCGCCTCGAGCGCCCGGTCGCCGTCAAGGCGATCGAGAGCGACGCCGCCGCTCCGCGCGTCGTGCGCGAGGCCCAGGCAGTGGCCCGGCTCGAGCATCGCAACCTGGCGACCCTGTACGAGCTCGCCAGCGAGAACGGCCACGCCTACCTGGTCAGCGAGCTGATCGACGGCCCCACCCTGCGCGCGGCGGGGCGCCGCGGCGAGCTCAGCGACCGGCTGGTCGCCTCGATCGGCGCCGATTGCGCCGCCGCCCTCTCCCACGCCCACCGCAACGGGGTCGTCCACCGCGACGTCAAGCCCGAGAACGTGCTGATCGCGCCCGGCGGAGAGGCCAAGCTCGTCGACTTCGGGATCGCCCGGATCACGGGGCAGCACACGCTGACGAACACCGGGGACGTGCTCGGCACGCTCGGCTACATGGCCCCGGAGCAGGCCGAGGGGCAGCGCCCGGGGCCCGCCGCCGACGTCTACTCGCTGGGCCTGACTCTGTACGAGTGCTTCAGCGGGGAGCACCCCCGGGTCGGAGAGGGCCCCGCCGCAACCGCGCGGGCGATCTCCGAGCCCGTGCTGCCCCTGGCCGGGATCAGGCCGGATCTGCCCGAGCCGGTCACGGACGCGATCGACTCCGCGCTCGACACCGACCCCGAGCTTCGCCCCCTCGCCTCCGAGCTGGAGGGGGCCCTGGCCGCGACCGAGGGCGAGATGGAGGGAACGGCGCTGCCGCCGGTGCTGCGCCCCTCCGACCCCGAGATCGGGCCGGGGCGCCCGCGCGACGCCGTAGAGGCCCTGGCCCGGTTCGCCCCGGCGGCCTCGATCCTGGTGCTGACGATGGTCGCCCTGCTCGTCGCCGGCGCCCCGGGCCCGGTGCTGCTCGCCGCGCCCCTGGCCGGCCTGATCGCGGTGGCGCGGCCGCGGCCGGGGCTGGCCACCGGCGCCGCCGCGACCGTCGGCTGGACGGCGCTCGGAGCGGGTGAGCCCGGAGCCGCCCTGGTCGCGGCGCTGCTGGTCGCACCCCTGTTCCTGGTTCCCGCGGAGTCACGGTCCCTGCTCGCGCTGCCTGGGCTCGCGCCCGTACTCGGCGTCAGCGGCCTCGGAGCGGCCTATCCGGCCCTCGCGGGACTCAGCGGCGGGTTCGCCGCGCGAGCCCTGCTGGGAGCCTGCGGCTACCTCTGGCTGGCTGCGTGGGAGCTGGCGAGCGGGCGCACGCTCCTGATCGGGCCGGACGAGGCCGCGGCGCCCGGCTGGGAGGGGTCGGCCTCCGCCGCCGCCTCCGAGGTGGTCGCCCCCCTGCTCGCCCCCGGCGTGGTCGCGGTGGCGGCGCTCTGGGCCGCTGCCGCCGCCGCCCTGCCGCTGCTCGTGCGCGGCCGCGTTCCCGTGCTCGACGTGGTCGGCGCCCTGCTCTGGGCGGCCGGACTGATCTCGCTGACGAGGCTGCTGGCCGGGTCCGGCGGCGAGCCCGCCGGGCTGCTCTTCGCCTCGGCCCTGGCG
>Ga0194128_10009960_pt1 | contig 11464 bp, 16 predicted proteins | sample TA2KigCa65mmetaG_FD_148650 | JGI IMG/M metagenome (GOLD analysis project Ga0194128, IMG submission 148650) | Freshwater microbial communities from Lake Tanganyika, Tanzania - TA2015037 Kigoma Deep Cast 65m | ecosystem: Environmental > Aquatic > Freshwater > Lake | place: Tanzania: Lake...
GAATTGACCGTGACCGAGACCACCTTTCCGGGAACCGACCTCCGCCTCATTTACCAGCCAGTCGGTGCCAAAGAAATTCCACGGGATCAGGACTCGTGAGGCTTACGGGGAGAAACGGATGGCGCGCGCGTAGTGGATACGGGAAACGCAATGGCCTATTTCAGCTACCCGGAATCGGATCACGACGCGGGCATTCCGGTTGATGAGGCTGGGCCTGAATACATCCGCGTGCCCCAGCGGGGACACGCGGAGTTCGAGTGGGAGGGGCGAGTGTATCGCTACCTGAACCGCTGGGCAGCAGTGGAAATGGATTTGAGGCCGGAGGCTTGGGGAGGATGAACTGGGCGAAACCAACAGCCTTGAACTTCACGACGCGAGTCGGCTGCGATAGCAAACACACGAGCAATGAAAATTGCCATTCTCGGTTGGGGTTCGTTGGTTTGACGGGCACTTGGCAGAAGATCGGCCCCGAACGGACTTGGAGGAGCCATCACGGATTTGCAGAGACGAGAGAGCATGCCGAATCGCGACCAGATCGGCTGCGCAGACCTTCAGCACAATCGCCAGAGCGCCCGCGCGCTTGAGAAACACCCAATGCCTGCGAGCGCATCCGAGCTTGGGCTGCGCAGAATAGCTTAGGAGGCGACGTCATGATTCGGAGCCGTGCTTCGCATTAAAGTTCCACGGGCCGCGAAGCCATCTCATAAATGGAAACAGCGCCAAAATGTCTCTTGTACAAGGGTGGCGGTACTGTATAGTAGTCATGGATGGATTTGACTGACGAGCAATGGAAAGTCGTTTCAACCATCCTTCCCGAAGATCCAATTCGCGAAGACAAACGCGGGCGCCCTTGGAGCGATCGACGAACGGTTCTCAATGGCGTGCTCTGGATTCTTCGCACCGGAGCGCCTTGGAAAGATCTGCCGTCGCCATACGGCCCATACCAGACGGCGCACCGCCGATTCCAAAATTGGGTTCGCTCCGGAGTGATAGAAAAAATCCTGGTCGCGCTGGCCGCGCATCTCAAAGAAGCCGGCGGGCTCGCCGCGATCATCCTTCTCAGGCATTTATGAGATGGCTTCTAAGACATGCGATTTGCGTTAGTCGAAGGCATACGAACGCCCGTGCTCGTGAGACAGGCGTCTTGTTTGCGTTTGCGGCTGGCGTCGGCGCTCGAGAGTTCCCTGGACCTCTTTGCTTGTCGGGTTCAACTGCAGGATCTCCGTCACCAAGGCCAAGTTGTTCCGTAGCACAACTATGCTTCTCTCCAGTTCGCCGATCCGGTCCTGTCTCAGTTTAAGGTTCTGCTCCAAGCGTGCCAGGGAGGTGCGCATGGATTCAACTTCCGTGCCGGTGAATTTCTTGTCCAGTTCCTCCATGTCCACACCGCTGCGGGCGATGTAAACGTCGGGCATCCTGCTGGAAAAGGCCCACCCGTAACGGATGCAAAGCTGCTGCCGATTGAGCTTGCTGGCGTAGTAAGTCGCGGAGCTGTGGCGGAAGAGGTGGTAGTGGATGGAGCGTTTGAGCACGTTCTTTCCCAGTCGGTGGAGAAACAGTCTGGCCGCGGTGTAGGCCCGACGAAAGACCGGCTCGTCCGATTGTATCCCTTCGGTGTCGCGCTGCCGCAGGTAATCGCGCACCGCTTCCAAGCTCGGCGGCCAATAGAGCGAAACCACCCGGCCCTTGGTCTTGCTGTATTCTTCCCTGAGCGTGATCTTCGGGTAGTTATGCGTCTCTGTCGGCAATTGGATGTCCTCGCGGCGGATGTTGTGGAATTCAGTGGCTCGCGCGCCGGTATCGAACAGAACCGCCACCAGGAAGCGTTCCTCGGCGGACTTGCAGGCTTTGAAAAGAACCAGGAGGTCAGACTCCGACAGGAAGTCGGGCGTCTTGAAGACCTGGCGAGTGTCAAACCACCCGACCAGTTCGGCGGCTTTGGATTCACCAAGCCGCCAGCGCAGATAGACCTTCAGAGCGCGGCGCATGTCGACCTTGGTTGCGTGAGCGTAGGGAGCCGAGCGGTTGCTGTGGATTTGCCCATAGGAAAGGGCTTTCTCGAACGCTTCAAGGTCTGGTAGCCGGAGCCGGGTTACCGACTTGCCGAAGAACTCCAAGGGTGCCCGGAGAACGTCGAGGTATTTACACTGCCGACTTTCGGAGATCTTCCTTCCTTTGTTGACTCGGCCCAGTTCCAGTTCTTCCAGGAATCGCACTACGGCACGCTGCTCCTCGGCTGGGATCTTCCAGGTGCCGATCAGTCGTTTGCGTCCGGCGATGGACCTTTGGTGAATGTCGATGCGGGGTGCCATCCGGTGCGGAGGCAGGTGGGGTATATAAGCTTTTCCCTAACTGTATCAACTTTGTAACACGCCCGGACCAGGAGTGTAACAAAGTTGATACAGTTGGCGACAACCACCCCTGCGTGCCCGGGTTTGCAGAGTCAAGCCTGGCGGGTAGCGGAAGCGGGTGGCGGCTTGCGATCTTGCAGCAACCGGAGCAGGAGCATCAGGACTTCATCCGGACACTGGTCCAGCAATCGCCTTAACTCGGCATCTCGATCCTTACGGGTGTCTGCTGAATCGGACAGTGGCTTGGTCATGGCCTGGAGTACAGTCCGGCAGTTATGAACCTACCGTGCAAATCGTTCGGAACCGGGCTTTCAGGCAGTGGATTTGACCCGCTCGGATGGGGGCTGTTTCCCACATACTTACGTATGTACTCAGTCAGGCTTTGCTCGGAGGAAGATGCGGTAGGGCCGGTGGGCCTTGTTCTTCCGAGAGGCCGTGCGGTCGTAATAGACCGGGGGCAGGCTCTGGCTTCCAGCCGGGACCGTGTTGGCGAGCAACCGGAGGGCGTTGGCTACGGTGTGACCACTGCGATGGCAGAGCTTCATCAGCCGGGAAAGGCTCAAGGGGTACTGGTAACAGGGCCGCGTGCGGTGGAGATGCCGATAGTAATGCACGATTTGTTCGTGGACCAACCGGAGCAGCCGGGATTGTCGCTGATCCAGTTCCTCGATGATGCCGGACTTAATCCAGACCCGTTTCTCGATCGTCCTCACCTCCGTCCCCGAGCATCTGATCGTCAATGACTCCCTTGCGCACAGGCACCAGCGGAAACCGCACGAAGCAAGGATTGACCCGTCCTTTGATCTTCACGATGCCTTCGCCGACTCGGAGGCAGTCCAGGAACGCCTCCTCCGTCTGAGGCAAGAACAAAGCGCGCCGGGCGGTCTGGATGTCATCCTCGTGCTGGAGGCCGAGGTAAATCTGGGTGTTGGAATTGCCCAGCACATAGATCGGCAGCACGGAGGGATGCTGGGTGATATTGATCAACCCTTCCCCGAACCCTCGAATCTCCCGAAACAGGTTTTCCAAACTGTTGGCTGCCTGACGTTCCACTAAGCTTTTGGGGAACAGATTGTGGACCTCTTCCAGGACCGTGACATGGCGCAGGTCATCGGTTTCTCCCTGGCCCAAGCGGTAGAGATGAATCCAGCGCAGAACAATCTCACTGAAGAAGACTCGGAGCGGTTTGGGCAGTTCCTGATCCAATTCGACGATCACGGGTTGATCGAGCAATCCTTCGAGCTTGACCGGATGCCGGGCATTGAAGGCTCCCGCGGCAGGACCAAAGGTGAAGGTCTTCAAGATCCTCGCACAACTGTCCTGCCAAAGCATGCGCCGGCCTTTGAACTGGACCCGATTCAATTCCTCGGCGGCGTCGAAGAAGTTGGGGTGCCTTGTCGGCGGCCCGTCGTAAAGGCCAAACTCCTCGAACTTCTTGTCGAACATCTCGATGAAGATGTCCGCCACGCCGGGGCCGGAGATGTGGGATTTCTCCAGCGCCTCGGCCACGACACTGATCCAGGTCTTGGGATGGACGCCGGGCGGGGCGCGGAGCGGATTCCAGTTGAAGGGCGAGGCCGTCTTGCGGCCGACGGAGAAGATGCGCAGGCCCTGGACTTTGGGATGATCCAGGCTGCGCAGAGCCCGGTAGCTGCGTTTCCAATCAATGACCAGGAACGGGATGTCCTTTTCGAGCAGTCCGAGCAAAAGGGCGTGGGCGGCGTTGGTCTTGCCAGTGCCGGTCACCCCGTATAGGCCGACGTGCTTGATGAAATTCTCCCGCCGCAAGTAGAGCGGGTGCAACGGCCGGTTGCCGTAATGGACCGTGCCCAGAAAGAACTCGCCGGCGGCATCGTCCGGGGAGGGTGGCGGAAGCAGGATAGGTTCCTCACTCACAGACGCAGCCAAGTACTGGACAGCCAACATCTGAATGAGTGCCTCGGTTTCCAGTTTGGACGGGAGCGTTTCGGCCGTGACGTAGGCCATCCAGAGCGCGTCCGCGCGCATGCCCAGGATCGGCCGCAGCTTCTTACACAACTGTTTGAGTTCCAGTTCCCGCATGCCCAAGGAAAATAGCCCGAGAGCGGGCCAGTTCGTGGGCCTCCCACGCCACGAGAAGATCACGAATGACATCGACCAAGTCCCGCCACGCTTCGACATCCTGCGCCCGGCGCTCTTTGGCCACCTGGGCCAATTCGTTGTAGAGCTCGGACGTCTGGCGGTGATCGCGCAACTGATAGTTGGCCAGACGGGCGACGTGGTGTAAGGCATCGCTGATTCGTTCCTGGTCCTGGTCGATGCGGTCGTGGTTCCGATCCCAGATTTGGACTCGGGCGCGCAACTCGGCCACGAGGATTTCCAGTTTGGTGTTTAGGATATTCGACTTGGATCCGAGCAACTGATCCAGAGCGGTGGCGCCGCCGGACTGGGCACGTGACAATGGAGCCGGCTGCGGGGTCGTGAGTGAATAGGAGTTCATCTCCAGAAAATGAACCAGACCTTTAAGACCGTTGCCAACGATTGCTTCGGAAATCAGCCTTTGGCCGGCGAGGTGCATCAAGCGTTCCGAACGAATTGGGCGAAAGGTTTATTAACTGGCGAGGGACGACAAGGGGATGGAATCTGTTGCCACTCTGGCGGGATGGCTGAAACGAGGCCAACAGCGAGCTGCCGTAGCCCGAGCGCTGCGCAAGCCGATGACCGGTTCAGAAATCTGTGTCGAAGCCCGGCGCTGGACGCCTCGGATCCAGTTGCGCGACGTGTGGTTTCTGACCCGGCAATTGACTTGGCGGGGGCTGGTTATTCCTTTGAACCGCCACCGGAATAGCGGACGGCTCTATGCCTGGACTGAGCTGGGCCGGTCGGCGGTCGCCAAAGCGTTTGATCTTCAGATCCCGCCGGTTCCCACCGAGGTGAATTGGCGCAAGTACGCGGATGTGGTCCGCGCCAAGACACGGAGAATCGTGCTGGACGGTCTGGGTCAAACGGTCGCGCGCACTCGGCAAGGGCAGACGGCCACCGGATTACGGCGACATCTGCGGGAACATCATTCTATCGGACTCAACCCGGTGCTGCGGTCTCTGCACGAACTGGAGGCGTTGGGCTTGGTCCGGGTCAACCCAGAAACGTTGAAAGAGGGCCGAAAGCAATATGAACCGACACCGTGCGGATGGAAGATTCTCAAGATACTGCGTCAGTGATGGTCTTGAGGCGACGCACAGGGCATGCGCGCCGCGGGTGCCTCCCATCGCCGGAAAGACCGAAGACTAAGAAAAGGCCTGTCGCACGCTCAGCAGCGACCCGTTGGCCGTGCTCTTGTATCCTAACTGCACTCGGCCATCCATCGTGTACATCCCCAATTGCCACTTCATACCTTGACGCTCGATGAGCGTAGGCAAAGTGACGCAGGAATCCCGACCGCAGTACGCAACAAACCCTCTGTCGTCCTGAGGCGTTGGCTGTCCACTATTGGCAACACCAGGTTTTGAAAAGGCCACGGGTTTTGCGGAGAAGAACAGGACAATTCCGCCGAGGAGGAGGAGCGCCAACAGAAGTATCCAGAGTTGATTCCGTGTCATGCCAGTCCAAAGAAAGGCCTGCTAATAAACCTATCGATAGTGGCTCAGCCAAGTGCAACATGAACCACGCCGCGCGGGGGATGATAACCGAGCAACCGGCCGTTGATCCTGGACGACCGAAAGGCATATAAGGGCGCGTTCCCTGGAAGGAGGATGGCAGATGACATGCATCGGTGGATTGCCGCGATTCGTCCGGAGGCTTATTGCGCACCCTCACTGCGGCGAGAAGTAAAACGCATTCTCCAATCGGACAACGGCAGCGAGGCGGCGTGGCAGCGCGCGGCGACGGTGGCCAGACCGAAGGAATTGACCGCATTGGGTGATCACGAGCCGACAGTGTCATTTTCCGACCGAGCGTCGGTGCCGGTGGTCCAGCACACGCTGGTTTACGATTCGCTGGATGAGAGCCTGGAAGCGCTCTATTTCGAGTTGCTCGGAGCGTTTGAACGATCCGACCGCTGGCAAGTGAGCAAGTTGCGGGACGAGACGGCACCAACGTCCGGCTCGAGTCTATTCGCCGAACAGATCCGGCGGCTGCAGACGACCCAGCGCGAAAGCCAGCACTTCCTCCGGCAAGCCGGTGAGCTGGTGCAATCCATCTTGCGGGAACAGCCCGCCATCGAGCGCCTCCAGCAACTGCTGCACTGGGTTCAGGCGTATCAGAGCGGAGAGGCGGACCAACGGCGCGCGGCCCTGGTGATGTTGAAGCAGGCGTGGCTGGAGGAGAATCCACGCGGGGCGGCTGGTGTCGGTGGACCACGTTGGGACCCCGAAGCGCTGTCGCATTTCTTTGCCGAGGAGCGGGAATCCGAGCCGGTGAAGCCGGACGGCGATTGGCGGACCATATTGAATCGGCGACAGCAGGATTCCTTCGGGCGTTGGCAGGAAAGAGCCGAAGCGAGCCTGAGATCCCAACTGGAGCTAAAGCAGCGTCAACTCGGCCAGCAATCGGCCACTCTGAAACTTCTGGCCCGTTGGCTGCGGCCGTATCTGCGGTCAAGTCGTTCGCTGGATCCGCGGACCCCGGTGGACGCCGCCCTGGTGAACGTCTTCAATACCGCCGTCGTGGACTTGGTGCTCGTGGCCCAGGACGCCGTCCCGGTGGAGGAGTGGGTGGCGGCAGGCGAGGTGCCCAAATTCGTGATTCGGGCAGCCCGGCGCCGGCCGACACCCGTGGTGCTGGTGGAACTGCGACTGCGGAGCGCACCGCTGCGGACCAGCGGGGGAGCGCATGCACACCGGGGGAGGATGGAACTACGGCTGAGCAGTTACGCTTTGAGTTCCGGCGAACTGGCCTGGTTGCGGCGGGAGATGGAACGGGACGACCTAACCCAACTGGTGTCCGCGCTGGAAGGCGCTCTGGACGCCACCATGCAGACGGTCTTGGCGGCCGTCGGGGAAACCGGAGATAAGCCGCCGATCACTCCGGTTCAATCGGAAGACCGCAATCCGTTCCTGGTTTTATGGGATCTGTTACGCGCCGGCTGGAAGTGGTTGTTTGGAGAGCGCCAGGGGCGTGACGAAGGAGAGGTGTCGAGGCCGGATACAGCAGCGGAAGAATTCCTGCGCCGCCATGCGGCCCTACGTTCCGCTCTCGTTTGCGAGAGTGTTTACGGCACCCTGAAGCAGCGTCTGCGGATGCCGGTCCTGGATGGGGATGCGGTATAGGCCTGATCTTGGGTTCGGTTCCGAACCAAATGAGCGTCAGGCTTAATAAAGCGAGGTTCTTGATTCCAGCACCATGGCCAAACAGTCCCGAACGATCCCATCCCACCGCCAGAAGCAACTGTTGGCGGCGTTGAAACAGCTCCGCGTCAAACTCTGCGAAATCAATCAGAAGCTCGATCATCTCATCCGGCATTACCGCCGCTATCACATCACCGACGACTTTTCACCCGAACGCGAGTTTCGTGACTGATTCTTTTCAGGACGGTCGCCGGCCAGGTGGGCTTCGGTTTTGACTGAAGCCCCGACGAACGGCCACTCGTGCTTCCAAGCAGCGGTCTGCCCAGCGCAGACGTAGCTGCAGCTCTCCCTTTCCTCCCTGCTGGACCCTGGCTGTGAGTGCAGCCGGGCGGACTGCGGCGGAGGGAAAAACAACTCGAAAGGAACCCCATGAATGTCTGTCTCTTGTCCGGCCGTCTGGTCCGCAATGCCGTGCTGCGCGGCGGGGAACGCAAGGTGATGCTCTTCACCTTGTCCACCCCGTGCGGTCGTGGCTCTGGCCTCAAGGAACACACGGCGCAAGTCCCCTGTGTCGTGTTCGATCCGCCCCCGGAACTGGAGGCGGCGCTGGTGATGCACGGCGAAGGCATGCACCTCGAACTGGAAGGTCGCGTGGTCACTTCCAGCTATGAACAGAACGGGGAACGGAAGTTCGCTACCGAAGTCATTGCGTTCACGCGCAGCATCACGGTCGGGCCGGGATAAAGGGCCGGTTCGATCACGATCCATCCACCGCCAAAGGGAGGGGCTTTTCCCCTCCCTTTTGCATTTCCAAAGAAGAACACCATGAAAACGAAAGAGAAATTCGTTGGTTTCGAAACACTGAAACGCTCCGTGTCCATGGCTCAGGTGCTGGAGCGCTACCAACTGCTGACGACATTCCATCGCAGCGGCGACAATCTGAGCGGGCCGTGTCCACTGCACGGCGGTCATAATCGGACGCAGTTCCGGGTCAGCCTGTCCCGGAACTGTTTCATCTGCTTCGGCGACTGTCACGGCGGCGGGTCGATCATCGACTTTGTCAGCCGCAAGGAAGGTGTCGGCATCCGGGATGCAGCCTTGCTGCTGCAAGATTGGTTCCGGGTGACTGATGACGGCAATGGCCAGGGCGTGAGGCGAATGGCAGCATCGAGTCAGCCGGTCTCCCCTGATCATAACGGATACAACCCGCCGCTGCGTTTCGCGCTGCGGAACCTGGACGAGTCTCACCCCTATCTGAAGGAACGCGGACTGATGGAAGAAACTATTCGCACCTTTGGACTGGGGTATTGCCGGGCTGGCACGTTGTCCGGCTGGATCGCGATCCCGATTCACAACCGGGAAGGCCAACTGGTGGCTTTTGCGGCGCGTTGGCCAGGCACTCCACCGGAGGGAATACCCAAATACAAACTCCCCCGCGGATTCCGGAAATCGCTGGAACTATTCAACCTGCACCGGGCGGCGGCAGCAGATCCCAGATTGCCGCTGGTGGTGGTCGAAGGGTTCTTCGGCTGCATCCGGCTCTGGCAGGCGGGTCATCGGAGGGTCGTTTCCATCATGGGCAGCATGCTCTCGGACCAGCAGGAAGAGCTGATCGTCCAGGCGGCGGGTTCCAGTGCCAAGGTCATCCTCATGTTTGACGAAGACGAGGCTGGACGCGAAGGCAGAGCCAAGGCCGAACAACGATTGGCCACCAAGGTCAATGTTCGGTCGGTCGTCTTTGCAGCGCCCGGAATGCAGCCGGACCAACTGACGCCAGAGCAACTCCGTCACCTCCTTCAGTAAGGTTCCCACCTTAACCGCAGAATCTCTCTCGTTGTCTCGGTCTTTGGCCGGAGCGCAGCAGGAGCCACCCAAACCAGGCCGCTCCGTGAACCGGAGCGGCCAGAAAGACCATACCAATGAAGACGCAACCTAAAGAATACAAACTCGTTGCCTTGCGCGAGTGTCCTCTGCCCGAGGACATGCAATTGTGCGACACCCCGGACAAGGCGGCGGAATACTGGAAGACTCATGTGGCCACCGCGCCCCTGTTCGATCCAGATCGGGAATGTCTCGTGGTTCTATTGCTGACCACGCGCCGCCGGATCAAAGGGCATCAGTTCGTCTCGATTGGCACGATGGATTGCCTGTTGGTACATGCCAGAGAGGTGTTCAAAATCGCGATCGCGCTGCCGGCATCGGCCGTGGTCTTGGTACATAACCACCCGAGCGGGGAAACCGAGCCATCGACCGCCGACATCACCGTGACTCGGGACTTAATCCGAGCGGGACAACTGCTCAAGATTGAAGTCCTGGACCATTTGATCGTCGGCGCCAACCGCTACCTATCGCTGCGAGAGGCTGGCTATTTTGCCTGAGCGATCGTCGGTCCGCCGGGACCGATTGCACCAAACCGCCCGTTTGCTCTCAAGTCCAACCACGGACGAACTCCGGGGAGGGCTCGTCCGGCAGGTCAAACCGGGAGTCGCCGTCACGTTCCGTGACTTTCTCTCCCATGATTCCCCAATCGGCAAAAACCAACGTTCATCAAGAAAGGAAAACCATGAATACGGAAAACCACCAACAACTCCTGGATGTGCTCACCCGCGAGGGTGTGCTCATCCATGCCACGGTGCGCTACTGGCGCGCCACCAAGAAACTCAAACCCGAAGACCTGGGGCTGGACCCAGACAAAGTCACGGACCGGCTGATCAGCCTCGGCCACAAGAAGCTCCTGCCCAAGGAAGCTCTGGAACCCTTCGCACTGATCGAAAGCCGAACTCACGCGCTGGTCGAAGCCAGCACCTTCCCGTTCCTCAAAGGGCTGAGCCGGTTCCTGCCCAACGCCAAGCTGCAGGAAGTCCTGGACCGAATCAATCAACTGGCCGGGGAGTTTGCCCAGGCCAAGGCCCAATTCCTTGCGGCCTACCGGGAAACCAGGGAAAAGGCGCTGGAGGAATGGCGAAGGACCGCCGTGAAGCTGGTGCCGGACCCGGACCGGCTGATCGCGAGCATTGAAGCGGCGTTTCCCGATCCGGGTCGTATGGAGCGAGCCTTCGAGTTCGGCACCCAGCTCTACCAGATTCGGGCGCCCGAAAGCTTGGACCTGCAACTGGTTCAGGCCAGTGACCAGCAAGCGGTCCTCGCCGCCCGCCAGCAAGCGGCCCAGCAGGCGGAAGAGCGCATTCACCTCGAAGCCGAACGTTTCGTGAGTGACTGCGTGGCCACGCTACGCCAGGAAACCGCCCAACTCTGCGAAGAGATGCTGGAGAGTATGCGCTCGGGCAAGACCGGGGTGCATCAACGCACGCTCAACCGGTTGACCAAGTTCATTGAGGAGTTCCGGAAGTTGAACTTTGTCGGGGACCGGCAGATGGAAGCGGAACTGGAACGGGTACGGCAGGAGTTCCTGAGCCGAACGGCCGAGGAATACCGGGACAACAGCGTGGCCAGCCAGCGTTTGCGGGAGGGCTTGCAGGGGCTGGCGAACGTGGCCCGTGATCTGGCCCGCCAAGACGCGGCTGAACTGGTGGAACAGTTCGGGCAGATGGGCCACCGCCGTTTGCACCTGGCCGCGAAGGAAAGGAATCACCGTGCCGGGAAACAGGCGGCCGTGTCGGTGCAGGAATCCGCCTTGCAGTGAGCCGGCAGGATCATCGGCCATCAAACCACACCTCAGGAAAACGGCTTGTCAGGAAACTGGCGGGCCGTTTTCCGGGATCTCAAGAAAGGCATTATGAGTCATTTCGTATCCATCCAAACCCAGATCAAGGATCTGGAGGCGCTGCGCGTGGCTTGTGCCGAGCTGGGCTTGCGCATCGAAGCCAACGCTGAGGCCCGCGGGATCGG
>Ga0194128_10009975_pt1 | contig 11447 bp, 5 predicted proteins | sample TA2KigCa65mmetaG_FD_148650 | JGI IMG/M metagenome (GOLD analysis project Ga0194128, IMG submission 148650) | Freshwater microbial communities from Lake Tanganyika, Tanzania - TA2015037 Kigoma Deep Cast 65m | ecosystem: Environmental > Aquatic > Freshwater > Lake | place: Tanzania: Lake...
GCCGCCCGTCGCCGCGCACCGGCGCGGGCGCGCGACGCGGCGGCGTGGCAAGCGGCCGCGGCATCGCCTGCGTGCTCTACGAGGGCGACAACGGCTACTGCGCGCTCGTCGCCGACGTCGACGTCAACCAGGGCACGGGGCTGGTCACGGTCAAGCGGCTCGTGGCCGCGATGGACTGCGGCCCGATCTCGAATCCCGACGGCGTGCGGAACCAGATGGAGGGCGGGCTCATCCACGGCATCAGCCGCACGCTGCGCGAGGAGGTCACCTGGAGCGGCGAGCGCGTCACGTCGATCGACTGGCGGACGTACCGCCCCTGGTTCCTGGGCGACCAGGTGCCGGCGATCGAATGCGTGCTGATCAATCGGCCCGACGCCGAGGCGATGGGCGCCGGCGAGACGACGATCACGGTGACGGCAGCCGCGATCGGCAACGCGATCTTCGACGCGACTGGCGTGCGGGTGCGCCAGCTGCCGTTCACGCCGGAGCGCGTGAAGGCCGCGATCGACGGCCGAACGTAACAGTGGTCGGCTGCCAGTTGCCAGGCGTCGGCCGCTGACAGCTGGCAGCCGGCATCCGACGGCTGACCGATGAGCGCGCACGCGATTCTTGCCACCGTCGAGGACCGGCCGGGCATGCTGCACGGCATGGCCAAGGTCCTCGCGGACCATCACGCGAACATCACGTACATCGACATCCCGGGCAACGAGCCGCACACCACGACCTACTTCGAGTTCACGCTGGAGGGGACGCCGCTCGAGGTCGTTCTCGACGACCTGCGCCGGGTGCCCGGCGTCGCGTCGGTGGTCGAGACGCCGTCGTTCGCGAAGATCTACGGCAAGCGGATCGTCGTCATGGGGGGCGGCGCCCAGGTCGGCCTCGTGGCGCTCGGCGCGATTTCCGAAGCCGATCGCCACAACATCCGCGGCGAGCGCATCTCGGTCGACACGATCCCGCTCGTCGGCGAGGAGGCGCTGGCGGCCGCCGTCCGCTCCGTCGTCCGGCTGCCGCGCGTGAAGCTGCTCGTGCTCGCCGGCTCGCTCATGGGCGGCGAGATCACCGAGGCGGTGCACGAGGTGCGCCGGCAGGGCCTCTACGTGATCTCGCTCAACATGGCCGGCAGCGTGCCGGAGGCGGCCGACCTCGTCGTCACCGATCCGGTGCAGGCCGGCGTGATGGCGGTCATGGCGATCGCGGACACGGCCAAGTTCGACCTGATGCGGCAGGTGAAGAGGCGCTACTGAAGACCGCCGTCACGCCTGCCCAGGCGCAGCCCCCGATCGGCTGTTCCTGAACGAGCTGATCGCGGCCGGCACGGTCATCGACGCGGCGTCGCTTCCCGAAGTGGCGATGCCGGCGCACAGCCGCTTCGTCAGGGAGCCCCGCGGCGGACCCAGACCGGCCAGGTAGCGCCGACGGGGGAGGGCCTTGTCCTCACCGCGGATGAAGTGTCAGACTCTGGGAGGGCGATGCCACAAGACATCGAAGCGAGCTTGCGAGTCCCGAACATGAAGGTGCGGGTGCTGGATGCGCAGGGGTATCCCATCGACCACAGCGCCTTCCGGTTCAAGAAGATCATCCCGGTGCCCTCCATCCCCAAGGCGGGCAGTTCGCTTGAGCTCGCGACGACGTCCGGCAGAGTCCTCACCGCGACCGTCGAGCGCGCCGACTGGAACGAGGAGAAGGGGCTGTTCGTCGTGGCCTGCCAGTACGCGAAGCGGTCCATTTCGGCGGAGGAGTACGCTGCGCTGGCCGACGATCCCGACTGGCGGCTGACACCGCTCATTTAGGACCGCTGCGACGTCATCAGGCCAGCGACATCGCACTACCGCAGTCTCCGCAGCACCGCCTCCCCCGCCTCCCGCGTCCCGAGCGTGCCGCCGACGTCGCGCGTGACCTCGCCCGCCCGGACGGCGTCCTCGACGGCGCGCTCGATGCGGCGCGCGTCCCCCGTGCGGCCGAGCGTCTCGAGCAGGAGCGCGGCCGAAAGGATCGCCCCGACCGGGTTGGCCTCGTTCTTCCCCGCGAGCGGCGGCGCCGAGCCGTGCACCGGCTCGAAGAGCGACGTGCGCCCGGGGTGCAGGTTGGCCGACGCGGCCATCCCGAGCCCGCCCTGCAGGGCGGCGCCGATGTCGGTGATGATGTCCCCGAAGAGGTTGTTGGTCACGATGACCTCGAAGCGCGTGGGATCCTGGACGAGCCACATCGCGAGCGCGTCGACGTAGAGATGGGTCGCCTCGACGTCGGCGTACTCGGCTTTCACCTCCGCGAACACGCGCTGCCAGAGCGCGTGGCCGTCCGGCATCGCGTTGCTCTTGTCGGCCATGCAGAGGCGCCGTCGCCCGGTGGCGCGCGCGAACGCGAAGGCGTGGCGGACGATGCGGCTGACGCCCTTGTAGGTATTGATTTCCTCCTGCACCGCGATCTCGTCGGGCGTGCCGGGCTTGAAGCGCCCGCCGACACCGACGTACACGCCCTCGGTGTTCTCCCGAAAGACGACGAAATCCACGTCGGTGGCCGTCCGCCCCTTGAGCGGACAGAGGCGGTCGTCGAGCGGCCGGACCGGCCGGTAGTTGACGTAGAGGTCGAGCGCCGAGCGGGTCCCGAGCAGGATGTCGCGCGCGTGCCGGTTGTCGGGCACGCGCGGGTCGCCGAGCGCCCCCAGCAGGACGGCGTCGAACCCGCGGAGCGTCTCGTAGCCGTCGGGCGGGATGGTGACGCCGGTCTGGAGGTAGTGGGCGGCGCCCCACGGCAGGTGATGAAACTCACAGCCGCCAGCGGCCGCGAGCACCCGGACCGCCTCGGCGGTCACCTCCGGGCCGATGCCGTCGCCGGCAATCACCGCGATGCGCATGCCGAGCCGCGACTATAGCAAATGGCTGAATCGACCGAGCTGTAGTACAAGAGACCGACACGCAGACAACCCGGTCGGAGGAACTCGATGACACCGCTGAAACTCTGGCTGCCAGCCGCCATCCTCGTGGTGGCGCTCCCCGCCGAGGCGCAGATCGTGCGCGGAAGCATTTCGGGAACGATTCGCGACATTCAGGGCCTGCTCGTGCCCGGCGCGACGGTGACGGCGACCAGCACCGCCACCAATGCCCTCCGTGAGACCGTCAGCGACGGCCAGGGCTTCTTCCAGATCGGCGCGCTCGATCCCGGCACCTACGACGTCGTCATCGAGCTGCCGGGGTTCGCCCGCGTGGAGAACCAGGGCGTCGTCGTGCGCGCGGCCAGCGAGACGTCGCTGCCGGTCGAGCTGTCGCCGGCGGGCGTCGGCCAGGAGGTCACCGTCGTCGCCGAGCGAACGATTCTCCCCCTGGACCGGTCGTCGCCCAACATCAGCTTCACCCTCCCGGCGCGCACGGTGGTCGAGCTGCCGCTGCCGCTGGGGCGCGACATCAACGAGCTCGTGCTGACGTCGCCGAACGTCTCCCGGAGCACCGGACAGGGCACCTATGCGGTGAACGGGCAGCGGCCGCGCAACAACAACTACATGATCGACGGGTCGGACAACAACGACATTTCGGTGACCATCTCCACGTCCGACCTGGTGCCGGAGGCCGTCGCGGAGTTCCAGGTCATGACGAATCCGTACAGCGTGGAGTTCGGCAGGAACTCCGGCGGACAGATCAACGTCATCACGCGATCGGGCAGCAACCGGTTCCGCGGCGAGGGATGGGAATACTGGACCGGCAGCCGCTTCTATTCGCTGAACAATCTCGAAAAAGCGAGCGGCCTGACGAAGCCCGCCAAGTTCAACCGGCATCAGTTCGGCGGCGACCTGGGCGGTCCGGTCGTCCGCGACCGCCTGTTCTTCTTCGGCCTCTACCAGGCCGACACGCAGCGGCCCGAGTCGCGTCCTGGCGTGACGACCCGCATTCCGACGCAGGCGGGCTTCGCCGCGCTGCAGAACGTGCCGCTGCGCCCGGGGCAGACCGCCGCGAGCCGGCAGGCGGTGCTGCAGAAGATCGCGTTCCTGCAGGACGTCTACGGGCAGAACCCCACGTTCCGCAACGTCTCGACCACGCCGGTGAACGGCGTTCCGATCGAGACGGGACAGACCAACCTCACGATCGTCGATCCGAGCACGTACCACTACGTGCTCGGGCGGGCGGATTACCGGGCCGGCGCGGCCGACACCTTCACCGTCCGGTACCATCTCAACCACTTCACCGACAAGAGCGCCATCAGCAACCTGCAGTTCGGCCAGCTGTTCGCCGGCGATCAGCTGCTCATCGACACGAACCTGGCCGCGAGCAACACCCATGTGTTCTCGTCCACCATGCTCAACGAGTTCCGGTTCTCGCTCGTTAGGAGGGACCTCGACTTCCCGGAGAACGATCCGGTCAGTCCGCTGGGCCGGATTTCAGGGCTCTTCCAGGTCGGCGGCGACGCCAACTTTCCGCAGGGGCGGCTGAGCAACGCCTACCAGTTCTCGAACACGATGACCTCGGTCCGGGAGCGCCACACGCTCAAGTTCGGCGCGGACCTCCGCTACAACACGCTCGAGAACCGATCCGGCTTCAATACGAAGGGGACGTTCGATTTCAACAGCCTGCAGGACTTCCTGAACAACTCGGCGTTCAGGTTCCAGCAGCAGCTCCAGTCCTCGTCGTTCGACGCGTCGCAGTGGCAGACGTTCCTCTTCGTGCAGGACGACTTCCGTCTGCGGCCGGACCTGACCCTGAACCTCGGCCTTCGCTACGAGCTGTCGGAGGTGCCGCTCGGCTTCCTCGGGGCAACCGACCCCGAGAGTCTCGCCGTCGGCGCGCCCGGGCCCCCGAAGCAGGACAGGAACAACGTTGCGCCGCGTCTCGGGTTCGCCTGGAGCCCGAATTCGACGAACCGGCTGCTCGGCGACGGGCGGTCGGTGATTCGCGGAGGCTACGGGTACGCCTACGACGTCGTCTTCTGGAACCTGCTGATCTTTCCCGCCGCCAACTACCCGCGCGTGGTCAACGCCGACGTCAACAACGTGCTCGACGTCTATCCGAACCTGCTCCCGGTCACGGCAGCGGCGGTCTTCAGTCCGTTCAACAGCTACCTCAACGCGACGCCCGATCTGGAGAATCCGGAGAGCCGGTTCTACAGCCTGTCGTTCCAGCGGGAGCTCGGGGAAACCTACCTGGCCGAGGTCGGCTACTCGGGCAGCCGCGGGTACAAGGGCATCAACCAGATCGTCATGAATCCGGCCGTGCTCACGCCCGCGCAGGCCGCGACCGTACGCGCCGGCGGGACGATCCCGGCGGCCCAGGCGCGGCGCGTGAACCCGCAATGGGGACCGCGGAGCCAGATTCCCGCGTACGTCGGTCCGGGAGGAAACGACACGGAGGCGCGCTCGGAGTACAACGCGCTGTTCGTCTCGCTGGGCCGCCGCCTGTCACGGGGCATCCAGTTCAACACGGCGTACACCTACAGCCGGTGGTACAGCAACAACGACGAGCCGCTCTTCGCAGGGGGCACCGACGCCTCGAGCCAGCGCCCGCAGAGCATGTTCGACTACGAGGCCGAGTGGGCCCGGTCGAACTTCGATCGGCCGCACCGGCTCGTGGCGAGCTACCTCTGGGAGGTGCCCGGGCCGTCGGCCGGTGCGCTCCGCCACGTGCTCGGCGGCTGGCAGTTCTCGGGCATCACGAGCGGGCAGTCGGGCCGGCCGTTCACCATTCTCACGGGCGTGGACTCCAACGGCGACACCAACCTGTTCTCCGACCGTCCGGATATCAACTCCGCCGGCAGCTTCGTCTGGGACAGACACCACCGCGACTTCACCAACAACGGCTTCTACGTCGTCCCGCGCGGACCGGACGGCCTGCCGCTGGCCAACAGCCTCAGCGGCGGCGGCAACGCGCCCCGCAACACCGAGCGGTATGCGACCGCGTGGAACACCGACTTGAGCCTCATGAAGCGCGTGGCGCTCGGGAGCCGGGAGATCATCTTCAGAATCGACGCGTTCAACGCGTTCAATCAGGACGACTACAATGGCGTCCGCGGCGTCACCATCGCGCCCGTCCAGGGGTTCAACACGATGAGCAGCCCGAGCTTCGGCCAGAACGGGCTGAACTGGGGCCGCCGGTCCTTCCAGTTCAGCGGCAAGTTCCGGTTCTGAGCGCCGGCTGAGGTTCGGCTGCACGGGAAAAATCGAGACGTCGCGCGAGGGCGGCCATCTGTGGTACAAGAGCCGGCTGTTGCCACAGCTGTGCCGCGTGGAACACGTGCCGTGTGAGGTGATCGACACCTCGAGAGCCACGAATCCATGATTTTGGGCTGCCACGTCGGTCTCCATGGATCTTCCCGCGCACTCCACGAACTTCATCCATCCCAAGTCGTTGCATCGAATGCGTTTATAAGCCGGGCCGCACTTGGTACGCATCTTCCGTAACGGCAGCGTGCAGAAAAGGCGATGAATCGATTCGACAAGGAGACATTCCCATGTGTGTACGGATAAGTGCGTTTCTGATCGCGGGTGTATTCGCGATCGCCACAGGCGCCTGGGCGCAGGCCACCGGACGCGTGACCGGCACCGTCAACGACCCGCAGGGGCTGGTGGTGCCTGGCGTTACCGTCACGCTGACCTCGAGCACCGGCGCCCTCCGGACGACGGTGACCGACCTCCAGGGGCGGTATGTGTTCGAGAACCTGGCCGCCGGCGGGTACGTGGTGAGCTTCGAGCTGCCCGGGTTCGCGGGCCAGACGACGAAGGTGACGGTCGCGGCCGGCGGCACCGCCACCACGGAGACGCGGCTGGAGCTGGGCGGCCAGACCGAGGCGATCCAGGTGACCGGCACCTTCATTCCCCGCCCGACGATCGAATCGCCCAGCCCGGTGGTCAGCCTCGACGTCCAGGAGATTCAGTCGCGCGGCATGACGCGCGTCGAAGACCTGCTGATCACGGTCCCCCAGGTGTATTCGACCGACTTCGGGCACTCCTCGCAGGCCAACGGCGCGTCGGGCACGGCGGCCGCGGATCTGCGCTATCTCGGTGCGCGCCGAACGGTCGTGCTCATCGACGGCCGGCGGCTGCCTCCGGGCGACGCGCAGGACGAAGCGTTCGTGTCGGGCGACCTCAACTTCATTCCGTCGTTCCTCGTCAAGCGCGTGGACGTGCTCACCGGCGGCGCCTCGTCCGTGTACGGCGGCGATGCGGTGGCGGGCGTGGTCAATTTCATCCTCGACCGCGACTTCGTGGGTGTGAAGGGCGGCGTGAACTGGGGCGGGTACCAGCACAACAACAGCAACGACGTCGCGCGGTCGATCAACACGGCGCGCGGCTTCACCGTGCCGCAGGGGAGCGTGTGGAACCGCGGCCCGGCCAACTTCAACGTGGCGCTCGGCGCCAACTTCGATCAGCGGCGGGGCCACGCCGTCGTCTACCTCGACTACCGCGACACGCCGGCGATCACGAAGGATCAGCGCGACTACACGAACTGCTCGGTGCAGAACCTGGGCGCGACGGGCCCCGCCTGCGGCGGATCGTCCACATGGCAGGGTGGGCGCTTCCTCTCGTTCCGCAAGCCGGGAACGACCGGCCCGGCGACGGCAGACTGGGTGATCGACCCCACCAGCGGCGCGTTCCGGCGCCGCCAGGGGACCGACGTCTTCAACTTCGCGCCGTTCAACTTCATGCAGCGTCCCGACACGCTCTGGCGGGGCGGCGGCCTCATGAACTACCAGTGGAACCGGCACGCCGAAGCGTACGCCGACATCATGTTCATGGACGATTTCACCGACGCGCAGATCGCACCGTCGGGGAACTTCGGCAACACCTCTCAGCTCAACTGCGACAACCCGATGTTGAGCCCGCAGCAGCGCCAGGCCCTGTGCTTCGACATGGGGTACGGTCCGACCGATGTCGCCAACGTCGTGATCCTGCGGCGCAACGTCGAGGGCGGCGGCCGCGTCGCGGAGCTGCGGCATACCGGGCTCCGCTTCAACTTCGGCATGCGGGGCGAGATCAACGATACCTGGCGGTACGACGCGTTCGGTCTGCAGGGGCAGGTGCAGTCGCCGCAGCGGTACAAGAACGACCTCAACATCGATCGCCTCCAGAACGCGCTCCTGATCGATGGCGACCCGAACAATCCGTCGACGTGGCGCTGCCGGTCGAACGATCCCGGGTGCGTGCCGTGGAACATCTTCACGCTGGGCGGCGTGTCCCAGGCGGCGCTGAGTTACCTCTCGCTGCCGCTGATTCTCGATTCCGGCACGCGGACGCGCGCCGTGCAGGGCACGCTCACCGGCGACCTCGGGAACTATGGCTTCACGCTTCCCAGCGCGAGTCAGGGCGTGACGCTCGCCATCGGGACGGGATATCGGCAGGAGTACATGTTCTCGGAGCCCGACCTCGCCTACCGGCTGGGCCTCGGCGCGGGTCAGGGCGGCGCCACGGTGCCGGTCGAGGGCGACTACGACGTCAAGGAGTTCTTCACGGAGGCCGTGGTGCCGCTCGTGCAGGGCAAGCGCGGCGCGCAGGATCTGAGCCTCGAGTTCGGCTACCGTTTCTCGAACTACAGCAGCACGGGCAATGCGCCGACCTACAAGACCATGGCGAGCTGGGCTCCGGTCGAGGCGGTGCGGCTCCGCACCGGCTACAACCGCGCGACCGTGTCGCCGAGCGTGCTCGCGTTATTCTTCCCGCAGCGCCTCGGCCTCGGCGGCAGCCAGGACCTCTGCGCCGGCGCCCGGCCGTCGGCCACGGTTGAGCAGTGCGAGCGCCAGGGCGTACCCAGGTCCTTGTACGGATCGGTGCTCGAGAACCCGGCGGGCCAGTACAACACGTTCGAAGGCGGCAATCCGACCCTGGAGCAGGAGATTGCCAACACCGTGACCGCCGGCGTCGTCTTCACGCCGCGTGCCTTCCCGGGCTTCTCGGCGACGGTCGACTACTACCGGATCAAGGTGGACGACACGATCGGCACGCTCGAGGCCGACGACATCATGAACCAGTGCGTGGCGACCGGAGATCCGCGGCTGTGCGGCCTCATCCGCCGCGATCGGTTCGGCACGTTGTGGCTGCTTGGCGGCACGGAGGCGGGGTTCATCTCCACCATCAACGACAACGTCGGCAAGCTCGAGTCACAGGGCGTCGATGTGACCAGCTCCTACGCCCGCGCGATCGGACGGTGGGGCGTGATGACGACGACGCTGGCCGGCACGATCCTGATGAACCAGAAGACCGATACGGGGCTGTTCGCCTATGACTGCCTCGGGTTCCACGGCAACCAGTGCGGCATCCCGACGCCGCGCTGGCGGCACACGGCGCGGGTCTCGTGGGACACGACCTTCAACACGACGTTCGCGGCGACCTGGCGCTTCATCGGCAGCACCGAGAACGACGACCTCAGCCCGAACCCGGCGCTGGGCGATCCGGCCAACGTGCGCCGGCTGGAGCTGAACTTCGCCGACAAGGTCGAGGCCTTCAACTATCTCGACCTGGCGGCCACGCTCCGCGCGTCGCGGAACTACAGCATCATCGCCGGCATCAACAACGTGTTCGACAAGGAGCCGCTGCTCGGCGCGGGGCTGTCCGACGTCGACTTCGGCCCGGGGTTCTACGGGATGTACGATCACCTCGGCCGGTACTTCTTCACGGGGATCAACTTCCAGTTCTGACGCGGCGGCGCGACCTCGCCGAGGGGGCGGTCCCGGAGGGATCGCCCCCTCGTGCTGTACGCCTCTTCTTCCGCCGCGTGGCGCGGGCCCGGCGAGGTCGTAGGGTATAATCGCGCCCCTCTTTCACGCCCTACATCAGACGCTCATGGCGAGTGCGGTCACGTGAGAGCCCGCCGGCTGCTCGCATCGTTCGTCCAGCTGCGGGACGGCGAGAGCACGACCGCCGTCCTCATGTTCGCGTACTCGTTCCTCGCGATGACGGCGTACAACATCATCAAGCCGGTCACGCGGTCGAAGTTCATCGCCGATCTCGGCGCGGACAACCTGCCGTGGGTGCAGCTCGGCGCCGGGCTGCTCATCGGCATCCTCATGCACGGGTACGCGCGCGCGATCGGCGTCGTGCCGCGCCGGTGGGCGATCCCGGTCACGCAGGCGGGGATCGTCGGGCTGCTGGTCGCCTTCTGGGCGGTCTTTTCGGCCGGCTACGAGGCGGCCTCCGCCGTCTTCTACGTGCTCGGCCTGATCCTCGGCATTCTGCTCATCAGCCAGTTCTGGACCCTCGCCAACGACATCTACGACGCCCGGCATGCCAAGCGCCTGTTCGGGTTCATCGGCGGCGGGGCGAGCCTCGGGGGCGCGGCGGGCGCCGCGATTACGGCGACCGTGGTGTCGCGCGTCGGCACGGTCAACCTGCTGCTCGTGAGCGCGGCGGTGATGCTCGGGTGTCTCGCGCTGGTCGTCGGGATCGTGCGCCGCGAGGAGCGGGCGGGCCAGACCGCGGCCGCCGCCGAGGCAAAGGGCGTGGGCGCGTCGGAGGCGGTGGCGCTGCTGGGGCAGTCGCGCCACCTGCAGCTCATCGCGGTGATCATCGGCTGCGCGGCGATGGGCGGCGCCATCATCGAGCAGCAGCTGAACATGGCCGCCGAGGCGAACCTCGGACAGGACGCCGACGGCATCACGGCGTTCCTCGCCCGGGTCACGGTGTACCTCTCGCTGATCGGGTTCCTCATCCAGGTCACGCTCACGAGCCGCATCCATCGCCTGCTCGGGATCGGTTTCGCGCTGATGATCCTGCCCGTGGGGCTGGGCAGCACGGCGGTCGTCATGCTGCTCAACGCGGGGCTCTGGGCCCCGGCGCTCGCGCGCGTCCTCGACACGTCGCTCCGCTACACGGTCGACAAGACGACGCGCGAGATTCTGTTCCTGCCGCTCCCGACGGCGATCAAGTACCGGGCGAAGCCGTTCGTCGACGTCACGATGGACCGGTTTGCGAAGGCGCTGGGGGCGCTGCTGGCGCTGGTGCTCATCAAGCCGTGGGGACTCGGCGCCAGCTGGCAGCAGCTCAGCTTCGTCAGTCTCACGCTGACCGGCCTCTGGGTGGTGCTGGCCGCGCGGGCCAAGCGCGAGTACCTGGCGGCGTTTCGGCGCAGCATCGCGAGCCACGAGCTGGAGGCGCGCGACATCCGGGCGTCGCAGGGCGACCTGCAGACGATCGAGGTGCTCGTCGAGGAGCTGGCGCACCCCGACGAGCAGCGCGTCCTCTACGCGATCGACCTGCTGGAGTCGCTCGACAAGCGGCACCTGATCACGCCGCTGCTCCTGCACCATCCGTCGGCGGCGGTCCGGGCGCGGACGCTCCAGGCACTCGAGGCGCTGCGGCCCGAGGTCGCCGGCCGCTGGCTGCCAGCGGTTGAATCGATGCTGGCCGACGAGGATCCCGCCGTCCGCGCCGCCGCCGTGCACGCGATCGGGGTCCTCCAGGGGCCGGCCGCGGCCGCGCTCATGCGGCGCTCCCTCGGCGAAAGCGACCCGCGCGTCGCGACGACGGCCGCGGT
>Ga0194128_10009984_pt1 | contig 11441 bp, 13 predicted proteins | sample TA2KigCa65mmetaG_FD_148650 | JGI IMG/M metagenome (GOLD analysis project Ga0194128, IMG submission 148650) | Freshwater microbial communities from Lake Tanganyika, Tanzania - TA2015037 Kigoma Deep Cast 65m | ecosystem: Environmental > Aquatic > Freshwater > Lake | place: Tanzania: Lake...
TATCCCGAGCTAGTCCAGGAGGGGTTGACAGCCCCTGGAAGTCACATTACCCTTAAACCTCACCTATGCGAAAGGATAGCATCATGAAGTTTGGGCTCATGTATGAAATTCAGGTGCCAGAACCGCACTACGACGGTATTGAGCAAGAACGTTACCAGCAGGTCATGGCACAAGTCGAACTGGCGGACGAGGTAGGGTTCGAGTATTTCTGGACCGTCGAACACCATTTTCTGCGCGAATTTTCTCATTGTTCTGCGCCGGAAGTATTGTATGGCGCCCTGTCGCAACGCACCAAGCGCATTCGTATCGGGCATGCCGTGGCCCTGTTGCCAGGCCAGTATAATCATCCAGTACGCGTGGCGGAGCGCGCTGCCGTGCTGGACATCGTCAGTAATGGCCGGGTCGAACTGGGTACTGGACGCTCGACGACGCTCATCGAGATGGATGGCTTTCAGGTCGATCCAGCAGAAACGAAGGCCCAATGGGAAGAAGCCATTGGCATGATTCCGCGTATGTGGACGCAGGATCCCTTCACACATGAGGGGCGGTTTTACCAGATTCCACCGCGTTCGGTCATTCCCAAGCCCGTGCAAAAACCCCACCCGCCGTTGTGGGTGGCGTGTAGCCAGCCCGATAGTTTTCGGGCAGCCGGCGAAATGGGCCTGGGGGCGCTGTGCTTTAACCTCGGTGGATATGCGCAAATGGCCGAACGGGTGGGTATGTACCGTGAGGGCATTAAACACGCGAAGCCGATCGGCAGTTTCATCAATAACCAGATTGCCGCCCTGTGTGTGACGCACTGTGCAGAGAGCGACGAAGAAGCCTATGAATTCGCCGGGCCAGAAGGTGTGTGGTTTGTGCAGATGGCGGAGAATCTGTATGCCCCCTGGCAGGGCCGTGAAGTCCCGAATTCCTACAAGTTTGCCGTGTCCGCCATTCAGCAGGAGCGGGCTGGCAAGACCTTGCAGGATCACCTGCAATCGGGCGCCTTTGCGATGGGGACACCGGATACGGTGATCAAGGTGTTGAAAAAATACCAGGAAGCCGGTATCGATCAGATTCTTTGCTTCATGCAAATGGGCAATCTGGCGCATACCCGCATCATGGACTCGATCAAGCTGTTTGGCCGCCACGTCATCCCGTATTTCAAATAGGCATCCAGAGGGGTGACCGGCTAGTCGCCCCTACGATGGCCTACCCGCCACTGGCTCACGACCTGCCTTACGCCAGATGACGACCAAGGAGATCCAGCGCGGCCTGTGCCGCTTGCCGTTTGTTGCCGTCGCGCTCCCCGGCATCGGTATGAACCCGCTCGGCCACCTCCAACCCTCCTGGCCCAGCCAGTCCCACATAAAATGTGCCAATAGGCAAGCCGGAGCGACCGCCAGTCGGGCCAGCCACACCGGTGACGGAGATGCCATAATCCGTCTCCGTGAGATCGCGGACTCCCCTGGCCATGGCAATCGCCATCTCAGGACTGACCGTGCCTTTGGTTTGATAGAGCTCGTCAGAGACCCCGAGAATTTTTTGTTTCAAGCCACCTGTATAGGCGATAACACCGCCTGGAAAAAATTGTGAGCTGCCCGGCACGGTACTGAGCATATAGCCAATCAGGCCGCAGGTATCGGCCTCGGCAACCGATACTCGTTTCTGCTGAGCCACAAGACGCGCGGCAATATCTTCGACAGTCATAGGACGTCCCTTTCCCCTGAGGCTACCCCAGAACACTGCATTGAGTTTGGCATTGTAAAATACCTTGCCGTGTCCGTCCACCACTTACGGACGCCCTCTGCGGAGCGTGCCGGGTCCATAGAGCAAGCCCGGCTCAGGGCCTGGTGCGCGAGGGAAGTGGTCGGGCTACGTGTCTCTGGAGCGATGGGGGCGGCGCAGGGGCGGCCATCTCACGGATGAGCTTTTTGAGGATAGCGTCAGCAAACGTGTCGTAGCTCTCGGCGGTGATCACGAAAGCACCAGGACCACCGATAACGTGGTGGATAAAATAGCGATCGAGGTCGGGTTCTAGCGCCAGAATGGGTAAGCCATTGATGATGATGCCAGCCCGTACGGCGCTATCACGGGCATGCTCGACAGGGCGCCCGCGATTGTTCGAGCCATCGCCGGAAATATCAATCACACGGCGGGTACCCTGGAACGGGCTCTCCGGAAACAACGGCACGGCATAGTCGATCACACCGCTCAGGGACGTGCCACCGCTAAACAGCCGACGCGGCGTGGCGGCGATGGCCGCGGCAAAGGCGTGCGTGGTGGCAGCGTCTTTGAGGACCGTCCACGGCAAGACTTGCACCTGCAGGGCTGGACCCGTCCATTGTACCATGGTCACCGCAATGGCCTGCATGGCGCCTGCTTGAATGGCCTGCAGGACGCGCGCATCACGGAACGCCGCGACATAGCCTTGCTTCTGCAACTCAAAGCGCTGCGCGTCAACGCTGCCCGAGGCATCGACGGCCAGCACGAGCTGCAGGTCGACAGACGTCTGGGCCAGCGTTGGCCTCTGCAGACCCCAGACCAGCACGATCACAGCGAGGAAACGCATCCAGACAGCGCAGCCAGCCATGGTTTGACTCCGTGGGGATCACGACGGCACTTGCACCTGCTCGCACGCCTTACTACAATAACTTTGCGAATGGTTCCGTGACAGAAGAGCCCTGCATGCGAGAGGAATGCATTATGCCCATTTTAGAGTATCAATGTAAAGAATGTTCACGGCAGTTTGAAGCCATCGTGCTCGGCAGTCAGCAGCCGACATGCCCCTCGTGTCAAGGTACCAGGCTGGAACGTTTGCTCTCCGTGTTTGCTGTCGGTGGCAAAAGCGACAGTTTTACTGCGGGAGAATCCTTTGGGCCTTGCGGTACCTGTGGCGACCCACGTGGCCCTGGCGCCTGCTCGATGAATTAAATGTTGGACCCGCACTACGGTGCGGGTCGCCTGCTAGGTCCACGACCTCCACAGGTGTATTGCCTGCTCTCTATCATCCATACAAATATCTATATATCAAAAGGTTAGGCAGTTTTCACCGCTTGACATTCGGTTGCCAGGGTGCCTATAGTCTGTGGCGGTACTGTGGAGAGGATCGGTACGGCTGAGGGCGAGGGCGACAGTATGCCGCATGCCTGAGAGGGCGGAGTGTTTTTCTGTCCAAGGAGACCCACATGGACTCGCGCACGTATAAGCTCGTTGAATTAGTTGGCGTGTCGGAAGAGAGCTACTCAGAAGCTACGAAGAATGCCATTGCGCGGGCTGGTGCCACGTTGCGCGGGCTCGGATGGTTTCAGGTCACAGAACTCCGTGGGCTCATCCAGAATGGCAAAATTTCTGAATACCAGGTCACCCTCAAGGTTGGCTTTCGTCTCGACGAGGGGAAGGACGCCTTTAGCGACCAGGACTAGTGTTGTGCACTGTGTGACGCCACAGGCGTACGGGTGATGAGGATGCGGGGATGAGCGAGACGGTCGAGCAGAGTCGGAGCACCCCATGGCTGCGCGAACTCCAGGACCAGTGGTCCGTACTGGCGTTAGGGGTACGTCTGAGCGCCTTTAAGGGCTTACCCCGCGCCGAAGCCGAAGATCTGTTTTGTGATCTCAGCGCGCCGGATCAGATCGAGCTGCTCCTGGCCATGCCAGCCGCGGAACGGCGTGGCTGGATGCGTCTCCTGGCGCCTGATGACGCGGCCGATGCAATCCAGGCAGCGCCGGGCGACGCGCGCGACGCCTTGCTGGCCCTGCTTGAGGGCTCTACCCGGAAAGAGGTCTCGGCCCTGCTCGCCTACGAAGAGGACGATGCCGGTGGCCTCATGAGCCCGCGTTTTGCACGGGTGCGCCCAGACATGACCGCCGATGAAGCGATCAGTTATCTCCGCAAACAGACGCGCGAACATGTTGAAACTATCTATTATGTGTACGCCCTCGACGCACACCAGCGCCTCGTTGGGGTGGTGTCGTTTCGCCAATTGTTTGAAGCGCCCGGCAATACCAGGGTGCGCGACATCATGCACACCGAGGTCGTGGCCGCCTCAGAGCAAATGGATCAGGAAGACGTGGGCCTGCTGTTTGCCAAGCACGCGCTGCTGGCCATTCCCGTCGTGGATAGTGCAGGCTGTATGAAAGGGGTGGTCACGGTCGATGACATTGTGGATGTCGTGCAAGAAGAGGCCACCGAAGATATCCAGAAAATCGGCGGCATGGAAGCGCTGGATGAGCCCTATCTCGATGTCAGCCTGGGCCGCATGATTAAAAAGCGGGCGGGCTGGCTGGCGGTGTTGTTTCTCGGTGAGACCTTAACCGCCACGGCTATGGGCTATTTTGAAGAGGAAATCGCCCGGGTCCTCGTGCTGGCCCTGTTTATTCCGCTCATTATCAGTAGTGGCGGCAACTCCGGGGCACAGGCGTCGACCCTGGTGGTCCGCGCCATGGCCCTGGGGCAGGTGCGCTTACGTGACTGGTGGCGCATTATCCGTCGCGAATTTCTGACGGGGCTGGCTTTGGGGGGGATTCTCGGTTTGATCGGCCTGCTACGTATTCTGGTCTGGCCGAGTCGGCTTGCCGTCTACGGTGAGCATTATTTCTGGATTGGCCTGACGGTAGCCTGCAGTCTGGTTGGCGTAGTCCTGTGGGGCACCATGATGGGCTCGATGCTGCCCCTCCTGCTCCGTCGTTTGGGTTTTGATCCAGCCAGCGCCTCGGGTCCTTTTGTGGCAACGCTCGTTGATGTGACAGGGTTGGTGATCTATTTTACCGTTGCCAGCTTTCTCTTACATGGCGTGCTGTTATAAGCTCAGCATGGCATCGCTCAGTCACCTTGACGGAGGAGCTGGCGGGCAATAACTTTGAGCGCCAGAATCGGTCGCACGCCCTCAAAGATAGGCAAGACCTGCGCATCGACGACATAGCGCGAAATCGGTGTTTCTTCCGCATAGCCCCAACCACCATGCAAGAGCTGCCCTTCTTGGGTGAGCCACACGGCGATATCGCTCGCGAGCAGTTTCGCCATGGACGCCTCAAGCCCCGTGTCCTGCCCCTGGTCCATGCTCTGCGCTGCAGCATAGGTGAGATGACGGGCGGCGGCCAGGCGGGTAGCCATGCGCCCGAGCTTGTATTGCGTGAGCTGATAGGCAGCAATAGGCTGGCCAAACTGCCGTCGATTCTTGGTATAAGTCACTGTTTTTTCGAGAGCGGCTTGACTCAGCCCCACGGCCCGACCACCCGTTTGTAAGCGGCCATTCGCGAAGCCCCGCATCTGCAGATAAAACCCGCGATTGCGCCCCTGGTCCTGACCAATGAGACAGTCCGCCGGTAGAAAAAACTGCTCATAGTGCATGGTGAAAGAATGCATGCCCCGATAGCCGGGCGTGGCGTCCGCCTTGGCGCGGAGGGTCCCGCCATGGGGTTGTTCGATCAGGAAATCGTGCCCGTAATAGCGCTCTTTCTCCAGGAGAAAGAGTGACACGCCCCGGGCGCCCTGCTTCCTCTCGCCATCAGTCCGCACCAGCAACCCGATAATGTCTGCCCGGCCAGCAAACGTGCACCAGGCTTTGGCGCCATTGATCAGATACCCGGGTTGTCCGCCAATTTCGGCAGCCTCGGCGCGGCATGTGATAGACGCGACGTCAGAGCCCGTATCCGGCTCGGTCACAGAGACGGCGACCATCAAGTCGCCCGAGGCGATGCCTGGCAGCCAGCGTTGTTTCTGGGCTTCTGTCCCGCCGTCGAGCAGCGCACGGGCCACAATTTCCGGGCGTGTGATCAGACTGCCAGCAGCTCCTAGGGAGCCCCGCGACAGCTCTTCCGTGGTGATGACCATGCCCAGCATGCCCATGCCCGTACCGCCATAGGCTTCGGGAATCGACATGGCAAAAAATCCCAGCGCGCCCATTTTGTGGATCAGGGCATCAGGGGCCAGTTCGTCATGGCGATGCACCCACTCGGCCAGCGGCTCGATTTCCTGCTGGGCGAAATCGCGCACGGATTGCCGCGTCATCTCGGCCATGTCATCCCCGAGCCAGATCGTATTGGCGCCATGCCTATCCAGCACTGCCTGCCCAAGATGACAGAGCAGGGCTTCTGACGCCCCGGTCCGGGCTGCTTGCCGTACGTTGGCCGCTTCCAGCGTGGTTGTCAGTTGCGTCTCGGTCAGCCCATAGGCCTGCAGGTGTGTGCCGATCTCAGCCAGGAGCGTCTGATAACTCTCGGCCGCATAGGCCAGCGCCATGCCGGCGGTGACCGGATCGTCCGGCCCGTGCTGGCGTTGTCGCTCAACATAACGACACAACGCCTGTGCCGCCTGCAACTCCGTTACCCGATAGGCGAGCCGTTCGCAATGCACCTGATGGTCGTCGATGGCGCGGCCGTCCTGGGTGCGGTGTCGTGCCTGCGTCAAAGCAATCTCAAGGGCGTGCGCCATTGCAGTGACAATCGTGTCTGCCTGGGCGAACGCCTCCTGGGTGGTCAGCATGCAGATGGTTCCTTTCATGGGATTGGGCCTTAGCTTACGCGATGCCCCAGCACGCTTGCCTGAAGTGCCAGGGCTCGTAGCATACTCCTCCCAGTTCCCTCTCCCTCCGGGAGAGGGAGCCGGGAGGCATTGTTTCACAATGTCTTCCTATTGAGTGTTCGTCTGTGGGCTTACAATGGCGCCAAGCCAAAGTGATTGGAAGGCTCCATATCGAGCAAAAATTGATGGATGCGGGTCATTTCCGCTTCTTCACCGATGGTTGTGGCGGCGCACATGAGGCCGTAGAGACAGCGGAGGAAGCCACGGTTCGTGTCGTACGTCCACGGCAGCGGCTGCACGCCGCGCCATCCCGAGCCACGAGCACGGTCCAGGCCCCGATGGTAGCCCACGCGAAAGAAGGCATAGGCGGCAATCGCGTCATGGGGTAAAGCCAGTTCCCCGAGAGCAGCCCAGGCCGTCAGGCAGGTGGGATACTGGGCCGCTACCGCATTGAGCTGCTCCCGGTAGGCGGTCTCGGTGAGCTGGGTCGCCTGGAAGGCGGCGTGTGCCGCAGCGACACGTTGGGCGCTGTCGCCCGGGTCAGGCGGTAGGATCACAGGTGGTTCAAGCGGAATGTTGATGGCCATCTCTCTCCCCTTCTTCTTTAGTATCGACAGTCTTCAAATGTGGTCACAGTGTGACCGAATACACGCTTAAAACGCGCGATGTCGGCCCCCTGTCCGGTCGCCTTGGCGAGATTATCGCTGAGCTTGACGGTGGGGTGTCCATCGGCTGCCACGGCTTTAATGACCAGGGACAACGCGTCCAGGCCCAGGTCATTGGTGAGATTCGTCCCCCAGCCAAATCCCACCTGAATACGCCCGGCAAAGTGATCAGCCAGTTTGAGGATCGTACCGAGGTCCAGGCCATCACTGAAAATGAGGAGCTTATCGCGCGGGTCTACCCCATGCTGCCGATAAAAGGCGATAGCCTGCTCACCGAATGCCATAGGATCGCCAGAATCCTGCCGCAAACCCTTCCATGCCTGGGCCTGCGCTGCCGTCATGTCTTGCAAGAAAAACGCGCTCCCATAGGTGTCGGTGAGCGCAATGGACAGGCCCCAGCCATACTGCTCCCACCATTCCTGGAGGACACGATTGTGCGAAGCCCGCAGTGCCGTATCGTTCGAGGATGACCGTGCCGCCATGACCATAAACATTTCGTGCGCCAGCGTCCCTATTGGCAATATGCCGTACTGCATAGCCAGCGCGGTGTTGGAGGTCCCGAGCAATTGCCGCGGTAATTCCTCCGCCAGGACACGGATGACGTACTCGTGCCAACGCCTGCCGAAACGTCGCCGGGTACCGAAGTCGCTAAACGTAATGTCTGGCCTGGCACGGAGCTGCTGGATCTTGTCGGCCAGGCGCAGGGTGCCCGTGGCGGTAACGACGTCACGGGCCAACGTACTCATGCTGTGCAGGCGCGCCCGAAAGTAGAGCTCATTGATGATCGATAGGGCAAGCGTTTCCCAGTAAATCGTCGTACACCACGGCCCGACGAATTCTAACCGATACGTCCCGTCGCGGCACTCCAGTTCATACGGCGGCAAGCAGAGGGTCTGTAAGAACTGGAGATACTCCTCGCTGAATAAAGCGTCGCCGTAGGCGGCAATGCTACGGAGATAGTGCGCCTCCGCCGGTTGCACACGCAGGGTGCGCACATGATCAAGTTCGCGGCGTAGCTCCGCCTCATGGATATACTCCGCCAGAGGTACCCGCGCTGTCCGGTTCTTGAACGCATAGCGGACCTGGACGTCGGGATAGCGTCTGAACACCCAATGGCCCATGGTGAACTTATAAAAATCGGTATCGAGCAACGATTGGGTAATCGGCATAAGCCCCCTTTCTGTCGTACTACCAGGCTGCACTAGCAGACTGGCAGTTCCGGCCAGTCTGCCATGGGGGTGGTGGACTGTACCAGGTGCATACCTGCCTCAGCAAAGCGCTGGAAAGCGGCGTCAGCCTGCTCGGTGAAATCGACAATGCCTGGCACCACGACGGGCGAGGTACAGTCTTCGAGCAGATAGACTTTGCGTGCCAGCTTGGGATCATGGGCCAGGATTTCCGTGAGGAGATCGTCGACGGTCCAGGCAACGCAATGACTCTTGGCCTGCCCAGCGATGATGACAACGTCGAACTCCAACAGTTTGTGAATAAAGCGCGTGTTTTTCTGCGCAATGGATCGGCCATCAGCGCTATCGAGGACTTCCGGGCGCAGGACCGAATAATTTTCCGTGAGAGGATTGCCCCCCTTGATCTCAAAGCCTGTCTGACTATGGCGGGCCAGATTGTGAAAGAACAGGGCTTCCTCAACGGCGGAGACCAGACAATGGCCAAGACCGCCCAGCATGGAGTGATAGGGCCAGATCATCAGGAGGTATTTGCCCTTGTCACTGAGCTTGCGGCAGTAGTGCACGAGGTGGTCCTGTAGCGCCATATAGTTGCCGTTGGCCAGGCTATTGGCGACAGCCGGGTTGACCTTCCAGACCCCCTGTTCGACGTCCTCCAAAGAGATGGCGGTGAGGGGTGGCGGATGGTCCCCTGCCGCATTGACCAGGAACACCGGGTGAAAAATTTGCATGGCCGTGTGCGTGTCCATGGTCGGGTCAATTTCCGTGAGGCTGTTGAGATTCCGATAGATAAAGGTGCAGAGCCGCGTATTATCTGCAATGGCACCGCGCCCAGAACGCCCGCCGACAAAGAGCTCAAAGTCGGCAATGCAAAACGTGTTCTGCACATCGATCGCCATCAGACACGTGCGTACGGTATCATTGGCCGCGGCCGTGATTTGATGGTGTTTGGCCCAGGACTGCGCGGCACGCGCACGGTCTTGGTAGGGGACACGCCAGACTTCACCGACGCGCTCGGGATCAAAATGGGGCGGAATTGGCAGCTCACGATACGGCATCATACCCTACTCCTTCTCCATGATCTTTTGCCCCTCTCTGCCCCCGGGCCAGGGATGCAGGCCGGGGCAAGCTGGCAACGCCTTACAGCATGGCGATGTGCTGCGGTTCTCGCCGGGTAAAACGATACAACATCGCAGGCCGATGCGCGCCGCGCATGGCGGTTGCTCCCACGGACTCGATGAGACCGAGCGTCAAGATTTTCTTGCGGAAGTTACGCTTATCGAGCGGCCGACCCAGCACAGCTTCATAGACGGTCTGGAGTTCTGAGAGGGTAAACTGGCGTGGCAGTAGAGACCACACGACATTTGTATACACGAGTTTCCGTTCCAGCCGTTGTCGAGCATAGGCGGCTACGTCATCGTGGTCGTATGCCAGTTGTGGCACATGGGCACAGGGCCACCAGCGCACATCCGCATACTTCGGTTGTGTACGTAAGGTCAAGCCAGCGGCATGAATCAAGGCAAAATACGCGACGGCAATGACCCGCCCCGCAGGATCGCGCCGGGGATGACCAAAGGTATAGAGTTGTTCAAGGTAGACGTCTGCGACGCCTGTCTCTTCTGACAAAATCCGGGCAGCGGCAGTGTCCAGGCTCTCGTGCGTTTCGATGAGTCCGCCAGGCAGGGCCCACATGCCCCGGTATGGTACTCTGGTCATCTGAATGAGGAGGAGATGCAGCTGACCCTCCACGACGGTGAAAATGCAATTGTCCACTGCGACTTTGACCTGCTGCGCCGCAGGGTGTATAGGAATGTCATGCGTGAGCATCAGACTCTCTACCCTCTTAGTGTGTATTACACACATTCTATAGAGCAGTCCGAGGGCTGTCAAGGGTGGAGTCGGTCACGCCGCACGCGTTGCCTCGTCATTCCTACAGGAGATGTTTGACATGCCCATTACTCTGGCCCTCCTCGATATGGCTGCGACAACAGTCGATGACACGATCGATGGTCGTCCGCTGGTACTCCAGAGCTTCGCCGATAGTTTTGCCGCGGCCCAGATGGCTGTCCCCTGGGACACGCTGAATGCGCAGCGCGGCAAGGATAAGTTGGAAGTCTTTCAGACGTTACTCGGCAGCCACGGAGGACTAGAAGGCGCCAGGCTTGAGCGCACGGCGCAACATCTGTTAGGTTTATTTACCGCCCAGTTGCTACGCAATGTGGAGCGTCTGCGAGAAATGCCTGGCGCGACAGAAAGCTTACGCGCGCTCAAGCAACACGGCGTGTTCATTGCCCTGGGGAGTGGTTTTCCACTCGACGTCACCCAGGCGATTACCCAGCATCTTGGTTGGACCACGAGCGGGCTGGTGGATTATGTCACCTGCGGTGAAGCGGCGGGGGCTGGTCGGCCACATCCTCACATGCTGCATCGGGCTTTGCAGGCAGCAGGGCTGCTCTCCCCCAGTAGCCCGATAGAGCGAGTCGTGCCGGATTTTGCCTATAGTCAGGTGCTAAAAGTTGGGGATACCGTACAAGATGTCGCCGAGGGAACCGCTGTCGGCGCTCTGACGCTTGCCGTGACGTCCGGAACGCAGACGGCGGAGACCCTGGCCCAAGCCGGACCGACCGCCATACTGCCTTCCATCGCTGCTGTGCACGATTGGCTCGTGGCGCATGGCTATCTCTGAGTCTCTCAGCGTTCCGCCGGCGGTCGACGTCGAGCCCAGCGCTCACGGATCGTCTGGAGCCAGGGTTGTAAACGCTGCTGCAACGGTATGACCCAGCGTTGCCACACCCGTTCGGCCAGTGGAATATCTTTCCGGAGGATAGCGAGCGCCGCGATAATGGTGGCCAGGCCTTGTAAGACAGGCAGAAAAAGGCCGGCAATGCCCAACAGCAATAAGAAGACGCCCACGATAATGCGGACAGGACGCCGCGCGGAAATTAAAATCCAGAGACCCTTCGCGAAGCCAAAACCGCGCCGAGCCATCTGCTGGAAAGGACTCTCCTGGCGTTGGGAGATAGGCGGCACCATGTCAGAGGGCTGCTCAGGACTCATGCGGTTCCTTCCAGAGAACATGATATTG
>Ga0194128_10009988_pt1 | contig 11439 bp, 9 predicted proteins | sample TA2KigCa65mmetaG_FD_148650 | JGI IMG/M metagenome (GOLD analysis project Ga0194128, IMG submission 148650) | Freshwater microbial communities from Lake Tanganyika, Tanzania - TA2015037 Kigoma Deep Cast 65m | ecosystem: Environmental > Aquatic > Freshwater > Lake | place: Tanzania: Lake...
ACACGCGGCTCCCCCGCTACGCGCGCGGCAGGGAGGGCGTCGTCGCGATCGACCATGGCGTGTTTCTCTTCCCCGACAGCAACGCCCACTTCCTGGGCGAGCAGCCGCAGCACGTCTACTCGGTGCGGTTTGCCGCGCGCGAGCTGTGGGGAGACGAGGCGTCGCCGCGCGACGTCGTGCACGTCGATCTGTGGGACGACTACCTGGAGCCCGCGTGAGATGAAGGTCGAGGCCGAACGGCTGGCGGAGCTGCCGCGCCTGCCGCCGCGCGACGACGAGGGCCCCGTGTTCGCCGAACCGTGGCAGGCGCAGGCGTTCGCGCTCGCGGTGACGCTCTCGGAGGCGGGGTACTTCACGTGGAAGGAATGGGCCGCGGCGCTCGCCGCCGCGCTCCAGGCCGCCGCCGACCGCGGCGAACCGGACGACGGCACCCGCTATTACGAGCACTGGCTGGCGGCGCTCGAAACGCTCGTCACCGCCAAGGCGCTCACCGACGTCGCCGCGCTCGTCGAGCGGAGGGAGGCGTGGGCCGATGCGTACCGGCACACGCCGCACGGCAAGCCCGTGGAGCTGCGAAGGGCCGGCCGGTAATTGGTCGCTGGGAGCCGGTAGCGGGTAGCCGATCGCCAATGCGCCGATTCACGCTCATCTACGTGAGTACGTACCTGCTGCTGGGCGGGCTCGGGCTCCTGACGGCGCCAACGCTTGCGCTCCGCCTGCTCTTGTCAAACGGCACGTACGGCGAGATCATGCCCCGGGTCGCCGGAATGCTCATGGTCGTGCTCGGCGGCCTTCTGCTGCAGTTCGTGCGTGCACGCGACTACCGCTACTACCACTACACGGTCCTCGCCCGTTCCTTCATCGTCGTGGTTCTGACGGCTCTGTACGTCATGGCACACGACCCGCTCTTCCTCGTACTGGACGCCATCGTCTTGATCGGGTTGCTGCCTTCAATCTACCTGGTCGTCACGGGCACGACTGCCGAGGGGAACGGGTAGGGGCAACCGGGCGTGGGCGCATGGCGGCGCTTACCAGTGATAGCCCAGGGCAACGGATGCGGCGACGAGCCCCATGACGCCGGTTCTCTCGCTGAAGACGATGCGAACCTCCGGCCGCAGCGCGAGCCGTGGCGTCGCGAAGACTTTCAGGCCGGCTCCGCCCCCCCCAGGCGAAATCGGTGTCGTCCGAGCCGATGGTCTCGCCCCCACGGCCGGACCGGAGCGCCAGGGTGGTGCTGGATCGCAGTACGCCCGCGCTCCCGAAGGCCATCGCCTGCGTTCGCCCGTCTCCGACGTGGTACACGAGATCCCCGAGCAACCCGGTCGCGGTTCCGTCGAGCAGCCCGCCGGCGATGCGCCGCTGGTGGTGCGCTCTCAGCACGTCCGCCTCGACTGAGAGGCGGGCACCCACACGGAGTCCAATCCCGGCCGTCAGAGAGGGCCCCTGCCCAAGCGACCCTTCGTCGCCGCCCACGCGCGCCACGCCGCCACCCCCGAACACTTCGACGTTGTAGCCCGCGTCCTGCGCCGCCGCGGTCGCGGACATGAGCACGAGCAGCACCGAACCGGCCACGCAGGATCGCATGGTCAACCGCCGACGCGGGTCCGGCTGGAGCCGGACGCCACGCACGAAACGTCGCGGGACGCCACGTACGACAAAAGAGCCACAGAGACGCGGCGTCTCTGTGGCTCCGTCTTCCCGTGGCCTGTCGGGCCGCGGCGACGCTAGACCGTCGCGCGCTCCCCTGACACGCTGAGCCCCGCCTTGAACGGCGCCACGCCCGGGATGTCCCATTCGTTCCACATCGTGTCGACCATGCCCTGGATGTAGTCGACGTCCTCGTCCACCAGGTGCGCGAAGCGTCCCTGCTTCTCGAGGTACTCGCGGACCGGGATGCGCCCCTTCTGCCGCGCGTCGTAGGTGTAGACCACCTGCCCGTCGATGATCTCGTAGAGCGGGAAGATCCCCGACTTGATGCCGAGCTCGCCCAGCTCGTGCGAGTAGCGGGGATGGAAGTCCCAGCCCTTCGGGCACGGGTCGAACGTATGGATGAACGTGGGCCCGCCGATGCCGAGCGCCTTGCGCGTCTTGTTCATGAAGTCGAGCGCGGGGAACGTAGCGCTCGCGGTGGCGACATAGCGGCACGTCGGGTGCCCGACGGCGAGCATCGCCGCGACGTTCTTCTTCCAGCGCCGCTGCATGATCCGGTGCTTGGAACCTGGCGGCGTGAACGTCGTCTGCGCGCCGTAGGTCGTCAGCCCCGTCGCCTGGATGTCGGTGTTGGCGGCCGACTCGTTGTCGTACAGGATGATGAGCAGATCGTAGTCGGTCTGCAGCGCGCCCGAGACGCCGCTGAGGCCCATGTCGCCGGCGCCCAGGTCCCCGCTGAAGTTGATGACGTTGATCTTCTCGTTCTTGATCTTGCCCTTGCGCATCTGCGCGCGGAGGCCCGCCGCCATGCCCACCGCCGACGCCCCGCCGGCGCCGAGCTGCGTGTGCATCCACGGCACGATCCAGGGGGTGGTCAGATAGCTGGTGTTCGCCACGTACATGCAGCCGGTGGCGCCGGTCACCACGGTGCGCGGGCCGGACGCCTTGGCGAAGTCGCGCATCACCATCGCCGACTCGCACCCCTGACAGGTACGGTGCCCCGAGGTGTAGAACTCCTCGAGCGGCGTATCGTGGATCTTCTTGATCTTCTCGTAGTCGATTACGGGCAGTTGGGTCGCCATCGTCATTCCCCTCTCGCTACTCGCGCAAACCGATCCAGGTGACGAGCTCGTCGCCCTGCTTGCCGTTGGCGGCGTCCAACGTGATCTCGAGCATACGGACGCAATCCGCGATCGACATGTCGCGCCCGCCGAGGCCGCCGATGAAATCCGTCACGACGGGCCGCTTTGCGAGGGGGTAGAGCGCCGAGCGGATGTCCTGCACCACGATGCCGCCGTTGTCGGGCGACCCGATGGCGAAGTTCCGGTCGATGACCCCCACGCCCTTCATCCGGCCCAGTGTAGCGCGAAGCTGCTCGTGCGGGAACGGCCGGAACCACCGCAGGTTGACGTAGCCGACCTTCTTCCCCTGCTCGCGCATCCGGCGCACCGCGGTCTGGGCGGGCATTTTCACCGCGCCCAGGCCGACGAGCACCACCTCGGCGTCCTCGCACAGGAACTCGTCGAAGAACGGATTGTCGTAGCGCGGCCCGAAGATGTCGTTGAAGCTCTTGTACACCTCCGGGATGATCGTCCGCGCGCGCCGGGCCGCTTCCCAGTTCTGGCGGCGCAGCTCCATGACCCAGTCCTCGTTCACCTGCGGGGCGATCGACACCGGATTGTCGGGGTGCAGCACGCGCTTGCCCAAGTCGAAGGACGGCAGGAACCTGTTGACCGCCTCCTGCGTCGGCACCTTGAGCATGTGCTGCGAGTGCGTCAGGAACGCGCCGTCCATGGCGAGCGCCATGGGCATCAGGATGCGACTGTCCTCGGCGATCCGATAGCCGATGAGCACGTGCTCGAGCGCCTCCTGCGCCGTGGAGGCCCAGCACAGCAGCCACCCCATGTCGCGCAGCGCGAGCGCGTCGTTGTGCTCCACGCCGAACGCGCCCGGGTCGTCGAGCGCGCGGTTGCCCACGACGAACAGGGGGGGCAGCCGATCGGTGGCGGTCACGACGAGCGCCTCGAAGCCGTACATCCAGCCCGTGCCGCTGCTGCCGCCGAAGGCGCGCGCGCCCACCGAGCTGGCGTGCTTGACGATCTCGAACTGCGAGTGCTCGCTGTCGGCGACGATGTACTCGGAGTCGAACTCGCCGTCGGCGATGAGCTTCGAGAGCGCGTCCATCACCTCGGTATACGGCCGGATGGGGTACGCGGCGATGACGTCGACGTTGGCGAGCTTGACGCCCTGCGCGACCGCCTGACACCCGTTGAGAAGTACTTCCTTCTCCCAGACGTTGGTTTTTTCAGCGACGGTTGCCACGGATCGACCCTCCTCTACGCCTTGGCCCCGGCGGCGGCGCCGCCCTTCTCGGGCTTGGGCGGCACGTACTTGCCCTCACGGATTTCCATGCCCGTGCCGGTCACGTGCGGATAGTGAATCCGGTCGAGGCCCTTCTTCTCTTCCGCCCACTTGATGTAGCCCTGCGCGTCTTTCTTGTGGTGCTCCCACGGGCTGGCGTCGCTGTTGAACTTCAGCTCGTCCACCATCACGATGCACTCGGGCACCGGGCAGACCTCCGCGCACTTGTGGCAGCCGACGCACACCTCGTAGTTCACGTCGTACAGCCCGTCGTCGGTCGGATCGAAGCACTCGTCGGGGCAGTCGTACCAGCAGAGCGTGCACTTGATGCAGAGGTCGAAGCGGATGACCGGACGATGGCTCTTCGTGGTGCCGCGCTTGAACGCATCGTTGCGCGTCTGGCCGCGCGGCCCCATCTTGAATCCGCGCGGCACCGCGGGCACCACGACGCCGCCGTCCTCGAACTCTTTCCACGTGGGGAGCCGCGGAATCTCGTGGTGCCACTCGGCGCCTTCGCCCGCCTTCACGACGCGGATGTTCCGCAGCGTCGCGTCGTACGAGGCGCGGGCGGCTTCGGCACGGTGCTTGTCCGTCGTGCGCTCCAGCAGGTACGCCTCGACGGCCTCGATCGCGATGATCCCCGGATCGACCGCCGCAATGGCGCCGAGCACGCGCTCCCGCGTCAGGTCGTCCTTGTAGACCCACAGGCCCGCGAGGCTCGCCGGACCCTCGACGCTGGCGAGCCGCCAGCTGAACGGCAGCCGGGGGATGAACTGGAGCAGATTGTCGTGCGTGTGCTGCGACACGACGAGCAGGCAGCCCTTCTCGCGCACCTTCTCGTTGATCGCGCGCACCCCGTGCCAGCCCCACGGCTCGACGCCCTTGACCATCGTGTCGTCGACGACGACGGAGACGTCGGCTTCGTCGATGTCGAGCTTGGCGCCGCACTCGGCCTCGAGCTCCTCCTCGGACAGGTCGGGCGAGACGAACGCAAAGTACTTGCAGGGGATGCCGTTGCGCTCCGGCGCGTCGCTGTAGCGGCCGTTCGAGAAGGCGACCTTCCCCATCCGGCTCGCGATCTGGACGATGTCGCCGCCGATGTACTTGCCGAGGTTCTTCTGGAAGATGCCGCGGTAGTTGACTTCGACCCGCTTGATCATCGGGAGCTCCTACCCAAGTGTGAGGTGCGAATCACGAATCGCCGATTTCTGCCCAGTGGTCTGACCAGAGGGCCGATATTAGTGACCCCGTCGCAATTGCGTCAAGCGAAATCGGCCTTGGCCCGGCGGCCGGGTCGGCGCGGCGGGCGGGCCGGAGCCGTCCGGGCGCGCGGGGGCGCGAGCTGCGCCGCCGCGCGCTGATAGCCGAGCACCGCGCCCATCAGAATCCGCTCGACGTTCTCGAGGTGCCGCAGCATCGCGGCCCGCGCCGCCGCGCCGTCGCGCCGCGCGATGGCCTGGTACACCCGGCGGTGATCGAAGGCCGACTGGGCGCGGCGCACGTCGTTTTCGAGCGCCTCGCGGCGCCCGCCGGCCACCAGATCCGAGAGGTAGCTGTGCAGCGTGACCAGCGTCTGGTTGCCGGTGGCGGCGGCGATCGCATGGTGAAAGGTGCGGTCGGCGCGAAACGCGGCCTGCGTCTCGCCCGCGCGGAGCTGCGCTTCCTCGTCCTCCGCGGCCCGCCGCAGCACCTCCACGTCGTCGGCCGTGGCGCGGCCGGCCGCGAGCGAGGCCAGGTACGGCTCGAACAGCTTTCGCGCTTCGGACAAGTCGAGCAGACTGGCGCGCTGGCGCTCGAGGAACTCGACCAGCGTGACCGCCACGCCGGCCGGCAGCGTCTCGGCCACGAAGTTGCCCTCGCCGTGGCGGGAGTAGACGAGCCCGGACAGCTCGAGCACGCGCAGCGCCTCGCGCACCGAACTCCGGCTGGCGTCGAACAGGGCGGCAAGCTGCCGCTCCGGCAGCAGCCGATCGCCGGCTTTCAGCTCGCCGCGGCGGATCTGATCCTGAATGGCCCGGACGATCGCCTCGTTGACGCGGCGATGCCCGTCGCCATGCCCTGCGCCGGACCCGCCCGGCGCGCCGACCGCTCGAGGCGCTTTCGGCACTCTGGCACGCTCCGGTGGGCATTATAGGCGCAGTGGTCTGACCTCTGACAGCTCCGTTGGATATAATGTCCGGGCCGGGCAAGTTCCACGGTTTTCCTGCGCACGACCCGACCCAACACACGAACGGAACCAGCGTGACGACATCCAGCTCCGAGACGGTGGCCGCCGTGCTGGGCCGCGGTGCCGGCGCCGCGCCCGCCATCGGGGCGCCGGGGCGTGCGCCCCTGACCTATGACGGCCTCCGGGCGCTCGTCGAGGCGAGCGGGGCCTGGCTCGGGGCGCGCGGGATCGGACCGAACGATCGGGTCGCGATCGTGCTGTCGAACGGGCCGCATGCGGCCACCGCGTTCCTCGCGGTGGCGGCCGGCGCAACGGCCGCGCCCCTCAACGCCCACTACCGGGCCGAGGAGTTCGAGTTCTATCTCACCGATCTGAAGGCGAAGGCCCTGCTCGTGGAGGCCGGCATGGCCTCCCCATCGCGCGCGGTCGCGGCCAAGCTGGGCATCACGGTCGTCGACCTCCGGGTCGACCCCGATGCGCCTGCCGGCCAGTTCACGCTCGAGGACGCGGCGCCCCGGTCCGACCTCCGCCGCGCGGCGCCGGCGGCGGCGCCGGACGACCTCGCGCTCCTGCTGCACACGTCGGGGACGACGTCGCGTCCCAAGCTGGTGCCGCTGACCCAGCGCAACATCACCGCGAGCGCGCAGAACATCCGCGACACGCTCGCGCTCACCGCCGACGACGTCTGCCTGAACATCATGCCGCTCTTCCACATCCACGGATTGATCGGCGGCGTGCTGTCGTCGCTGGCGGCCGGCGCCCACGTGTGCTGCACGCCGGGGTCGCATCCCGTCAAGTTCTTCGCGTGGCTCGACGAGATCCGGCCGACCTGGTACACGGCGGCGCCGAGCCTGCACCGCGCGATCGTCGCGCGAGCCACCCGCCACGCCGACAGCGTCGCCCGCAGCCGGCTGCGGCTCATCCGATCCTCGTCGGCGGCGCTCCGCCCGGAGCTGATGGCGGCGCTCGAGCGCACGTTCGGCGTGCCCGTGCTGCAGAGCTACGGGATGACGGAGGCGTCGCACCAGGTGGCGTCGAACCCGCTGCCGCCCGCCGCGCGCAAGCCGGGATCGGTCGGCCGGCCGGCCGGTCCCGAGGTCGCCATCATGGACGAGGACGGGATCCTGCTCCCCGAGGGGGCGACGGGCGAGGTCGTCATCCGCGGCGACAACGTGACCGCGGGCTACGAGGCGAATCCGGACGCGAACGCGGCGTCGTTCGTGAGCGGCTGGTTCCGCACCGGGGACCAGGGACGGTTCGACGAGGACGGCTACCTCTGGTTGACGGGCCGCTTCAAGGAGCTCATCAACCGCGGCGGCGAGAAGGTCTCCCCGCTCGAGATCGAGGCGGTCATGATGGAGCACCCGGCCGTGCAGCAGGTGGTGGTCTTCGCGATCCCGGACGAGGCGCACGGCGAGGAGATTGCGGCCGCCGTGGTCCGCCGCGAACACGCGAGTCTCACCGACCGCGAGCTGCGCCACTTCGTCGCGTCGCACCTGGCCGACTTCAAGGTGCCGCGCAGGATCCTCTTCGTGGAGCAGATCCCCGGCGGCGCCACCGGCAAGCTCCAGCGCATCGGCATGGCCGAGAAGCTCGGGCTGGTCCGGCTGAAGCCGGACGCCACGTACGCGGACCGATGAAGGTCTGCGTCTTCGGCGCCGGGGCGATCGGCGGCCTGATCGGAGTGCGGCTGTCGCTGGCGGGCGCCGACGTCTCGCTCATCGCGCGCGGGCCGCATCTGGCCGCCATCAGACAGAACGGCCTGACGCTCCGCACCGAGGGCCAGACGCTCGTCGCGCGGCCGCTGGCCACCGACGATCCGCGCGAGGTAGGGCCGCAGGACTTCGTCATCGTCGCCGTCAAGGCGTCGGGGCTCGGCCCGGTCGCCGACTCGATTCAGCCGCTCCTCGGGCCGTCGACGGCCATCGTCGCCGCGATCAACGGCGTGCCGTGGTGGTACTTCTACAAGCACGGCGGCGAGTACGACGGGATGCGCCTCAGGTCGCTCGACCCCGACGGCGCGCTCTGGGACAAGCTCGCGCCCGAGCGCGTCATCGCGTGCGTCGTCTATCCGGCGGCGGAGATCGCCGAGCCGGGCGTCATCCAGCACACCTACTCCAACCGGTTCGACCTGGGCGAGCCCGACGGCAGCAAGAGCGAGCGCATCGCGGGATTCGCGCAGCTGATGAACAAGGCGGGCTTCCGCTGCCCCATCCGCCCGCGCATCCGCGAGAGCCTCTGGGTCAAGCTGTGGGGCAACCTGGCGTTCAACCCCATCTGCGCGCTGACGACCGCCACGCTCGACGTGGTGACGACCGACCCCGTCACGCGCGCGATTGCCCGGAGGATGATGGTCGAGGCCGAGGCGATCGCGGGCGCGCTCGGGATCGCCTTCCCGCTCGACGTCGACGCGCGGATTGCGGGCGCGGCCGAAGTGGGCGCGCACAAGGTGTCGATGCTCGTCGATCTGGAGCGCGGCCGCCCGATGGAGATCGACGCGCTCCTCGGCGCCGTCGTGGAGCTGGCGCACCTGACCGGCGTCGCCGCGCCGACCTGCGAGACGGTGCTGGGGCTGCTCCGCCAGCGCGCCCGGCTGGCGGGGTGCTACTAGTGAGCAGTAGGCTGTAGGCAGCTCCCCCTACCGGCGACCACCTACCGGCTACCGGCTGACCTCTTACCGGCTGCCGGCGAGCTCCACGTGCGGCACGTCGTAGACGTAGTCGTGCGCATCGAGCGCCTTCTGCAGGCGCGCGCGCTCGGCGGGATCGGTCGCGCGCGACAGCTTCGCGGCCACCTCCTGCCGCTCGCTCAGGATCGCATCGAGGATCGCGTCACGGTCGGCCGCCGGCTGCTCGATGATCGCCAGCAGCACCCGCGAGCCGTACTTGATCCAGCGCGGCTGGGGCACGAGCTTCCCGTCCGTCCTGGCGACGACCTGCCGCTGCAGCACCTGCAGCACGAGCTCGGCATGCGTCTGCTCGTAGACGACGTTCAGCTTCTTGAAGAGCTCCTTGACGGCATCGCGCCGCGCGTCGATCAGCTTGACGAAGAACTCCGGCGTGACCCGGTCCCCCTTTTTCGACAGCTGGCCGTCGGCGGTCAGCTCCACGCCGTGGTAGGTCGCCAGGTAGAGGAAGTGCCAGAAGATCTCGTACGTCGCGAGGTCGTTCATGAACCGCAGACCCGTCTTCGGATCGTAGATGGCGGCCGCGTTGTTCCCCTGGAGCTGCTGGTACATGTACTCGGTGGCCATGTACATGGCATAGCGCAGGCCGTCCTCGGTGGTCGGCCCCTTGGGCCGCGCCAGCAGACGGTCGATCGCCTCGCCCGCCCATAGTGTCTCGACGGTGAGGTCGGCCGCCGTCAGCGCCATCGACTGGATCTTGCCGCCCTTGAGCAGCCCGAGCGCCTCGAGCCGGTCGCGCTCGTCCTGCGTCGTCTTGTCGACGACGGCCTGCAGGTCGGCGAGGTCGGTCACGAGCGGCTCCTTGCCCGCCCCGACGTAATCCTTCTGCACGGTGGCCACCCAGCTCTGGCGATACGTGTCGTACTGCGTGCCATCGATCGTGAAGAGCCCCGTGAGCCGCTCGCGCAGCTTGTCGATCCAGATGTCGCGCAGCGCCTTCGCGTCGTTCTCGGGCGCGCGCGGGTTCTGCATCTGCGCGGCCATGCCGCCGATCGGCATGGCGCCGCAGAGCGTCGCGAGCAGGGCGTTCCGCCGCGTGTAGTACGACATCGACGGCTCGCCCATCGTCACCGTGTGCGGATCGGGGATGACCATGGCCGGATCGTGGCGGAACATCTCCTCGCGGCTGTTGATGTAGTCCCACCGGCCGACGTTCGGCCCGATCATGTTCTCGCGCAGCACCCACATGATCGCGTCCTGCTGCAGCACGAACTCGGCCCGCTCGTTGAGGAGCTTCACCTTGATCGTGCCGCGGGGGACGCCGATGGCCGCCTCCAGCAGCTTGAGCAGCGTCGACACCAGACGCGCCTCCTGCCACGTCTCGAGCTTCGGGATGTAGTAGTAGATGCCCGACCCGTTCTTCTTCTGAGCGTCGTAGTTGTGCACCGCATGGATGACGAGCCCCGGGATCGTCGCGGGCACCGGCTCGCCGTCGAGCCACATCTGCCGGTTGCGCAGATGGATCCCGGCGACGCGGTGCAGGACGACCGGCCACTGCGCGTGCGGCACCTCGATGCGGTAGGTGCGGTTCTTCGTGGGATGCACGAACGGCTGGTCGTCCCACCGGCGCGCCAGGATGTCGCGGAGGTTCACCCACGCCTGGTAGAGCTGGTCCTTGTAGTCGCCGCCGGCGTCCTCCCAGTCCCACATCCACTGCGACGCGCCGCTGTTGAGGGCGCCCATCGCCATGCCCATGTCGATCGCCGGACCGGTGCCCTCGAGGCCCGGACGCATCGTGTCGGCGGGAATCGGCACCGACGCGCCCGTGCGCCACGCGTCCGCGGTGCGTCGGCCGAAGAAGCCGTCGAGCATCCCCTGCCGGATGCGCCCGACGGTCGTCGAATGGCCGTCGGCGTCGCGCACCGGCTCGGAGGCCGGCAGGAATCCCCACCGCGCCTTGCCCTGCGCGACGCGCTCGAGGACCGCGTGCCGATCGGCCAGGAGCGTCGGCAGCTCGGCGCGCACCGCCGCCGTCGTCTCGGCAATGAGGTCTTCGACCACGACCGGGCGGCCGTTGACGGTGTGGGACCCGAAGAGCACGGCGTACTTCTCGCGGATATCGGGGCGGATCTGCAGGGTTGGCACCGGGAGCCTCCAGGGAAAGAGCCACGAAGAAAGGGGATTCTTTGTACTATCTGGCGCGCGCGAGGGTCAACATTGTAGAATTCCTTCCAGTCGTGCTGCTGCTCACCAGCCGGACGGGCGCGTGTTGTCGTCGGGGGACCATCCCGGTCTCGGCGCGCAGCCTCCAGCTGTCTGGGTAGCCACAGCACGTTCCCACACCCGACAACACGGCAGGATTCGAAGAGCCCGAGACCACGTCTCGGGCTTTCGTGTTTTTGGGGGAATTCTGGTTCGCACGATGGATGCATCGCTTCCGGTCACCGGCTTCCTCGTCGGCGTCCTGGTGGGGCTGACGGGCATGGGCGGCGGCGCGCTGATGACGCCGTTCCTGATCCTCGTCCTCGGCACGCGCCCGGTCGTCGCCGTCGGGACCGATCTCGTCTACGGGGCCGTCACCAAGATCGTCGGGGGCGGCCTCCACTGGCGGCAGGGCACGGTCGACGTGCGCCTC
>Ga0194128_10009989_pt1 | contig 11438 bp, 10 predicted proteins | sample TA2KigCa65mmetaG_FD_148650 | JGI IMG/M metagenome (GOLD analysis project Ga0194128, IMG submission 148650) | Freshwater microbial communities from Lake Tanganyika, Tanzania - TA2015037 Kigoma Deep Cast 65m | ecosystem: Environmental > Aquatic > Freshwater > Lake | place: Tanzania: Lake...
AGGCCCGCTATGGGCCCTTTTCGTCGGACCGGAGTCCGTCTAGCCCATCTGTTGGCCCATCTGGGGATAGCCACCGGGCATCGTGCCGCCCATGAACTGGGACAGCATCGCGTTCTGCTGCTGCTGCAGGCGCTGCATCATCTCCAGGGCCTGCTTGTTCTGCTTGTTCATCTGGTGCTGCTGCACGAGTCCCATGATACCGCCAAGAACCTGGGAGCCGATCATGACTCCGGCAAGAATCGGAAGAGCCATTTTGGTGAGCCTCCTTCACAGTACCACCCGAGAGGCCGTCCCCAAGGGGGACGATTCAGAGTGGTGGGTGCCCTTCGGCACCCCGTCTTGCCACCTATGATACCATGCGCTCTATCGTCTGGGGAAGGGCCTGTGGCCCCGGGGATGTTTCAAGATTGCAAACGTTTCGTTAAATTTTTGTGAACATGCGGTTCAGGGTTTCAACACAAAAACGGCGCCTCGCAGGGCGCCGTTCTCGTGTCCGTCGGGGATCCCCAGCGGTTAGATGTGGATGTCGCGGCGGGTCGGGGTCGGCGTGCCCTTCACCGGGTCCACCGGGTCCAGCACCACGAAGCGAAGGTCGCGGCTGGCCAGCGAATGGTTGCGGAGACGCACCTGAAGCCGATCGTACTCGAGGGATGTCTGGCCGTGCGGGATGGCGTGCCACCAGTTGGGCCGAACATAATCCCAGGGAGGCGCGATACGCTCACCGCGCGGATTGAAGAACTCCAGCGTCATCTTGAGATCGATGCAGCGGAGCGGTTCCTGGCGGATACCCGGGGTCACGAGCGACCGCTCGGGGCCGATCCACTCGAGGTACTCGATCTTGAAGAACTTGCCGTTGTGGATGTCAAAGCGGGTCTCAAAGTTGTTGGGCAGCCAGAACGCCTGGTTGAGGTTCGGATACAGGTAGGTTCCGTACTTGTATCCGCCAATTTCAGTGACGAAGCTGTGCTCGCCGAGGTTTTCCTCAGCCTTCGCCTGATCCGTCGGGAAAATCGCGAGCCCCGCGAGCAAAAGCATGATGGCCAGAATCAACCCGGCCGCCTTGGGAGACCTCGACACTTGATTCACCTTATCGCTCCTTCCTGTGGAGGCTTCTGCAAACGAAGCCGTTCCTTGAAAAAGGCACAAGCCAACCCGATCCTGGGCTGCCTTTCGGCGCCACGAAAAAGATTCCTCCCGGAGGAAAAACGGCCCTGCCAGAGAGGTTCCGGACTCCAGCCGCGGTGAAAAATCTACAAGGGCGCGCCGCTGAATTATACCGGAAGTCTTGAGGCAAAGTCAACGCGCGCACGCAGGAGATGTCCGCGCGGCGACCCGAAACCCTGCGCCCGCCCAGCAATCAATGTGTGGCGTCGCCTGTGCCGACCCCTGCAACCCGCCCGTGGCAACACGGGCGTCAAAACGCTGGAAACAGGCGGCGCAGCAGCCGTTAGAACGCCGGTGGCGTCGGCTGTGCCGACCCCTGCAATGGAGATCCCATGTCCCGCATCCCCGTGCACCTGGTCCAGGAGGTGGTGGCCCGCGTCGATTTCGTCGGCGTGCTGAGCCAGTACCTCACGCTGCGCCCGGGGCAGGGACGGCTCATCGCGCTGTGCCCCTTCCACGCCGAGAAGACGCCTTCTTTCTCGGTGAATCCGGAGCGCGGGTTGTGGCACTGCTTCGGGTGCCACGCCGGCGGTGATCTCTTCAAGTTCCTCATGCGGATTGAGGGATGGACCTTCCAGGAAGCCGTCAGGGAAATGGGCCGCCGAGTCGGCGTGGACGTCGACCAGCTCACTCCCGAAGAGCGCCGCCGCTACGACGAGAAGCAGCGCCTCCAGGACGTCGTGGAGCGCGCCGCGGCCCACTATCACCAGCTCCTCAAGACGTCCCCCCAGGCCGAGGAAGCGCGCGCGTACCTTCGCCGCCGCGGCATCCGCGACGAAACCGTGGACGCGTTCCGGCTGGGGTACGCGCCCGCCGAGTGGGGCTATCTGCTCGGGTTCATGAAAAGCGCGGGCTGTGCCGAAGGGGACCTGGCCGCGGCCGGACTGGCCACCGACGGCTCCCGCGGACGGCCGGTGGACATGTTCCGCGACCGGGTCATGTTCCCCATCCTCGACCCGCACGGGCGCGCCATCTCCATGGGAGGGCGCCTGCTCGGGGACGGACAGCCAAAATACCTCAACGGACCCGAGACGAAGCTGTTCTCCAAGCGCCACAACCTTTACGCGCTCTACCAGGCGCGCCGCGTGCTGCGCACCGAGGACGCCGTGCTGGTGGAAGGCTACATGGACGTGGTCGCGCTCCACCAGGCCGGCTTCCCGCAAGCGGTGGCCGCGCTGGGCACCGCGCTGACCGCCGAGCAGGTCGCGCTGCTGCGCCGTTACGGCTCGGGATGCGTGCTGGCGTACGACGCGGACAACGCCGGCCAGTCGGCAACCGAGAAGGGCATCGAGATCTTCGAGGCGGCCAGTCTGCCGGTCCGCGTGCTCGAGCTTCCCCCGGGGGACGATCCCGACTCGCTGGTGGGGCGCGAGGGTCCGGACGCATTCCGCGCGCGGCTGGAAAAGGCGTCGGGCATCGTCGAGTACCGCATGGAGCGCCTGGTGCGCAAGCACGACGTGGACACGCCGGAGGGCAAGACGGCGTTTCTCAAAGAGATGCTGCCCACGCTGGGCAAGATCCGCGACGTCGTGCGCTGGGACGAGTACGTCCGCATGCTCGCCGAGCGCCTCCGGGCACGCGAGGAAACAGTCCGCATGCTGGCCCGCAACCACCGCCCGCCGGGGGCTCCCGTCCCTCAGTCTGCCCCGCCGCAGCAGTGGAAGCGCAACGGAGGCCGGGGGTACGGGGATCGTTCCTATCCGAGGACGCCGGTTGAGCCGCCGCCCACGCCGCAACACCTGGGAGCCGCCATGACTCCGGCGGTGCTCAAGGCCGAGCGCGAGCTGGTCCGCTACCTGCTCGCGCAGCCGGACGCCCTGCCGGAGGCGCGCGCCGCGGTCAGCGTGGAGGAGATGCAGGACCCGACGCTGCGCGCCATCCTATCCTGCCTGTATGAGATGCCGCAACCCCGCGCCAATCTGACGGCGGCGGACTTCGTGCCCCTCCTGGAGCAAGAAGGAGTACATAAAAGACTATCGGAATTACTCATGGACGAACACCTGGAGCCACTCACGCCACAGCTCTTTGCCGGCTTGATCAAGAATTTTCAAGATCGCCGCGCCAGAGCGGCGCTCAAGTCGCTGGGAGGCGCCGTGCGTAGAGCGCTGGCCGACCAGAACACCCGTCGGCACGATGATCCAGACTTTGTACAATTTCAGGAGCACCAACAACGCTTGAAGGGGTCATCATGAGGAAGGAGAGGGATCAGCCGCCCGAGGGCTCAGACGCGCTCGCGGCAGAAATCCAGCGGCTGATCGCGGAGGGGAAGCGGAAGGGCTACCTCACCCACGAGGAGATCAGCGACGCCCTCTATCAAAAAGAAGATCTCAGCCCCGAGCAGTTCGAGGAGATGCTCGAGAAGATCGTCGCGGCCGGCATCGACCTCGTCGACCAGATTGCGGACTCGGAGGAAGAGAAAGAAGAGCAGGACCAGGAAGCAGCTTCCTGGTCCGAAGGCATTGCGCTCGACGATCCGGTCCGCATGTACCTCAAGGAGATCGGACGGGTCGACCTGCTCACCACCGAAGAAGAGATCGAGCTCGCCCAGAAGATCGAGGACGGCGAGGCGGCGCTCAAGGAGCTCGTCTACATGCCGCAGATCTGGGACGAGATCCGCGCGCTGCTGCAAACCCGCATGGAGAACGGCGCGGACGCGCAGAATACGCTGCTGCTCCACGACCAGCCGGCCGACGGGCGCAGCCAGCGGCAATTGCGGCTGCAGGTCACCGAGGGACACGAGGCGCGCGAGATTTCCACCGACCTGGAGAAGGTGCTTGCCGATCCGGACCGGCGCGACGCGGTGCGCGAGCAGCTCGAGAAAAACAAGAAGTTTGAGGAGATGTGGTACTACGGCCGCAACCGGCTGAAGACCCAGTGCTCCGAGCAGGTGACCCAGGGCGATGAGGCGCGCGCGAGGCTCAAGGAAAAGCCGCCCAGGGACGAAAAGACGCGGCTTACCGCGGCTGCCGAGAAGGGCGATCAGGCGCGCGAGGCCCTCGAGCAGTTCCGCGATCTCGAGGTCAAGCTGTGGAACGGCGACATCGCGAAAAAGAAGCTCATTGAAGCCAACCTTCGCCTCGTGGTGTCCATCGCGAAAAAATACATCAGCCGCGGCATGCTGTTCCTGGATTTGATCCAGGAGGGAAATCTCGGGTTGATCCGCGCGGTGGAGAAATTCAACTACCGCAAGGGGTACAAGTTCAGCACCTACGCGACGTGGTGGATCCGCCAGGCCATCACCCGCGCGCTGGCCGATCAGGCGCGCACCATCCGCATCCCGGTGCACATGGTGGAAACCATCAACCGGCTGATCCGAGTGTCGCGCCAGCTGCTGCAAGAATTGGGGCGGGATCCTTCAGTCGAAGAGATCACCCAGGAAATGTATCCCATCGACAACGATGAGGTTTGCGGTCAGGTGTCCAAGCAGTATGGCCGCGAGTTTACCATCGGAGATCCCATCGTCAAGGAAGAGCTGAAACGGCGCCAGAAGTTCTACGAGGACCGGGTGCGCGAGATCATCAAGATCGCGCAGGAGCCGATCTCCCTCGAAACGCCCATCGGCGAGGAAGAAGATTCCCATCTCGGCGACTTCATCGAGGACTCTGAGGCAGTGGCCCCGGCGGAAGCGGCATCATCCCTACTTCTCAAGGAGAAGATGGAGGACGTGCTGCAGAACCTGACGGCCCGCGAGAAAAAGGTGCTGCAGCTGCGCTTCGGCCTGGAAGACGGCCGGCCGCGCACGCTGGAGGAGGTCGGCCAGGAGTTTGGCGTGACGCGCGAGCGCATCCGCCAGATCGAGGCCAAGGCGCTGCGCAAGCTGCGCCATCCCACCCGCAGCAAGTGGCTCAAAGACTACTGGATGGGGCAGTAATAAAGAAACCTGGTTGGCGCTTCGGAGTCTGTTCCGAAGTCCCTGAGGGTGGGCCGCCCGATGCAGCCCACCCTCCACCGAAGACCGCGATGCCGTGAGTCCGCGGTCGCATAAGGAGTTCAGATCCGTGACGACAAGATGGCTGGTGCGCCTTTCCATCGGAGTGCTGATGGCCGCGCTCTTCATGATTCCAGCGAGCCTGCGGGCGGCCGACGCGCCGGACGCGGCGAAGCTGAATGCGGCCGCCGCGGCGCTGGCCAAGGCACAGACGCTCATCGAGTTCTACTACATGGAAACGGGCTCGTATCCGCCCACCATCGATGACATGCTCACCCAGTACAACCAGGGCGTGAAGGACACCGATCCCAAGGTGGTGGTGCCCACCGACCCGGCGACCGGCAAGAAGCTGGTCTATACCCCCAACGCCGACGCCACCTCATACACGGTAAAGGTGCCGGAGCCGGCGCTGTACGGCGTGCAGGCGCTCGAGCTCAAGAACATGGACTGGGGCTGGATGGCACAGCTGGCCGCCGAACAGCGCAAGAAGCGGCTCGCGTACACCTGCGGAAAATATCAGGAGTTGATCGTGGGCGTGGTCGCGCAGTACAACAAGGACAACCGCAACAAGTTCCCGGACACCTTGCAGCAGCTGATGCCGAAATATCTCGCCAAACTGCCCACCTGTCCGGTGGCCAAGAAGGACTACGTGTACAAGCACGACGACCGCGGCTTCGAGATTGGCTGCCCCGACCCGGCCGCGCACGGGCTCGAGGTGTTCCGCTTCAGCTCGACCGAAGGTCCCAAGAAATATCCGTAAACCGGCTCAGGAGGAAATCACGTGAGCAGCGCATCGACAGGTCGCGGCAAGGCCGCGGCGGAGCAATCCGCGCCGGCCACTCCCACCCAGATCGTTCCCACCGAGAATCCGGCCGCGTACAACGACGACCGGCTGTGGCGCCTGCCACCCTGGGGGGACACCTACTGGTGCGAGATGTGCAGCACGTGCATGCGCTGGCGCTATTCGCAGCGCATCGGCGGGCGCGTCTGCGTGACCTCGTTCAACTTCAATTTCCCGCTGGTGATCATTGAGGGCGGCCGCTGCAACGAGTACCGCCCGGTGCCCGGCGCCGAGGGCCTGTGGGCCGACGACTACGGCGTCGAGGAAGAGGATTACGAGAACGGCGGCGGAATGCGACGTCGCGAGGAGCCTATGGAGGAAGACCCGCGTCGCGCGGCGCCCCAGCGCCGTCGACCGCGCCGCCGTCCGCGCCGCGGCGCCAGCGGTCAGGGCCCCTCGGGAATCTAGTCCATTTTATTCGTATGCAACGCCGGCGTGCATATCGGACTGATATGCACAGCCGGCGTTGCATTTTCATGCGCTTTGAGGTGAGTCCAGATGGATAGGGACCTTTTGTATCATGTTCAAGACATTGACCACGCCAATCCGATAGCGCTCAATCGGGCGACGCTAAGCGTGCGGGCGCGGCGGGCGGACGTGTCGTCGTGCGCGTTGATTCTGGGGGGACACGAGGCGCCCATCCCCATGGAGCGCCTGGAGTCGAGCGACCGCTACGACTTATATCAAGTAGCAGTCACGGTGCCGCCAGAGGGAATATCCTACTCGTTCAAAGTCGTGACCGATGGACGCACGAAGTCGTTTACCAAGTACGGCGTGTACGAGACGGACGCCCACTTTGGCTCATGGTCGCTGATGATCTCCGCGGAGGACGTATTTTCCACGCCGGACTGGGTCAAGGACGCGGTCTTCTACCAAATTTTTCCAGAGCGTTTCTGCAATGGGGATCCCTCGAACGACCCGCCGGGCTCGGTGCCCTGGGACGCGAAGCCGGAGCTGGAGAATTTTTTCGGCGGCGATCTGCAAGGCGTGCTGGACAGGCTGGATTACCTGTCTGATCTCGGGGTGAACGCGCTCTATTTCAACCCGCTGTTTGAGGCCACCACCAACCACAAGTACAACACCACGGATTACATGAAGGTGGAGCCGTCCTTTGGCGACAACGCGCTGCTCAAGAAGCTGGTGGCCGAGGCCCACAGGCGCGGGATGCGGGTCGTGCTGGACGCGGTGTTCAACCACGTGGGCGTGAAGTTTGCGCCGTTCCAGGACGTGATCGAGAAGGGGCTGGATTCGCCCTACCTCGACTGGTTCTTCATCAAGTCGTTTCCGATCGTCCTGGAGCCGCCGAATTACGCGTGCTGGTGGAATCTCTGGGAGCTGCCCAAGCTCAATACGAATAATCCGGAAGTGCGTCGTTATTTGCTGGAAGTGGCGGAGTACTGGATCCGCGAGTGCGACATCGACGGCTGGCGCCTGGACGTGCCGGAGGAGGTGCCGCAGGGCTTCTGGCGCGAGTTCCGCGGCGTGGTGAAGGCGGCGAAGCCGGACGCGTACATCGTGGGCGAGATCTGGCACGACGGCCGACCGTGGCTGCGCGGCGACCAGTTCGACGCGGTGATGAACTACCCGCTGCGGGAGGCGATCTTGAGCCTGTTGGGCGGGGTGACGCGGGACGGCAACACGGCGGCGCCGGTGCGACGGAGTGTGGTCGCGTATCACAAGGCGCTGCACGAATTGCTGACCGATCTGCCGGTCCAGGTGCTGCAGGCGCAGTTCAATTTATTGGGGAGCCACGACACGGAGCGCCTGATGACGCTGCTCGACGGCGACGAGCGCAAGGTGCGCCTGGCGATGCTGCTGTTGATGACCGCGCCGGGCGCGCCGGTGGTGTACTACGGCGACGAGATAGGAATGGAAGGCGGCAAGGATCCCGATTGCCGGCGCGGGTTTCCCTGGGACGGGCCGTGGAATGAGAGCCTGCGGGAGTGGGTGCAGAAGTTGATCCGGCTGCGGCACCAGCACCCGGCGCTGCGAACGGGTGAGTACCGCTCGCTGCGGGTCGACGGGGAGGCGAACGTGTACGCGTTTGAGCGAAGGCTCGACGGCGAGCGAATCGTCGGCATCGTGAATCCCAACGATGCGGTGCGCACTGGCACAATGGATGTTGGCGCAAGAACGGCCCTTACGCTCGCGGGCGGAGCCTCCGTGCTGCAGAGCGGAAAACTATCGTTCGACGTCCCGCCCCTGGGCAGCGTGCTGGTGAGCGTATCTGATTGATTCTGCACGCTTTTGCGGGATACGCAGTCCCGACAGCAGCCAGTACCATAGCACCTTACGCGACCTGCCCGGTGACGACCTCCCCGGGCGCGCGGTTGTAGTGGGCCATTCTTTGCGGGATGGTGCCTCGGGTGTCTTCCCACAGCGCGTTGAAGCGATGGAACCAGTAGGTGAAGCGGTCGCGGGAGATGGGGGCCAGTAATTTATAGCGCTCGGGGTCGAAGAAGCGGATGTCGATGTCCAATGATTTCCAGTCGATGTTGTGCTCGTCGACCAGCCCTTTTTTCTTCGCGTCCTCCCAGACTGCGGTGCCCGGAAATGCCACCAGCGGCCCGAAGGTGAACGACATCAATTTCGCGTTGCGGACGTTGCGGTCGATGAAATCGTAGGTCTGCTGGAGATCCTCTTCTTCCTCCATCGGGGCGCCGATGATGAACGAGCCGATGGAGCAGATGCCGTGCTCGGAAAGTTTGTCGATGGCCTCCTGGTTGCGGGCGGCCGTGGTGCTCTCTTTCTTCAGGTAGGTGAGCACGCGGTCCGAGCCCGACTCCAGGCCGAGGTGGCAATACTTCACGTTGATGGCCTTGAGCAGCTTGCACATGCGGTCGTTGACGAGATCCGCGCGGATGGTGACGGTCAGATCCATCTTGCGCTTCAATTCAGTGCTTGCGATCTCGACGATTTCCTGAAGCCGCTTGATGTTCACCGCGAACAGGTCGTCCATGAAGCAGTGGTAGTGGCTGTCAAACCCGTCGATGATCGCGTTCAGCTCGTCGATGACGTAGCGGGCTGAGTGCACGCGGTACGACTCCCAGAATTCCGCCGTTGAGCAGAACCGACAGCGATACGGACATCCGCGCGACGAGAACGACCACAGCCCGCCGGCGTTGACGCCCGGCCAGTCGCGCTTGGGGTTTGGGATGTTGTCGAGGGGCCGAATGAAGGGGCGCGGCTTCGTGACCCGAGGCCCTCCCTCGGCGTGGTGTACGATTCCGGCGATTTCTGACAGATTGTCCGGGCCCAGGCGGCCGTCCGCACGATGGGTCCGCACGAGGTCCAGAAAAGTATCCTCGCCCTCGCCGAGCGCACCGGCGGCAAAGGCCTCGGGCAGGCTGGACGGCAGTCCCGTGATGTGCGGCCCACCGATGACGACCGGCACGTCCCGCTGGGCGCGGATGGCCTCGGCCATCTCGGTGGCATACGGGAAATTGGGCGTGACCGAAGAGACTCCCACGAAGTCGGGCTCGAGGGCAAGCCCCTGCTCCAGGGTCTCGACAACGAAGGTCTGGCAGTCCGACTCGTACCGCTCCAGGTAAGCGCCCACGTACGCAATGCCCATGGGCATGAACAGCCGCCCGGGCCGCGAAGGGTCGTGAGCCTCCAGCAAGACCACCTTCATAAAACCATGATTCACGACCGGCCGCACTTGTGTCAACCCGGGGCGTCGGGGGCCCTACGTTCAGCGAAGCGCGGAAGAGCGCTCGAAGTCGATCAGCTTGTAGTACACGAACTCGGCCAGTCCCAGGTCGATGCCCTGGGCTACCTCGCGGAAGCGGTCGGGGATCTCGCCGGGCATGCGCAGATCGGACGGGACGAGCACTGACAGCCGGTCGTAGCCGCCGGCGCCGTGCTGGACCTGCTCGTGGGTGTACCCGTCGGTGGACATCCAGGTGACGGCGAACTCGTTGCGGCGGCGGTCGTAGCAGAACTGGAAGCCGCGGATGCTCTCGTCCGGATCGAACCAGACGATCAGGTCGTGCTCGTTGTCGGTGAACCAGCGCCGGCGGGGCTCGCCCTTGCGCTGGCGCACGCCCTCCAGCTCGCGCAGCATATTTCCCCTTTACTGGTTCGGCTTCGCCGAACGGGAGTTGGCCACCGCCCGACGCACGCCCTTCAAGTACGACCCCACGGCGGCGCCCAACCTGCCCTCCGCGCGACATGCATCACCCCGCAGGTAGTGGGCCATCATCGACGCCGGCTCGAATGCCACCGCCTTGTCAAACTCCACCAGGGCGCGCGCGCTCTCGCCCGCTCCCATGAGCGCCTTGCCCAGCTCCAGAGACCAGGCGCCCGGGGCCCGGTCGCGCACGTGCGCGTCGTAGGCCTCGCGCGCCTCCTCCAGCATGCGGTGGTGCAAGAGCCAGCGCACGTGCTCGGCCAGCGTTTTCGGATCCTCGGCCGAGCCCGGATAAAACTGCTCCAGCGTACACTTCGCCAGGAATTTTCGCCGCACGCGGTTTTCGTCGTCGCGGATCTCCTTCCAGGCGGGCGCGTTGCCGGCGTGCGCGCGGCACACCACCAGCGGCTCCACGAGCATGCGGAACTTGCATCCGTCGGCGGCCAGCCGCATGGCAAACTCGTAGTCGTGGCTGCGGCGATATGCCGCGTCCATGTCTCCCAGGCGGTCGAAAATGCGCCGCGGAATGAGCGTCGTGCCCAGGTAGATCAAAATCGTCGTGGTCAGCAACTTGCCCAGGATCTGCTCGCTGGGGCACGGCTTGAAATCGGTGTCCCAGTCCACCTGCCCGTCCTCCCGCAGGCGGCGCTCGGCCTCCTCGCGGGGCAGCGGACAATACTCCAGCGCCTCGGAGGCCACCGCGCGCCAGCGCAAATTGGAGAAAACGCAGTCGAGCGTGGGATCTTTGTCGAAAAGCGCCATTTGCCGCTTGATTTTGTCTGGCAAGAACAGGTCGTCCGCCGACAGCCACGCGACGTAGTCCCCGGTCGACTCGGCGACGGCACGGTTGACCGCGCTGGCCACGCCCTGGTTTTCCTGGTCGATGACTCGCACCGGATAGCGCCGCGCCACTTCAGCGCCATTGTCCTTCGAGCCGTCGTTGACCACGACCACTTCAATGTCGGGATGGGTTTGTCCCAACGCGCTCTCGATGCAGCCGCCGACGTAGTGCTCGTAATTATACAGCGGGATGACGACGCTGACCTTGCTCACGCGGGCGGCTCCACGACCGCGCGCAGTCCGCTCTCCGCGGCGTCGGCGTCAAACCCGGTGAGCCGCAGCGCCTGCTGGGAAATTACCCGCGCGCGCAGGGCTTCATCGCTGGCCAGCAAGTGCACCATCTCGGCGAGCACGGGAAAATTCTTTTCCAGGCACAGGATGCCGCCGTCGCCCATCGTATCCGGGACGGCCGCCGCCGCGTAGGCGAGCACCGGAACCGAGTTCTGCATGGCCTCCAGCAGCGGCACGCAAAAGCCCTCGTGCGCGCTCATTGAGACGAAGACGTCCGCCGCACGATAATACGCGGCCAGCTC
>Ga0194128_10009990_pt1 | contig 11435 bp, 10 predicted proteins | sample TA2KigCa65mmetaG_FD_148650 | JGI IMG/M metagenome (GOLD analysis project Ga0194128, IMG submission 148650) | Freshwater microbial communities from Lake Tanganyika, Tanzania - TA2015037 Kigoma Deep Cast 65m | ecosystem: Environmental > Aquatic > Freshwater > Lake | place: Tanzania: Lake...
CATGCAGATCGTCGCGGTCCTCAGCTTTCTTGTCGAGCTTCTCGACCGCATTTCGCAGTTCGAGGAACGGCGCGCCAATAGTCAAGTAGAGGAACGCATCCACGTCGAGCGACAGAAAATGTTCGATCGTGCGCTGCGCCCGCTCGCGGCGATCCTGATACAGCAAGACACGGACCTCCGTGCTGCTGCGCCCCATGCGGCCCGTCTTCACATAGCCCATTACCGTGACGGTTTCGAGCGGCTTGACAGCGATCGGAACGCGGATGCGCGTGCCGACGTCTTCGCTATCGACCGTTTCGATCTGAAGGTAGGGAGCCTCCGTGCCGGCGCGGGCGTCGATGCCCTCGGACCCGCCGAACACATCGACGTAGACCGGCGTCCAAAGACCGACCTTGTAGGCCGACTGTTCTTCCTTGTGTTGCGAATGAAAACCGACTTGAACCTTTGTGATATCGGGAGGCTTGACCTGCCCAAGCGTGTGCGTTGGCAGGCAGAATACCAAGATCGCTATCGCAAGGGCCGATCGCATCGTTGCCTTCCTGTCGTGATCCCGTCGCTTGCGCTCCGGGCTGGTAGGAACACGTTTCCTAGGGCTTCTCGTCGCGAGCGCATTGGCATGGGCTTTGGCCACATCCGGGGCAGCCGGCGCCGTACTTGGCGGCGATCGCTTTCTCCAGGTCGACGCCGCTGATGTTCGCGAGCGTCGCCAGCCAGGCGAGCACATCGGCAAACTCAAGGAGTTTCTCCTGCGGCCTGCCGCTGCGTAGCGCCGTCGCCAATTCGCCGACCTCCTGCATGAACCACATGAAAGTCCCCTCGACGCCCCGGCTTGCGTCCTTGTCGCCGTAGGTGTCGCGGATCAGTTGTTGCAGTTCGGGCAGAGTCATTGATTGTCCTCGTTAGCGCCCGCATGGCGCCGCGCGAGCGCTAAGGCGAGCAGCAGGACTTGACTTACCTCCCTCTCCCGGAGGGGGGAGGGGAGGAAAAGACTTGCCGCTCGCCTGAACGAATTCCGGAAATCGTCACCGATCAAAGACTTTTCGCAGCCGATCCGCCTCTTCATTTCTGTTCAGCGCCGTTAGCGATGCCAGGATCACGCGTTGACATTCGCCGTCCAACACATCGATTTCCAGGCCCATACGGGCAAATCGCGCGGCTTCCTCGTGTTTGCCGAGATCGAAGTAATGTTTGGCCAACGTGCGGCGCGAGCCGAGATCGTCGGTGTCCATGCGCGTCACTTCTTCCGCGATTTCGATCAGCTTGTCCTTCTGCCCGGTTTTCGAATAAAGCTTGGCGAGGGTCCCGACGAGCGTCGGGTCGTGCGGGTCGATTTTGCGCGCCTTTTCGCAGGTCGTGATGGCTTGCTCGTGCTTCATCGTGTCGACTTGCAGTTTGATCAGCAACTTGAGCGGCTTGGTGTCTTTCAAGTCTTCCAGCGATTCGAGGAGCGAGATGGCTCGACTTGGGTTTTTGTCATCGAGGTACAGCAGCGCCTTGACGTAGGCCGCCCCGGGATGCCGTGGCATGTCGTCGAGGATCTTGTTGACGATCTCCTTGGCGTCCTTCTTCTTGCCGATGAAGTAGTTCTTCTCGGCGAGCATGGCGCCGATCTCGGGATCGGCGGGGTTCTTGGCGTGAGCTTCACGCAGTTGCTTGAGCGTCATTTCTTTAGGCAAAGCGCCGGCGGGGTTGTTCTTCACTCGCTCGGCGAGGAAGGCGCGGTAGCCCTTCTCGAACGCGTCCTTCTTCACGCCCACGGCTTTTTCGAGGGCCGGGCCGGTGTCGAGGCCGTCCTGGAACGCCGCAAGCATCTTGCCGATCGACTTCTCGCCGTGCGTCTTGGTCAGGTACTCGACGTAGAGCAGGCTCTGGAGATAAGCTTGTTGCCATTGCAACGGCGACCGCGGGCGGATGAAGCCGAGCAGAATGTTGTCGAGGTTGAGTAAATCGTTGTTCGCGACCTTGTCCGCCAGAAGCGCGTGCCAAGTCGGCGGAATGTTCGGCCCTTCGTAGCGGACCGCGAGCCCTTCGGTGAACCAGTGCGGGACCTTGCCCTTGGTCTGCTCCAGATTGAAGACGTGCACCAGTTCGTGCCGAATCACTCGGTTCCAATTGAACGGCTTCGTGATCACTTTCGACGTATCGCGCGGCGAAACCATCGCGACTAGCGGCCCCGTACAGGCGCCGATCGTATGCAGATCCGGCACCGCGACGACTCGGCCGCTGAACATCTCGTGTTTCATGAAAACCTGAATCTGAAATGGTCCCTTCGGGCGATAGTCGAACTGGTCGGCGAGTTCCTTATAAGTGTTTTCGAGATAGACCGCCATGAAGTTCGCCAAAACGGTATCGTTTTTCTTGTCGTAGCGGATGATGAAGTGCTCGGTCTTGAGACTTTCGTAGGTTTCGAGGTGATCGAGCACCTTGAGCGAGTTGAAAACGCGAACGTTGAACTTGTCGGCGTCAAACGCTTTCTCGAGTGTTGCCTTCGCTTCTTCTTCCTTGGCCATTCGCATGTAGAGCATGCCGAGACCGGTCTGGGCTTCGGGCAGCTTGGGCTGCATCTCGATCGCTTGCATGTAGTACTTTTCGGCCTGCTCGTGCAGCTTGCGTTGTTCCAAGAGATGAGCCAAATCGGTAAGGAAGGTGTAGCACTTGGGATTGTTCTTCTGGGCCGTCTTGACGAGGCTCTGGAAGTCGTCCTTTTTCTCAAGCATGAAATAGCACGCGGCGAGGCGGGCCAGGGCGGCTTCATCGCGCGGATTGACGTCACGCGCCTTCTCGAGCGTCTTGAGAACCGTGTCGATCTCGCCGCTAAACCAGTGTAGATCGGCCTTCAAGCACAGGGCCGGTAGGTAGCGCGGGTTCACCTTGAGCGCCTGCTCGGCGTAACGCTCGACATCCTTGAACTCCATGCCGGCGGCGGCCATCTGGCCCTTGCACACCAGCACCTCGGCGGCGCGCGGGTTGATCGTCATCGCCTTCTCGAATGCCTTGAACGCCGCCGGTTTGTTGTGCTTCTCCATGAACAGCCGGCCGGCTTCGTATTCGCCCGGCCAATACATCTTGTCGGCGCTCGACGCGGCACGAAAGTAGTTGTCGATCACCGTCTGAAATTCAGCCGACAAGTGCCGATAGCGAGCACGCTCCAGCCCGGCCCGGCCCGTCAACCGCAGATCGTCCGGATCGGTGATGTTGAGTCGATTGGAGGCGTGGACGAACCAAAGGAACTCCGTGTCCGCCTTGTCGAGATCGCCGCGATCACGATGGACTTGCGCGAGCACCCAATGGGCGAGGAATTGATCGGCATTCTCCTTGATGGCCGCCTCGGCGTTTTTCTCGGCTTCCTCGAATCGACCGCGCAGATAGTGAAGTTCGCCGAGCCGGGCCAGCAACGCGGGATTCGTCGGCTGGTCCTTGAGCAGATTCGTGACGGCGCTCTGCGCCTTGTCGTATTCTCCCTGGCTTTCTAGGGCGCGGCTCAAACCGAGCGTGGCGGGCAGTCGATTGGCCGCGTCCTTGGCGAGCCCTTCGTAAAGCGCACGGGCTTCCGCGTAGTTGCCTTCGAGCCATTCCAGGCGGGCTTGCTTGAGCTTGTCTTGTGCGCCGGCGAAGGAGGCCGAGATCAAGCATAATATCAAGCTGGCAAAGACGCGCATGGTGAGTCCGATATTGTTTCGCCGCTCGCCTTTGGCGAGCGCGGTCACCGCGCTCGCCAAAGGCGAGCGGCGAAACGGGTTCCGATTCCTTAGCATTCACGATAGTCGGAGCGGCGGCAAAACGCAAGAATCGCCCGCGTTCTCTTGTCCGATTTTTCCCCTTTTGGTAGACCACTTCTGTGGGGCACGTTTCCAACGTGCCACGCATCAACGAGGCACGTTGGAAACGTGCCCCACGGCTCAACTCTAGAGGAAATCATGATACCACTCGACCTTAGTGGCAAACTGGCGGTGGTCGCCGGCGTCGGCGATGACCGCGGATTCGCCTGGCATATCGCCAAGGCCCTCAACGCCGCCGGCGCACGCCTCGTCTTCGCGACTCATCCGCGCTTGGTCAATGTCGTCGGCAACATCCTCGAACGCGATCTGGACAAAGAATCACGCGCCTTGCCCTATGGCGCCGGCGAGTTGAAAGTTGACAAAGTGCTGCCCTGTGATGTCAGCTACGACACCATGGCCGATGTCGACGAAAAAACGCTCAATGACAAGCGTTTCTCCAAGCATGGCGATTACAGCATCCAGGGGCTGGTCAGTTCGATCTCCAAGGACTATCAGGGCGTGGATATCTTCGTGCACAGCATCGCCTTCAGCCCGGAGATCAAGAATCGCGCCATCGACACGACCCGCAGGGCTTATTTGACAGCTCTCAGCGTCAGTTCGTATTCGTTGACGGCGATGCTCAAGGCGCTACAGCCATTGATGGAGAATCGGCCCGGCGGCGCGTCGGCCATCGCGCTGAGCTACTTGGGCGGCGACCGCGTGGTGCCTCACTACGGCGGCGGCATGTCGACCGCCAAGGCGGCGCTGCAGATCGACGCCAAGCAACTCGCCAGCAACCTGGGACCGAAGAACATCCGAGTCAACATCATCTCGGCCGGGCCCTACGCCTCGCGGGCGGCGTCGGCGATCGGCGACATCGACGAGATGGTCAATCACGCCGCCGCCTGTTCACCGTTGCCGCGCGCTATTTCGCCCGACGAAGTCGCCAACACCGCCGCGTTCTTGTGCAGCCCGCTGGCGTCGGCGATCACCGGCCATGTCCTCTACGTCGATTGTGGCTACAACGTGATGGGGATATTCCCAAAAGGGTGAGCGAAGCTTGTGTTTAGCGCTCGCACGGGGCTTTGCACAAAACCCCCCAAGTGGGGCCAGGCTTTCTAGCCTGGCCTTGCCAACTTTGTAATTTGGACAGGCTGGAAAGCCTGTCCCCACGTTTTTGTGCAAAGCCCTCGCACGGCGCCAAGCGAACGGTAAACGTAAACACGAGGCTGCCCACTGGGGCATTCCTCAATGCCTCAGCAGAAATTCACCCAGGTTGAACAGCGCGTACTGCACATCCTGCAACGCCCGCGCCCGGTCGCCGACCGATGCGATATGCTTAACGGCGATGGCGATCTCGCCCGACGTCGGTCGTCGTGAGAGCGTTGCCAGGTAGACCTCCTCGATCACCGTGCGATCGTCTTTCTTTTCGCGCAGCGCCTTCGCCAACAGGCTGTTGGGCGAATGCACCTTGTTCAACATCCCCTTGTTGTTCAAGAGATGCAGCATCTGCGGCAACGACGGATCGTCCTCGCGGGCACACTCGCAACTCACGTCACGCACCGGCTTCGAGAACGCCTGCAGGAACGGATGATTGACGCCGCCTTCGGCCAACTCCAACGCTCGCGTGCCGAGTGGATAGCCCTTGAAGGGTTCGGCGATTCCGGTCGCGCTCGAGATTGCGTCCAGAATCTGCTCCGCCGCCAGCATGCGAATCGACGCCTTGGTGAAGTAGCGATCGGGGTCCGCGGACTTCGGCGATTGTTTCGACGAGCCGGAAGCGTTAGCGCCGGATGCAGTGCTTGCCAGTTGGTACGTATTCGAATTGAGAATGCTGCGAATGAGGGGCTTCATGCGATAGCCATGCTTCACGAAGTCCTTGGCCAGTGCATCGAGCAACTCCGGATTCGACGGAGGATTCGTGTCGCGGAAATCGTCTACCGGCTCGACGATGCCCCGGCCCAGGAGGTGATACCACACGCGATTTACCAGCGACGGCGCGAAGTAGCGATTGTCCGCCCGCGTCAGCCAGTCCGCCAGCTTCTCGCGGCGATCGTCCTCCGGCGCGAGCTTGCCGGAGGAGAAGCCGAACGCCACGGGGTCTTGATTCTTGCGCGTCGTCGGATGCTGCACCTCGCGGCCCGGCTGGAGATAGACGATCTCATCGTCCAATCCGAACTTGGCGCCCTTCAACTGCACCTGCGCGAAATAGGCGGCCAGTCCATAATAGTCGTTCTGCGTGATCGATTCGAACGGGTGGTTGTGGCACTTGGCGCATTGGACGCGAACGCCGAGGAAGAGCTGGGCAAACGCCTCGGCCGTCTCATCGGGGGTGCGCGACACGCGGTAGAAGTTGGCCGCCGGCTTGTGCAGGGTATTGCCCAGGCCCATGAGCAATTCGCGTGCGAACTGATCCATCGGCTTGTCGTCGGCTATCGTCTTGACGAGATAGCGATGAAAGCTGTGCACGCCGCGCTCGCTGATCGTCGTCGGGCTGCCGCGCAGAACGTCGGCCCATTTGAGGGCCCAGTACGCGGCGTACTCGTCGCGTTCCAGGAGCGCATCGATCAACTTGGCCCGCTTCTGCTTGTCCTTCGAATCGAGAAACGCCCGCGCTTCGGCCGCCGTCGGCAACACGCCGATCGTGTCGAGATATACACGGCGCAAGAAAACCTCGTCGCCGGCCACAGGCATCGGATTGAGCTGCAAATCTTTTTGCTTGGCGAACACGAACTTGTCGATGTCGTTGGCGATCGGCGGCGATCTGAAGCTGAACGCCGCATCGCGCTCGACGTATTGAAGTTGAGCACTGCGGATCTGATCGAGGTATCGCACGAGAATCGACGCCTCGCCGGTGCGTTTGAACTCGACGAGGCCGGTCGGCGACACATTGGCGGCGCCGGCGGTATTGACGCTGAAGACCGTGAGATCGGTCACGTCGCGAATCTCGCCCGATTTGAAGTGGGCCCGCACGGTGATTTGCTTGGTGCGATTCGCATCCTGCAGCCGAGCGAATTCGGGGACGACTTCGAGCTTGATCAGGTCGGCCGGGCCGCCATCCTTGCAGCCTTCGGCAACCCAGCGTTTGAGAGTCTCGTACGCAGGCTCGCCCGGCTTGAATCGCACGCCGCCTTGGTGAGGCACGTTGCCGGTTGCCTTGAGCAGGAACAAGCTGTTTTCAGGACGTTGGCGATCGACGCGTCGGCCCAACTCTCCGCGCGTCAGCGTGTGGATGTCGATATCGGGATCGTAGCCGCGCAAGCTCAGGCGAAACCCGTTCTTGCCGTTGGGCGAGCCATGGCATGCCCCTTGGTTGCAGCCGGCCCGCGAAAGCGCTGAGATGACGTCGGTGCGAAAATCGACGGGCCGCAGCTCCCCGGCGTGGGTGGATGTTGCAAAAGCCGTTAGTACGAGAATCCCAGCAACGTGGCGTGACATAGGCCCCCCTGCTGCGCCGTGGGGAACGTTTTGCACGTGCCTCGTCTGATGAGGCAAGTTCAAAACGTCCCCCACGTGCTCCAGGAGATTCTATCAACGGCTGGGTGTCGTTCGCAAGGCGCTTAAAGTAGGTCAGGCTTTCTGGCCTGACTTTTCGCGGGCTCCGTCAGGCTAGAAAGCCTGACCTACGTCAGTTACGCCTTGAGGAATTGGCGAAAGGCTTCGAGGCTCGAGCAGTAAACGATGAAAACGTAGCCGTCCTCGTGGTGCACGAAGACAGAGTTCATGTTGGCGATCTTCATCCCATGCGTGAGTTCGCCTAGCCGAAAGTCCCTTGGCGACAATGCCAGCACATAGGCTTTGTTCTTTTGGCCGTTCTCGATGCGCAGGTAGGTGAACTTGGCAACCGGCTTGCCTTTGACGTGGACGACGTCGACTTCTTCAAGCAGGCTGCCATCGATAATGCCTGGCAGCTTGGCGTCCACGCCGCGATCGGCGAGATAACCTTCGACCGATTCCACGCTCTGGTTGCCGTTGAAGAAGAGTTGTGGCACGTCGGCTGACTTGAGCTCCGGATGAGTCTGCTGAAACCACACCCATCCCGCGGTAACCGCTATGAGTAGGCACGCCGCCATCGCCAGCGCCGTCTTCCATGGCACTCGGCCACGGTCGGCGTCCAGTTTCGCAAGGATGTTCTGATGCAAGGTCGTGGGCACGGGCACATCGACCATGACCGGAGCGATCAACGCATCGAATTGCCGTTCCGCTCGCGCCAGCTCGGCACAGGCCGGACATTTGTCGAGATGTTGTTGGACGATCTCGCGTTCGGTGTCGTCAAGCTCTCCGCACTTGCGATCGACGAACGCCAGCAGTTGTTGAACTTCATGGCATTCCATCATTTGACCTCCCCCTGGTTCGCTTTCACGATCAGGTCGGATTGATCCGTCAACCGCTGTCGCAAAAAGGCCTTGCCGCGAGCGAGGCGCGACATGACCGTGCCCAAGGGCACATTCATCTGTTCCGCGATTTCCTTGTAGCTGAAATCCTCAAAATAGTAAAGAATAAGCGGCGTGCGAAACGCCTCCGGGAGCTCGTTGAGCGCCTTTTGCAGCTGCGCCGAGTCGGGACCGGCCCCGTTTTCCGTGGAACGGTCTGCGATTTCCGGTATTCCGTCGAGGGAAACCTGCTTCTCGAGTTTGCTGGACCGTGCCTGGTGCAAATATACGTTGCGAAGGATGGCGAAGAGCCAGGATTTGGCTCGTTCCTCCTCACGCAGTTGATGCAGTTTTTTTTGGGCCAGGCAAAACGTCTCCTGTGTCAAGTCCTCGGCAAGCTGGGCGGACCCGCTCAGGCGATAGGCGAAGCGATACAGGGCGACGTAGTGGGCCTCCACCATCGCTTCGATCGCCGACTTGGAGGACCCGAACCAGGGCATGGTCGAACTCCCTGCTGGAAGGAGGATACTCCGCCGAGGGATTTTATTCCCAGCGGGGCGGAAGGATGCGAAAAATCGTTGAGCGCCGGGCGCAGCGAAAAAAAAACAGCTTTTTGCCGTTTTCATGCTTGAAAGTGAAAAAACCGGGAATAATCTAGCGTTCTCTGCCTCCTATTGGAAATGGAACTCGGTGAACGCGCCGTCGGATTCGTTTCCCGATGTGGTTAAGTGGGCCAACTGTTTTTCTGGAAAGGATGGTAACTCGTGAAAAAGGTTTTGGCATTGTGTCTTTCGTTCGGCCTGATGGCGGTGCTGTCCGTCGGCATGACCGGTTGCAAAAAAGACGATAAGCCGGGGCCGAAGAAAATTCCGGGAACTGGCTTTAGCTTCAAATCCGTTGCTGATGCGGAGATCAAAGCGGGCGAAGCCGGCGAGTCTGCCGTTGAGGTGGCGCGAGCCCCCGAATCGAAAAAGGAAATCAAGATCACTGTCGCCGGGGACAAGGGAGTAACCGTTGCCGACCTCACGATCGCCGCGGGCGAAAGCAAGGGCACGCTCAAGATCACCACCACCACCACTGCCAAAGCCGGAACCGTCACTCTCAAGGTCAAGGGAAAATCCGAAGGCGCCGGCGATGAGGAAGCCGATCTGAAGGTCACGATCACCACGAAGAAGGACGACACCAAGAAGGACGACACCAAGAAAGACGACACCAAGAAAGACGACACCAAGAAGGACGACACCAAGAAGGACGACACCAAGAAGGACGACACCAAGAAGGATGACACCAAGAAGGATGACACCAAGAAGGATGACACCAAGAAAGACGACACCAAGAAGAAAGACGACACCAAGAAAAACGGTGACGCCAAGAAGACCTCCTTGCTGAATACCGTAGAACGAACTTTCGCGTACCACCGCGGCGTGCCGGCTCTGCGTGCTGAGTTCGTTTCCATCCGCCGAAATATGGCGATCGCATAGCTTTTCCGCCGCGCTCTCCGGGCCGACCGTGGCGCGCGGCTTTGTTTCTCATCGTTGTGTCAACGGAGTTTTTTTCTCAGACCCTGTTCAATTGAAAGGATGGTTCATTGTGAAGAAGATTCTCGCGTTCCTGATGTGTTTCGGCCTCCTGGCTGGCATGGGCTCGGCTATCGTCGGCTGCAAGACGGAAGACAAGAAGCCCGAGAAGAAAGACGACACCACCAAAAAGACTGACGACACCACCAAAAAGACTGACGACACCACTAAGAAGCCTGACGGAAAGTAGTAGGCACGACGCCTTCCATGTTCTCGTCACGAGCCGGTTCGAAAGGATCGGCTCGTTTTTTTTCTATCCGAAATTGAATCGAGTTGTGGCGATTCGAGCGTGTGGTTCGTTTCCGCAAGAACGTAAGATAACAATGGCTTGGCGTGGCAATTTCACGACGCTGAGAATTGTGCTACCGTGAACTTAATGCACAGCCCATTCCTTGTACCTTCGTAGTCTCACGGGAATCAACGCCATGTTTGCTCGCTTGATCTCTTGGACGCTCCTTTTCGCGTTTTTGTGCTTCGTCGGCGGCTGCAGCGGCGGCAACGACCCCGTCAACAACCCCGTCAATGACAAACCGCGCCCCATGCCGAAAAAAGACAAATAGCCAGTGCCCGAATCTCGGTAGGTCAGGATGTAGGGTGTGTGAAACGCACCGTTCCACTCGCCGGTGCGTTTCACGCACCCTACTCGCGCTTTAGGCACTGCTCACTTCTTGTCCGCGTCGGCGTCTTCATCGCGCTGATAGATGGGCAGCAATCGGTACTCCACGGTCAACCCCAGGATCGCCATGGCGGTGTTATAGGCTGCCCCTTGCGGCTCATTGTTGAGCCAGCTGCCGTTGCGCTGCTGACCATCCAAGAGTAGCTTGTGCAGATGGGGTCGATAGGCGGCCCAATAGTTGCCGCCGAGCTGAAACATGGCTTGCGACGTGTAATAGGCGGCGTAGAAAAAGTATGGCTCATCGTGTCGCAAAGGATGCTTGAGGATCCATGACCCGGCCTGCAACGTTTCGCGCGAATGGTGGCGACGCTTGCCGACCAGCTCGAGCGCCAGGATGCCCGTGCCCGTGCAGGAGCTATTGACCATGCCCGGGCCGGCCATGTAGCTGAAGCCCCCTGTGCGCGGGTCGCGACAGTTGAGGACATACTGCATGGCCGATTCGATGCGGTCGGCCGGCACGTCGCAGCCCAAGTTTCGCGCGGATCGCAGGGCCATGATCTGCCAGCCGGTCACGCTCATGTCGGCGTCGATGCCCCAGATCTGGTAACGCCAGCCGCCGCGATGCAGATTGTTCTCGGTCCGCTGGGCTTGCAAAATCAGTTTTACTGCTTTCTCCAACTTGGGCTTCAGTTCCTTGGATGTCTTGGCATCCATCATGGCAGCGACCTCACAGAGCATCAAAGTGCAGATGCCGTGTTGGTACATCTCCATGAAGTCGCTCAATCCGAAAGCGCCGCTGCTTTGCTCCCGGGTCAAGACGTAGCGAATGCCCTTCTCGACGTGCGTTTGATAGGGTCCTTCCCCGGGGACGTGGCCGGCGGAGAGGAACGCCATCGTCGCCAACGAGGTGACGGCCGGGTTGTCCATGCCATGTAGCTGCCAGGCGCCGTTTTTTTCTTGCATCACGGCAAGAAACGCCAGGCCGCGATCGACGCTGTTGCTCAAGCGATCTTTTTTCGGGGCTTGCGCGAAAACAGGGCAGGGGACCAACACGGCCACCATGGTGGCGAGAATGCTGCACAGAGTTGGCCGAATTGGAAGCACGATGCAT
>Ga0194128_10009991_pt1 | contig 11435 bp, 8 predicted proteins | sample TA2KigCa65mmetaG_FD_148650 | JGI IMG/M metagenome (GOLD analysis project Ga0194128, IMG submission 148650) | Freshwater microbial communities from Lake Tanganyika, Tanzania - TA2015037 Kigoma Deep Cast 65m | ecosystem: Environmental > Aquatic > Freshwater > Lake | place: Tanzania: Lake...
GGAAACGCTCGAGCCTGCCACCGCAGGAAGCACTTTGCTACGGCGAGGTCGTGCAGCCGCGCATCCCCGTGACGGTGCTCTCAGGCTTCCTGGGGAGCGGTAAAACGACTCTTCTCAATCACCTCCTCGCCGAGCCGCACGGTCTCAGGGTCGCCGTCGTCGTGAACGAGTTCGGCGAGGTCGGCATCGACGGCCACCGGATCGTGGGGTCGCAGCAGTTCGTCGAGCTCGACAACGGTTGCCTCTGCTGTGCGCTGAACGAGGACCTGAAGAGGACGGCGATGGCTCTCCGCGAGCGCGGCGGCTTCGATCACCTCGTGCTCGAGACCACGGGGCTCGCCGATCCGCTGCCGGTCGCATGGACCTTTTCGCGTCCTGGCCTCCTCGACTTCTATCGCGTCGACGCGATCGTGACCGTCGTCGACGCGGTGAACGTCGCGAGCGTTCTCGAGACGGTCCCGGAAGCGAGCTTGCAGATCGGGCGCGCCGATCTCTTGGTCTTGAACAAGCTCGATCTGATCGAGGACGACGGCGTGGCGGCGCTCGCGGCGATCACACCGCACAACGAACGGGCTCCGGTGCTTCGCGCCGTCCGCGGTGCGCTGCCGGCGGAGCTCGTGCTCTCCGTCGACGAGCCGTCGCGCTTCGCCTCGTTCGCCGCGCCTGCGGAAGGACACCATCCGAGCTTCGAGAGCTGGGCCTTCCGCACGGAGGCGGTCCTCGACGACGCCGCCCTCGAGGACCTGCTCGACCAGCTCCCCGCGCACGTCTACCGCGCCAAGGGCCTCGTGCGGACGGACGGCGGCCCGCGCTGGACGCTCGTCAACGCCGTCGCAGGCCGGTTCGAGATGGAGCCGTTCGAGCCGGACCCCGAGCCGGGCGAGAGCGGGCTCGTCTTGATCGGTCGCGACCTCGATCGGAAGGATCTCGAGCGGCGTTGTCGCGCTTTGCTCGCAGCGTCAGGGGTGTGACGGGAGGCAGAATTTGCCGGCCAACGCGATGACGCGGCGCGGGAGCTCCACCGAGCAAGTGACGCAATTCGTCCGCGAAAGGGGGCATGCTTCTTGCGGTGCTGCCGCGGGATGCCCGACGCCCACGTCGAGTCGAGCCTCTACCCAGAGGCGGTACGTGAGCGCGTCAGCAACGCACTGAAGCGCCTCTCGCGTACCGGCGCGCTCCCGACGCTTCCCGCCGTGGCGGAGGCGGCCCTCGTGATCGCGCGCGATCCGGGCGCGGATGTGGGCGAGCTGTGCGAGATCCTCGAGGCGGACGTCGGTCTCGCCGCGCGCATGCTGCGGATCGCGAACTCGACGGCGCCGGTCCGGCGACGGCCGATCTGCCGGCTCGCGGACGCGGTCCTCGAGGTCGGGCTCCGGAAGACCTGCGACGTGCTCCTCGCCGCCGGTGCACGCCATCTCCACGACGCGACCTCGCCGCTCGCGGAGCCGCTCTGGAATCACGCGCTCGCAACGGGACTCGCGAGCGCCGAGCTCGCGCGGCGGACGGGTCTCGCCGAGCCGGAGGCGGCATTCCTGACGGGTCTCCTCCACGACGTCGGACGCATCGCGTACTTTCTCACGGACGAGGTGTCGCTCGAGGTCGTCGACCATCTCGCCGAGTCGGGGGAGGCCGGACGCATCGCGGCCGAGCACGACTGGTACGGGTTCGACCACGCCGAAGCCGGAGCGATCCTCGGCACCGAGTGGGGTCTCGCCGCCGAGCAATGCGACGCGATCCGCTGGCACCATTCGCGGGCGAACGAGCCGGGCGAGGAGGCCCTCGCGACGCTGCTCGGCGTCGCCGACTGGATCGCCCATCGGATGGGATGCGGGGACTCTTCCCGCGTTCCGGGGACACCCGCGTCCCTCGGGAGCTTCGGGATCGACGAGGAGGGGCTCGAGCCGCTGCTGAAGCAGCTCCTCGTGTCGTTCGCGCGCCACCGGCTCGTCCACGCGTGAGGCGCGCAGGCGAAGCGCGGCCGTCGCGTCACGCCGTCGCCGTCAGGACCTGCTCGACGAGTCCGAGCTCGCGCTCGAGCTCGCCGACGAGGACGCCCGCATCCTCCGCGCGTGTTCCTCCGGCGACCGCCTCGAGCCGCTCGGAGAGCGCCGAGAGGCGGCACGCGCCGACGCTTCCGCTCGATCCCTTGAGCGAGTGGGCGGCGAGGCCGAGCGCCTCCATGTCCGTTTTCGCGAGAGCCTCGCGCGCCGCGGCGCAGTTCCGGCGTGCGTTTCGCACGTAGAGGTCGATGATCGCCGCGAACTCGTCGAGGTCGCCGGCTTCCTCGAACTCCGCACGCAGGCTCGAGAGGACGTCGAGCCGGATCGGACCGTCGTCGGGTACTTCGGCCGAGCTGGCATCGTCCATCGGTTCGGCCGCCGCGACCTCGCTCCCGTCCGTCGACTCGACGCGTTCCAGACGCGATTCGAGAGCGCGCGCCAGGTCGGCGAGCTGGATCGGCTTCGCGATGTAGTCGTCCATCCCCGCCTGGAGGCAGCACTCGCGGTCGCCCTCCATCGCATTCGCGGTCATCGCGATGATCCAGGTGTGCCTGCCATTGCCGTCGCGGCGACGGATCTGCGCGGTTGCCTCGAAGCCGTCCATGTCGGGCATCCGGCAGTCCATCAGGACGACGTCGTAGGAGACCTGCTGCGTGCTCTCGACCGCCTCGATGCCGTTGCAGACGATGTCCGCGCGGCAACCGAGCCGCGCGAGCTGCGCGCGCACGAGATGTTGATTGACGGGGTTGTCCTCGGCGACGAGGATCCGCGGCGGCTCGAGACGTCCCGCGCGCCGGCGCGCGACGCTCACGATGCGTGTCGCATGCTGCGTCTCGTGCGCGTGCTCGACGACGGCGCGGACGGCTTCCAGGAGCTGCGACTGGCGAAGAGGCTTCGAGAGCCGCCGCAGGATGCCCGCCGCACGCACCCGCTCGGCCTGCCCGCGCTCCGTGTAGGAGGTCGCCATGATCAGCGGAAGATTCGCGAAGCGCTCGTCGGAGTGGACGACGCGAGCGAACTCGAGGCCGTCCATCCCCGGCATCAGCATGTCGAAGATCACGAGGTCCCACGGCCGATCCGCGAGGGTCCGCGCACGCAGGAGCTCGAGAGCGGCGGGCGCGTCCTCTACGGTGACGACCTCGACGCCGCACATGCCGAGGTAGGCACGGAGGATCATCCGGTTCGTCGCGTTGTCGTCGACGCCCAGCACGCGGAGCCCGGCGAGCGAGGAGAAGCTCTCGGTGCGGACGAGCGTCGCGTCGTCGGAGCGCTCGAGCGGGATCGTGAACCAGAAGGTGCTTCCCTTGCCGAGCGCGCTCTCGACGCCGATGCGGCCGTCCATCAGCTCGACGAGCCGGCGGCAGATGGCGAGGCCGAGGCCGGTTCCCTCGTGGCGTCGTCGCGCCGAGCCGTCGACCTGCGTGAAGGCCTCGAAGAGCTTCGTTTGCGCTTCACGCGCGATGCCGATGCCCGTGTCGCACACTTCGAAGCGGACGACGACGCGGTTTCCTTCCTCGCGCTCGACGCCTGCGTGAACGGTGATCTCGCCGCGCGGAGTGAACTTGACGGCGTTGCCGATCAGGTTGACGAGGATCTGCCGGATCCGCGGCGCATCGCCGACCGTCGCCTGCGGAACCTGCGGCGACACATGGCAGTTCAGCTCCAGCCCCTTGGCGTGTGCGCGCGCGGCGATGAGCTCGGCGGCTTCCTCGACGGTGCGGCCGGGATCGAAGACGGACGAGTCGAGGTCCATCTTCCCGGCCTCGATCTTCGAGAAGTCGAGGATGTCGTTGATGACGCTGAGGAGGGCCTCGCTCGAGAGACGAAGCGTCTCGGCGTAGCTCCGCTGCTCGTTGTCGAGCGAGGTGCCGAGGAGCAGGTCGCTCATGCCGATCACGCCGTTCAGCGGCGTGCGGATCTCGTGGCTCATCGTGGCGAGGAATTCCGACTTGAGGCGCGCCGCGGCCAGGGCTTCCTCGCGCGCGACCTCGAGCTCGCGCGTCAGCTTCTCCTGCTCGACGAGACGTCGCTCGACGCGCGCGAGCGCCTCGAGCGTGCGCGCCTGCGAAGCGGGCGTTCCGGTGGAGCCGCTCGCGGAGCGGAGGTCGACGAGGGTTCCCTGCAGGACGCCGTCCGCACGGGCTTCGCCGCGCACGCGGAACCAGCGCCATTCCCCGGTCGTGCCGCTGCGCATGCGCAGCAGCACGTCGTAGGGCGCACCGCTCTCGCGATGCTCGCGCGCCGTGCCGTCCGCGACGTCGCGGTCCTGCGGATGGATCTCCAGGCGGATCGGCGGGAAGAGGCCCAGGGGATCGGAGACCAGCGGTCCGGAGTCCCTTGTCTCCAGGCTCCACTCGAAGCGCGGGGTCGCTCCCGCACCGGCGGCGGAAGGCTCCGAAGCGACTTCCTGGACGATCGTGGTCCGACGTCGCGCGGGTAGCGTCACACTCCCGGAATCGGAGAGCGCGCGAGCCGGCTTTAGGGTGTTGCCGTTTCCGTAGAGCCGGCGGGCGCCTGGGCCGGAGAGATCGCGATCCAGTCGTCCTCGTGCTCGGCACGCAAATGCTGCTGCCGGAGGATGGTTCCGAGCGCCTCCTCCCAGGGACGGTCGACGATCTTGACGGTCACCTTGCCCTGCACCTCGGGCTCGAAAACGACGTCGTAGCCGCCGACCGCGGCGACGAGATCGATCACGCTGCGCACGTCCGCTTCCTGGAAATCGATCGAGACGAGGCCGCCCGGCGCGGGCCTGGCGGGTGCCATCGCATCCGCCACGGGCTCCGTCTCCGCGAGCGCGAGGTCGGCCGCCGGCGCCGCCTCGGGGGCCTTCCGGGGAGCTTCCGCGTGCGCGGCTTCCGCGACCACCGGATCCGGCCCCGGCGGAGGCAGGCTCGCGACGCTCTCCCCGATCGCGATCGTGAAGCCGCTCGGCGTCGGCTGGAGCACGTACTCCTCGGGTCCCGTCAGGTCGAGCACGAGCCGCGTCTTCGGAGCGGGGACGAGGTGCTTCCCGATGCGCACGCGCCGGAGGCGGTCGCCCTTGCCGGGGATCTCGCTCTCGCGCAGGCGCGAGACCACGCCCGGCAGGTCCACGACGAGCCGATGATCGGAAAGAATGCCGATCTGGGGCGCGACGCTCCCCTCGATCTCGGCCTCGACGCGCGTGACCGCTCCGTCGTCGCGCACCCGCAGGCCGTCGAGCGTCGTCGCCCCCGGTGCGCTCGCCCCTGGCGCGGCGGGCGCGGGAGAAGGCAGCAGCACCGCGAGCGCGGCCACGAGCAGAGTCACCGCCGAGTGCCAGGCCATGCCTCCCAACCTCGGGCCATCCATGTCATGGGCCGGGCCGTCGCGAAAGGATTTCGTCGACGACGATCACACCGTGGGCGATTCGCTCGAGCGCCTCGATCAGTCCGATCAGATGATCGACCTCCTCGACCGATCGGCTGCGGAAGCGTGCCGTCGCGCGCGCCTCGTCGAGCCCGGCGGCGAGCCGTTCGCTCGCGGCGAGGACCGCGTCCGCCCGGTCGAGCCCGGGCGCCGGGTGGTCCAGACGCTCCGGCAGGACGGCGAGCGTCGACCGAACGCGCTCCGAGAGGTCCGCGACGGGCACGGCGAGGGCCGCGCGGAGGTCCGGGTGCACGGGGCGGTCGAAGCGGTTCGCGAGGCGCGAGATCCGGTTCGTCAGCTCCTCCGTCGCGGACGTCAAGCGCAGGTCCAGCGCGACCTCCTCGCGCGCCTTGCGGCCCTCGAGCAGCGCTTCCCCGAGGAGCTGGTGGCAGCGATCGAGGCCGGCGCGGATCTCGTGTCCGCGATGGCGCCAGCCCGCGAGGTCGGTCGGCGCGCCGTCGAGGCTCCGCGCGATCTCCGAGAAGAGGACCCCGAGATCGCGGAGCGAATCGCGCAGCCGATCGCGCAGCTCGGCGTGGGCGCGCACCGGCCAGAGCGCCGACTCGACGACGACCATGATCCCCGTTCCGAGCATGACGCCGACGAGACGGTACACCGCCGGCATGATCGAGAGCTCCTGCTTGGGTCCCGCGACGAGCACCATCACGAACGCGAGCCCGCCCTGGAAGCCGACGTACGCCGACTGGTTCGGCCCGCTGTAGACGTACGCGCAGCCGAACAGCACGACGAACACGACCAGCGCGAACGCGTGCAGGCTCACGATGTGCGGGGTGACCGCGAAGATCACGAACAGCGCGAGAAGCCCGCCGGTGAGCGCGCCGGCCAGGCGGAACATCGCCTTCCGGACCGTGCCGCCGATGCTGAGCTGCGCGACGATGAACGCCGTGACGAGAGCGCTGCCGGCCGAGTCCCACTGCAGGACGTTCAGGAGGACGAGGGTGAAGCAGACCGCGACCGCGGTCTTGATCCCGAAGCGCAGGCGCGCCGGATCGGGGCGGGGCAGGGTGAGGGAGGACCAGGTCCATGCGGCGGATGCCTCGATCGCGCCTTCCGCGATGTCGCGGCGCGTGCGCGCGATCGCGACGAGCGTGTTCTCGAGCTCGCGCATCGTCGCGCGGAAGCCGTGGAACACGAGGCTCTCCCCGGTCGGGAGCACCTCCGTCATCCGCTCGCGGAGAGACTCCCATCGTGCGACGAGCCGCGCGCGCGCCGGCGCGATCGCGGCGACGATCCGGTCCTCCGCGTCCCGAGCGGGACCGAGGACCTCCACGAAGGCGCGGTGCACGGCTTCCGCCATCGCGGCGAGCTCGGGACGCGTCGCCTCGATCGCGCGGTTCCCGGCCGCGTCGTGGATTTCGGCGAGCGGCAGCACGGTGGCGCGGAGCCGCGCGATCTGGATCGCGAGGCGGCGCTGCGCGGCGGCCGTGCGCCGCTGCTGCGCGCTCTCGCGCACCGCCGCGGGCAAGAGCACGACGAGCTTCTGCACGCGCGTCGCGATCGCCTCGAGGCGCCCGCGCGTCTTCGCGGGCGGGTCGCGCCCTTCGACGATCGCCCCAGCGGCGTCGGCGAACACGTCGCCGACGCCCGCGATCGTGGCCTCGATGCCTGCCTCGCGCTGCTCGGACGCCCGCCTCGGCCAAAGAGCGAAGGCGGTGAACCACGACACGAGGACCCCGACCACGATCTCGCCGGTGCGCGCGAGGCCGAGCTGCACCGAGGCGTTCTGTCCGGAGAAGCCGAGCTCGCCGATCATCACGATCGTCACGCCGCCGATCGTGAACGCGTAGGGCTGGAAGTCGCCGAGGCTCAGGTAGGCCGCGAGCCCGACGAGGACGAAGACGATCGCGAGGAACGGAATCGGATCTTGGTTGAGCGGAGCGAGGACGACGATGGCGAGGAAGGAGGCGACGGCGGTCCCCAGGATGCGTGCGATGCCCTTGTCGAGCGAAGCTCCGACGGAAGGTTGCGTCATCACGATGCAGGTGATGAGAGCCCAGTACCCTTCCGGGAAGCGGTAGATGAGGACGAGACACAGGGTGATCGCCGCGGCGACGGCCGTTCGCGCCGCGGTGCGTGCGCGCTCGAGGTCGACGCCGAGTAGGTCCGGAAGCGGAACGCTGGCCGTCACGCTCTTCGCCTCCGGCTGCGGCTACGACACTGCCCTGTACGGGATGTACTTTCCATCCTGGCTGATCGCGCCCGCGATCGGCGCTGGCGCGGCGGCTCTGACCCTCGCGGGCGTCGCGCGCACGCGTCTCGAGCCGTACGTCGCGTCCGGCATCGTCACGTTCACCGCGCTGACGCTCATCTACGCCGTGCTCCTCTGGGCGCTATTCTTCGACGCCTGAGCCGAAGCCGGGCGCTTCCGGAACCGGCGTGTCGAGCCCGTCGACCTCCGCCGTTCCGCTCGGAACGAGCGCCGGGCCGAACGCGCTGTCGACGTCGACGTCACCCGTGTGGATCGTGACCCAGCCGTTTCCGCCGACGCGGAGCGGCCGCGCCGGATCGCGCTCGAGGAAGTCGATGCGCACGGGGAAGCGCTGCGCGAGCCGCACCCAGTAGACGACCGGGTCGACCTCGGGGAGGAGGCCGACCGTTGCACCGTCGGGCTGGTAGATGCCCCAGCCGACGCCCTGCACGATCCCGCGAAAAGGCCGGTCGGGATAGCTGTTCAGGGTGATCGTCGCGGGCTGTCCCGGTCGCACGCGATCGAGGAACGTCTCCTTCAAGCGCGCGCTGAACCAGAAGGAGTCGCGGTCGACGAGCGCGAAGAGCCGCACGCCCTCGTTCACGTACGTGCCCACGGGAAGGTTCAGGTTCGTCACGTAGCCGTTCACCGTCGCCTGGACCCTCGTGTAGGAGAGCCGGAGCTCGGCCTCGTCGAGCGCCGCCTGGGCGAAGCGAAGGCGGGAGTTCGCGTCGCCCGCCTGTCCGTAGGTCGCCTGCGCGGCTTCGAGCGTGCGAACCGCCGACTGAAGGGCGGACGACGCCTCGCGGACCTTCGTCGCGGCGTCCTCGAGCGCGTTTCGCGTGACGAAGCTCTTCTCGACGAGCGGCTGGAGACGCTCGAGGTATTGCGTCGCGTAGAAGAGCGCCGCCTCGCGCGTCGCGACGTCGGCGCGGGCGACCTCGACCTGCGCCGCATACGCTTCCACGTCCTGCGCGGCGAGATCCCGCTCGGCGCGGCGCTCGGAGACGGCGAGCTCGAAGGGGCGGGGGTCGATCTCGAACAGCAGGTCGCCGCGGCGCACCTCCTGGTTGTCGACGACCGAGGTGCGGACGATCGGGCCACTCACCTGCGCGGCGATGCCGACGATGTTCGCTTCGATGAAGGCGTCGTCGGTGGTCGGGTTGATCCGTTGCTCCTCCCACCACCACAGCACCAGCGCCACCGCGACGAGGACGGCGACGATCGTGACCGTCGCACGGATCACCCGGACGCGTGGCGACACCTCCTGCGTCCGCATCGGCGGGCGGACGCTATCAGGCTCGTGTACCGCCGTCGAGGCGATGCACGGACTCCGCGCGCGTAGCGCGCGGCCGAGATGCGACAACGAGCGGGGAGAGAAGGCGCAGCTCAGGCTTTGCCGCGTGGAGGAGAGGGGCGGCGCCCCTCTCCTACGATCGCCCCAGCATCCAGTGAAGGACGGCGTTCTGGGCCGGTGCGAGGATCCACGAGAGGGCGCCGCTCAGGATCACCGCGAGGAGGATCAGCATCCCGTAGTGGCGCATCCAGTAGGCGAGGGGCGCCATCGACCGCGGCAGGAGGCTCTCGAGGACCCCGAAGCCGTCGAGCGGCGGGATCGGCAGCAGGTTGAACACCGCGAGCACGACGTTGATCCGCACCGAGAAGCGCCCGAACCAGAGGAGTGCCGCGCCGATCCTCGAGTCGACGCCGAAGGACCCGTCCTCCTGCCGCACCATCGTGATCGCGATGGCGAAGAGGCCCGCGAGGATCAGGTTCGAGATCGGCCCGGCGGCGGAGATCAGGAGGTTCGCGCTGCGCGGATCCCGCGTCCGGTCGAGCGCGACCGGCACCGGCTTCGCCCAGCCGAACACCGGCGCGCCCGAGAAGGCGAGGACCGCCGGGACGAGGACGCTTCCGACCGGGTCGATGTGGCGGAGCGGGTTCAAGCTGATCCGTCCGAGGTCGCGGGCCGTCGGGTCGCCGCATTTCCACGCGACCCAGCCGTGCGCCGACTCGTGGAACGACACCGCGAAGAGCAGGGCGAGTACCTGGATGACGATCTGGAGCGTGTCTCCGGTCACGTTCGCGCTCTCCTCAGGCAGCCGTCGCAGCGGGGCCGGTCATCTCCTCGCTGATCCGCCAGAGGCGGACCGCCGCCTCGGCGTCACTTGCCGCCTTGGAGGTCTTCGCCTCGCGCGAGCGCGCGAAGTAGCGCCCGCTCACGCCTTCGAGCTCCGGCGCGGTCGCCGCCCAGATCGAGGTCGCCGCACCCTGCTCGGGGCTCGAGAAGAAGACGCCGAGCGCCTTCGTGAGGAGCTGTGCCCACCAGCCGTTGTTCTGGCCGAGGCCGGTCGCGACGGCTCCGGGATGGACCGCGTTCACGGTGACGCCGGTGCCCTGCAGGCGACGCGCGAGCTCCTGCGTGAAGAGGACGTTCGCGAGCTTCGAGTGCCCGTAGACATTCATCGCCGCGTAGTCCTTCTCCCAGCCGAGGTCGTCGAAGCGCATGCCGCGGACGAAGCGGTGCGCGTGCGAGGCGACGTTGACGATCCGCGCCGGCGCGCTCTCGATCAGGCGGTCGAGAAGCAGCCGCGTCAGAAGGAAGTAGGCGAGGTGATTCACGGCGAAGACGCTCTCGATCCCATCGACGGTCGTCGACCGCTGCAGATTCACGACGCCGGCGTTGTTCACGAGGACGTGGATGCGCGGATAGGCGGCGAGGATCTCGGCAGCGACGCTTCGAATCTGCGCCTGGGACGAGAGATCCGCGCGGAAGAGCCGGAGGTCCGCTCCGGGGCTCGCCTTCCGGATCTCCGCGAGCGTCGCCTCGCCGCGAGCGAGGTCGCGACAGACGATGCCGACCGTCGCCCCGCGTGCGGCGAGCGCCCTGGCGGTTGCGGCGCCGATCCCGGAGGTCGCGCCCGTCACGATGCAAGTCTTCCCGTGCACGCTCGGATGATGGCACGGGGCGGCCGCGGCGCAAGCGACGCTTCGCGTCTCGCCTGCCGTCGGCGTTCCGGCTATAGCCGGGCGAATGAGCATCGTTCAGGCGAGCGGCGAGGTCTACGGCACGCCGGATCACGAGGTCTTCCGTGCGACGGTCCGGCGCTTCGTCGAGGACGAGCTTCGCCCGCGGGCTCGCGAGTTCGACGCGATGGGGCGGATCGACAAGTCGCTCTTCCGCCGCATGGGCGAGCTCGGGATGCTCGGCATCCGCTACGAGCCGCGCTGGGGCGGTGCCGGGCTCGACTGGTCCTACAGCGCGGTGATGTTCGAGGAGATCGCACGCTGCGACAACGCGGGCGTGTCGATGGGCATCAGCGTCCAGACCGACATGGCGACGCCGTCGCTGCACCAGTTCGGCTCCGACGACCTCCGGAAGCGCTACCTCGTGCCGGCGATCCGCGGCGAGATGGTCGGTGCGATCGCGGTGACCGAGCCGGACGCGGGATCCGACGTGTCGTCGATCAAGACGCGCGCCGTCCGCGATGGCGACGACTGGGTGATCAACGGCGCGAAGATCTACATCACGAACGCCGCGACGGCGGACTTCCTCTGCCTCCTCGCCGTGACCGATCCGGCGGCGGGCTACGGCGGCTTCTCGCAGATCGTCGTGCCGACCGACAGCCCGGGCTTCTCGTATTCTCTGCTCGACAAGATCGGAAATCGCGGCTCCGATACGGGCCTCCTCTCGTTCGAGGACGTGCGGGTCCCCGTGTCGAACACGATCGGCGACATCGGACGAGGCTTCCAGCAGCAGATGATGCAGTTCCAGGACGAGCGCCTGGTCGCCGCCGTCAGCTCGAACGCCGCCTCGGAGGCGCTCTGGGAGACGACGC
>Ga0194128_10009992_pt1 | contig 11435 bp, 9 predicted proteins | sample TA2KigCa65mmetaG_FD_148650 | JGI IMG/M metagenome (GOLD analysis project Ga0194128, IMG submission 148650) | Freshwater microbial communities from Lake Tanganyika, Tanzania - TA2015037 Kigoma Deep Cast 65m | ecosystem: Environmental > Aquatic > Freshwater > Lake | place: Tanzania: Lake...
TGTCGAGCAGCAGTCCGCGCTGCTCGCCGCGGTTGGCGAAGTACTCCGGCTCGCCGTTGAACCGGTCCTTGAACTCGTAGCGGCTGTTGAAGACGAAATCCAGGTCGCCGAACGAGTTGATGATGACCGGCGCGTTGGTCACCGCCACATAGCGCGCCGGCTCGGCGCCGGACCCGTTGAAGTGCTGGTGCCACGCGTTGAGCGGGATGGCGAAGATCGCGCCCGCCTTCCACTCGAACGTGATGCGCTTGCCGCTGTCGTTCCACACGGCGGTCGAGCCGCGCCCGTCGAGCACGTAGATCATCTCCTCGTAGAGCTGCCGCTGCGGCGCCAGCTCCCTGCCGGGGGGAATCTCGCAGACGTAGCAGTCGTTGGAGGTGCGCGAGGCGTCGTGGTTGAGAAAGACGCCGCGGCCGCCGCGGCGCGCCCACGGCTCGAGCTCCACCGTGTGCAGGTCGCGGACGTAGAAGGAGCTGATGATGTCGAGCCCCTCCGCCTTCACCCACCGGGTGTAGGGGGTCTCCTTCTCGGTCGCGAACTTCTTCGCGAGGTCTTCGGATACGAGGGCGTCGCTGGCCACGCAGGGTCCTTTACTTACTCGTGGTTGAAGTTCGTGTCTTCCCGCGCCTCGTAGCCCTCGGCGCCTGGCGCCGGCTCGCTCGGCCGCTTCTCCACCGTCTTCTGGAACAGCATGTTCATGAAGAGGAACATCGGCTTCGTCTTCATGACCAGCGCGCGCGCCGGCTTCGTCGCGCTGGCGTTGAAGTGCTGGTGCACGCAGTTGTTGTGCACGACGGCCACGTCGCCCGCCTTCCAGTCGTAGCGGATGCCGTCGTGAATCTCGTAGCCCTCGCCGTCGAGGATGTAGAACGCCGCCTCGTTGACGTGGCCGTGCTTCTGGTTGCGGCCGCCCGGCGCGTACTCCTCGAGGTGGATGTGCAGCGTCTGCGTCAGCCCGTCGATCGGCTCGACGAAGTGCTTGCTGAACGTCTGCGGCCCGTCGTTGAAGTGCAGCTCCGTGCCGCGGATGACGCGCGGCTGGGCGCGCAGGCGCGCGAGCTCGGCCTTCAGGCCGTAGTCGCCCTCGATGCCGCGCACGAACAGGCGCGGCTTCTTGCTCGTAATGTGCGATTCCTTGCCCATTGTGTCACCCCTACCCGTTGTCACGCACGACCGCCTGGCCGCGCAGGAACAGATCCGACCAGAGCTTCGACCACTTCTCGTCCTCGTCGAGGACGATGGCCGGGTCGATCGTTTCGAATGGAAAATCGTTGAGGTGCGAGTCCACGGCGTTGCTGGCCGGCACGCGGTTGCGCTGCTTGAGGATCTCCTGGCCCTCGCGCGACAGCACGAAATCGGTGAAGAGCAGCGCCGCGTGCGGCCGCGGCGCGTGGCGGGCGACGCCGATCGCGTTCGGGCGGCCGAAGGTCGGCGCCAGCGCCTTCCAGCGGATGGGCGCACCCTGCACGGCCACCCGTTCGGCGTTGTGGTTGTAGACGTTGGCGGCGATCGGAATCTCGCCCGAGGCGACGAGCTGGCCGATGAGCGTGTGGCCGCTGCGGATCTGCGGCTTCGCGGCCGCCAGCGCCCGGAAGTACTGCAGCCCCTTCTCCTCGCCCATGTGCTTGACCATCGCGCCGAACCAGTCCACGTCGCCAGCCTCGAGGCCGATGCGCCCGACGAAGCGCGGGTGCAGCAGGTCGTCGTAGCTCGCCGGCACCTCCTCGGGCGTCACGAGGTTGGTGTTGTAGGCGATGGTGAAGAAGTTGAACCGGTCGGCCACCCACTGGCGGTGCGGCGGGAATGCGCCGGGCGGCAGGTCCGCGAAGTGCGGGCTGTTGAAGGTATCGAGCAGGCGCTCGCGATAGAGCGCCTCCATCTCGGGGCCGTTGGTCTCGAAGACATCGCAGTTGAACCGGCCCGCGCGCGCTTCGGTGGCGCCGCGCTGCACCACGCGCTCGCTCGCCGAGCGCCACAGCTCCGTCCTGACCCCGTACGTCTTCTCGAACGCCTCGCAGAGCGGCGTCGAGTCCTGCGTGTTGAGCGAGGTGTAGATCGACACGAGCCCCTCGCGCGTCGCACCCTCGAGAAGGCGCGCCTCGCGCTCCGCGCCCTCCATCATGTAGACGGCGGCGTTGGTCGCGTCCGCGGGCGCGGACGACGGCCGTCCGCAGGCGGCGAGCGGCGCCGCGGCCAGTCCGGCCACGAACGCGCGCCGGCCGAGGAAAATGGGGTCGGGAGTCATTTTTCGAGGACAGTTGTCCGCCCGCGCAGATACGCCTCGACGACCTCCGCGTTCAGTTCCACCGAGGGGTCGTACTCCGGCGCGTCCTCGATCTGCTCGAGATCGTTCAGCCCGCTCGCCTTGAAGATGCGGTTGATGACCGAGATCAGCCGCACCGGCTTGTCCGCGCTCGCGTTGACGTGCTGGTGAATCGTGTTCGGCGGCACGTAGATCACGTCGCCCGCCTCCCACTCGAACCGCTTCACTTCGTCCTGCGGCTTCCAGTGATAGGTGTCGGTGATCTCGACATCGCAGTCCTGGTGCAGGTCGTAGCCCTGCCCTTCGAGCACGTAGAGGCACTCCTCGGCGAGGTGGCGATGCTTCCCGGACCGGCTGCCGGGCGGCACGATCTGCATGTAGGCGTCCACCGTCTCCATGCGCGTGTTCATCGCCTCGTTGACGAGGTGCTTGAGCAGCCCCTGCCGCGACATCTCCCACGGCATCTCGTGCGGGTGGACGATCTTCTTCCGCTTCGCGTTCCTCGCCGGCGCCGTGCTCGCATCGTCCAGGAGCGCCTGGTAGAGCCTGCGGTTCTCGGTGCCCGCGCGCCACGCCTTCGATTCACTCCAGGCCATGGGTCTTATTCCTCGTGGTTGTAGTTCTGTTCCGTTTCGCGGGCGCGGAACCCTTCGGCGCCCGGCACGGGCTGGGTCGGCCGCGGCTCGACGACCTTCTGGAACAGCATGTTCAGAAAGAGAAACATCGGCTTCGTCTTCATCACCAGCGCGCGCGCCGGCTTCGCCCGGCTCGCGTTGAAGTGCTGGTGCACGCAGTTGTTGTGCACGACGGCCACGTCGCCCGCCTTCCAGTCGTAGCGCACGCCGTCGTGGATCTCGTAGCCCTCGCCGTCGAGGATGTAGAAGGCCGCCTCGTTCACGTGCCCGTGCTTCTGCGACTTCGCGCCCGGGCCCCACTCCTCGAGGTGCAGGTGGAACATCTGCGTGATGCCGTCCTTCGGCTCGACGTAATGGCGGCTGAACGTCTGCGGCCCGTCCACGAACTTCAGCTCGCGCCCCTTCCGCACGCGCGGCATCGCGCGCAGCCGCGCCAGCTCCTCGCGCAGGTTGTACTCGCCCTGGATGGCGCGCACGAACACGCGATCCTTCTTGCTGTGGTAGTGGGACTCGGTTCCGTCAGACGCCATATTCGTCCAGCTTGAAACGCTTCGGCTTCAGCGCGCGGCACAGGTCGCGGTTCAGATCCACCTGCGGCAGCGCGATGCCTGCTTCCTGCGCCATCGCCTGCACGATCGCCATGTCGTCGTCCGCCCACGCCATCGTGTTCTCGCCCCAGTGGCGGAGCGCGTAATTCTCGGCGCTGCTCGTGAGGAGCGCCTCGCGCAGGCGCTCGACGTCCACGCCGAACCGCTTCGAGAGCGCCAGCGCCTCGTGGTTGGCGATGAGGCACGCCCACATCACGAGGTTGTTCGCGGCCTTGGCCACCTGCGCCGTGCCGACGGCGCCGGTGTGCACGATATCGGTCGCGAACGCGCCAAGCACCGGCCGGAGCCGCTCGACCACGGCCGGCTCACCGGCGACGAAGGCGAGCAGCGTGCCGGCATCGGCGGAGCGGCCGCCGCGGGCGACCGTCGAGTCCACCAGGTCTACTCCGAGCGCGTGCGCCGCCGCCGACAGCTCCTGCACGGTCCGCGGGTGGACCGTCGAGAGCACGGCCACGATTGTCCCCCTCGACAGGCCGGGGAGCAAGCCGGCTGGCGACATGAGCGCGCGCAGCTCGGCGTCGTAGCCGACGCAGACGAGGATGACGGTGGCCTCGCGCGCCAGGGCGGCGGGCGTGCCGGCCCAGCGCGCGCCCCGCGACGTGACGGCCTCGCGCTTCGCCGGGTCGATGTCGCAGGCGACGACGTCGAAGCCCCTGCGCACCAGGTGGCCGATCATCGGCTGGCCCATCCGCCCGGCGCCGACCACCCCAACGGTCGGCGCGCTCATCGCTTCTGCGTGACGGTGTCGAGGAGCGCGGGACGGCCCGCCTTGACTTCCGCGATGGCGCGCCGCAGCGCGGGGCCGAGTCCTTCCGGCGACTCGAGCGGGCCTTCGGCGTACCACCCCATCGACTTCGCCATCGCCGCGAAGTCGGGCGCGGGGTCGTCCATGTCCATGCCGATGTAGGCGCGCTCCTCCGGCGTGCCGCGCAGCTTCGCCATCCGGATCTGGTGCTCCCAGTCGTTGTAGTACGCGCGGTTGTTGTACATCACGACGAGCATCGGGATGCGGTGCTTCGCCACCGTCCACAGCGCGCCGGCGTCGTACATGAGGTCGCCGTCGGGCTGCAGGTCCACCACGAGCCGCTTCCGGTCGCGATGCGCCAGCGCGACGCCGATCGAGATGCCGAACTGCGTGGCGGTCCCCAGCGAGCGCCCGGGATGCCGGTAGGGCCTGTCGAAGTCCCACAGCTTGCGCGTCCAGTGCTCCAGCGTGCCGGCGCTGAGCACCCAGTCCTCGTCCTTGATGGCCTCCCACACGTCGGAGGCCAGCCGGGGCAGCGAGATGGGCGACGCGTCCCAGTCGTCCTTCGCCTCGCGCGCCCACGTCTCGCGCAGCGCCTTGCTCTTCACGGCGGTCTCGGCCATCCGCTCCGCCGCGCGCTCACCGAGCGCCGGGTCGCGCGCAATGAACCCGGCCAGCATCTGCGTCAGGGCGGGGATGGCGAGCGTCGTGTCCGCGAGAATCTGCAGGTCGGCGTGGCGCAGTCGCTGGTAGTCCATCGCCCAGCTCGACAGCTCGAGATCGCCGAACCCGATGTCGATCCACTTCGCGTCCCTGGGCACGATCGACGTCAGCTCGCGCGTCGCGCTCACCAGCTCCGTCGTCGGCCGCTCCCAGTCGCGCGTGTCCAGGCAGAGGACGAGGTCCGCGTCGCGGAAGACGTCCCTGGCGTAGCTCATGTTCAGCGGGTGACGCGACGGGAAGTTGAGGCGGCTGTCCACGTCGTAGACGGGGATGCCGCCGACTTCCGCGAGCTGCACGAGCGCCTCGAAGCCTTCCGGCTCACGGCCCACGTACTCCGCGATGATGACCGGATGCCGCGCCTTCGCGATCATGTCGGCCGCGTGCGCCAGCGCCTTCGGGTCCGGCGCGATGCGCGTGGGCACCTTCTGCGCGCCGAAGGGCGGCATCGCCACGACATGATCGAGCTTCTGCTCCTGCAGCCACGCGTCGTAGCACATGTAGATGGGCCCGCGCGGCTCGGTCATCATCACCGAGTACGCGCGCGCGAACGCCTCCGGCACGCCGTCGACGACGTGCGGCTGGTAGTCCCACTTGGTGTACGGCCGCACCTGCTCGCCCTGGCTCTGCGCGGTGTGAATCCAGTCGATGCGCGGCCGCCGCTTCGTCTCGTCCATCGGCCCGGTGGCGCCGATGACGAAGACGGGCGCGCGATCGATGTACGCGTAGTAGATCGCCAGGTTGGCGTGCAGCAGGCCGACGAGGTTGTGCAGGATCGCCGCCATCGGCTTCCCCGTCGCCTTGGCGTAGCCGTGCGCAATCTGGACGGCGGTCTCCTCGTGCTGGCACAGCATCATCACCGGCTTGTTGCCGCCGTAGTTGACGATGGAGTCGTGGAGGCCGCGGAAGCTGGCGCCGGGGTTCAGCGCCGCATAGGGCAGGTCGTAGAGGTGCAGCAGATCGACGATGACGTCGGACGCCCAGCGGTCGGTCGCCATTACGAGACGGTGAGCACGGTGCACTTCTCCGGATCGAGCTGCACGTAAATCGCCTCGCCGACCCTGGTGCGAAGCGTGGGATGCTGGCGCGAGAGCAGCGTGCGCGGCCCGACCTTCACCTGGAAGTCGACGGCCTCGCCGAGAAACACCTTCTGTTCCACGCGTCCCTCCCAGACGTTGTCGCCGGCGGGTCGTGTCTCGGTGAGAACGACGTCTTCCGGCCTCACCGAGAGCGCAACCTTCTCGTCAGCGCGCAGCTCCTGCGCGGTCTTCACGTGGACGCCGCCGATTTCCGTCTCAATGACGTGACGGCTGGCGTACGTCGTGTCCGGCTTCAGCCGGACCACACCCTCGACGAAATTGCTGTTGCCGACGAAGTCGGCGACGAACCGGTTCGCGGGCTTCTCGTAGACCTCGCGCGGCGTGCCGATCTGCTGGATGCGGCCCTCGTTCATGACCGCGATCTGATGCGACAGCGCCAGCGCTTCACTCTGATCGTGCGTCACGTAGACGGTGGTGATGCGCAGCTCGCGCTGCAGCCGCTTCAGCTCGAAGCGCATCTTCTCGCGCAGCTTGGCGTCGAGATTCGACAGCGGCTCGTCGAGGAGGAGCAGCGCCGGCTCCATGACCAGCGCGCGCGCCAGCGCGAGCCGCTGCTGCTGACCGCCCGACAGCTTCGTCGCTTCACGGTCCGCCAGGTGATCCAGCTGCACGGCGGTCAGCACGCGCATCACGTTGTCGCGAATCTGCGTCGTCGAGTACTTGCGGTCGCCGACCTCGAGCGGGAACGCCGCGTTCTGGAACACGGTCATGTGCGGCCAGATCGCGTACGACTGGAACACCATGCCGAAGCCACGGCGGTTCGGTGCCACGAAGACGCGCTTCGACGCAGAGTAGACGAGGCGGCCGTTGACCGAGATCTCGCCCGCCTTCGGCCGCTCGAGGCCGGCGATCGAGCGCAGCGTGGTCGTCTTGCCGCACCCGCTCGGGCCGAGCAGCGTGAACAGCCGCCCTTCGTCGATCGCGAAGGTGACGTCCTGCGCCGCCTTCACGACCTGCCCCTTCTCGTTGGGGTACTCGGTATAGAGACCCTCGACCTTCAGCATCTAGTCCCGAACCCCATACCTCCGGCCAAGCGCCTGCGCGGCCAGCACGAGCACGAACAAGCTGACGATGAAGAGCACGCCGAGCGCGGAGAGCTCGACGTACTGGCCATTCTCCCATAGCTCCCAGATGACGATGGACACCACCTGCGTGTCGGGGCTGTAGAGCAGGATGGACGTCGAGAGCTCGCGGATGGAGACGATCATCACGTAGATCCAGCCCGCGAGCAGTCCCGGCTTGAGCAGCGGCAGGATGACGCGGCGGAACGTCGTGCCCCACGAGGCGCCGCTCATCGCGGCCGACTCCTCGAGCTCCTTGTGGATCTGCAGCATCGAGTTCGTGCTGTAGCGCAGCCCGTACGGCATGAAGCGCGTCACGTAGGCGACGAGCATGATCCAGATCGTGCCGTAGATGCCGACGTCCACGTTCAGGTAGAAGATCATGATCGACAGCCCGAGCACGAGGCCGGGGAAGACGATCGGCAGCGAGGCCACGTTGTCGAGCAGCCAGCGCGCGGGCAGCTTCGTCTTCACCACGATCCAGCAGATGACCGAGGTGACCAGCATCACCACCGTCGCCGCGCTGAACGACAGGAACACGCTGTTCAGCACCGTGCGCGGCAGGTTCGGATAGCTGAGGATGAAGCGGTACGGATCCAGCGTCAGGTTCTGCAGCGCCTCCATCGACGGCACCGCGTAGAAGCGCTGGAACGACGACCAGAGCAGCACGGCGAACGGCAGGATGACGATCAGCAGGAAGTAGGCGACGAAGATCGCCGCCGCCACCCAGCGCCAGGCCCCGAGATCGATCAGCCGCGGGCGGAACCCCTTGCCGGTCATCGTGGCGTACTTCGATCCCTGCCCCGACAGGCGCGAGACGAAATAGACGCCGGCCGTCGTGATGACGAGCAGCGCCACCGCGTAGGCGGACGCGAGCCCGACCTGGCTCGGGTAGCGGTGCACGGCCTGGTAGATCGCGGCCGTGAAGACGACGATGCCGGCCGGCAGCCCGAGGAGCGCGGGGACCTCGAACGACTCGATGGCGCGGACGAAGAGGATGAGGATCGTCGCGACAATCGCCGGCCACGTCAGGCGCAGCGTCACCCGCCACGCCACCTGGAAGATATTCGCCCCGCTCATCGTCGCCGACTCCTCGAGCGAGGGGTCCATGGCGCGGAAGGCGGCGCTCATCAGCAGGAACGCCATCGGCGAGTAGTGCAGGCCGTCCACCCAGACCATGCCGCCGACGGAATAGATGTCGAACGGCGGCGCGGCGAGGCCGAGCCAGCCCTGCAGCACGAGGTTGATGATGCCGATCTGCGGGCTGGCCAGCAGGATCCACGAGACCGTGAAGAGGATGGACGGGATGACGAGCGGAATCAGCGAGAGCGCGAAGAAGACCGTCTTGAACGGCGTATTGGTGCGCTCGTTCATCCACGCGAGCGTGGCGCCGAGGACGAACGCGAAGACCGCCGTCCCCGCGGCGAACTGCACCGACGTCCAGAAGATCTCCAGCGTCTCCGCGCTGCCGTACGCGGCCGCGTAGTTCGCGAGCGTGAAGACCGCGTCGGCGCCGGCCGTCTGCGGCGTGCGGAAGCTCTGCCAGAGCAGGAAACCGAGCGGGACGACGGCGATGTAGACGGCGAAGGCGACGCACGCGCCAATCACCACCCACTTCCAGACGTCGCGCGACGGCCGATCAGGAGTGATGGTGGCCGTGACGGTGCTCATGTTGAAAGACGAGCGACTTGATCGTGACCGGTACGGTGAACGACGGCATGCGGACGCGGCCGAGATCGATGTAGTCGAAATCCCAGAGCGCGATGCCGTCGAGCACGAGGACTTCGGATGCGACCCGCAGCTCCTCCTTGAGCACGGCGCCCAGCGTCTGCGCCACGTCGCCGTCGAGGATCAGGAACAGCGGCTTCCCCGCGGCAATGGTCCGCGGCAGGGCCTGGACCACCCCGCGCGCCAGGCCGGCGATGCGCGGATACGACGGCTCCCCCTTCCAGCGGAACGCGATCGCCACCTCCGTGTCGCCTTCAACGAGGTCGAAGCTGCGCAAGTGCTTCCGCACGGCCGCGGCGACCGCGTCGGGCTCCACGGTGTCGCCGAGCTTCACGCGCGGCTGGATGACCTGCAGGTTCTTCCGCGGCAGCAGCTCGCCCGGGCTGGAGAGATAGATCGTGTTCCCCGAGAGCTGGACGCTGTACTCGGATGCCCCGAGCGCCGTCGCCCGGATGCACTCGCCGGCCGGCAGCAGCGGCAGCGGGAAGCGCCCCGCCTCCAGCCGTTCGCGGACGGCGTGGCCGAAACGGCGGCCGAGGTCGCCGAAGTCGCGCTCCTCGCGGCCGTACACGTATTCACCCACCCCGCCCGAGAACATCGCGCCGTTCACTTTCGCGAGATCCCCGAGCGGCTCCGTCAACCAGAGGGACTCGACTCGATCGTGGGGGCCGGGATCGTAAGGGCCGACTTTAGGATCGTAAGAGCCGACTTTAGGATCGTAGGGGCCGGGATCGTAGGGGCCGACTTTAGGATCGTAGGGGCCGACTTTAGGATCGTAGGGGCCGACTTTAGGATCGTAGGGGCCGACTTTAGGATCGTAGGGGCCGACTTTAGTCGGCCCTACAAGCGCGGCAATCAGCGCATCCGCCATCCACGACGCCACGTGATCGATCTCCGCAGCGGCCACCGTGGCGCCGAGCTCCCATCGACAGCCGGCGAGCGCGGCCAGCCGCTTCCCCGCGGGATCGAGCCGCGTGAGGCGTCCTTCCTCGTCGAACACGGCCAGGCGTCCGCCGAGATGAATCGCCGCGGTCCGCTGCACCGTGCCGCCGTGCACCACCGCCAGCTTCGTCGTCCCGCCGCCGATGTCCACGTTGAGGATCGTCGAGTGCTGGTCGTGCGAGAGCTTCGCGGCACCCGATCCGTACGCCGCCAGCATCGACTCCATGTGGTGCCCCGCCGTGGCACAGACGAACTCGCCGCCCACGTCCGCCAGCACCTCGGCGATCGGCTGCGCGTTCTCGCGGCGCAGCGCCTCGCCGGTCAGGATGACGGCGCCGGTGTCGATGTTGTCCGGGTGCACGCCGGCGGCCTCGTAGGCGTCGTCCACGATGCGGCCGATCGCCTGGTCGTCGATGCGCTCCTCGCTGAGGTACGGCGTGAGCGTCACGGGAGACTGGTGCACGGTCTCGCGCGCGACGACGAAGTAGCGGCTGGTGAGCTCCTCGGAGAGGCGCCGCAGCTGCACGCGCGAGAAGATGACCTGCGTGCCGGCCGACCCGATGTCGATGCCCACCGAGAGCAGCGTGATGTTGTCCTGCGCCCACAGGCTCGTGGCCGTCGGATCGTAGTCGCCGTCGGCGACGTCGTGATCGTGATCGTGGTCGGCGTCCCCGTCCTCGTGCTCGTGCATGGGATCGATGCCGAGCAGGTGATCCTGCAGCGTGTGTGATTTCGGCTTCCTTGGTTCGTCCGTCACACCAGCCCCGCCATCAGGACCTGAATCGTCGCCACGAGCACGATGAACACGGCCGTAGCGGCCGCCCCCACGCCGATCATCCGCCCCATACTGACATCACCGGCCGTGAACGTCGTCGCGGAGGTGGCGCCCGCCCAGGGAAACACGAGACCGACGCCGAGGTGGCCCAGCAGGATGGCCATCGAGGCCGGGTTGAACCCGATCTGCTGCGCGGCGGGAACAAAGATGCTGGCCAGCAGCGCCGTGCCCGAGATGAAGTTCGTGCTGATGCCGGCCGCGACGGCGGCCACGTACGGCAGGAGCAGGGGCCCGATGCCGGTGCTCGTGACCATGCCGCCGACCATGTCGGCAAAACCGAAACGGGTGAGCGCGTCGGTCATCGCCACCGCCCCGCCGACGAGGAACATGCTGTTCCACGGGCCGTTGGTCTCCGCGTCCCTCCACGACAGGAGCCCCTCGCCGCCGCGACCTGCCCTGAGCGCAGTCGAAGGGTCGGCTGACCGGATCGTGAACAGCAGAAACAGGACGGCCGGCGGCACGACCCACACCGGCAGCGCGCGCGTCATCCACGCCGCCAGGGGGTTGCCGCTGCCGAGCGCCACCACGAGCAGCGGCGGCACCGTGAAGAGCGCGATCATCAGCCAGAACACCAGCAGGACGCGCCGCTCGTTCGGCCGCATCGGCCCGAGCTTGGCGCGCTCGCCGCGCAGGAACTCCTCGCCAGCCGGGATCGTCCGCATCTCGGGCGGCACCAGCACCCAGAGCACGCCGTAGAACGCCACCAGCAGCGCGACGAACACCGGGACGCCGACGATCATCCACTCGAAGAAGCCGAGCTGGCGCCCGGTCACCTGCTCCAGCACCGACACCGCGATC
>Ga0194128_10009996_pt1 | contig 11431 bp, 9 predicted proteins | sample TA2KigCa65mmetaG_FD_148650 | JGI IMG/M metagenome (GOLD analysis project Ga0194128, IMG submission 148650) | Freshwater microbial communities from Lake Tanganyika, Tanzania - TA2015037 Kigoma Deep Cast 65m | ecosystem: Environmental > Aquatic > Freshwater > Lake | place: Tanzania: Lake...
ACGGCTCCGGCCAGGGTCAGCAGCGGCCGGGCGGGGGCAACCGCGGCGGACACCCGCAGCGTGACGGCCACGGGCGCGGCGGCGGCCGTAAGCGCGGGCGGTGAGCTTCGCCGGCAAACACGGCCTCATCGTTGGAGTGGCGAACAAGCGCTCCATCGCGTGGGCCATCGCACAAGCCACGGCCCGCCAGGGCGCGCGTCTCGCGCTCACCTACCAGGGCCGCTTCGAGGAACACGTCAACGAGCTGTCGCAGGGACTCGGCGAGCCGGCGCTCGTGCTGCCGTGCGACGTCAGCTCGGACGCGGAGATCGACGCGGTGTTCGCGAGAGTCGATCAGGAGTTTGGCGGCCTCGACTTCGTGGTGCACGGCGCCGCGTTCGCGCCTCGTGAGGAGTTGCTCGCGCCATTCGTCAACACCACGCGCGAAGGCTTCCGCACGACCCTCGACATCTCTGCGTATTCGCTGATCGCGCTGACGAGAGGCGCGCTGCCACTGATGGAGAAACGCGGTGGTGGAAGCGTCCTGACGCTGACCTATCTCGGCAGTGAGCGCGTGTTTCCAAACTACAAGGTCATGGGCGTGGCCAAGGCCGCGCTCGAAGCCGCGGTTCGCCAGCTTGCGGCTGACGTCGGGCCGAAGAACATCCGCGTGAATGCGATTTCAGCGGGCCCGATCAAGACGCTCGCGGCCTCGGGTATTTCCGGATTCTCGAACATCCTGCATCTCTACCCCGAGCGCGCGCCGCTGCGTCGAAACATCGAGGCGGCGGAGGTTGGCGACGCGGGGGCATTTCTTCTGAGCGATGCGGCCAGAGGCATCACCGGCGAGGTGTTGATGGTCGATGCCGGATTCCACGTCACGGGCATGTAGATTGCTCCTGGGCGGGTGCGGCGGGTGCGGCGGGTGAGGCTAGTAGGGCTGGTGGGAACATGCTTACCCGCCCTACCCGCCCCACTAGAGCGGTTTCTGAAACGTCGTAGTGTCCGGCTTTAGCCGGACCAAGTTGATCGGCACCGCCGTGTGTGGTCCGGCTAAAGCCGGACACTACGAAGAAGTCGAAACCGCGCTAGCCTTCCACTCCGGAATGAACCTGCTGCTGGGAGCCTCCGCATCGACGCGGACACGTTCAAGGGCGTCGTCACGCTCTCGGGCCGCGTCAAGAGCCAGGCAGAGAAGGATCAGGCGATCGCCCTGGCGCGAACCGTCGACGGCGTCACCGAGGTGAAGGACGCGCTGCAGATCGAGCCTCGAGCCTTACCCACCCCACTGCTCGGTCCGGATGTGCTGCTCCGGCACGCCGAGCGTCCTGAGCGTCGAGACAGACTCATTCACGAGCGCCGTCGGGCCGCAGACGAACGTCAGCGTGTCCGACGGCTCATGCAGCACCGCCTCGAAGTGCGCGCGGCCGATGCGTCCGCGCTTTCCCGCCCAGTCACGGCCCGCGTCGCGCGTCACCGTCTGGTGGAGCTCGAGGATGCCCGCGTCCGCGTGCGCGCGCAGTTCGTCGATGAACGCGAACTCGTCGCTGCGCCGGGCGCTGTAGAGCAGTGAGATGCGCGGTGCCGGCCGCAACCGCAGCGCGTGGTCGAGCATCGACCGCAGCGGCGCGATGCCCGTGCCGCCCGCGACGAAGAGCAGGAAGTTCTGCGCGGGCGTTTGCGGGAACGTGAACATCCCCATCGGCCCTTCGAGGTCGAGCAGCATGCCCGGCGAGGCCGTCGCCAGGTTCGCGCCCAGCTCGCCGCTCGGTTCCACCCCGATCAGCAGCTCAATCCGGCCCTGCTCGGCGGCGCGCTGCGGCGAGCAGGCGATCGAATAGGGACGGCGTTCGCCGCGCCCATGGGCCCCAACCATCATGGCCTGCCCGGGCAGGAACTCGAGCGCCCGGCCGCCAAGGTCGACGGTCAGGAGGCGGGAGCGGGGGGTGGCGGCGACGACGTCCGAGAGCGCGGCGGTGACGACGGTCACTGTCAAAAAGTGTACTGCTGTTCGCTTTTGGCAGCCTCGGCGTTAATCGTGTCAGGAGGAGAACACTGAAGGTTTCGGTTTCTGTAAGTGTTGTGGATATCAGCTATCGCATCATCGGCGGTGTCGCCGTCGTGTCCCTCAGGGGGCGGCTCACCATCAGCCCCGGCGAGTCGGAGATCGTGCCGCTGCGGCTCGCCATCGGAGACCTGGTGGCGGCGGGCCACGTCCACGTCGCGCTGGAGCTCTCGCAGGTCACCCACATCGACGCGCGCGGCCTTGCCGAGCTCGTCGAGTCGTTCACGTCGGTGCGGCGCGCCGGCGGCCAGCTCACGCTCGTGGCGCCGTCCGCCCGCGTCAAGCAGCTGCTCGGCGTCACGCGCCTCGACACGGTCTTCCCGATCGGAGAACCGCAGCCGGCGTGAGGGTACGATAGGCTCTGTCTATCGTCCCCCATGTCAATCATTCTCCAGAGTGTTCCGGTCGGCCAGAAGGTCGGCATCGCATTTTCCGGCGGGCTCGACACCAGCGCGGCGCTGCACTGGATGCGCGCCAAGGGCGCGATCCCGTACGCCTACACCGCGAACCTCGGTCAGCCTGACGAGCCCGACTACGACGAGATCCCGCGCAAGGCGCGCGAGTACGGCGCGGAGCAGGCGCGCCTGATCGACTGCCGCGCGCAACTGGTCGCCGAAGGGCTGGCCGTCCTCCAGTGCGGCGCGTTCCACATCTCGACGGCCGGCGTGCCGTACTTCAACACCACGCCGATCGGCCGCGCGGTGACCGGCACGATGCTCGTCGTCGCGATGAAGGAGGACGACGTCCACGTCTGGGGAGACGGGAGCACGTTCAAGGGGAACGACATCGAGCGGTTCTACCGCTACGGGCTGCTGGCGAACCCCGACCTGCGCATCTACAAGCCGTGGCTCGATCAGCAGTTCATCGACGAGCTCGGCGGCCGCGCCGAGATGTCGGCCTACATGCAGCGCGCGGGGCTGCCGTACAAGATGAGCGCCGAGAAGGCGTACTCGACCGATTCGAACATGCTGGGCGCGACGCACGAAGCCAAGGACCTCGAGCGCCTGGACTCCAATGTCCGCATCGTCGAGCCGATCATGGGCGTCCCGTTCTGGAAGCAGGACCTCGCCGTCCGTCCCGAGGAGGTCACGATCCGCTTCGAGGAGGGACAGCCGGTCGCGCTGAACGGCCTGTCGTTCCGCGATGCCGTGGAGCTGATGGCCGAGGCGAACCGCATCGGCGGGCGCCACGGCCTCGGCATGAGCGACCAGATCGAGAACCGCATCATCGAGGCCAAGAGCCGCGGCATCTACGAGGCCCCCGGCCTGGCGCTGCTGTTCATCGGTTACGAGCGCCTCGTCACCGGGATCCACAACGAGGACACGATCGAGCAGTACCGTGAAAACGGCCGCCGCCTCGGACGGCTGCTGTACCAGGGCCGGTGGTTCGATTCCCAGGCGATGATGCTGCGGGAAACGGCGCAGCGGTGGGTGGCGCGCCTCGTCACCGGCGAGGTCACGGTGGAACTGCGGCGCGGGAACGATTACTCGATCCTGGACACCACGAGCCCGAACCTCACCTACAAGCCCGAGCGGCTGACGATGGAGAAGGGGGAGTCGGTGTTCACGCCGCAGGACCGCATCGGGCAGCTGACGATGCGGAACCTGGACATCACCGATACGCGGGACAAGCTGCTGACGTACGTGAAGACGGGCGTGCTCGGCCCGTCAATGGGTAGTGCCGTGCCGCAGCTCCTCGACACCGAGCGGAAGGACTGACTTCGCCGCCAGCTCCGCCTTGCGGGCGCCCTTGTCCTGATACATCCGCGTGTCGGCCTGCGCCAGCAGCGCCTCGTACGTGTCTCCGTCGTGCGGGAACACGGACACGCCGGCCGCGATGCTGAGCGGCAGCCGGCGTCCCGGACGCGCCTCGAACTCGATCCGCTCGACCGCCGTCTGCAGCTCGGCGCGCCGCTGCTCGGCCTCGTCGCGTCCGCAGCCCGAGAGCACGACGATGAACTCGTCGCCCGCGTAGCGCACGCACATGTCGTAGGGCCGGATCGTGGCGCGCAGGGCGGCAGCCACCTCGCGCAGCGCGCGGTCGCCCATGTGGTGGCCGCAGGTGTCGTTGATCTCCTTGAAGTCGTTGAGGTCCATCACCAGCAGGGAGACCTCGGCCTTCAGGCGATCGGCGCGCGCGAGCTCGCGCGTCAGGTGCTGGAACATCGACCGCGTGTTGGGGAGGCCCGTCAGCGGATCGGTCAGCGACTCTTCCTGCGTCTGCTCGAAGAGCAGCGCGTTATGGATGACGGCGGCGGCCTGCTCGCACACGCGGTCGAGCAGGCGACGGTGATCGTCGGTGTAGAAGCTCGCGTCCGTGTGGTACACGGCCATCGTGCCGATCAGCCGCTCGCCGAAGATGAGCGGGCACACCAGCGCGGACTGCAGGACGGTCGGCGCTTTCGAGCCCATCGCATCGAGGTCGGCGCTCGGCCGCGCATTGACCAGCGGCCGCCGGTTGCGCGCCACCCAGCCGTTCAGCCCCTGGCCGCTCTTCAGCGTGAGCTGCTGCAGCAGCTCCGAGTCGGTGCCGGTGGCGAACCGGCACTGCAGCGTGTCCTTCGTGTTCGAGTACAGGAACAGCGCGCCGGCCGAGAACGGCACGAGGTCGCTCAACTTCGACGTGATCAGCGTCATCGAGTCGGAGACGCCGAGGCTCGTGCCCATCGACTGAGAAATCTGGTACAGCGCGTAGATCTCGCGGTGCGCCACCGCGATGTCCTGGAAGACCGACCGCTCGGCCACGCTGCCGGCGGCCAGCGTCCGCGCGCCTTCGCCGGTCTGGAGCACCACGCCGGCCTTGCGCGGGTCGGCCTGCATCGCGGCATCGGCCGCGCGGCTCAACTCCGGGAGGTTCGACACGAACGCGTCCACGACGCGCGGGTCGAGCGCCTTGCCGGCTTCCTGCTGGATGAGGGCGATGGCGGCATCCTCGCTGATGCCCTTGTGGTACGGGCGATCCGAGGTCAGCGCGTCGAAGTAGTCCACGATGCACAGCACGCGGGCGCCGAGCGGAATCTCGTCCTCTTTCAGGCCGGCGGGATAGCCGCGGCCGTCCCACCGCTCGTGGTGGTAGAGGATGAGCGGCGTCACCGGGTACGGGAACGGCACCGACCCGACGATGTCCGCGCCGACCTGCGGATGCGTGCGGACCTTCTGGAACTCTTCGTGGGTGAGCGGGCCCGGCTTCGCGAGGATGTGCTCGGGAACCGCGAGCTTGCCGATGTCGTGCAGGAGCGCCGCGGTGCGGATGCCCTGGACTTCCTGCTCGGACATGCCCACCGCGCGCGCCAGGCCGGTGGCAAACGCCTGCACGCGCCGCACGTGGTTGGGCGCCGTCTGGTCCTTGGCGTCGATGGCCAGCGCGAGCGCCTCGACGGCGGCCAGATGGACCTCGGACATCTGCTGCTCGCGGCGCAGCACGTCCCGAAGTACACGGCGATGGGCCGCCCAGGCGACGCAGATCGCCACGGCGGCCAGTGGCAGAAGCCACCAGACTGGCACGGTCATTTTCCGCTACGACGCGCCGGGCGCCGTTACTGCAGCCAGATGATCGTAACGCGCGTTCTCATTTTCGTGTCCTTTCGCGGTGTTCCATCACCGTGTTGCCCCACAGCAGGCCCTCGTCGTCGTTACCCCAGAGGAGGCCGTCGTCGTCATTGCCCCAGAGGAGGCCCTCGTCGTCATTACCCCAGAGGAGGCCTTCGTCGTCATCGCCCCAGAGGAGGCCGTCGTCGTTGTTGCCCCACAGCAGGCCATCGGCCGCGGCGGCTTCGACGCCGAAGACGATGTCGCGGCCGCCCGGCGCGCTCCCGGCTCCCCACGGCACTTCGAGGTTCCAGGCCGTCGCGCCCGGCAGCGGCACGCCGCCCGCAAAGCGCCTGTCGCCCCAGATGATTTCCTGGCCCCACGCGATCAGCTCGCCTTCGATGCGATCGACCGGCTGCGGGACGCCCTGCGACGGCGACGCGAAGAACCGGGCCATCCGAATCGCGCCGCGCGCGTTCAGCAGGCCCGCGCCCTGCGACAGCAGCGACTCGCCGCTGCGCTTCTCGGCCGTGTACTGCAGGATGGCTTTCACGGCGTTCGGCGTCAGGTCGGGATTGGCCTCGAGCATGAGCGCGACGGTGCCCGCCACGACGGGCGCCGACATGCTGGTGCCGCTCAGGCCGAGGTACGGCTTGTGTGCCGACGGGCGCGTGCCGTCGAGCAGGTAGTCGGCGTAGGCCGTGTAGAAATAGCTCCGCGGATCCACGAGCGACTCGATGCCGACGCCCGGCGCGACGATGTCGGGCTTGGCGACGCGGTCGAAGCGCGTCGGCCCGCGCGAGGTGAAGCGCGCGATGATGTCGTCGTGCCGCGCGGCCGTGCCTTCGTGGCTCGCCGCGCCGACCGTCAGCACCCACGGCGCGTTGCCGGGCGAGGTGATGCCGCCGGAGCGCGTGTTGCCCTTGTCGTCGGTGCCGAGGTTGCCCGCCGAGGCGACCACGACGATGCCCGCCTCGACGGCGCGCCTGGTCGCCTGCGCGACCGGATCGGTCTCGTAGGACTCGTAGACGCCCGATGCCACCGAGATGTTCATCACGCGGAGGTTGTAGGTCTTCCTGATCGCGATGCCGTGGTCGATGGCGGCGATGATGTCGCTGACGTAGCCGCGGCCCTCGGCGTCGAGCACCTTCAGGCCGATCAGGCTGGCGCCGGGCGCGATTCCCTTGCGCGCGCCGTTCGAGAGGAATCCGTTGCCGGCGATGATTCCGGCGACGTGCGTGCCGTGACCGTAGCCGTCGGCAGGACGATTCGTGCGTCCGCGCCCGAGCGCCTCGCTCGTGAAGTCCCTGAAGTAGACGACGCGGCGGCCGGTGCGCGACCCGCGCCCGTGATCGATCAGATCTTCATGAGAGGCGCTGATGCCGGAATCGACGACCGCGACGCCGACGTCGCGTCCCGTGAGACGAAGCTCCTGCCGCACGAGGGTGGCGCCGATCGCGGCGCCCGTACGCTCCGTCGTGCCGACCGCGCCGCGATCGATGACGATGCGCCGCACGCGCGGATCCGCGGCGAGCGCGAGCAGGTGGATGTTGTCGATCTCGGCGACCTGCGCGTCGATGACCTCGAGCGTGCGCCCGGCGACGCCGTGGTTCCCGATGATTGCGCGGACGTCGGGCGCGCCGGAGAACTGCACGATGACACGCGAGCGGCCGGTGAGCGCGCGCGCGCGCGCGCCTGCTACGCGGTCGAACTTGTCGCCTGCGTCCCCCGCTGTTGCGCCAGCCGGCGCCAGAAAGAGCAGCGCCGTCGCGACAACAACGGCCCGCCAGCCGTTGTGAGAACCGTGTCTACGCATTGGAGAAGTGGTCCTGTTAGGGCAAAACCCCTGCCGGAATGTCCTATTCCGTCTCCTGATGTCGCTAACTGCATCAGGGGCAAAGGTTACCCCGTTCCGTACCCCGTTGACTCTGCGAACTTCGAGTGCAGATCCGTGCACCACGTGTGCAGAAAGTGCACAACCGGCTATCGGTTTTCCGTGCAGAAGTTGAATCGGCCGCTTAGCGCGAGGTCCTTACTCGGGGCGCCCGCGGCTGGGGTTCGAGGCCGTATTCGACGATCTTCCGGTAGAGGGTGCCGCGGCTGATGGCCAGGACCCGGGCCGCTTCCTTCTTGTTCCAGCTCGTGCCTTCGAGCGCGCGGATGATGTGCGCGCGCTCGGCCTCGGCCAGGGTCGGCAACCGGGAGGAGGACGCGCCGGTCTCGGGGCTGTGCGCGTGGAGGAACTCGATGTCCGTGTCGCGGATGAGGCGGCCCGGCGCGGAGAGCGCGGCACGCGACACCGTGCTTTCGAGCTCGCGGATGTTCCCCGGCCACGGGTACGACTGCAGCGCCGCGATCGCTTCGGCCGAGAACATCTTGGCGTCGAGCGGCAGGCCGTTGCTGGCGCAGTAGCGCGCGAGGAACCGCGAGGCGAGCACGGAGATGTCCGCCGGCCGCTCGCGCAGCGACGGCAGCCGGATCGCGAACGCGTTGACGCGGTAATAGAGGTCTTCGCGGAAACGGCCGTCGCGCTGCAGCAGATCGAGCGGCCGGTTCGTCGCCGAGATGAGGCGGAAGTCCACCTGGATCGACTTCTGGCCGCCGAGGCGCTCGAAGCGCCGATCCTCCAACGCGCGCAGCAGCTTGGCCTGCGCCATCAGCGACAGGTCGCCGATCTCGTCGAGGAACAGCGTGCCCTTGTCGGCGAGTTCGAGCCGCCCGGGCTTGCGGTCGTGCGCGCCGGTGAAGGCGCCCTTCTCGTAGCCGAAGATCTCCGACTCGAAGAGCGTGTCCGGCAGCGCCGCGCAGTTCACGGCCTGGAACTTCTCCTTGCCGCGGCGGCTCAGCTCGTGAATCATCCGCGCCACGACTTCCTTGCCCGAGCCGGTCGGTCCGAGGATGAGGACCGAGATGTCGGATTTGGCCGCGGTGCGGATCCATTCGAAGACGATCAGCATCTTCTCGTCGCGGCCGATCATCTCGCGGAAGCGCTGGACCGACGGCGACTGGTCCTCGGGGCTGATGGTGGCGCGGCGCTCGAGGAACGTGTCGAGCAGCTGGGCCACGGCCTCGTGCTCGGGACGCTGCGCCGAGTAGCGCGCCGGCGGGCCCGGCACGCGGCGTGCGACGCCGAAGTCCACGAGCTCCCCGAGACAGTTCTCGACGTCCAGGCGCATGCGGCCGAACGCGGCCATCAACGCCTCGACGTCGAAGGCCTCCTCCGGCCGCGCGCTCAGGAAGCGGAGCAGCCCCGCGCGGAGCGGCGACTGCACGAGCGCGCGGAAGCGCGCGTCCGACTCAGGCGGCGATGGTTCCGTACGTGTGGTGGCGTACCCCAATTCCCCTCGTGTATCGGTCGAACCATCCTGTCTCGACAGGACAGGGGTGCTAAGCTACGGCCGTGCCCCACCGATCGCCCGGCGCGCCGCAGAAAGGGCGCGCGGAGTACCTGTCAGGCCGGCCCATCCGTTATTACCGCCCACGGGGAAGCGCCGACATCCGCCATCTGATCGAGGACGGCTTCCAGGCGTTCAACGCCGCCCGGCTGGGCGAGGCGTGCCGCATCTACACCGACAAGATGCTGCGGCCGGAGCACGACACGACCATCGCGCTCACGATTGCCGGCGCGCTGACGCCGGCCGGCCTGGGCGGCTGCATCGTGGAGCTGATGGAGCGCGGCCTCGTCGACTTCGTCATCAGCACGGGCGCGAACCTCTATCACGACCTGCACTACGCGCTGAACTTCACGCTGCACCGCGGCTCGCCGTTCGTGAACGACGTCGAGCTGTACGAAGAGGGCGTGATCCGGATCTACGACGTGCTGTTTCCGGCCAGCGTGCTGCTCGAGACCGACGCCTACATCCGCGAATTCCTGGTGCGGTCGGGCCTCGATGGGCCGGTCTCGACGGCGGAGTTCCACTACGCGCTCGGCCAGGATCTCATCGCGCACCAGCCGGGATGCCAGGAGTACTCGGTGGTCGCCGCCGCGGCGGCGGCCGGCGTGCCGATCTACACCTCGTCGCCCGGCGACAGCTCGATCGGCATGAACATCGCCTACCACGAGCTGATGAACGACAGCCGGCTGATGATCGACCCGAACAAGGACGTGAACGAGGTCTGCTCGTTCATTCTCGCGGGGAAGAAGAACGGCTGCGTGATCCTCGGCGGCGGCTCCCCGAAGAACTTCTACCTGCAGGGACAGCCCACGCTCTGGGAGGTGTACGGCATCCCGAAGGGCGGCAACGACTACTTCATCCAGCTCACCACCGACCAGGTCGTCTGGGGCGGGCTCTCGGGCGCGACGCCCGCGGAGGCGGTGAGCTGGGGCAAGGTGAATCCGGGCGTCCTGCCCGACACCGTCGTGGCCTACTGCGACTCGACCATCGCCTTTCCGCTCTTCTGCGAGTACGCCGCCGGCTCGCCCAACGGCCGTCGTCCGCGCAAGGAGCTCGTGCACAAGCGCGACGGGCTCGTCGCCGCGCTGAAGCAGGAGGCGAAGGCCGCCAGGCGCGAACATCCGGAGCCGCAGGATCCGGTCGAGACGATGCCGGATCTGGAGAGACATCGGTGAGGCGGGTAAGGCGGGTAAGGCGGGTGGGGCGGGTAAGGCGGGTGGGGCGGGTAGGGTGGGTGGAGTAGATGGGCACTCTCGCGTCGGAGCTGGGCCCCCACGCCGACCGCCTCTCGGGCCAGCCGCGGCTGTATGTGGACGCGAACGTGCCGGCCGGCCTGGTGGCGTTCATGCGCACGCGCCTGCAGTGGGATGTGCTGTTCGTCATCGAGCACGACGAGCTGCGCCGCGCGCGTGACGGCGAGCACTTCCGCCTCGCCCACCAGTGGCGCCGCACGCTCATCACCTTCGACCGCGACTACCTGGACGACGACAAGTTTCCGCCGGATGCCAGCGGCGGCGTGCTGGTGCTGACCGCCCCGTCGGAAGGCGGCTACATCCAGCTCCTGAAGCGTCTCGACGCGGAGCTGCTCCGCGAGGACGCGGTGCCGCTCGCCGGGCGCAAACTGCACATCCACGTCGATTGGTCCTTCGACTCGGATCGATCGTGACCTTCGCTCAGGACAGGGGCGGCGCTACAATCGACACGTGATTCTGGGCGTCGAGCTGCGCGATCACGACGTCGCGGTGGTGACCGCGGACGACAGCGGCCAGGCGCTGGCCCGGCATCTCCAGGAAGGCACCACCGCGTCGGCGGTGGCGGACGCGGTCCGCGCCGTCGCCACCGGATCCACGCGCGTCGGCGTCGCCGTCCGCGACCCCTCGGATTCCTCCATCGCTGACGTGGTGGCCGCAGCAGCGGCGGCCGCCGGGTCGTCCGGCGCGCCTCGCGTCGTCACGCGTGGAACCGCGGTCGCGCTGGGCGAGCAGTGGTCGGGCGCCGCGCGCGACGCCGTCTACGTCGTCGCGCTGACCGCCGCCGACAGCGTCCACGCCGGCATCGTCATCAACGGAAGAGCCTTCGAAGGCGCGCACGGCGCGGCCGGCGCGGCCGGGTGGCTGGCGCTCAATCCTGTCGAGCGCGAGGACTACCGCAAGATGGGCTGCCTCGAGGCCGAGATTGGCGCGGCCGGAATCGTTCGCCGTCTCGTCTGGCGGCTGAAGGCCGGCGACCGGTCGCGCGTGCTCGACCGCGCGGGCGGCGACATGGGCGCGATTTCCGTGACGCACATCATCGACGCCGCGCGCGAGGGCGACGGCGTGGCGATCTCGGTGGTGCGCGACACGGCGCGCTATATCGGGATGGCGATCGGCAACCTCGTCGCCGTGGTCGATCCCGATGTCGTCGTGCTCGGGGGCCTCATTGCGGACGCGGCCGACCTGCTCGTCGAGCCGGCGCGCGTGGAGGCG
>Ga0194128_10010009_pt1 | contig 11421 bp, 10 predicted proteins | sample TA2KigCa65mmetaG_FD_148650 | JGI IMG/M metagenome (GOLD analysis project Ga0194128, IMG submission 148650) | Freshwater microbial communities from Lake Tanganyika, Tanzania - TA2015037 Kigoma Deep Cast 65m | ecosystem: Environmental > Aquatic > Freshwater > Lake | place: Tanzania: Lake...
ATCCCGCGCATCGGCGATGCCAACGCCATTGTTTTTGATCGACTGCTCGCCTTGAAGCCCGATGTGGTGGTGGTCTGGAAGGACCTCACCAACGAGCTTATCATCGACAGCCTCGTGAACAAGCTGAAGCTCAACGTGTATTACGTGAGCGTGCGCAGTCTCGAGGATATCCCGCGTTCGGTACGCCGTCTGGGTGCGCTCGCAGGTACCGACAAGGTCGCGGAGGCGGCGGCTGCCGTGATGGAGTCAAAAATTTCGCAACTGCCCGATCGCTCCCCGCGGGCCGGCGGCGAGCCGCTTGCGGTTTTCTACATGATCTGGGATGTACCGCTTTATACCGTCGGTAGTCGTAATGTGATCGCCGATGCCATTCGTCGGTGCGGTGGTCGCAATATCTACGACGACATCGATTTTCCTGCGCCGATCGTCGAGTTCGAGGACATCAAGAAACGCAACCCCGAGGTGATTCTGATGGCTACGACGCCCATCACGGCCCGCGACTGGCGTGAACGCTGGGCGCGTTTTCCGCAGATCGCTGCGGTCGCTAACCGTCAGGTGCTCACGTTTTCCGATCCGCGTCTTGCTCGCATGGGCCCGGGCGCCATCGAGGCCGTGCCCGCGCTCTGCAAGCTGCTCGAGGCCGTCCCTCGATGACTCAACTCAATCGCGGTCTCGGTCTGACGGCCGGCATCGCCATCAACGTCGCCAACGTCATCGGCACTGGCGTCTTTCTCAAGACGCGTGTGATGACCTGCAACGTCGATGATCCGCTGATCGTGATGGCCGTGTGGCTGGCCGCGGGCTTGCTCTCGTTGCTCGGTGCGTTCTGCTACGCGGAGCTCGCCTCGATGATGCCCGCCGCGGGCGGCGATTACGTTTTTTTGCGCCGCGCCTACGGTCGGGTGACGAGCTTCCTGTATGGCTGGACCGTATTCGCCATCATGAAGACCGGTTCGCAGGCCGCGTTAGCCGTCGGTTTCGCGATTTTTTTGAATACTGCGCTCGGTGGCGCACTCGATGCTACCTGGCTCACCGTGCCGATTGCGGGCGGCATCGAAGTCCGCGGCCTGACCGTCTTTGCGCTCGGCGCGTTGTGGCTGGTCACGCTGTTCAATTGTCTCTCGGTCACCGCCACGGGCGGTGCCGCCACGCTGCTCACGGTGCTCAAGGTACTCACGGTGCTGGCGGTCGGCATCGGTGCCTTTGCCTACGGCAGCGGCGATGCGGCGAATTTCTCTGCTTCCGCGGCAGGCGGCACCTGCGAGGGCGTCGAAGCGAGCGCGATGGGTGGCATTGCCGGCATTGGTGCCGCGATGCTCGGCGCGTTGTGGGCCTATGACGGGTGGAACAATGTCGCACCGCTATGCGGCGAGGTCAAAGATCCGCAGCGCAACTTGCCGCGCATGTTCATCTGGGGCACGTTGCTGGTGATCGTGCTTTATGTGGGCGTGAACGCCGCCTACTTCTACGTACTCTCGCCGCAGGCCGTGGCCAGCGTGTCGGCGACCTCGTCGGTGGCGACTGAGATTCTCGCGAGCTTCGCGGGGCCTTTTGCGGTGACCTTTATGGCCGCGGCACTGATGCTGTCGTCGCTTGGGTCGCTGCATTCGTCGGTGCTCGCCAACTCGCGAGTGCCCTATGCGATGGCGGCCGATGGCATGTTCTTCAAGTCGCTGGCCAAGGTGTCGCCGCGTACGCGCGTGCCGGTGAACGCAGTGCTTGCACAATGCGGTTGGGCAAGCGTGCTCGCGATCTCGGGCACTTACGACACGCTTACCGATTCGGTGGTGTTCGCTTCGTGCCTCTTTTACGCCTTGAGTGCGGCGGCGGTGATCATCTTCCGCCAACGCGAGCCGGACTTGCCGCGACCTTTCCGTACCTGGGGTTATCCGTTCACGCCGATCATCTTCGTGCTGGTGTCGGTGGCGTTGCTGGCGAGCGCCCTGTATGCCACGCCCAAGCAGGCCTTGCTCGGCGTCGGTGTGATTCTGCTGGGTGTGCCCTTCTATTTTTTTTGGTCGCGACAGCGCGACCACGCGGGCAATCCGGCGGCCTAGTGCAGCGCGCGCTCGTCGGCGGGCTGGGTGCCGGGCTTATTCGCGAAAATTCTCGAACGACAGCGGGCGATCGAACTTCTCGGTGCGCAGCAGGGCGATCGCCGCCTGCAAGTCATCACGCTGTTTGCCGGTGATCCGTACCTTGTCGCCGTGGATCCCGGCCTGCACCTTGAGTTTTGAGTCCTTGATCAGCTTGACGATCTTCTTGCCACAGTCCTGATCGATGCCGTGCCGCAAGAGAACGTCCTGACGAGCCTCGGCGAGATTTTTCTGCGCGTCCTTCAGATCGATGCAACCGATGTCGATGCCGCGCTTGGCGAGCTTGGTCTTGAGAATTTCGATCATTTGCTTGAGCTGGAACTCGACCTCGGCACGCATGTGTACCGTGACTTCCTTTTCCTTAAGTTCGAACTTGCAGCCCGTATCCTTGAAATCAAAGCGCTGCGACAACTCCCGGTTGGCCTGATCGACCGCGTTGGTCAGTTCATGCAGATTGATTTCGGAGACGGCATCGAAAGAAGGCATGACGGCAACCTCGGTGTTCGACTCACGCGGCAGGCAGCGGCAGCGGCGGTGGGGGCGGTTCGGCGAGCAGTGCCTCGACGGTTTTCTCGAAGTCAGCGAGCAGTTTTTCGTGGTGAATGCCCGTGGCGGGCCCGGAGAATCCGGTGTGGATCCGGCGAACCTTGCCTTGACGATCGACGAAGATGGTGGTCGGAAAAGCAAACACGCCGTTCAGCTGCGGGAGTTTTGCCGCGGCGTCATCCTTGTCGGAGGTGCCGGCAATCAATGTCGTGTAGTCGATCCCGTAGCGACGGCGGAAGCGCTCCGTGGCATCGGCTGCGCGCTTGAAGTCGCCGAACTGCTCGAACATCAAAGAAATCACCTCGAAGCCACGCGCGCGGTTGCGACGATGGAATTCGGCGAGGAAAGCGGCCTCATCATGACAATTCGGGCACCAGCTGCCGGCGAGCGCCACCACGACCACCTTGCCATGGAAGAACGGATCGGTGATCGATATCTCGTGTCCGGCGAGATCCGGGAAGCGGAAATCGAGTCGATCCGCAGTACCGGCGAGTTGGGTGGCATTCTCGGCATCGCCGATCGTGGCCTGTTCGTCGCGTCGCGCGACGAAGCTGTCTTCGAACGCCGTGCCCGACCAGAAACGACCGCTGAGTGTGCCGTCGGCTTGCCGAGTGCCGCGATACAGGAACACGTGTCCGCCGTCGAACTTGGAGAGTCTGAGTTCGCCGTCACGATAATCGCCATCGAGAAAACGATGATCGCCGGTGGGCGTGAGGATGGTGCCGGTGACGGTGGGGCCCACCTGCACGAACTCGCCGACTGCCGGGGTCTGCTTGCCACCATCTTCGAAGGTAATGGCCCAACGTCCGGTCAGCGACTCCGCGGCATCGGGCGTGGGTGTCACGGCCGCTAGCGTGCCGTCTGCGACAGTGAAGCGAACCGTCTCGCCGTGCGTGGCAGCGAACGGAATCTGCTGCAAAACGCCATTCGCCTTGACCATGGTGAGCGTGCCACGCAGCGTGCCGTCTTCGATGCGCGCGACGATACGGTTCTCGAAGCCCGGCATGAGCAGCGTGGCTTCACCGTCCTTGACGGTGATTTCGTCGACCTCGATGCGACTCGCGCCGTTGATCAGGGTGACTACGGGCTTGCCGTTGCGCTCGGCGACAGTGAAGCCGAAAGGCAACTCGCCGCCCGGGACTTGCAGCACCGCTCGCCACGGGCCGACTCGCAGACCTTCGATCTGTGGGGTGGTGTCGCGGGCGCAGGCGTTGAGCAATGTAACCATGAGCAGCAGGGGTAGCAGTCGAACCAGTTTCATTCGGCGCATTATAGAAGCCGCGGCTCATGCTGCCGCGCACGAATGCTTTCGACCCCTGCCAAACCGGCATGACCGCCACCGAGGGTGCTCGCGGGAGGCATCGGGTACCATCACCGCATGGAAGACTTGTCTCCGGAATTCTGGCCGCTGGTATTCGTCGGTTTCGCCGCGCAACTCATCGATGGCGCGCTCGGCATGGCCTACGGTATTTCGGCGAGCGCCTTTCTGACCACGATGGGTCATCCACCGGCCTTCGTCAGCGCCACAGTCCATGCGGCCGAGGTGGTGACCACGGGTGCATCCGGGTTGTCGCATGCGTGGTTCAAGAATCTCGATCGGCAGATGTTTTTCAAGCTGGTGTTGCCCGGCATGGTCGGCGGAGCGGTCGGCGCGTGGTTGCTCGGCAATTTGGATGGCGATCTGCTCAAGCCCTTCGTTTGGTTGTATCTGCTCGGCACCGGCATATTGCTGCTGCGTCGTGCCTCGCAAGCGAGTGAACCGCGCTTGGCGCGGGCGCCGAGTCACGCCCTCGGCGGCGTCGCCGGTTTTCTCGATGCCATCGGCGGCGGTGGCTGGGGCACGGTCACCACCCCGACCTTGATCGCTCGCGGAGTGCCGCCGCGCTACGCGATTGGCACTGCCAACGCGGCCGAGTTTTTCGTCACGCTGACCATCTCGATCACGTTTCTGTTCACGTTCGATTGGCGCCGCTTCGATCTCGTCATAGCCCTGCTTGGCGGCGGTGTGCTGGCGGCGCCCCTTGGCGCTTCGGTGGCCAAGCATGTGCCGCCGCGCTTCGCCATGCTGGCCATCGGCCTGCTGGTGATTGGACTCGCGATCAACGGCTTGGTGTTGGTGGCGTTGCGCTGAGGGTTTCTTGACGCCCGCGCAGGGATGCGGGGATACTCCGGCCGATGGCCACGCAGCGCAAACCAGACAATCGCCACGGCGTGCAGTGCCGCAGCGGATGGTGGCGCCGCTCCTGACGGAGTGGGCGCGGGCGCCGCTGTTCGAACCAAACCAACCAAGGATTCAGCCACCCGACCCATCTCCGGACACAATCCGGGATGGGTCTTTTCGTTTATGAAGCCACCATTCGACATTTCCGGTGACCTCGATACGCCGGTCTCCGCCTTCCTGAAGCTGCAACGCTTCGGACCCACGTTCCTGCTCGAGAGCATCGAGGGCGGTGAACGTCTCGGGCGCTACTCGTTCATCGGTTTCGGCGATACCGGCTTTCGTCTGCGCCTCGAGGGCGACGGCGTGTGGTTGGGCAACGAGCGTTTGCCTTTGCCAGCTGATCAGGCGGGTTTGCTCGATCTGCTGCGCGGCGCGTTATCGCGGGCGCCGCGACCCGCGGCACCGGGCGCCGTCCAAGGATTTCCGCTCGCCGGCGGACTCGTCGGCTACTCCTCGTACGACGTGGTTCGTTGGTTCGAGCGGCTGCCGCGTCGCGTTGCCGATCCGGCGCCGGTCCCCGACATGCACTATGTCGCACCAGCATCGCTGCTGGTGTTCGATCATCTGACGCGCGGCATCGCCTTGTTGCACGCCGGCAGCGAAGCCGATCGTCAGCTGCTGCGTCGTGAGGTCATCGCAGCATTACGCGGTCCCGTGCCGCCGGCGCGTCCGAGCGGCGGCTTCACGCCCGCAGTACCGTCGATGTCGCAGGCGCAATTCCTTGATAGCGGTGCGCGCACTAAAGAGCACATCGCGGCAGGCGATGTCTATCAACTCGTACTTTCGGTGCGCTTTGCCGGACGTCACTCGGTCGACCCTTTCGATGCGTATCGGGCGCTGCGGCTGATCAATCCCTCGCCCTACATGTACTACCTCGCGCTCGGTGATCTCACCGTGGTGGGCTCTTCGCCCGAGGCGCTGGTCAAACTGTCGGCGGGTCAGGCGCAGTTGCGGCCGATCGCGGGCACGCGACCTCGATCGGCCGATGATGTCATCGATCAGCAACGCGAGCAGGAGCTGCTCGCCGATGTCAAAGAAAACGCCGAGCATGTGATGTTGGTCGATCTCGCCCGTAACGATCTCGGTCGAGTGGCGCGCGCAGGCACGATACACGTGGCGCCGTTTCGTTCCATCGAGCGCTACAGTCACGTGATGCACATCGTGAGCGGTGTACGCGGCGAGCTCGCACCGGGGCGCGATGCGTTCGATCTTTTCGCTGCCGCCTTTCCGGCGGGCACGCTGGTCGGTGCGCCAAAAGTGCGTGCCATGGAGATCATCGACGAACTCGAGCCGGTACGCCGCGGTCTATACGGTGGAACGGTCGGTTATTTCGGCGCGCAGGGCGACATGGACCAGGCGATCACCATCCGCACGCTGGTGTTTCGCGGTGACGAATATTCCTACCAAGCTGGCGCAGGCATCGTGGCCGACAGCGATCCGCAAAGCGAATACGAAGAAGTGCTCGCCAAAAGCGCCTCGGCGGCGCGCGCGCTGCAAATGGCGGGAGAGGTGTCATGAGCGTTGCGCCGCGCGAAGCGCTGGGCGCCTCGGGCGCACCCTTGCGCCTGCTGTTGATCGACAACTATGACTCCTTCACCTACAACCTCGTACAAGCTTTCATGGTGTTGGGCGCCGAGGTCGAGGTGCATCGCAACGACACGATCACGGTCGAGCAAGCTTTGGCCTTGCAGCCCACCCATGTCTGCATCTCGCCGGGCCCCGGTGCGCCGCGGGAGGCGGGAATCTCGATTGACGCCATCCGTGCCTTCGCCGGCAAGGTGCCGGTGTTCGGTGTCTGTCTGGGCCATCAGTCGATCACCGAGGCGTTCGGCGGCAAAGTCGTGCGCGCGCCAAGGCAGATGCACGGCAAGATCTCGCAGATCGATCACGACGGCGTCGGTCTCTTCGAGGGCATGCCGACTCCCTGCATCGTCGGTCGCTATCATTCTTTGATCGCCGCACCCGAGTCGCTGCCAGCGGAGTTGCTGGTGACGGCGCGCACAGCACAGGGCGAAATCATGGGGCTGCGTCATCGTGAGTTGCGCGTCGAAGGCGTGCAATTTCATCCCGAGAGCGTGTTGACACCGGAAGGTCCGCAACTGATGGCTAATTTCCTCAAACAGCGCGGAGGTCGACGATGAGCGAGTTGACGAAGCTGCGCAGCGTGCTCGAGCAACTGCTGGAGGGCCACGATCTCATCGAAACCCAGGCTATCGAAGTATTGCAGGCGCTCACTGAGCCCGACACGCCCGCTGCACTAGGCGGTGCGCTGCTGGCATCCTTGCGCGCCAAGGGCGTGACGGCCACGGAACTGCGTGGTTTTGCGCGCGGCATGCGCGAACTCGCAAGGCGTCCTGTCATCGAAGAGTCCTTGCGGCAACATGCCATCGATATCGTGGGCACCGGCGGTGATGGGTCGGGTAGCGTGAACATCTCGACCGGCACCTCGCTGCTGGTGGCGGCCTGCGGCATACCTGTGATCAAGCATGGCAACCGCTCGATCTCGAGCCGCTCGGGCAGCGCCGACGTACTCGAGCAACTCGGGCTTGTGCTGCCACTCGATGAAACTCGCGCAGGCGAGTGCCTGGTAAACACCGGCTTCACTTTTCTGTTCGCTCCGCACTATCACCCGGCGATGAAGGCTATCGGCCCGGTGCGTCAAGCGCTCGGCGTACGTACGATCTTCAATATCCTGGGACCACTCACCAATCCTGCCGCGCCACCTTTCGCCTTGGTCGGTGCTTTCAATGAAAAGACCGCCGAACTCATGGCGGGTGCGCTGTCTGGCTTGCCCGGACTGCGTCGGGCCATGGTGGTGCATGGGGCCGCGGGTTGGGACGAACCGACGCCGATCGGTCCGTTCACGGTGTTCGATGTGCATGACGGCCGAATCACTCGCGCCGTGCGCGATCCGGTGGATTTCGGTTTTGCACGCTGTACGGCTGAGGATCTCAAAGGCGGCGACGCTGCCCAAAATGCTGCGGCACTCGCCGGCGTGTTGCGCGGTGAGGATCGGGGTGCACATCGCGATGCACTCTTGCTGGGCGCGGCACTGGCGCTCGAGTGCGCCGGCGTGGCGGATTCCATCGAGGCGGGCGTGGCTAGCGCGCGCCGCGCCATCGATGAGGGTGTCGCCGCGCAGACCCTGAGCAAACTCCGGGCGGTCGGTGCATGACGAGCGAGGATTTTCTTGCCAGCATGGCTGCGCGCAGTACCGAGCGCGCTGCTGCGGCGCGTGCGCGCGCGACCTCAGCGGAGTTGCGCGCGCGTATTCGCGATCTGCCGTCGCCGCCACCGCTGCAACTGTCGTCGCAGGGTTTCGATCTGATCGCCGAACTCAAACTGCGTTCCCCGGCGCTCGGTCAACTGCGCGCCGCAGCACAAGATGATCTCGAAGCGCGTGTGCTCGCCTACGCCGATGCGGGCGCTGCCGCAGTGTCGGTGCTTACCGAGCCCTCGCGCTTTGACGGTTCGCTGCAACATCTCGAACGTGCAGCGCGGGCACTCGCAGCCAAGGGTGTTCCGGCGATGCGCAAGGATTTTTTAGTCGATCCCCATCAGCTGCTCGAAGCGCGTGCGGCGGGTGCGGGCGGCGTACTGCTGATCGTGCGCATGCTGTCGCCGTCGATACTCGCATCCATGCTCGATACAGCCCTCGAACAGCAGTTGTTCGTGTTGCTCGAAACCTTTGATGAAGCAGAAGTCGCCACTGCCGTTGCCGCGTTGAAGCCATACCGTGAGGCACTTGGTGATCGCGTTTTGCTCGGCGTGAACTGCCGCGATCTGGTTACGCTGCAGGTCGTTCCCGAGCGCCTCGAGTCTATGGTCCGGGCGCTGCCCGAGGAACTGCCGCGAGTAGCCGAGAGTGGTTTGTCCTCGGCTGCCGACGCAGCGCGTCTGGCTGCTGCGGGCTATGACCTTGCGCTCGTCGGCAGCGCGCTCATGAGGGGCAGCGATCCGCGTGAACTCGGCCAGCGCATGCTCGATGCCGGGCGCGAGGCACGGGGTCGCTGCAGGCGACGGGTGAGTGGTCAAGCGGATGCGATGGCGCGTTGACTCATGAACTCGGTGAAGGGCTGGATCAAAATCTGCGGTCTGACTTCGGACGAAGCCGTCGAGGCGGCACTCGATGCCGGCGCTGACGCCATCGGCTTTGTCTTCGCGCCCTCGGTGCGACGTATCGCGCCGCTCGAGGCCAGCCGTCTCGCCGCCGCGGCACGCGGCCGACTGCCTTGCGTGGCGGTGATGCATCATCCTTCGGCCGCCGAGGTTCAGGAAGTGCTGGAGTCGTTCGTCCCGGATCTGCTGCAGACCGATCACGACGATGCGGCGGTGCTGCCTGCGGCTGCACGCACCCGATTTTTGCCGGTGTATCGCGAATCCGAGACTCTGCCGGTCGCGCCGCCGAGTCGACTGTTGTTCGAGGGCAAGACCAGCGGCAGCGGTCGTACGGCAGACTGGGCCCTTGCCCGCGCGCTGGCGGCGCGTACCGAGTTACTGCTTGCGGGCGGCCTGAACGCCGACAATGTCGCGGCTGCCATTCGCAGCGTGCGTCCGTTCGGCGTCGATGTGTCAAGTGGCGTCGAGTCGGCGCCCGGAATCAAGTCCGTACAAAGAATTCACGAGTTCGTGAGGGCTGCGAGGGTGGCCTTCGGGGAGTTGACTGCATGAATGCCAACGTTCGTTTCAATGATATCGAGCAGCGTGCGCTGCTCGAGGCGGAACTCGCCGGCCGCTTTCCGGATGCGCGCGGCCGCTTCGGTCCTTATGGCGGCCGTTATGTTCCGGAGACGCTGATCCCCGCGCTCGAGCGGCTCGAGGCCGGCATGCGCGAGCATCTGCATCGCGAAGATTTTCAGCGTGAATTGGCCGATCAGCTGAACCACTGGGTTGGTCGGCCGACGGCGTTGTCGCATGCACCGCGGCTGTCGGCCGCCTGGGGTGCCGACATCTGGTTCAAGCGCGAAGACCTCGCACATACCGGCGCGCACAAGATCAACAATGCTTTGGGACAGGCCTTGCTAGCGCACCGACTCGGTGCGCGGCGCATCGTCGCCGAAACGGGCGCCGGTCAACATGGCGTGGCGAGCGCCGCGGCTTGCGCGCGACTGGGCTTGCCTTGTGTCGTCTACATGGGCGCGATCGACATGGAGCGTCAAGCGCCGAACGTCGGCCGCATGCGCTTGCTGGGTGCAGAGGTTGTACCGGTCACGGGTGGCGATCAAACATTGCGTGCGGCGATCGATGAGGCGCTGCGCGATTGGGTGTCCGATCCGATGGGCACGTTTTATCTGCTTGGCTCCGCTGTGGGTCCGCACCCTTATCCATTTCTGGTGCGCGAACTGCAGGCAGTGATCGGACGTGAGGCGCGCGCGCAGTTTCTGGCGCGCAACGGCGCGCTGCCCGATGCCGTGTTCGCCTGTGTTGGTGGCGGTTCGAATTCGATCGGCATGTTCCATGCTTTCGTCCCCGATCGCAGCGTCGAAATCATTGGTGTCGAGGCCGGCGGTCGTGGCACGGGCCTCGGTCAGAATGCGGCGAGCCTGTCTTATGGCTGGCCGGGCGTACTGCAGGGCTGCTATTCGTTGCTGTTGCAGGATGAGAACGGGCAGATTCACGAAACCGACAGCATTTCTGCGGGCCTCGACTATCCGGGCGTCGGCCCGGAACATGCCTTGCTGCTTGCCGCAGGACGCGTGCGCTACGAATCGGCGACGGACGACGAGGCGCTCGCTGCACTGCAGGAGTGTTCGCGTCTCGAGGGCATTCTGCCCGCACTCGAAACAGCGCATGCGCTGCACGGCGCAAAACGTTGGGCAGCGACGAACGCCGGCAAGCGGGTGGTGATCTGCATGTCGGGGCGCGGCGACAAGGACATGCCCACCCTGCAACGCACGCTGCTCGCGGAGAACACCCGATGACCGTCTCGATCAAGCCGAACGAGCGACTGTCCGCCGCGATCCGTGCGGCAGCGACCCGTGGCGAACCCGCGATCGTCGCGTTCATGACGGCCGGCTTTCCGCTGGCCCAAAAATTTCGCGAGCATTTGCTTGCCGTCGCTGCAGCTGCCGACGTGGTCGAGATCGGCGTGCCCTTCACCGATCCGATGGCCGACGGCATGACCATACAGCGCTCGAGTCAGGCGGCGCTCAAGCAGGGCGTGAGTTTGCGCTGGATTCTCGGCGAACTCGCCGCCATGCAGCGACCTGCGGCCCCGCTCGTGTTGATGAGCTATCTCAATCCGCTTTTGCAATATGGCTATGAGCGGCTGGCGACGGACGCTGCAGCGGCCGGCGTTTGCGGCTTCATCGTCCCCGACTTGCCGTTCGATGAGGGCGCGGATTTGCGTGCGGCACTCGCGAAGACGGGTGTCGCGCTCGTGCAGATGGTGACTCCGGTCACGACGCCGACGCGCCTTGCCGAGGTTTGCGCAGCGAGCGAGGGGTTCGTGTATGCGGTGACCATGACCGGTACGACCGGCAAGAGCGTCGCTGTGCCCGACACAGTGCTCGATTATCTTGATCGGGTCACCGCCGCGTCACCCGTGCGGGCCGGGCC
>Ga0194128_10010018_pt1 | contig 11409 bp, 11 predicted proteins | sample TA2KigCa65mmetaG_FD_148650 | JGI IMG/M metagenome (GOLD analysis project Ga0194128, IMG submission 148650) | Freshwater microbial communities from Lake Tanganyika, Tanzania - TA2015037 Kigoma Deep Cast 65m | ecosystem: Environmental > Aquatic > Freshwater > Lake | place: Tanzania: Lake...
GCTCAAATTTTTTACATATTATAGGACTTGGAGGTGGAAGCTGTCTAGATGTAGCCAAATTTGTAGCAAGTAAAATGTTAAAATCAAAAATTATGATTCCAACAACCTTTGGTAGTGGTAGTGAAGTAACAAGGATTTCCGTTCTTAAGATAGATGGCAAAAAGAAAAGTTTTCATGATGATGGTTTACTTGCCGATGTTGCAATAGTCGATCCAAATTTTGCAAAAAACACTCCAAAAAACATTATAAAAAATTCCGCAATTGATGCTCTTGCCCAATGTTCTGAAGGATATGATAGTAAAATTGGAAATTCCTACACACGTTTTCTTTGCAAAAAAGCATTTTGTGTTCTAGAAGAAGGCATAGTCAACAACAATTATGAAAAGATTGCCTTTGGTGCTCTGCTTTCTGGATTAGGTTTTGGAAACTGCTCAACTACTTTGGGTCATGCATTATCATATATTTATTCTAATGAAGGTATTTCTCATGGACATGCATTAGCTTTTACAACTACTATTGCTCATAAATTTAATAACTCTATATTTTACGAACGATTCCTAAAAATAGTGAAAAAACTAGATTTTCCAAAAATATCTTTAAAATGTAACCTTAAAGATGCAAGTAATCTCATCCTCACTGACAGAAAACATTTAGATAATAATCCTAAATTTGTAACTAGAAGTGACATTATCTCACTTTTACAGAAGATTAATTTAGCCAAATCTATAGAAGAGTTGTAATTTTAAAGAGCCTAGTGTAATCACAAATTGGTTTAAATTTCATTTATTTAAGCAAAGTATTAGAGACGTTTACTGCGTAAAAGTAAAGGCAGCACCTCAACAAGTTAGTGATAAAGAAACAATAAAAAATCTATAAAATTTTCAATCTATTAGCTTTAATGAAAATATTAATCTAACAATAAGTTTGAAGATAGTTATTTATTGTTAGAATCTTTCATGTTGTTGAGTGATACAAAACAAAATTAAACCTAAACTTAGTATTGGAATACCTGTTTATAATGGTGAAAAATTCATCAAGAACTGTCTGGATTCACTTATTCATCAAACATTTAGCGATTTTGAAATAATTATTTCTGATAATGCTTCTACAGATTTAACATCTAGAATTTGTGACGAATACAAAAAAAAGATCAAAGAATATTATTCTTTAAACAAAAATATAATATGCAATCTGTTTGGAATTTTAATTTTGTGCTACAACAAGCAAAAGGAGAATATTTTATGTGGGCGGCTGCAGATGATGTTTGGCATCCGGAGTTTGTACAAAAGAATCTAATGTTTCTAGAGAAAAATCCTAGTTTTGTAGGTAGTATTAGTGAAGTGGAGCTTTTTTATGAGCCGTGGGAAGAAAAAGATTTTGAAAGATTCAAAAACACTCAACCTAAACAAAAATACCAGTTGGTTCATCCGCTAGTGTGGAATTATGAAGAGAGGGTGAGGTTTCTCTTTGCTTTCGGAAAGTTTGAATACTTATCTTCAATTTTTCGAACTAAATGTTTAAAGAAATCTATTGTTAAAAGGGTTTTTCTCAGTTGGGAAGTTCCACTTATTCTTAAGATACTAAAATATGGGGATTTGAACGTTGAGGAAGGAGTAATGATGTATAAGTATATGGGTGGCAAAACAGATCCAAACTATCACAAAAAATTATTTAGCACAACGAAAAACTACTGGAGATATGGAATTTTAAACAGTATTTTTCCCTTTGTTCCGTTAACATTTTATGTCTTTGTAGCGGTAGGCCCTAAAATCTTTTTTAAACATTTGTTAAAGCGCTTTATTAAAGATAACTATAGGGCGGAAAGATTAGTTTTTCTTGAACTGATTTCAAGAGTAAAAAATGAGATTAAAGATTTCTGTATAAAGCAAGATTAAAAAATCATATGATAGAAGGAAAAAAATTGCTTTCATTGGTGATTTAGATGGTTTCGATGAGCTAGGATGTCTATTGATGAATAATTGTGTATTATTGTTTTGTATCGTATTTATAACTATAGTCTAAACTAACATTATGAAGGTTGTAATATTAGCTGGAGGATTTGGAACGAGAATAAGTGAAGAAACTCACTTAAAACCAAAACCTATGATTGAGATCGGTGGAATGCCTATTCTTTGGCATATTATGAAAATTTACTCTGCTTTTGATATTAATGATTTCATTATATGTTGTGGATACAAAGGATATGTGATAAAAGAATATTTCGCAAATTATTCTCTTCATATGTCTGATATAACATTTGATTTAAAAAAAAATAATGTTGAAGTACATCAAAAATTTACTGAGCCATGGAAAGTAACTTTAGTAGATACAGGCTTGAATACTCAAACTGGAGGACGTCTAAAAAGAGTTAGAAATTATCTTACTAACGAAACATTTTGTTTTACATATGGTGATGGTCTTTGTAATCTAGATATTAGAAAATCTATAGATTTTCATAAAAAAAGTAATAATTTGGCAACCATAACTGCTGTTCAACCTCCAGGAAGGTTTGGTGCCTTGGAAATAGATAAAACAACTGTCTTGAGATTTCAAGAAAAGCCCCAAGGTGACAGTAGTTGGATTAATGGTGGCTTTTTTGTTTTTGAACCTGCAATTTTTGATTATATTGAAGATGACAATACTATCTTAGAACGTAAACCATTAGAAAAGCTAGCAAAAGAAGGGAAATTAGGAGCTTACAAACATGAAGGTTTCTGGCAAGGAGTGGATACACTAAGAGAGAGAAATCAATTAGATTCCATGTGGAATAGTGGCACTGCCTCATGGAAAATTTGGTAAAATGAATTCACAAGAAACGTTTGAAAATATATTTGCAGGAAAAACTGTCTTTATAACTGGTCATACTGGTTTTGTAGGAACTTGGACCTCACTATGGTTAAAATTATTGGGAGCAAATGTTGTTGGTTATTCAATTAATATTCCTACTAAACCATCAATGTTTGAAATAATTGAATTAAAAGATTATGTCACTAATATAGTTGGAGATATTAATAATTTAAAAAAATTACAAAAATCTATTGATGAATTCAAACCTTCATTTGTATTTCATTTTGCTGCACAACCATTAGTTCGTGCTTCCTATGAAAAACCCATATTCACTTTCCAAACAAACATTATTGGAACAGCAAATCTTCTAGAATCAATAAGAAATACTTCTAGCGTAAGATCTTGTGTGATATTAACAAGTGACAAATGTTACAAAAATATTGAAAGGAATTATGCATATAAAGAAGATGATCCGTTAGGCGGTTATGATCCTTATAGCTCAAGCAAAGCAAGTGCAGAATTAATAATTTCATCATACAAAAACTTATTCTTCACATCAAAAAAAAAAAGAACGTAAAACCGGAATTGCAAGTGTAAGAGCAGGAAATATTATTGGAGGGGGCGAAGATCGTCTAATACCTGACTGTATAAAATCACTGCTTTTAAGAAAAAAAATTCCTATCCGAAATCCTGATTCTGTGAGACCATTCCAATATGTTCTAGAACCTATTTATGGAATTTTCTTATAACATATGAAAATAATTATTATGAATGTTTGTATACCGTAAAAACCTAATTAGTTAATGTTTAGAAATTTGTTTGAATTAATTCAAGTTCTAAAAATTACGAAAATGATATACATGCATGAAGGATTTTCATACGAGTTCTAAACATTTGAGAATAATACGCAGGTAGTTTATTCATGTGTAGGTTATATACCAGAATATTCTAAAGGAATTCGTTGTGATGACAAAGTCATTGATATAAAAATGGTCCATAAAACAAACTATTATTTCAGAAAAAGATCAATCCTACAAACCAATTAGTTAAATTCAAAACTCATCTGATAAATACCAAATTATGAAAATTTTTATCGTGGGGGGAAGTGGTGTAATTGGCTCTTATTTTATAAAGTCATTTATAAAAGAAAATTCTGAAATAGTTTATACATATTATAAAAACAAGCCTCCATATCATCATGGTATAGATTTAGATGTAAGAGATCGTCATAATATAATAAAAACATTAAAAGAATTTAATCCAGATCTTGTCATTATAGCATCTGCTTTAGCTAATGTAGATTTGTGTGAAATCAATCCGTCCTTGGCAGAATCGATTAATGTCAAAGGAACTCAAAATATAGTAGAAGGCTGCAAGCTAGTTAATAGCAAAGTGGTATTCATTTCCACATCAGCGGTATTTGGGGGAAAAAAACTTGAATATTCTGAAAATGATGAACCACATCCTACTAGCATTTATGGTTTGACCAAACTTAAAGGTGAGAAAATAATTCAAGAATCAAATTTGGCATTTTTGATACTTAGAACTGATCAACCATATTGTTGGAGAGAGAAGTGGCAACGCACAAATTCCGTAATTAGAGTTATTGAAAGTCTTGAAAAAAATCAACCATTTAAAGAAGTTGTAGATTGGTATAACATGCCTACTTATGTTCCAGATTTTGTTAAGGCTACAAAAAAGCTCATTCAAAAAGATTTGGAAGGAATTTTTCACTTGGTAGGTCCTGATTTTGTTAGTAGATATGATTGGTCACTAAAGGTGGCTGATGTTTTTCATTTGAAAAAAGATTTAATCAAACCAATTAATTCATTTGAATTGAAATTACCAGTAAAACGTAATAACGTAAAATTGAACAATAATAAATTGTTACAAAAAACAGGATATCGAATGATTGGGGTGGAAGAAGGTTTGAGAGAAATGCTACTAGGATAACTGATAGATTTTTTTAGTCTAAAATAAATAAGGGTTTTTCAGGTAAAAATTGTACTTAAATGACCGAAGTGAACCAACCTAAATTAACCATTGGTTTACCTGTTTATAATGGAGCAGAATTCATTCACAATGCAATTAACTCTTTATTGAAGCAATCCTATACCAGTTTTAAGTTAATTATTTCTGATAATGCGTCTACAGATCAAACTGAATCGATTTGTCAAAATTTTGTACGGCTGGATAGAAGAATCAAGTATATTCGCCAAGAGACTAATAGAGGATTGTTGTGGAATTCCAATTATGTGGTACAGCTAGCAGATACAGAATATTTTATGTGGGCACCTGCAGATGATGTTTGGCATCCTGAGTTTGTACAAAGGAACTTAATGTTTCTTGAGAAAAATCCTAGTTTTGTAGGCAGTATTAGCGAAGTAGAGCTTTTTTATGAGTCATGGAGAGAAAAAGATTTTGAAAGATTCAAAAAAATACAATCTAAACAAAAATATCAGTTAGTTCATCCACTTGTAGGAGATTACGAAGAGAAGGTTAGACTTATCTTTGCTTCTGGGAATTTTGAATATATATCTGCAATTTATCGAACTAAATATTTAAAAAAATCTATGATTAAAAGGATTTTTCTAAGTTGGGAAGTTCCCTTTGTTCTTAAGATACTAAAATATGGAAATTTGAATGTTGAAGAGGGAGTAATGTTGTATAAGTACATGGGTCGTAAAACAGATCCAAACTTTCACAAAAAATTATTTAGCACAACGAAAAACTACTGGCAATATGGAATTTTAAACAGTCTTTTTCCTTTTGTGCCTTTAACATTTTATGTGTTAACAGTAGTAGGTCCTAAAATCTTTTTTAAATATTTGTTAAGGCGTTTTATTAAGGACAATTATAGGGCAGAAAGATTAGTTTTTCTTGATTTGCATTCAAGAGTAAAATTAGATTAAAGATTTTCTCGCTAGAACATCATTAAAGAATTATTAAACATTCTGTATTTTCCAGTGATGTGTAATTAAGCACTTTAGCTATTTGTATCATATTTATAGCTATAATCTAAACTTGTGTTATGAAAGTTGTGATATTAGCAGGAGGTTTTGGAACAAGAATTGCCGAAGAAACTCATTTAAAACCAAAACCAATGGTGGACATAGGAAGCAAACCTATAATTTGGCACATAATGAAGCTTTATTCATCTTATAATATTAATGATTTTATAATTTGTTTAGGATATAAAGGATATATGATAAAAGAATATTTTGCAAATTATTTTCTGCATATGTCAGATGTTACTATTGATATTAAAAAAAATAAAATGAAAATACATGAAATCAATGCAGAACCATGGAATGTTACGCTTGTTGATACTGGTATTAATACAATGACTGGTGGTAGAATAAAAAGAATTGAAAAATATCTTGGGGCTACTTTTTGCTTAACATATGGTGATGGTTTAGCAAATGTAGACATAACAAAAAGTATAAAATTTCATAAAAAAAATAAATTCAAAGGAACTTTGACCGCAGTACGACCTCCTGGGAGATTTGGCGCATTAAAAATTAGTGGCGATAAAGTCATAAAATTTGTAGAAAAGCCAGAAGGAGATTCATCTTGGATAAATGGTGGTTTTTTTGTATTTGAAAAAGATATTCTCGATTATTTAGAAAACGACAACACCATTCTTGAAAGACAACCTTTAGAGCTAATGGCAAAACAGAAAAAACTGGGAATCTTTAAACATTATGGTTTTTGGCAACCTATGGATACTCTGAGAGACAAAACCTTGTTAGAAAAATTATGGTCTAATAAAAAACCCCCCTGGAAAGTTTGGCAGTAATATTATTTATTTAAAAATCGTAAATTATCATCAATAATTTTATTTTCAAGTAACCATTTTAGATATTTGACCCTATGAAAATTTTTATCCTTAAAATCTTCTTCAGAAAAATTTTTTACTTTAAATAAATCATATAATTGTTTTATGCCATCCTTTAAGCTCCAATGTGTTCTATAATTGAGGGATTCTCTTATCTTATCAAAACTTACTTTATACGATCTTTCATCTTTATCAGAATTCTTTGAATATTCTATTTTTGACTTAGGTATTATTTCTTGAACCACATCTGCTATGTCTTTTATTATAAAATTTTGCTCATTAGAACCCACGTTAAAAATTTCTCCAATTATTTTATCTTTAGATGCTTTCACGCACTCAATAAACGCATTTGCCATGTCTTCCACATGTAATAATGGTCTCCATGCAGTACCATCACTTAATAATTTTACTTTGCCTGTAGTGAAAGCAGACGCAGTTAAATTATTTACAACCAAATCAAGTCGTTGACTCGGAGATGCTCCATAAACTGTAGCATTTCTAAGAATTACAGGAATAAAATTTTCGTCTTTCAGCAACAACAAATCTTTTTCAGCATTTATTTTTGAACGTGCGTATGCAGTTATCGGTGCTTGATCAGAATCTTCTGTCACAATTTTACTGCTATTTCCATATATAGAACATGATGATGAAAAAATAAATCGTTCGACACCAGCTTTTTTTGCGAGTGTAGCAAGTTTCACCGTAGCAGAATAATTTATTTCATTAGTTATGGTTGGTTTTATTTCTCCTAACGGATCATTGGATAATGCAGCCAAATGAATTATTGAATTAATATCTCGTAATTCTTCTACTGTAATGTCTCGAATATCATTACTGAAAACACACATTTCATTACTGTAATTCCTTAAAAATCTATTAGGAAAATAACCTATATCACAACCTACTATTTCATAATTTTGTTCACGTAAAATCCTACATAGAATAGATCCTACATATCCTTTATAGCCAGTAACAAGAACTTTCATAATATCAAAAAACTTTCTGGTATTATTAATTCTAACAAAATTTCACACATCTTATTAAAAAAGTGTTAACAATTAAAATCTCCATTATGCATTGTTACCAATATCCTTAATGATTAATTCTGTAAACCACAACGCCAGTTTGATTTGAAATATATAACACTTCAAAATTTTGTGGTATTTCTGGATGATTTGGATCTCTTAGAATTTTTAGATGTTCGGATACTCGTTCTTCATGAGCTTCTGTGTATACTAAATAATCCGCTATGGGCTTATATTTATCATATCTGTCGTCGGGGACGCTGTTATTATTCGAATATGCAATTTCTATTTCTGACCAATTTTTTCTAGATATGAACTCATTTAATGAGTCAGTGTCTTCACCCTCAGTAAATGTAGTGAACAAAAACTTACTATTAGAATAATATGGATAATTGAAATCTACGCTCATTACGTATTTGTTTTCAATGTTCGGTTCTTGTGATAAGATTTCTCCAATTCGTTTGTATTCTAACGCAATTAATTCTTTATTGTTACCCGAAAAAATTTTTTCAACTTCTTTTATTATACCGTCATACGAACTATCACCAAAAAGCAACATTCTCTCTAATTTATAAGAAAATCCAATATTTGATACTATAATTAATACTAACAAAGAGACCAACAAAAAATTTAGAATTCCCTTATGTTTTTCACCACAAAAAATTTTTATCTGTTTCAAAATGTTTGGTATTACTTTTGTAATGAACAAAGATACAAATGCAGGAAATGAGATTAATACTGAAAATAGATCCCATGGTGAATTAATTGGAATTATTGATATTGTTACAAAAAATACTAACGGTGTTATTAATAAAAGTAAACTATTTTTTTGTAAATTTTTTAACGAAAAAATTCCCAATAAAATAACAGGTATAATTATTATCGCAAAAAAATATGTCCTAATTAATTCTAGAATTATTAATGCAATAAATATAGATGTGGCTATGCCACACAGAAATATGACTTGCTTTAAATTATTTTTATATCTAAAAGTGTATATCGCACCTCCTAAGATCATTGGTATGCCTATGAATGGAATTTTGAAATTAGCTCAAAAAATGTGGAAAGATCCAGTAAATTTTTCTACTTCGTTGAATATGGGACCAAGAAATTTTAAAGATAAAATCCAAGTTAAACAACTTGTTGACAAAGTTATTAAACAATGGGGTAATGGAGAATGGGAAACCGTATCTAATTTAAGCTCCAACTTACATGAAGCTAAATTATTGATGCTTGATTCTACTAAAGCAAAAAAATTGCTAAATTGGAAAACAATTTTATCATTTGATGAAGCAATATATGAAACAATTTCATGGTATGCTACTTTTTTTGATAAAAAATTAGATATGAATAAATTCACTTTATCACAGATAGAAAATTTCTCAAAAAAAATAAAACGAATGAGTATCATTAATGCTAGGCGAAAAACCAATTGAAAAATAACGATTATTTGGCTAATTCTGATTTAGATTCAGAAAATGCCGCAAAAATAAGAGATAAAATTATGGAATTGATTTCACACTATACTGAAAATTCTCATTCAAAAAAACCATTTATTCCAGGTAAATCAATTGTACCTGTTTCTGGAAAAGTTTTTGGTAAAAGAGAAATACAAATGCTTGTTTCGTCATCACTAGATTTTTGGTTAACTAGTGGCAGATATAATAGAGAATTTGAAAAAAGATTAGGTGAATTTTTAGGAATAAAATTTGTCATCACAACAAATTCTGGCTCATCTGCAAATCTTCTAGCTTTATCGTCATTAACATCAGAAGAACTTGGCGAAAAATCACTAAAACCCGGTGATGAAGTTATAACTGTGGCGGCTGGCTTTCCTACAACAGTTAATCCCATATTACAAAATAACTTGATCCCTGTTTTTATTGACGTACAGATTCCTACATATGTAATAGATGAAAATCTAATTGAAGAGAATATTACTAAAAAAACTAAAGCTATAATGATTGCACATACTTTAGGTAATGCCTTTAATTTAAAAAAGATTACAGACATTGCAAGAAAATACAACTTATGGTTGATTGAGGATTGTTGTGATGCATTAGGTACTACCTTTGATGAAAAATTTGTCGGAACTTTTGGGGATTTAGCCACGCTGAGCTTTTATCCGGCTCATCATATAACCATGGGAGAAGGAGGTGCAATATTAACAAAGAATCCCCAATTAAAGAGGATCGTAGAATCTTTTAGAGATTGGGGTAGAGATTGTTATTGTCCTACTGGAAAAAGCAATACTTGTGGAAAAAGATTTGGATGGAAATTAGGCAACCTACCCTTTGGTTATGATCACAAATTTACCTATTCTCATGTAGGTTATAATCTTAAAATTACTGATATGCAAGCAGCAATTGGTCTAGCTCAGTTAGAGAGGTTACCTGAATTTATTAGAATGAGAAAAGAAAATTTTGAATTACTTTACAATAATCTTTCTTCATTTGAAAAATATTTAGTTTTACCAGATTCTTTAGAAAATTGTAAACCCTCTTGGTTTGGATTTCCTATTACTGTTAAAGATAATATTCCATTTTCAAAAGAATCATTAGTAAATTATCTTTCTAGTAAACTAATTGATACAAGACCAATTTTTGCTGGGAATATAATTAAACAGCCATCCTTTAAAAATAAAATATTCAGAACTTGCAAGTCTTTATCGAATACTGATAAGATTATGAATCAATCATTTTGGATTGGAGTGTTTCCTGGTTTATCAAAGGAAATGTTAGAATATGTGATCAAACAATTTGAAACTTTCATTATGGAAAAATAGGGGATTTATTGAAATTTATTGAAACTAAAATTAAAGGGGTTTTCCTTATAGAAATAGAAAAAATTGAAGATCGTAGAGGGTTTTTCGCTAGAACGTGGGATAGTCAAGAATTAAAGAATAAAAAATTAATACATAATTTTGTTCAATGTAGTATCTCATTTAATAAAAAAAAGGGTACAATTCGTGGCATGCATTTTCAGTTACCTCCTTATGAAGAATCTAAAATTGTAAACTGCGTTAAGGGTAAAATTTTTGATGTAATTATTGATCTACGAAAAAACTCACCAACCTTCAAACAGTGGGAAAGCAATGAATTGAGCTCTGAAAATTATAAGATGTTGTATATTCCTAAAGGAATAGCTCATGGATTTCAAACATTAGAAGATAATTCCGAGGTATATTATCAAATGAGCGAATATTATAAACCTGAATATTATCGAGGAATAAGATATGATGATCCAAATTTTAAGATCAGATGGCCTCTTCCAATATCTGCTATTTCTGAAAATGATAAAGAGTGGGAAACTGCAAAATTGAACTAGATTCTTGATGATGTTTACATTAGATGCCTAATGGTTTTGTATAAAAGTTAGTTAATCTGTCTTTAAATTCAATAAAGGGCATATTTGAAAAATATTAGTGAGAGTCATCATAGCGTCAGGAGCCGGTGGAGGCACAGCTAAAGGTAGAATTGGAAAGTATTTTCATTTAAAAGAATTTGGCGAGTCGCTAAAAAAGCACGGAGTTGAATTTTTACTTGTAAAGGAATCTGATTACATATCTGGTTTTCCAAGTAAAAATCCTAAAGACTGGTTTTCAAAAAAAAAATTTCATAATCTAATCCACAAATTTAATCCAGACATAGTCTTCGTAGATCGACAATCTCATTTTGCACTAGAGACCATAAAAATTGGAATTCCTCTATTTGTTTACTTGAGAGGGAATTATTGGATGGAAGTTGAGTGGGCAAAGAA
>Ga0194128_10010019_pt1 | contig 11409 bp, 11 predicted proteins | sample TA2KigCa65mmetaG_FD_148650 | JGI IMG/M metagenome (GOLD analysis project Ga0194128, IMG submission 148650) | Freshwater microbial communities from Lake Tanganyika, Tanzania - TA2015037 Kigoma Deep Cast 65m | ecosystem: Environmental > Aquatic > Freshwater > Lake | place: Tanzania: Lake...
CAAGATTATCTTGAGTTCGTCGTCCTCGGGCGCAACCGCGAGAAAATCGAGCAGGTTCGATCGTAACGCATAGGCGACGACCATCTCGGACGGTTCGCGGTTGGGCTTCATGGTGCGCAGCCAGCCGTACTGGGGGATGTCCCGGAGCGTGTTGATTTGACGAGTTGAAGAAGTGGCGGTTCCATCCGCTGTCCCCCGAAGGGACGGTGGTCGCCAAACCAAAAACGAAAGGAACCGCCGTGAAGGACTCTGCCAGAAACTCGACCGCTCTTCGAGCCCCCGTCGTGTCCGTCCAGATCCCGCTGCCCGTCCTGGAGTCCCTGCAGGCCGCGCAGGGCGACCTCTTCGCGCTCTTCGTCGACACGGGTCGTGAGGTGCTGCGGGCGATGATGGAGCAGGACCGCGTCGCCCTGTGCGGCCCGAAGGGTAAGCGCCTTCCCGAGCGCGCGGCGGTGCGGGCCGGAAGCGTCCCGAGCGAGGTGACGCTCGGTGGCCAGCGGATCGCGATGCGCAGGCTCCGCGCCCGCAGCGCCGACGGCGAACTCGTGCTGCCGAGCTTCGCGTTTGCGGCCGACCGCGACCCGCTCGACCGGCGCACGTGGCGCGCGATCGCGCGCGGCGTGTCGACGCGTGGCTACCGCGACGTCGTCGACCCGCTGCCCGCGCCGGAGGTCGGACGCGCGATCTCGAAGAGCGCCGTGTCGCGGCGCTTCGTCGCGCTCTCGACCGAGCGCCTGCGCGAGCTGACCGAGCACCCGATCGGCGATCTCGGCATCCGAGCCGTGCTGATCGACGGCATCGTGTTCCACGACCACACGATCCTGATCGCTCTCGGGGTGACGGCGGACGGCAAGAAGCACGTGCTGGCGCTGCGTGAGGGCGCGACCGAGAACGCCACCGTCGCCAAGGCGCTGCTCGCCGATCTCATCGACCGCGGCCTGAGCACAGAGCAGGCGACGCTCTTCGTGATCGACGGCTCCAAGGCGCTGCGCAAGGCGATCCGCGACGTCTTCGGACCGCTCGGCATCGTCCAGCGCTGCCAGGTGCACAAGCAGCGCAACGTCCTCGAGCACCTTCCCGAGAACGTCCGGCCGCGCGTGCGCCGCGTCCTGCGCGCGGCCTGGGAGATGAACGACGCAGCGATCGCCGAGCGCCGCCTCCGTGCGCTCGCGGGCTCGCTCGAGCGCGATCACCCCGGTGCGGCGTGTTCGCTGCTCGAGGGCCTCGCCGAGACGCTCATGCTACAGCGCCTCGGCGTCCGAGGTGCCCTCTACCGGACGCTGCGCAGCACGAACGCGATCGAGAACCTGAACGGCGGCATCGGCCGCTTCACGCGCAACGTGAAGAACTGGCAGGGTGGCGCGATGCTGCTGCGCTGGGTCGGCGCAGCGGTCGTGCGCGCCTCGGTCGGCTTCCGCCGCGTGCGCGGTCACGCCGACATGTCGAAGCTGAACGCCGCCCTCGATCGCGCCATCAAGCACAACACTCTTGACCGTCAGCAGAAAGCCGCGTAGGAACCGTCAACCCGCGAGACCGCCGCTTCGATCACGCGAAGATCAACAGCGTACGGGACATCCCCCCAATCACGCCGTCCTCAAGTCTGGCGACCTGTTCGAGATCATCCTGGTGCAGATGAAGGGCGGTGGCGCTCGGACGCCGAGTCCACCCGAGGTTGCCCGGTTGCGTGCTGTCGCTAGGCGGTATCACGCGACAAAGATAGTCCTCTTCGAGTGGAGGCGTGGCCATCGAAAACCCTGCCAGTTCTCCGCGTGGAGCCGGGGCAGATGGAATCCCGTCAAGAAACCGGCAGATATCTTCGGGTGATGGTTGTACCGCAGCTTGCCGTGAGGGGCCGACTACCGATCAGGGGCCGAAGCTTGCTGGACGGGTCGTGGCGGTCAGGGTGCGCATTGTTCCGCTCGTCACAGTGCCGCGACGCATCGGTCGTCGTCGGGGCCGAGTAGGTTCCGATCAATCGCGCAGTCGCGCTCGCGCGTTGGCACAGCGAAGCCGATCTTGTCGATAATCTGAGTCTGACAACTTGCTGATCGCCTGCGGGGCCGACGTAGGGCTGTTCACGGAGGAACGCAGAACGCATAGCGGGTCCCCTTCGGCGATGGGTATTCGGACGCGATCGATCGCAAGCCCATCCGGAGCGTCGGGCCCTTATTGAAGATCACTTGCGAGACCGCATGACGTCAGTGTCGTAGACGGACTGGAGACGGGAGGGGCGCGGTGAGTAAACTTGTCCAAGAAGCCAAGGAAAAGCTTTGTTCAGTGGCCCAGCGAGCAGGGTTTCGCGACCCCGTAACGGGCTTGGTCCCGAAGTGCGAGGTGCAGCTCAGCGCAACCCTAGCCTTGTACCACCAACTGGGACTTGTCGACTGGGGGCAGGTGTTGTTGGAGGAGCCCGATGGTTCGCTGGGACATCGCGCCTCGCAAGCAATCCCCACTGACTCGGTTGTCGCGACGGAATTCCCATTGGCAACCGCGGATCAGGGACAGGTGGAGATCTGGGGCGGCATGCCAGCAGACGTGCTGTTCTTGTCGCGCGACGGCGCCCGCGTGGCTCTCTTGGAGAGCAAGATCGGAAGCGGTTTCACGTACGGTGCCGATCCAGAGAAAGGACAAGTCGGTCGCCAGATCGACTTTCTCCGATCCACGCGGCCGAGCGCGAAGTCGTACATTTTGCTGACGTCAGGGCGTCTTCTTGATCGAGGTTGGTACAGAAATGAGTTGGCGGCTTCCGCTCAGTATGGCCGGCGGGAATCGGTGGGCGTTTACCTGATGCGTTGGGAGAGCGTCATGACGGTGGTGACGCCACTTAGCGCCGAGCGGTAGTCGCGAACCGACAGTGGTGAGCGTCCTCCGGTGGCCTCGACGGACGCACACCGTCGAGACCGCGTTGGGATGCCGCGCAGGAATAAACTCGCCGAGCCCGCCTGTCCCGGCAGCACGTGACAAGAGGGCCTCGCTGTCCACGAGAATCGCGATGGTGAGTGGTCCGCCGAGGGCGCCGAGTTGGCGAGTGAACCTCCCCCGTCTTGATGGACACCCGAGAAGGCGCGACAACGCGCCAGGAGTGATCCATGCGGAAGCGGAAGAGGCGGGCGTTCACGGCGGAGTTCAAGCAGGAGGCGGTGCGGCTTTGTGAGATCGGCGACCGCAGCATCGCGCAGGTGGCGAAGGATCTGGATTTGACCGAGACGGCGCTGCGCGACTGGGTGAAGCGCGCCGAGATCGACGCGGGCAAGGGGCCGGTCGGAGCGCTCACGACGGCGGAGCGCGAGGAGCTGACGCGTCTGCGGCGCGAGAACAAGCGGCTGCAGATGGAGCGTGAAATCCTAAAAAAAGCGGCGGCCTTCTTCGCGAAGGAGAACACGTGAGGTTCGTGTTCATCCATGCGGAGAGGGCGCGGTACCCGGTGCGCGTGCTTTGCTCGGTGCTCGATGTGTCGCGGAGCGGCTACTACGCGTGGATCGACCGTCCGGAGACGACGCGTGCGGTCAGGGACGAACAGCTCGTCGTCGAGATCGTGGCCGCGCACAAGCGCAGCCGCGCGACCTACGGCAGCCCGCGTGTGCACTCGGAGCTGCGCGCCAGAGGCATCCGCGTCGGCCGCAAGCGGATCGAGCGGTTGATGCGTGAGCGCGGCATCCAGGCGCGGCGCAAGCGCCGTTTCCGGCGCACGACCGACTCGAAGCACGCGCATCCGATCGCGCCCAACGTGCTCGGCCGGAACTTCGCGGTGAAGTCTGCGAACGCGGTCTGGGTCACCGATGTGACGTGCATCTGGACGGCTGAGGGCTGGACGTTCCTTGCCGTGATGCTCGACCTGTTCGCGCGGCGAGTCGTGGGCTGGGCCGCGAGCGAAACGAACGACACGGCGCTCGCCCTTGCCACTCTCGGCCATGCTCTTCGTGACCGGAACCCCGGTCCCGGGCTCATTCACCACTCCGACAGGGGCACTCCCTACGCGAGCGGGGAGTACCGGAAAGCACTCGCGGAGCGAGGCATCGTCGCAAGCATGAGCCGCAAGGGCGATTGCTGGGACAACGCCGTCGCCGAGAGCTTCTTCGCGACGATCAAGGCCGAGCTGATCGAGCACGAGGCGTACGCGACGCACGACGCGGCGGTGGCGTCGATTGCCGAGTACATCGAGCGCTTCTACAACCCGCAGCGGCGGCATTCGCATCTCGGTCAAGTCAGCCCGATCGAGTTCGAGCTGAAGGCGAAGGTGGCGGCGCTGGCAGCATAGTCAAGCTGTCCATCAGAGCGGGGGAAGATCCGAGCCGCACGAGGGCTTCGGCGCGCACCGCCGGCACAAGCGCGACTGCGTGATGGGCCTCAACACTGGGCTCGAGCAACTCGTGGAGCATCGTCGCGCCCGCCCGCTCGACGAGCCTCGAGGCGATCGCGTCGGCGTACGTCCGGGCGAGTTCGGGTGCCCGCCCCTGACGCAGCACGAGCGCCGCAGTCGCCCGCGACGCCCGTGCCGCGTCAGACTATCGGCTCTCCGTCGCCGACGTAAAAGGACTCAGTCATGTGAGGCGTTGCGTACCGCACGGACGTGGAAAGACGCGGTCATGTCGTACGTGCTCCGGTCGCCGTCGGAGAAGGTCACGGCGTACGTATGCGTTCAGCGAAGCGCGTGGCTGACACCACGCCGGAGTCCCGCTACTTCTCGTCGGGATGGGCGTCGAGATCGAGGATGGCGGTGCGGAAGGGATTCGCGGCGAGCCGTACTGTGCGGGCGCGTTAGCAGAGTCGAGCCACGCTCGCGACGTCCGATAAGAGGGCATCTGTACAAATCGCGGCTTTGTGCGTCCTCGCCGCCGATGGCGGGCGGGGACGCGATCTTCCAGGAGCTCGTGCCGGGCACGCGAGGCCAGCCGCACACCACCATCGTCGGCGGCGGGCACTTCCTGCAGGAGGACTGCGGCGAGGAGCTCGCGCGTGTGGTGGCCGACTTCATCCAGCGCACCGGCTGACGCTCAGATCCACACGAGCCCGACGAGGCAGCCCAGGCCGACGATGAACACGAGCGAGCGCAGCACGTCGAGGTCGAGGGCGTAGAGGACCGGGTGCAGCAGCCGCGTGGCCACGAACACCTGTGCGAGGCGCGCGGCGCGGGCCGGGTCCTGGCCCCCGAGCTGTGCGATGACCATGGCTGCCGTGAAGACCGCGAGCGCCTCCCAGGCATTGGCTTGCGCGGCCATGATGCGGGCCCCGGCACCGGTCAGCTGCGCAGCTTGCTGGCGCGGGTGCTTGTTGTCGATGCGTCCGAACTGCCGCATCCGGAAGTAGCCGCCGGTCCAGGCGCACAGGTAGGGGAGCAGGGCGACGATGGCGAGGCAGGCAAGGGGAGTCGTCATGGCTGGGCTCTGTAGTGCGCGGTGGGGCAGGTGGTCAACGCGCGGGCGCCCGCCGGCCCCGGCCCGTGGCGACGCCGAGCGATGAGCCAGCGGCCGCAGCGGTTCGTGCTGGTCGGCCGCGACGGGGTACGCGCCGAGTTGGCCGACTTCGGCGCGACGCTGGTTGCGCTGCACCTCCCCGATCGCGCCGGGCATCTGGCCGACGTGGTGCTGGGCTTCGACGACCTCGCGTCCTACGGCGCGGTGGACAACCCCTGGTTCGGTGCCGCCGTCGGTCGCGTGGCGAACCGGATCACCGACGGACGCTTCACGCTCGATGGCTCTACCTACCAGCTCCCGTGCAACGACGGGCGGCATCATCTCCACGGCGGGGTCCGCGGTCTCTCGCGTCGGGCCTGGCGCGTCAGCACGCAGACGCCGCACGCGGTCGGCTTCATGACCGCGAGCGCCGATGGGGACGAGGGGTATCCGGGCACGATCGAGGTAGGGGTCACCTACACGCTCGACGGAGAGGCGCTCACCCTCGAGTACGTCGCCACCACCGACCGGCCGACTCCGATCAACCTCTCGAACCACACCTATTGGAATCTTGCCGGACACGCCGCCGGCCCGGTCCTCGACCACGAGCTCTGGGTGGATGCCGAGGCGTTCACGCCGACCGACGCTACTGTGCGGGCGCGTTAGCGGAGTCGAGCCACGCTCGCGACGTCCGATAAGAGGGCATATGTACAAATCGCGGCTTTGTGCTTCCTCGCCGCCTCACGACGCGCCGCACGGGAATCCCGTCCACCTCTTCGTCCGCGGTCTCCCCGTCCTGCCGCTGCGGATCGAGCGCCCGCGCGAAGACGGCGACCGCGTGTCCCCGGGCCGCCAGGGCCTCCGCCTGCTCCTTCGCTACCTGCTCGACCCCGGCCGTCTCGACCGGCGGGTATCCGTGCACGACGACGGCGATGCGCACCTGCGGCTTTTAGCGGACGCCACCCGCGCGGCCAACGCGGCGGCGCGGTGCGCCTGCGGTGGACCCGCGGCACCGCCGTTCTCGTGCTCGCCCGGCGGGGGACGGCCGTGCTAGGACCCGCCATCGCGAGTCCCCTTCCGTGGCCCAATCCCGACCTCAGAGCGACACCTCCCCGCTGCCCGGGCTGCGCCTCCTCGCCCTCTGCTTCTTCCTCTCGGGCATGGGCAGCCTCGCCCTCGAGGTCGTGTGGACCCGCCAGCTGCGGCTGATCTTCGGGTCGACGACGCTCGCCGCGAGCACGATCCTGGTGGCGTACATGCTCGGACTCGGCATCGGCGGACTCGCCGGCGGCCGGCTATCCGGCCGCATCCGCGACGGCGTCCGCGCATACGGCTGGATCGAGATCGCGATCGGCGCCTATGCCCTCGCCGTCCCCTGGCTCCTGCTCGCCCTGCCGCAGCTCGACCGCAGCCTGCTGCACGGCCTGTCCTTCTGGCCGGCGGCGCTGCTCCGCTTCGTGGTCGCCCTGCTGCTGCTGCTCGTGCCGACGGTTCTGATGGGAGCGACCCTGCCCATCCTCGTCGCCGCACTCGTGCGCCGCGATCCGCGCGTGGCGAGCAACACCGGTCTCCTCTACGGCCTCAACACCTTCGGCGCCGTCGCCGGCGTCTTCCTCGCGACCTTCGTGCTCTTTCCGACGCTCGGCCTCGCGCGCACCAACGCGTTCGGCGCGCTGCTCGACGTCGCGGTCGGGGTGCTCGCGCTGCGCGCGGTCGCACCCCGCGTCGCTGCCTGGCGCGCCGCACCCGAGGGGGCTGCCGAGACCGTCGGCGGCGCGCGGGAGGCAGGCGCGCCGCTCCTGCCGGTCGGTGCGCTGCTCGCGACCTACGCCACCGTCGGGTTCACGGCGCTGCTCTACGAGGTCGCGTGGACGCGGGCGCTGGCGGTCGTCCTGGGCTCGTCGATCTACGCCTTCTCGTCGATGCTGGGATCGTTTCTCACCGGCATCGCCGCCGGCAGCCTGCTGTTCCGGCGCTGGATCGACCGCACCGCGCAACCGCTCCTGCTGCTCGAGGTCGGGCTCGCAGCACTCGCCGCCCTCGGCCTGGTGACGACGCTCGCCCTGCCCCACTTGCCGGCCCTGCTGCTCGCCTGGATCTTCACCCGAGGCCTCGAGACCGCGCACTTGCCGGTCGCACAGATCGGGCTGTCGATGCTCGCCATGCTGCCGCCGACGCTGATCCTCGGCGGGCTGTTTCCGCTCGTCACACGCCTGCTGGCGCACGGCACGGACGACGCCGGCGAGGCCGTCGGCAAGGTCTACTTCGCGAACACCGTGGGCTCCGCGACCGGGGCGTTCTGCACCGGATTCGTCTTCATCCCGCTGCTCGGGCTGCGCGACACGCTGGCGCTCGGTGCGATCGTCAACCTCGGCGTGACGGGCGTGCTCCTGCTCGTCACGCGCCGCGACCGGCGATCCGCCGTCCCCGGAATCGCGGCGCTGGCAGCCGCGGCCCTGCTCTGCGTCGTGCCGATTCCGTTCGACCGGACCGCGCTCACGCGCGGCGTGTTCCGCAGCCCGGAGAGCGAGCTCGACTTCGGCCTGCCCTTCCAGGCGCTGGACGGCCTCCGCGACCAGGATCTGCTCTACTACCGGGATGGCCTGAACTCGACCGTCTCGGTCGAGCGCGACGGTGCGGTCACCATGCTGCGCGTCAACGGCAAGATCGACGCGTCGGACTTCATCGACATGCCGACGCAGGTCCTGCTCGGGCAGGTTCCCCTCCTGTTCGGCCCCCCTGCGAAGAAGGTCCTGGTGATCGGCTACGCGTCCGGCGTGACGACGGGGTCGGTCGCACGCCATCCCGAGGTCGAGCGCATCGACGCGGTCGAGATCGAGCCCGCGATCGTCGAGGCGTCGCGCTTCTTCGACGCACAGAGTGGACGCCCGCTGGAGGATCCCCGCGTCACGCTGACCCTCGACGACGCGCGTGCCCACCTCGCGTCGTCCGGCGAGCGCTATGACGTGATCATCTCCGAGCCGTCGAACCCGTGGATGAGCGGCGTCTCGAACCTGTTCACGCGCGAGTTCTTCCGGATCGCGCACGACGCGCTCGAGCCCGGCGGCAGGCTCCTGCAGTGGGTCCAGCTGTACTCGCTCGAGCCACAGGCGCTGGCGTCGATCCTCGCCGCGGTACGGAGCGAGTTCGGCTTCGTGTATGCCTTCGCGCACGGACGAAACAGTCCCGACATGTTGCTGCTCGCGAGCGACCGTCCGCTCGAGCGCGACGATCTGCCGCACTGGGAACGGCTCGACCCCGCGGTACGCGCCGATCTGCAGCGCGTCGGCACGTTCTCGACCGAGGACCTCTGGAGCCTGATCGGTCTGCTGCCCGAGCACGTCGAGGCGCTCGGCGCGCGTGCCGACGCCGTGAATGCCGACGACAACCTGCGCATCGAGCTCGACACGCCGCGCATGCTGCACGTCGAGACCGTCCTGCCGAACTGGGCGGCGTTCGCGGAGCTGGCACCGCTCGGTGCGCTACCGCTCCTCGAGCAGGTCGGGGAGCCGCTCGACCCCGATCGCCTCGGGCGGCTCGCGCTGGCGTATGCGCAGCGCCGCGGCTCGATGGACGTCGCGACGAGAATCCTCGAACGCGCAACGGCCGGCGGCCCCAACGGTCCGTCGATCGCCGCCGCCGTGCTGGTCGCACGCGAGATCGACCAGGAGGGCCGTCTGTCGACCGACGACGTGATGGCGTCCCTCGACCAGGCGGTGGCGCTCGCACCGCGCGACACGGAGGTGCTGATCGTCCGCGGCGAGGTCGCGATCGAAGCCGATCGTCCCGAAGCGGCTCTGGCGAGCGCCGACGCGGCCCTCGCCATTCGCCCCGGCGACCTGCGCGCCGCGGCGCTCCGCGTCCGGGCGCTCGCAGCGCTCGATCGTGCGGAAGATGCGCGCACGCAGCTCCAGCCGCTGCTCGCGACGCCGGTCGTCACGTACGATCCCGAGCTGCTGCAGTTCGAAGGTCGCCTGGCCGTCGCCACCGGCCGGCACGCGGAAGCGGTACCGGCGCTCGAGCGCTACCTTCGTGAGCGCAACGCCAACTGGGTCGAGGGCTGGGGGCTGCTCGCCCAGGCGGAGACCGCGCTCGGGAACTCGAGCGCAGCGGCGGCCGCGACGGCCAACGCGGAGCGCACCGCGCGCAACCAGGTCGTCCTTCTCCACCGCCAGGCACGTGCGGCCGCGTGGCGCGGCGACCGCGAGCAGAGCGCCGAGCTGCTGGACATGGTCTTGACGCTGGACCCGGAAAACGCGGCGGCGCGGGCCGATCGCGATGCGCTCGAGAGAGGGCCGGCGGACCTCTAGCGAGCCCACCGGGCGCTGCCGTCACGTCAGCGCGCGATCTGCTCGAGGAGGCGACGAAGGCTGCCCAGCCCGCCCCTTCGCGCATCGCGTCGATGGCGGCGGGCGAGAAGCGCAGCCCCTGCCGCACGCGCTCGAGCGCGTCCGCGAGTGCGGACGGGTCGCCGGGCGCGACGAGCAGACCGGTCTCGCCCTCGCGCACCGCCTCGTCGAGCCCACCGACCCGTGTGGTCACCACGCCACGGCCGTGCGCGTAGGCCAGCGGGACCACGCCGGATTGCGTTCCCGAACGATATGGCAGCACGACGACGGTCGCGGCGGCGAGGTAGCGCGCGACGTCCTCGGCCGGCAGGTAGCGGTCGTCGATCCGCACCCGGCCGGCGAGCGGGGGGGCCGCCACCGCTCGATCCGCCGCCGTGCGGTCGACGTACCACTCGCCGGCGATGACCGCGCGCCAGCGCGGCCCGGACTCGCCGAGCCGCGCGAGCGCTTCGAGCAGCACGTCGACGCCCTTGTACTCGCGCACGTAGCCGACGAAGACGAAGAGCACTTCCCCTTCCGCGAGGCCGAGTTCCGCACGCGCGCGGGACTCGGCGACACGCGCGACGGTCGTCGCCGCCGGCGCCGGGTGCGGCACGCGACGGATCTCGCACCGCGCACCGAGCGCCTCGAGCGCGCGCAGCTCGCTCGCGGCGTGCGTCAAGCATACGTCGCGCGCCGCATAGCCGAGCCGCGCGAGCGGCCGCCAGGCGAGCGCGCTTCCCTCGTGCGGCAGCGCGTTGTGCACCATCCACACGACGCGCACGCCCCGGCGGCGAAGCGTTCGCGCGACGGTCGCGAGCGCCGGCGCGAAGAACGGGTGCCAGCGCTGCACGAGAACGACGTCGGGCCTCCAGGACGCGAGCCACCTCGCCGCGTGACGCCAGCTCGCGGGCGCGCACGAATCCAGCAGCGCCCCGCGCTCGATCGCGCACAGCGCCGCCGGCTCCGGATCCGGGTCGAGCTGCGTCCGGCCGGGGAAGACGATCCCCGGGTAGAGCCGGGAGTACGACAGCACGCGGACGTCGTGTCCGGCGGCGTGCGCCGCGATCGCCATCTCCGCACCGTGCAGCGCAATGCCGCCGCGCAGGGGATGCAGCGGGCCGACGATCGCGAGACGCACGCGCTCAGCCGGCCGCGGGCACGGCCACGTCGCGCACGGCGACGGTCGCGGCATCGCGGCGAGCCGATGCTCCGACTGCGAGACCGAGCAGCAGGCCGGTCACGATGCCGTCGGCCGCGTCGCGAAGGAAGTAGTGGACCAGGTTGTGGCCGAGCAGGCCCAGGACACCCGCGATCGCGCCATGCGCGACGCCGCGCCATGCCTCGGCGGTCGACGGGAGCCGGCGCCACGCCACCCACAGCGGCGCGACGAACAGGAGCCCCGCGAGGGCGACACCGACGAGCCCGACCTCCACCGCGAGCTGCAGCGGCAGCGAGTGCGCGTGCGAGCGGAACCAGAAGCGGCTCACGCCGAGCGGCGCCGATCCGATGGCGAGCGCCCAGTTGCCGCCGCCCATCCCTAGGACCGGGTGCTCGACGAACAAGCTCCACGCGTAACGGTAGACGATCCACCGCGTCCCGACGCCGCCGTGCGCGACGAAGGCCCAGTACGCAACGCCGAGCGCGGCCGCGACGAGCGCCGCGGCACCGCCCAGAGCAGCACGCCG
>Ga0194128_10010023_pt1 | contig 11401 bp, 11 predicted proteins | sample TA2KigCa65mmetaG_FD_148650 | JGI IMG/M metagenome (GOLD analysis project Ga0194128, IMG submission 148650) | Freshwater microbial communities from Lake Tanganyika, Tanzania - TA2015037 Kigoma Deep Cast 65m | ecosystem: Environmental > Aquatic > Freshwater > Lake | place: Tanzania: Lake...
TCCTGAAGATTTCAACAGCATTGTATGGAATTCTGCTATAAGCTCTGCATCAAACCCATTAAAGCCAGGACAATCTGGTGAGGTTACATTTACTGCAGGTGCCACGGGTACATACTACTACATTTGTACTGTCCCTGGACATAGCATACAAGGAATGCAAGGTAAGTTTATCGTAGAATAATTTTGATTCTAAAATATCTGTCATTAACATCGCTAATAGTCCTCTACTCATTGATGTTTATTGGCGGATACGTTTCAGCAGCTGGATTAGGCCTTACCTGCCCTGAATGGCCACTGTGTCCTAATGGTATATTGCCTGATGATGAATATCTTATTGAATGGATACACAGATTTGTAGCTGCCACAACTGGAGCATTAGTAATTGCTACAGCAGTAGTAAGCTGGTATACTAAAAATTCTAACACAAAAATTAAACTCACAAGTACTTTGGCTGCAATTTTTGTAATAACCCAGATAACTTTGGGCGCTCTAGTAATAGATCTAAAATTACACGCCTTGCTAGTAGCAATTCATCTAGGAATTGGGATACTTTTATTTTCAATGGTACTACTAACAACTTTGTTTGCTTTTAAGCTAGGAAAAGCAACTATCAAAACTAAGGTTTAGATTTAGTTTTAAGAATTTTTGGCAGGTAGATATATCCCAAAATAGCCGCAAATCCAATACCGCCTGCAGCAATAGAATATATGAAAATGTAACCAAACGGATTTTGTGTGCTTACATTAAAGGTGTATGTTATTACTCCACCATCTTTTGTGACATCGTAAAGATCCACTCTAAAAATGTGGTTTCCTGGATTCTCAAACACATAATCTGTTTCCCAATGTCCTCCAGTATGTGACTGGGGTGGAATCGTATCAATTAACTCTTCATTAAAAAATATACGAATTCCAATCGTGAATCTTTCTATCTCATTAAAGTCACGATCTGTTATTCGAAAAAGAATCTGTGACTTTTCTCCAACTGATGGAATTTCAGGAAGTGTTGCGATCTGAACTCTATAATCTCCTATTGTTGATTCTGCTGAATTAAACAAAGAATGAGCATTTGCCTCGTAAATTGTAGAAATAGAAAAGAAAATTAAAACCAAAATAAAGAATGACCACATTTTTCTGATTTTCATAATACCTCACCTAGTTTTACTAATTTATTATAGTGTAATTTTTATTCTAAAAATTTACAAAAGCTTTAAATCTAGACCGTCAAAACATCCAAACGTTGACCTTAATTCAGAAATCAATTGATATCAAGGCGCCAGTTAGCACCGTTTTTACCTATTTTGCAAGACCAGAACACGTTTCGGATCAAATGAGTGACAAGGGTATAGGAATGACGGTTATTCCAATGGATATCAAGGCTGGAATGGGAGTTGGAACCACTTTTAGAGTGATAGCTGATTTTGCTGGTAAAAGACTAGAGTGGGATTGCGAAACTACTGAATTTGATAGCGAAGAAAGAATTTCAGCAAAGATGATCAAAGGCCATTTTAAAAAATGGCAGATTACTAATGAATTCAAAGCATTAGGTGACAATCTTACTAGAGTAACAATGACGGTTGATTATGAAATGCCGTTTGGACTACTAGGTGATATAATTAACAAAGTCAAGTTTGCAAAATCCGCTGAAAGAGGAATGGAAACTGCATTATACAAAGTAAGAGGTTTACTAGAAGGTAATGGATCTATACCAGTTTACATCACGCTTGATGCATATCAAAAACTTTTAGCTGAAAAGAAAAAGATGAACAACGTTCCAGTATCAACTGTTCTTACAGCAATTCTAGAAAAATACAATCAACTCGAAGCTAAAATTCAAAATTAAATTTCGATTTTTACTCAAGGTTAATAACGACTCTAACATTTGCTATTTTTAGGGTCTATGGCTCAGCCAGGTAGAGCACCGGACTCTTAATCCGGCTGTCGAGGGTTCAAATCCCTCTAGACCCGCATATATGTAAATTTCAAATATACAAATAGTTTTAACCATCGATAAAATTTATAGTGAAATGTCATTAAAAGATCCAAGTGCCATATTTTCAACCATAAAAAATCATCAGAATTTAACTATATTTTTATTAATTTCTATATTTGCTTTACATGAATTATTTTTTTTAATTACATATAACATTAATTTTCCACACGCAGAAGATTTTTGGCATATTGTATATATTTACAAATATATAATTACAGGTAATCTATCTTATAACGATTTTATTTCATCATTTAACGGACATATACCATTATTTCCTAAATTGATAACATTTCCATATTTTTATTTTAATTCTTTTGAAATCGGAAATTTATATTATCTTCAATGGGTGATCATGTCTTTATCATTATATTTTATCTATTTACTTTTAAAAAAAACAAATAAAACTCTTTTTTGGACTTTAGTCCCAATATCTGCATTTGTGTTTAGTCCTCTACTCACACATGGTTATTATATAATTGGTACGTTACAATGGCAGATCCCATCTCTGTGTACTATTATACTCACATACTTATTTACTAAAAATATTAATTTCAAGATATTTGTTGCTGCAATATCTCTTGCTATACTTTCTACATTTACATTAATCATAGGAGTAGTAACGTGGTTACCTCCATTAGTATGGTTGATTTTTAAATTTACTAAAACTAGATCAAGAAATACTGGAAAATGGTTAATAATTTGGATAGTTGTGATGATAACTACAGGTTTAGTATACTATTCGCTTGTTCCTCATACAGAAATTGAAATCAAACTACAAAGCCTATTCACTTCTACTGGTATTGAATATATTGCTGCTTTTCTTGCTTCACCATTTAGATTAAAGTATGAATTTCTGCTAATTTCAGTTGGTATTTTAACATTATTTTTATCTATATTTTTTGCGTATTATTATATAGGAAAAAAAAGAAAAATCGAATTTACTTTACCTTGGTTGATATTTCTTTTAATTGGAATCATTTCATCATTTATCACAGTTTTGGGAAGAACAAATTTACTACTTAATTTCGCGTATAGGCCTGATTACATTCTATATTCATATCTAACTCAATTTGGTCTTTTAATTCTAACAGCAACCACCATTCAAGAACTAGCTCAAAGTTCTGATAAATACAAGAAGATCAAGATATTATTTTTAATTATAATAATTATTGCTCAAATAACAATGTTAGCTCCATCATATTATGCTGGGTGGATAAGGGGTGAGCACTACTTTCAACAAAAATTAGAATATGCAGAATGTTTTTCTTTAACTCATGGTTCTGAATGTCTAGATACACTATACGGTGGGCTATCATCAGAAGTTGAAACGATAATGCTTTATGACATGTTAAACTATTGGCTTAAAAATAAATTTAGTATTTTTGGTGAAACGAATTTTAATCAACAAAATATTAAAGACATTCAAAAGTTTGAGCAGATATGGAATAACGAAAAAGAAATAAGCTTTAGTTTTGGACAGATTGAAACAGTAAATGGCATTGATATTTCAGAAAAGGAGTCAATAACTATTGAAAAACCAGTAATAATCATCACTGGTTGGGCATTAGATCATGAAAAAAAACAGTTGGATAGTATTTATCTAATCATTGATGATAAACCATTTCTCAAATACAACAACTTTGAACATAGGAATGATATAACAAATAAGTTAGATCTTAACCATAATCTTCAACTTGGTTGGAAAATATCTTTTTTGGCCGGTTATCTTATCGAAGGATGTCACAAGATGACTATAGCTGGCCTAAAAAATGACAATATGGTTTTATTAAATCAGGTAGTTGAAATATGTAAAACCTAATTTATTAAGCAAATATTAATAAAAGCCACTCAGAATTTCTTTTACATAAATCCCTTTGATTTACTTCAAGAAAAAATAAAAAACAAAAGCGTAGCTATATGTATAATTGGTTTAGGGCGTGTTGGATTGCCGCTAGCTGCAGTGTTTGCAACAAAAGGAATTCAAGTTATAGGCATCGAAAATAATAAAGAAAGAGCTGAACAAATTAAAAACGGCATATGTCCTTTTCACGATCCTTCATTACAAAGCGTATTAGTTGAAGCCATAAAAGTAGGAAACTTTCAAGTGAAGAATAGTGTTAAAGGAATTAATGACAATATAGACATTATTTTCATAGCAGTAGGTACTCCTAATACCATAGAAAATAGTGTGGATTATTCACAGATTTATGGAGCATTGGAAGAGGTTTGTAATCTCAATTTGAGAGAAAAGACAATCATAATGAGATCGACAATGCCTCCGAAAACTACTGTAGATATAGTTATTCCCTTTTTGGAATATAGAACATCACTAAAATGTGGTCAAGATTTCTATTTGGCAGTTTGTCCAGAAAGAATTCTTGAAGGACACGCTATAGAAGAGCTTCATAATCTTCCAGAAATTATTGGTGGAATAAATAAAATAAGCAATGATATAGCTTCTAGTATTTTTAAAATCATTAATCCACAAAAAGAAATCATGCACACATCTCCTTCTGGAGCAGAACTAGCAAAATTATTTACCAATATTTACAGATACATTAGTTTTGCACTTTCAAACGAATTTGCTATTTGGGCAGAAATATACGGTTTGGATGCTGCTGAAATAATAAAAATTGCAAACTATAATTATTCAAGAAGTAACATACCAATACCTGGATTTGTAGGAGGTCCATGTTTAAGTAAGGATGGTACATTTCTTGATAATAATACCACATTTGCAAGTATAGTATCTACAGCATGGAAATTAAATGAATCAATACCTCAACACATTGTTAACAATATTAACAAAGTTGTAGGAAATTTATTCAATAAAAAAATTGCTGTATTAGGACTTTCCTATAAAGCAGGGAGCGATGACTTAAGGCAATCTCCATCAGTAAAGTTAGTTGAAATACTAAAATCTAAAGGTGCAAAAGTTTTGGTTCATGATCCTCATGTTAAAGGAACCCTTAGTGTAAAAGAAGTATTAAATTCACCAGATGTTGTAATTATTGCTACAAATCATAAAGAATTTAGTGAATGCCATAAATTAATTCTTAATAGTGGATGTAAGTTAGTTTATGATGTATGGAGTATGTTTGATAAAGATGATTTTCCAAATAGCAGATATATCAAATTCGGTCAAGGAATTTGCTAACACATCAAAACACATTACATATCTTTTAATTATTTAATAATATTCAGAGAATTTAACATTAACATAATCAACTTAGAGTTCTTAAAAATTAAATTATCTCAACTTGCGGTAAAGGCACAATAATTTTTCCATTATATCCATCATTTTTTATTTTGGTTACTATGCTATTTCTAAGATGCCATGATAATAATAATGCATAATCAGGTTGTTCTTGAATTAAGATCTTATCATCAACTACTTTTATGTGAGTTCCTGGAGTATACCTTCCTATTTTCAATTGGCCTTTTTCAACAATATAATCAAGAATTTTGGAATTTATTTTACAATAATTCAAAATAGTAGAGGAACGTGCTGGTGCACTAATTCCAACAATTTTTTTACCTCGTCGTTTAAGATCTAAGAGTAAAGACACAAGAGCATCCTTATTTTCCTTAATTCGTTTTGCAAATAACTTTAACGTTGTTAGAGAATAAAGTTTTTTTAATTCTTCTTCTTTAATGAGTTTTTTTATAGAATTAGATTTAGAAAACATTCCTTTATGGCTAGCATAAACACGAATAGACCCACCATGGGATGGTATGCGTTCAATATCAAAAACCTCCATATCGTATTGCTTAAATAATGCCAGCAAGGGTTTCAATGAATAGTAACGTAAATGCTCATGATAAATGGTATCATATTCTAATTTTTCAATTATGTCTAAAAGATATTGCGATTCAGAAACAAAAATACCAGAAGTACCAAGTAGCATTTTTATTCCCTTCATAAATGAATCTAGTTTATTTACATGAGCAAAAACATTAGTTGCTGTAATTATTTTTGCAGTGCCTTCATAGTGGAGAATCTTTCTAGCTACTTGTACATCAAAGAACTTATTAATTGTAGGTATTCTATTTGCCAATGCTAATTTAGCAATATTTGATGGCTCAACACCAAGAACTTTCACACCATTAGAACGAAAATAGGAAAGCAGAGTGCCATCATTTGATCCAATATCAATTACAAAATCATTTGAGCCTAACTGAAATTTTTTCACTAATGTTTTGACTAATGAATTCAAATGATTTCTAAAATCTACACTAATACCTGATGTGTATGTATACTCTTTGAACATTAATTCCGGATTTATCGCATTATCGAGTTGACATAATCCACATTTTTCGCAATAAAATAATTTTAACGGAAATAATCTTTCTTTTCTACTTCGTATATGTGTATTAGTTAGAAAATTGAGGGGGGGAGGATGTTTGCCTAGGTCAATAATCAATTTTAAATTTGTATTTGAGCATATAAAACAACGCATAATACGAAAAACTTAATCTTAGTTGATCATATTAAGTTTGATTTATTGAAGATCTTAGTTTTAGGTTGTAGTGGTTTGATTGGTAAAGCCATATTGGAAAAGAGCAGCAAATTTTTCGATGTCATAGGTACTTACAGCAAAAACATCATTGAAACTTCAGGAATAAAACTAGTTTCTATCAAATTACCTCAACATATTGAACAGTTATGTAGCTTAATACAATCTGAGAAACCTGATATTGTAATTGATACAATAGCTAATTCAAATCCAGAATTTTGTGAATTAAATAAAGAACAAACATACAAACTTCATGTAGAATCATTTAAAGAAATTTGTTCAGTATGCTCAAAAACTAATTCAAAGTTAATTTTCATTTCCTCAGATTATGTATTTGACGGTAAGAAAGGTAATTATTCAGAAAATGATGAAGCTAATCCTATAAATTATTATGGAATTACTAAAGTATTAGCAGAAAAAAATGTTCTTAAACATTCAAAAAACGTGGTAATAAGAACCTCATTAGTATATGGTTGGAATCCAAAAGCAAAATTTCTAAACTTTGTTTTAGATAATCTCCGAAAAGAAAAAACAATATTCGTTTATGATAATATTTTTAGCCCAACATTACTTGATGAACTTACAGAAGCCATAATAAAAATAATGTTATCTAATATTTCTGGTATATTTCATGTAGTTGGTTCAAGTTGTGTTTCTAAATTTTATTTCGCAAAACTGATTGCTAAAAAATTTAAAATGAATGAAGATCTAATTAAATCACTCCCTATTCATAACTCGAATTTAAAATTTCAAATTCCAAAAAACACTTGTTTGGATAACACAAAAATAAAAAATACATTTGGCATACCATTTTCAACAATAGAAGAGGGCTTAGCTAAAACATACTTACAATCACAATTAGCTAAATCTAATTAGTTGCAGAAAAATTATAAAATATTAACGCTTTTTGTTCACATTATTATTAATTAACGAGTAAATTTTCTTATTTATTGAGAATAACGATTATGGATAACATACTTGTAACAGGAGGTGCAGGATTTTTAGGTAGCTATCTAATTGAGGAATTATTAAAAAAAAATAAAAATGTAACAGTATTTGACAATGGTTTTAGAAATTCTTTTGTTAATATAGAAAAACTAAGGACTAAGAAATTAACTATCATTAAAGGTGATGTAACAAAAAAAGAGGATTGGAACCAAATACCTAAAGATATAGATTTTGCATTTCATTTTGCGGCAATAAACGGAACAAAATATTTCTATGAGATTCCAGAAAAAGTAATAAAGGTAAATGTAACAGGCAGTATGAATTTTTTTAATTGGATTTCAATTAGTAATATTAAACGGTTTTTCTTTGCTTCATCTTCAGAAGTTTACGGATTTCCTATTGTTTTTCCAACCTCTGAAATTGAACCTTTAGTAGTTCCTGATCCTAAAAATCCACGTTTTTCTTATTCCGCTAGTAAAATTATAGGCGAGATTGCAACAATAAATTTTGCTAAAACATATGGATTCGATTACACCATTGGTAGATTTCATAATATATATGGTCCAAGGATGGGGTTTGAACACGTTATACCAGAATTCATACGAAAATGTGTACAAAATGAAAAATTTGTAGTTCAAGGAGATGGTACTGAATCGAGAAGCTTCTGTTTTATATCAGATGCAATCAAAGCAACACTTTTGATTTGTGAAAAAGAAGAGGGTCGTAATGAAATTTTTAATATTGGCAATTCAGAAGAAGTTACAATTAAAAATCTAATTAAAATGCTTGAACAAATACACGGGAAAAAAATTACTCCTATATTTACCCCGCTTGAAAATAGTGGCACAAAAAGAAGATTTCCAGATCTAACTAAAATTAAAAATCTAGGATATGAACCACAAACATCACTGGAGATAGGATTAAAACAGACGTATGATTGGTATTCAAGCTATTACAAAAATTTACAATAACCATTTATTATGAACAATTCTTTTTCATTAATAGTTCCTGCATATAAGGAAGAAGATTTTATTGAAAATTCGTTACTTGGACTAATAAAAGCATTTAGAAACGAAAATTTTGATTTTGAAATTATTGTTATAATAGACAAAGAACCTGACGATAAAACATATGAAATAGTTGAAAAGATAGCAACGAATTTTGAAGAAATCAAAATATTGGCTAGATGCGGAAAACGAGGAATAGCTAAAGCTGTATTGGATGGAATAAACAAAGCGTCAAAAAATATCATAATTTTAGTAATGGGTGAAAATTCACAAGATCCACAGGAAATAGTGAAAATGGCATATAAGATAAAAGAAGGATATGATATGGTATTTGGAAGTCGATTTTTAAGCAATCAAAAACTCGAGAAATACCCACTTACAAAATACATTGCTAATCGTTTATGTAATTATGTAATTGGTCTACTTTTTGGAATAAAGTCAAATGATATAACAAATGGTATCAAAGCGTACAAATCACAAATACTAAAAAACATGCAAATTACTTCAACTGGATTCGAAATATTTGTAGAGCTACCAATTAATGCATATATTCATGGTTACAAAAATTTTGTTGAAATACCAATCAAGTATTATGGAAGAGATCTGAGCTTCTCAAAATTTGATTTAAAAAAAGAAGCACCTAGATATATTAAAGTAGTACTAAAATATTTTTTAAAACTATAAGAAATATTCCTACTCATAGTAAGTTAAAATTGTAAATATTACACATGTTAATTATTATTCAACCTATTTCCACAAATCTAATGCAAAAAAATAATTTGAGTAAAAATACATTTTTGATAATTATTTTGATTATGTTTTTTTATGTAACATTAACTCTTGTGGCAGACGTTAGCAAATTATTTTATCATTTATTAAATATAAAAATAGAATTCCTTACTGTTGTTTTACTACTTGTAATGTCATCATTAGTAATCAGAAGTTTTCGTCAACAAATATTTCTTAGAAACATAAATGTAAAAATCCCACTTATAGATAATACAAAGATCTATTTTGCAGGTTTATCATTCGTTGCTACACCAGGTGGATTTGGAATGTTAATAAAATCAGATATAATAAAGAAAAAATTTGGCGTAACACGTTCTCAAACCTTGCCTATTGTTTTTATTGAAAGATATCATGACATATTATCAATTTTAACTTTGTTGATAGTCACTTTACCGTTTTCATATTTATGGCAATCTTCAATTATAGTAGTTATTTTTTCTTTTATAATTTCTGGTGCATACCTACTTGTCCATAGTAAAACACTTTTAATAAGATGTCAAACAAAACTATCAAAAATAAAGTTTATGAAGAAAATAATTCCAACACAAGAGCTAAATGAATCATTTTATATCTTAACAAAACCAAAAATTATGATTTATGGCTGGTCTATTAGTATCATAAGTTGGATAATTGAAGCATTCGCGGTTTATTTTACTTTCATAGCAGTAGGCTATAATCTTGAATTTTTTAAAACATTTCAATACTATTTTACTTCGTTAGCATATGGAGCAATATCATTCATCCCAGGAGGTGTTGGCGTAACTGAAGGAAGTTTCATTAGTATCCTTGTTTCAAATGGATTTGAATTTTCTGTCGCATCTACAATAGTATTAATTATAAGATTAACAACAATATGGTTTGCAACTATGATTGGATTTGCGATTACAAAATACTCATTCACACAAAAAACGTATTAAATAAACTAAAGATGAAAATTTTTGAAATTATTTGGTATGTTTTAGTAACATTCTAGTTGTATGGTTATGTTATGAATGAGTACATTTGCACTGAATTAATTTAGTATCAAAAGTACAATCATGGGGTCCATCAGATTTGCTGGTTACAGGAATTTCCTTCATACATTCTTCATGTCTACCTTTTTTACAAAACCAGCACACTTCCTGCATTGAATCAAAGTCAGAAGATTCCATGTCTATATATTTTGTAATTTTAGATGTAAAAAACCTGTTCTAAAGATAGGTAAGCCATGAAAGAAATCTTTCATCTTTGCCCATAACCACATTCATAAACAATTTTTGTAATTCTCGTGTTTTTGGACCTGGTCTGCCATTTCCAATTGTTATTTGATCAATTTCCGTAACTGACTTTATTTCTGCAGCAGTTCCTGTCATAAACACCTCATCTGCTACATAAAGATCCTCCCTATCAAGATCTTTTTCAATCACTTCCTCACCATTTTCTTCAATTATTTTAATGACGCTATCTCGTGTAATTCCTTCCAAAATACCAGCTGTACGAGGAGGAGTAAATATGTCGTTATTTTTTACTATGAAAATATTTTCTGCACTTCCTTCTGCTATCTTTCCTTGATAGTTTAACATGATAGCTTCATCATAACCATCCCTTAATGCTTCAACTCTTGCAAGGGCAGCATTTGCATAGTTTGATGCAGCCTTTGCTTTCATTGGTTGTGAACGTGAATCAATTCTTATCCAACTTGACACTTTACATCTTGCTCCAGATATTTTACCTGCTTTTGATTCTCCACTCTTCCATTCCCAACATGCTATTGCAATATCTATTTTGTTTAGTGTTGGTGTAAGACCCATTGTACCATATCCATAGTAAGCTATGGGTCTGATGTAGCATTCTTTAAGAGTACTTGCTTTTACTGTTTGAATTATTGCATTCTTAATCTGTTGTTTTGAATATGGAATAGTCATTGAATACATTTTTGCAGAATTGAAAAATCTTTCTATATGTTCATCTAATCGAAAAATTGCTGAACCATTTGGAGTATTATAACATCTTATTCCTTCAAATACTGCAGTTGAATAATGCAATGCATGAGTTAGTACATGTACTTTGGCATTTTTGAATGGAATTAATTTTCCATTCATCCATATCTTGCCTACCTCTTTCATATGAGGATGGAAATGCGTTGGTAATTTAAAGAATTATGAAATT
>Ga0194128_10010026_pt1 | contig 11398 bp, 14 predicted proteins | sample TA2KigCa65mmetaG_FD_148650 | JGI IMG/M metagenome (GOLD analysis project Ga0194128, IMG submission 148650) | Freshwater microbial communities from Lake Tanganyika, Tanzania - TA2015037 Kigoma Deep Cast 65m | ecosystem: Environmental > Aquatic > Freshwater > Lake | place: Tanzania: Lake...
TGCGGAAGGCCGGAGCCTCTTCGCGCAGGCCAATGCGGAAGTCAACGAGACGTTTCAGCCCCTCTACGCTGGACTACCGTTACCGGCCCTCAAGCGTTTGGGCGAGGAGACCTCGCCGACCAGGGAGATGCTGTAACTGTGCCCTGCTGGCGCACCTCCCTCACCCCAACCCTCTCCCAGAGGGAGAGGGAGCAGGCTCACCCTACCAGTTTGGCTAGACTGTGCGCAGCTTCCTGTGGGTCCTCCATTGCCACATTCACCGTGTGCAGATCAATACCCGCTTCTGCCTGGGCCTGTAAGCGCTCCACACAGGCTTCGACAGGGCCGGCGAAAAACAGACTATCCACCAGGGCATCGGGCACCGCGGCAATGCCCGCTGCATGGCCGCCCTCTTCCCAGGCGTGTCGGACCACAGTCACGGCTTCCTCATGGCCCATGCGGATGAGTTGTTCCCGGTAATAGTCACCCATATTCGTAATGTAAAATGCCACGTGCGCCTTGCTGTCTTGCCTGGCCTTCTCTACATCGTGCGTCACGGTGACTGCACCCGGTGAGCGTACCGCGACGCTCTGGGGATCGCGTCCTGCCTCCTGCACCAGTTGCCGGAAGCGACGGACTTCCTGTTGCAGCTGCGGGAGCGGAATCAGCACGGGCATCCAGCCATCGGCTAGGCGCGCCGTTTGGGCGACGCTCTTTGGGGTTAGCGAGGCTATAAAAATGGGGATCTGCGAGCGTACAGGCTGAAAGCGCAGCCGAAAGCCGCGCTGTAAATTAAAAACTTTGCCACGATATTGCAGCGGTTCGCCGCTTAAGATGATGCGGATAATCTCGGCATACTCCCGTAGACGCGTCAACGAGGGCTGAAACGGTATCCCATGCCAGTGCTCGATAACGCGATAGCCGCTAGTGCCCAGCCCAATAATCATCCGCCCGCCGGAGAGCTCATCGAGCGTCGCAAAGTGCTGCGCCAGGGCAGCAGGGGTGCGGGAATACGTGTTGACAATGCCCGTACCGAGCTGTATGTGCTGTGTCTCACGCGCCATCAAGGCGAGCAGAGTAAAGCAATCGCGCCCCCAGGCTTCTGCGACCCAGGCCGTGTCTACCCCAGCGTCTTCCGCTACGCGCACCCGGTGTAATGCCTGGTCATAATCCATCGGGCCTTGCCAGTTAAAACTGATCGAAACCTTGCGTGCCATGGCGTCTCCTTGTGCCCGTAGGCTGTCTCTGTTACCCTCACACCAGGAAGTGCATTATATCAGGTGCATTCTCAAGAAGGTATCTCGTGTCCATGACTACCTTGACGACGATTTTGTACGACCTCGATGGCACCCTCATAGACTCTCGACGCGACATTGCTATGGCCTTTCAGTATGCGCTGCGTCGTCTTACTGCAGATGCGCTGCCCGGCGAGGACGCTATTGCCCAGCATATTGGCAAGCCCCTGGCCCAGATGGCGCGGGAGCTGGGCTATCACTTTACACCAGCCCAGGAGACGCTTTTTCTAGAGACGTATCGCGCCCGCTATGCTGCCTCCGGGGCACACCATACCCACCTCTACCCCGGTGTGCTTACCACATTACATGCCCTCTCGGCGCTGGCTTTTGGCATTGTCACGACGAAAGCGCAGGACCAGGCGGAAACGGTACTGCGGGATTTGCAGATGACGTCATTCTTCCAGCATATCCAGGGTGGCGTCCCCGGTTTACGGCTGAAACCAGCCCCGGATATGGTCATCGCGGCGCTCACCGCCCTGCGCTGCCTCCCACAGCAGGCGCTGATGGTCGGTGATACCACCGCCGATATCCTGGCAGGCAAAGCTGCCGGGCTGACGACTTGTGCGGTAACCTATGGCTTTGGCACGCCAGAGGAACTTCAGGCGAGCCAGCCAGATTATGTGATCGATACCTTCAGCGAGCTCGTAGCCTTGGTGGCAGACCTGGAGCGGGGCTAGATGTCTGTTTCGTAAACTCAAGGACAAGGCAACGCCCGCGCTGGAATATGGTCTGTTGCTCGTGGCCCTGCTGCTCATTGCGCAGAGCATCTTTGTCGAGGGCTATCCACTCGATTACCTGTTTCTGACGTTGCTCATCTGGGCTGCCTTCCGTTTTGGGCCGCATGGGGCATTTATGGCGATCTTCGTCATTGCGGTCATTTCCATTCTGAAGACCGGCTGGATTACACCATTATCGGTGGACAGGTCAATGCCGCAAGTCGGCTCGAATCGCTGGCTGAACCGGATGAAATTCTGATCGCACACGGGACGTAAGTTGGGGCACAGAGCGCCAATGCCGAGACGATACCATCGGAGACCCAAGATCGGTGCCCAGAAGTGATACGGATATACAGCGAGCCCAGTCGTCGTGCCCTGCCCAGTTCTCCAGGCGGCATGATCTGGTCTCGGCCACCGCCATGCCGCCCTCCGCTGTTTAGCCTTCAGCAGTCACTGGATCGATCATCTTCCGGACTTCGGTAACCTGGGTGGCAGGGAAACCGCTGCGCTGGGCGTGCTCATGAATGAGCGCTTCGTTATCCGACAAATAAATACAAAATGTTTTGTCACTAGCTACGTACGTATGTTCCCACTGGATATTCTTGTGCTCGGCCTTCATCTCCGCCAGCACACTATTGGATTTCTGCGCCGCAGCCCGCAAAGCCTCACGCTCTGCAGAGCCGATGGCGGGGATAGCACGTTCAATGACATATCTTGGCATATGGTCTCTCCTTGCCAGCAAAGGGTGTCGTTTGCATTGACAGCACAGCATACCATACCGTTCTACCGGTGCAAGACATGCTATACTTAACGGCCAGGGAGGGAAGCGTCTAGTCACCTCCGCGATATCGTGTCAATAGCGCCTCACAGTGAGTATGCTCATGGATTTTTTTACACGCCTGTCCGCTCTGCCGATGTTGGGCCTGGGGGTTTCGACAGAATATGGTGCCATCGACAGCCCTGGAGCGCTGGATCCTCTGCGCATCCATGCCCAGTATCCAGACTATGTGGCCTTCCTGGAAGTCGGTGTTGAAGTCAGCCGTGGGCTGGACCAGCTTGCCGGCCAATGGGTCCAGCAAGGGCTCCCTACGACCTATCATTTCCTGGACGTGAATCTCGACGAACCCGAAGACCTGGATCAGCACTGGCTTGCCGCAGTGCGGGCGATTGCCACACGCCTCAAACCGGCCTGGCTCTGCGGGGATGCGGGGCTATGGCACTTCGGGAGGCGTGAGCGTGGGCATATGCTCTTGCTCCCACCTATTCTCACTGCTGCATCTGCCCAGGCCCAGGCCGGTGGGATTGTGCAATTGCGAGAAGCGACTGGCTATGAGGTGTTTCCAGAAAACCCCCCTGGCCAGCTCTTTCTTGGGGATATGCCGCTGCTGGAGTATTTTGCCCAGGTGCTGGAACAAGCTGACACCGGTATGCTCCTGGACTGCGCGCATCTCGCCATGTATCAGCGTCTCCAGGGCCATCCGCCGTTACATGGGCTCGACAACTTCCCCCTGGATCGCGTGGTAGAAATCCATGTGGCTGGTGGCACCTTGCGCGAGCATGAAGGTTTTGCCTGGATTGACGACGATCATTCGCGCCACGTTTTGCAGGACACCTGGACGATTTTTACCCATGTGGTCGAGCGAGCACCGCAGCTCCGGGCGGTCGTCTTTGAGTGTGAACGACAGGCCTTTGAAGTCATGCGGCCAGGGTTCCGACGTCTACACCGCAGCCTCACCCAGGCCCGGCGCGGAGCGCAGCGGGCATGAGCGCGCTCCAGCTCCAGCGTATCGTCGTGCGTATGTTGTACGATCCAGCCTTTGTCGCGCAGGTTTTTGCCGATCCAGAGGCCGCGCTGCAGTATGAAGAACTCACCGCCCAGGAGCGGAGCTGGCTGCTCGCCACGGATCAGCGCTCCTACATGCTTGATCCGCTCCGCCCTACCCGTACTCTCACAGCGCTCATCGAAGAATTCCCAGTGGCTGTGCATCAGGTGGTACAGTGCAATAGCTCGCATGCCCATCTGCATGCCTTTTTTCGTTCAGCGTCTTTTCATCGTTGTATTCAGCAACGCGGGTCACTGGCGGAGGCTTTTAGTATGTATCTGCTGTCGGAGGACTTGCAGCCACGTCCTGCCGATCCGCTCTTCACCCAGGTCGTGCAGCTCGAAACCGCGCTTGCCCAGTTACGACGACGGCCACATGGTCGGACGTCTACTGTCTCGCAGGATATTCTGACACTCGCATCCACTGCAGTGCTCCTCCACACCACGGCGGGAGTACTCACGTGTTACCATGCTAACCTTGACCGTCTCCAAAACGATCCTGACGGCCTTGTTGCTGCGGCGCTCAAAATCACTGGCATGCACACTCTCCAGGAAACAGCAGCCCACGAATGGCTTCTGGCCGTGTGGCATGCCGAGACAGAGAGTGCCACCCTGGAGGTCTTACCTGCAGCGCTTGGCAGCTTACTTGCCACGGCACCGGCAACGCGTCAGGTGCTGCGCAACACCGCGAGGAGCCTGGGGGCTGATGTCGAGGAAGCCGAGGATATCATTGCTGGTCTGCTCGCCGACGGTCTTCTCGCATATGCCGAGCTTGCGCCAAGGAGTTCCTGTGATTGATTCGCACAGTCATATTTACACAGAGCGCTACGCCGCTGACCGTGCCGCGGTGCTGGCGCGCGCTGTCACAGCCGGGGTGACGCAGTTGTTGCAAGTCGGGTGTGACCTGGAGGACTCCCGTGCCGCTGTGACCTTGAGTGCGGACACTCCTGGCATCTATGCCGCTATTGGTGTGCATCCACATGAGGCACATAGTGTTAATGCCAGTGTGCTAGGCGCCCTGGAGATGTTACTGCAGCACCCTAAAGTGCTCGCCTGGGGAGAAATTGGTCTGGACTTCTATTATGACCACAGCCCACGCGATGTGCAGCGGGCGGCGTTTCGTGCCCAGCTACAACGGGCCATCCGCTGTAACCTGCCCGTGGTGATTCATACGCGCGATGCCGAGAGTGCGACGCTGGAAATCCTGCGAGACCACCCACTGCCGCGCAGTGGGCACGTGCACTGCTTTACCGGCACGCCAGAGATGGCAGAAGCCTTGCTTGCGATGGGATTGTATATTGGTTTTACCGGGATTGTCAGTTTTCCCAGAGCTGACAATGTCCGCCAGGCGCTCCGCGTCGTGCCGCTGGACCGGTTGCTCATCGAAACGGATAGCCCATACCTGGCGCCTGTCCCGCATCGTGGACGGCGGAATGAGCCAGCCTTTGTGGTGCACGTTGCTGAGGCCATTGCCCAGGTCAAAGCCGTACCACTGGACGAGGTCCTTCAGCGTTCTACGCAGAATTTTTATCGCCTCTATGGTAAAACCGCCATGACGTGGGAGAGGCTCGTCGCACCGCATACCGAGGATCGCCTGTAACCTGCTCTACCTGGTGTCATTACCACGATTAAAAAGGCTTCCCAGCACCAGTACACCCAGCATCGCCACGGTGGTGCCTACCCCGACAAGTACCCCCTGCCAGAACGTTGGCGAGCCACCCCGAGCATCCGTGTCCTCCGGACGCGATGCGGTCTCTCCAGTGCCAGTAATCATATCGCGAAGATTCGGATGTTCCTGCAAAATCGCCCCGATAGCCCGTGTGGCATTGGCTTGCTCGCCTGTCGCCGCCCCACGGTCCTGGGTAATCGCCAGTAATTTCTGTAATCGAGCTCGTGCCTGGGTCTCGGTCATCACGACGACTCCTCTACGCCCTGTCGTCACCGGATCAACGACGGATGTGCTCTGCAGCGCTTTGTAGTATGATGACACACCAGTGCACATCGATATTCCCCTCCCAACAAAGGGGCAGCGCATGCCCGACGAGATTATCACAGATCTGATCCAGATTCAGCGCGCCACGGTGGCCAAAGAAGACGAAAACCTGGCGTTTCGGACTTTTGTCAAACTGGAGGTCGAGCTCTCGGACCGTCAGCTCAACACCCTGGTCAGCGACACCACTGCGCAGGTCTGGCAGCACGTGGACTGTCGTTCCTGCGCGAACTGCTGTCGGGTACGCCAGCCCGTGTTCAGCCGTGCGGAAGCCGAGCGCATTGCGGCGTATCTGGGCCTGACCCTGGCGGACATCCGGGAACGTTATCTCAAGTCCGATGCAGAAACTGGCAAGTACATCACCCAGAGTCTCCCCTGCCCCTTTCTCGATGGCAATCTCTGCGCTATTTACGAGGTCCGTCCGGCAGTGTGCGCCAATTACCCGCATTTACACCGCAATTTTCGCTCGCGCCTCTGGCAAGCCATCGATAACGCAGAGACCTGCCCGATTGTCTACAATGTGGTGGAGCATTTGAAGACCACGCTGGGGTTTGTCCCACCCGCAGGGGAGTGAAGTACGCCGAGAACGCATGTAGTTCGCAGACCATCCATGCTCTCCAGGGAATTATCATGTGCGAAAATACGCTCAGATCTTTTTTCTCCTGAAGTTTGGTGTAATACGCGGCATAGCCCCGAACCGGGTGTCAGACCCATGGCGCACGCTCAGACTCGTCATGCTGGCGCGGCTGAACGTGCATCCAGGGTCCACAGCGTCGGCGCACAGGGCCGACGCAGCACCGCTGGAAGCGTCACCAGCCATCCAGGTGCAGCACGACACCTTATCGGTCGCCCTGCAGGAGGTGGCACTCTGTGACGTCCTGGCAACGATCGCCCGCCAGAGCGATATCCGCGTCGTGTGTCCTGCTCAGGAGGCCGAGCCCAGACGGACGCTTGCCTTTACCGCCGTCCCGTTGGCAGAAGGCTTACAGCGTCTCCTGGCTGGCACCAGTTATGCACTGGTGTATACGGGCGCAGGACCACAGCGCCGCCTCGCTCTACGCTGGCCACTCCTCAGCCAACCATCGCGACGTCTGCGTTGACTGAGGCGGTCCACGCTGCGCTCCAGGCTGCCAGTGCATCAACCCGACGTGAGCTCACGCCACCCACAACAGTGGCACAACCGCGCAACGAGACTGGGCAACATGGGCTGGCAGACCAGGGCGTAGCGCCTGCGGCCACCGCCCAGTTGCAGCAATTGGGCCAACAACTCAATTCGAGCCGATGCTGCGACTATGGAAGCGCTCGGACGGATTGCCACAGCGCTGGACCGTTCGCGCAACTGGGTCATCAATGCCGCACTCAAAGCCTATGTCGAAGATCATGCCTGGCTCACGGAACAGATTGCCCAGAGCCGCGAGGAAATAGCCAGCGGCCAGGGTATCCCCCATGCACAAGCGATGTCCATGCTGCGGCAACATATTGCTGCCCGGTCTTCGTAATGTCTGTCGCCCTGCTCTGGTCGCCAACGGTACTGACACATCTTATGGCAATTTACGACTATATTGTTCCCGAAAATCCCATGGCAGCGTCAGTATCTATTCTCTCAGGAGCGCTCGGGTCCCCTCGCCCTCACCCCAGCCCTCTCCCAGGGGGCGAGGGGGTCGGAAAGGCTTGCGTGGCAAGCGCTTACGGTTCAGTTCGCGCCCAAGTCGCGCACCCCCCTCGCTTACAGCTTGTTCAACCCATCAAATGCGGCGATCTTATACGCCTCGGCCAGCGTTGGATAGTTAAACACTGTGTCGACAAAATACTCCACTGTCCCGCCATACGCCATCACCGCCTGGCCAATATGAATCAGCTCCGCAGCACGTTCGCCAATAGCATGCACCCCCAGCAGTTTGAGCGAATCCCGGTGAAACAACAGCTTCAGCATGCCATGCTCATCGCCGATGAGCTGGCCACGGGCGATCTCAGCGTAGCGTGCAATGCCCAGCTCGTAAGGTACATGGGCTTTGGTCAGTTGCTCCTCTGTCTCTCCGACCATGGAAATTTCCGGGATGGTGTAGATGCCTAGCGGCGAGAGCTGGGAAAATGAATCGCACGCTAGACCCAGGGCATGGCAAGCGGCCAGACGCCCCTGCTCCATGGAGGTCGCGGCCAGGCTCGGGAAGCCAATCACATCTCCAGCGGCGTAAATATGCTCGACTGCAGTCTGATAGGTGGTATTCACCACCATGCGCCCGCGCTCGTCGGCACGTAACCCGGCGGCTTCCAGATGCAGCGCGGCTGTCGCCCCCTGTCGTCCAATCGAAAAGAGCAGCGTCTCGGCGACCATGCGTTTACCGCTCTCCAGCTCCGTCACCACCCGGTCCCGGTCGTCAATAAACACGCGAGCGACCGCCTCTCCCAGGCGCAGTGTGACATTCTGGCGGCGCATGTGATACATCAGCGTGTCAACAATTTCACGGTCCACAAATTCCAGCAGTCGGTCGCGGCTATCGACGAGCGTGACCTCCGTGCCCAGGGTGGCAAAAATAGACGCATACTCACAGCCAATTACCCCGGCCCCGACGACCACCAGGGAACGCGGAATTGCCGGCAGGTCCAGCATGCCATCGCTGTCCACAATGCGCCCAGGGGTAAAGGGAATATGCGTGGGTTGGGCTGGCTCACTGCCTACAGCAATAACGATTTTGTGGGCCTTGAGACCAGTGACCGTGTGCCCACTGGTAATCTCCACGGTGGTCGGCGAGAGAAAACGTGCCGTACCGTAGTACATATCAACACCGTTGCGCTGCATCTGGTCGAGAATCACTTCGAGTTCGTGGCGGATCACATGCTGCACACGAAACGTGAGATCCTCTCGTGTGATGTGCTGCTTCGGGCGATAGGCCGCGCCATAAATGCTGTGTAGACCATAGCCGGTAAAATACAGCACGGCCTCACGTAAGGTTTTGCTAGGAATGGTGCCGGTGTGCAGACAGGCACCACCCAGCGTCTGACGCTGGTCAATAATCGCCACGCGACAGCGCTGTTTCGCCGCTGCCAGGGCGGCCTTCTGCCCAGCCGGGCCACTGCCGATGACAAGGAGGTCATAGGCCGAGGATTGCTCAAACGGTGCAGACATGGTCAGGCTCTCCAGTATTCGACAACTGCCCCGCCGCAGAGAAGCGGGAGAAAATGGCAGAATGCGCTATACTCACAGACGCTGGCTACCATACACGTCTGGAGAAGGAAGACTGCATGCATCGACGGATGGACACCTATCTCGCCCCGTTGCTGGAACCGGAGCGTCTGGCCTTCTACCGGGCAGTGTGTACCTTCGCCGAGCAGGAGATCGCCCCACATCTGCTCACCTGGGAGCGCCAGCATTGTTTACTCCCCGATAGCGCTATCCGCGCCATGGCCGATCTTGGCCTCTTCGGCCTCACTGTCGCTGAAGAGTACGGCGGCCAGGGGGGGAGCCAGATGGATCTGATACTCATGGGGCTCGCCCTGGGTTATCACAGCCAGAGTGTGGCTATCACGCCCGGGGCTGCGACCAGCCTGGGCATGAAACCGTTGCAACTCTGTGGCAGTGCAGCGCAGAAGCAGGCGCATCTGCCAGATCTGGCGGCTGGGAAGCGCATGTTTGTCTTTGGGCTGTCAGAGCCTGGACGTGGCTCGGATGCTGCCAACCCGGAAGTCCGCGCCACCCGCATCTCCGGTGGCTGGCGGTTACACGGTGAAAAATGTTGGTCCACGAATGCCCGCTGGGCCAGTCATGTGATTGTCCATGCGTTGACCAATGCCACAGGGCGCCGTGGCCATCGCTCGACCTGCTTTATTGTACCTATGGACGATCCACGTGTACATTATCAGGAAATGCAGGGCAAGCAGGTGTGGATGCAGTCCTCCACTGGTGCCATTGCTCTGGAGCAGGTGGAGGTCTCAGACGAGGCGATTCTCGGTAGCGAGCAGGATGGCTTTCGTGTCATGGCCACCACGCTCAACGGTGGACGTCTGTTTATCGCAAGCCTGGCGTTGGCCTCCCTGGCCTATGCCCTCGATCGCTGCTGTACCTATGCTCAGGAGCGCCTCCAGTTCGGGGAGCAGCCCATCGGACGTTTTCAGCGCGTGCAGGATGTCATTCTGGACATGGATATTGCGCTGGAACAGGGCCTCACCTGGCTTTTGCACCTGGTCAGGCATTATGACGCAGGCACACTACCGCGCGAATCCGCGGCGAAGGTCAAAATTGAATGTTCGCGGCGGGCTTCCGCACTCCTACCCCTGGCCATGGAAATCTGTGGGGGTGTCGCTTGCCTTGATGAATTCGGTCTGACCCGCCACTGGCGTGATCTGTTCGTCTGCCGTGTTGGCGAAGGGAGCAATTTTGCCCTCAAAACATTGTCTACACGGCCTCTTATGCCAGAGATCCAGGACGTATTACAATGACTACAGAGCGCATCCATAATTTCAACCCTGGCCCTGCGGCCCTGCCTCGTGCTGTCCTGGAGCAGGTGCAGTGTGATCTGTTAGATTATGCGGGCACGGGCATGTCGGTCATGGAGCTGAGCCATCGTAGCTCGACCTATGAACAGATGCATCACCAGGCCATAGCGGATGTACGCGCGCTCCTTGGTGGAGCTGAAGAGCATGCCGTCCTCTTTATGGGGGGTGGCGCCCATATGCAATTTGCCCTCGTCGCGCTGAATCTGTTGCCCCCGGGCACCTTCGCCGAATATCTCGTCACCGGTGTGTGGAGCGAGACGGCTCTGCGTGAGGCCCGTAAGCTCGGAGATGCGCGTGTACTGTGGTCGAGCGCGACGACAGCCCACACGCGCGTGCCCATGCCTGGCGAGTATCACGTGGACGCTGGGGCCGCGTATCTGCATTACACCAGCAACAACACCATTGTGGGCACGCAGTATACCGATGTGCCCGTGGCGCATCATGTCCCGCTGGTCTGTGATATGTCCTCAGACTTGCTCAGCCGCCCCGTCGCCCTGGCACGCTATGGCTTGATTTATGCCGGTGCCCAGAAAAATCTGGGGCCAGCCGGGGTGACGGTCGTGCTCATCCGCCGTGACCTCCTGGAGCGCTGTCGCCCAGACTTGCCAGCCACGATGAGCTACGCACAGATGGCGGAACACAATTCTCTGCTCAACACCCCACCTGTCTTCGCCATTTACGTGCTGGGTCTGGTGTCGCAGCATCTGCTGGTGCAGGGCGGTCTCGACGCTGCCGCGGCCCGGAATCGTGCGAAAGCCGATTGGCTCTACGCGACGCTCGATAACTCTGCAGGCTTTTACCGAGGCTGGGCGCAGCCGGACAGCCGTTCTTGGATGAACGTGACCTTTCGTCTGCCCACCCCGGAGTTGGAAGCCCAGTTTGTTGCGGCCAGTACCGAGGCGGGCCTCATCGGCCTGGCTGGGCATCGGGCCGTTGGTGGCATCCGTGCGTCGCTCTATAATGCAGTGTCCATTGAGTCCGTCCGTGCGCTTGTCACGTTTATGGAGGATTTTCAGCAACGGTACGCATGACGATGAAAGCTCGCTATCGGTCTTTACACCCTCTACTTCTCTGGCAACACGTACCCCGCCCGATTGATTGG
>Ga0194128_10010031_pt1 | contig 11391 bp, 12 predicted proteins | sample TA2KigCa65mmetaG_FD_148650 | JGI IMG/M metagenome (GOLD analysis project Ga0194128, IMG submission 148650) | Freshwater microbial communities from Lake Tanganyika, Tanzania - TA2015037 Kigoma Deep Cast 65m | ecosystem: Environmental > Aquatic > Freshwater > Lake | place: Tanzania: Lake...
AGGAGACGAGCTTGCAGCTGGTTGTGCAAAAAGCCAGATGATGCATGAAGCATCACAAGCCTTGCAGTAAGAATTCATCCGAGACCTTTTAAAATCATATAATTAATTTCAAGTCATTGAAGCTTCTTTTCATTTCTCCTCGGTATTCTGGTGGTATAGGTGGGCATGCAGCTATGCTTGCGGATCAATTACAAAAATCCAAAATCCGCATTGATTTTGTGGATCCACCAAAAATTCCGATAAAAAATCTCAAAAATCCAAGCTTTGTAATTACAAGTTCACTCTCAAGTTTCCTTAAAGGAAATCATGACATAGTACATGGATTCAACGTACCATCTGCCTTTGCAATGAAGGCCGCAAGAGCAAAGAAGAGAGTCCTTTCAATTCACGGTGTTTTCAGTGATCAGATAAGTGCGCTACACTCGAATACACTAGGAACTATTGCTAAAATCACAGAAGAAAATGTGCTCCAGTGGGCAGACAAGCTAACTACTGACTCAAAAATAGCGCAAAAGATATACAAAGCAAAACTTGGACTTGATTTTGAATATCTGCCTAGTGCAATTGATACAATAAAACTTGATGAAATTTCTGACGTAGAAAAAAAACCAAAGCAAATCGCCTATGTTGGCAGAGACAGCTATGAGAAAGGAATTGACATTATTCGTGGAATAGAATCAAAAATTAAAGGCAATGTTGTATATTGTACTAATCTTCCTTGGAAAGATGCGATGTCAATACTAAAATCATCAAGCTTGTTAGTAGTTCCGTCAAGAATTGAAGGCTTGCCTACTATAATCAAAGAGGCTTTCTATCTTAAAGTTCCAGTAATTGCAACAAATGTGGGGGGCATACCTGAACTAATTATTGATAAAAAAACTGGTATTCTGGTATCATCAGAAGATTCTCAGGGACTAAAATCTGAGATAAACTCTATCTTAGAAAATCCTGAGCAGACAAAAAATCTCACCGAGGCAGCTTTTGATTTTATAAATAGAACATTAACGTGGAATGTTTGGACTCCAAAGTTCATTGATTTCTACAAAAATCTCTTGAAATAGTTATCTTAGGAAAAGAATACTTTCAAACCATCATTTAGCTTTGTTTGATATTTCCATTGAAGCAATCTTCTTGTCAAGGTTGTATCTGCTTGACTTGTAAACACATCCCCAGCTAAAGGTATATCGTAAATTGGTTCTAATCTCAATCCAGAAAGAATAATCACCTGTTCTGCTAAATGTTTTATCGATGTAGGGATTCCCGTCCCAATATTGAAAAATCCTCCTTTTACGTTACTCATCATAGTTGCTAGGTTTGCCCTAGCTACATCCTCAACAAAAATAAAATCTCTTTGTTGTAATCCGCTACCGAAAATAACAGGAGCTCTTTTTTCTTTAATATTATTGATAAACTTTGTAATAACTCCAGCATATGATCCAGTCTGTCCACTTCCATAGACATTGAAATATCTGAGTCCGATAATTGATACCCCGTTTTTTGAATACCTTTCAGCTAAAAACTCATCCTCTAGTTTTGTATTTCCATAAGGATTAATTGGCACTCGTATACTACTTTCTGAAATTGGAGTTCTTTTTGGATTTCCATAAACACTTGAGCTACTTGCGTAAACTACTTTGATGTTGAATTCCTTTGCTATTTTGAAGATATTTTCAGTACCTCTGATATTCACATCTACGTATTCATCCTGATTTGTAAATGATTCTTGGACATCGGTAAGTGCAGCTTCGTGGAATATGCCATCTGTATTTTTTAATACCTCTCTTATATTTTCAAAATCTCTTATGTCGATTTTGTGAAATTCATAATTCTCTATTGGTTCAAGGTTCTCTAGCTTTCCTCTCACTAAACTATCAATTATTACAGGAGTATGATTTTGTCTAACAATTTCCTTAACTAAATAACTTCCAATGAATCCAGCGCCACCGGTTACAGCTAACCTCATGTCAACTGTTTATTTTGCGCTTCTTTAAGTCTTGATAGAATCTAAAACTAAATAAATAATCAGAAAAAAGTCTAGACAACCAACTGATCATCTATGACCAAAATAATGGAAATGGGCTCTTCAGAGCTGATTCAATCAATTCAATCAAGTAAACTCAAAATCTGTGTAATAGGAATAGGAAGAATTGGACTACCCACTGCGTTATCGTTTGCAAATTCTGGACTTTCAACTATTGGTGTAGATATAAATTCTGAACTGGTATCATCCATTAACTCAGGTATATTTCCACTCAAGGATGAACCAGGTTATGATATAATATTTGAAAACGTAATTAGAGAGAGAAAATTTTTTGCAACTGCAAAAATTGAAGAATGTATTCCGCAATCTGATGTAATATTATTATCTCTCCCAACCCCAATGGATAAAAATAATGTACCAAGTTATTCTGCACTCGAATCAGTAGGTAAACAACTTCATGAGTTGCTTACTCCCGGTTCATTGGTAATTGTAGAAAGTACGATAGAACCTGGATTTATAGAGGATGTATTAATTTCTATAATAGAAGGTGATGGAAGCCGATTAAAGGCAGGAAAGAATTTTGGAATAGGAGTATGTCCAGAAACCGCCAATCCAGGACAAATCCTTAATGATTTTGAAAGACTACCAAGGCTTGTTGGGGCAATTGATGAAAAAACTGCTAATATTATCACAAAAATTTATCGACACGTATTCACAGTAGAACTAATTCCAATGCCTGACTGTAAGACTGCAAATGCAGTAAAACTCACGACAAATGTTTTTCGTGATATTAACATTGCATTTGTTAATGAGCTTGCAATATTATTTGAAAAAATAGGAATCGATATTATGAAAGTGCTTGAAGCAGCAAAGACAAAATATAATTTTCAAGTTCATTATCCTGGGGCCGGAGTTGGAGGACCATGCCTTCCAGTCAACTCTTACCAAATGCTTAATCTTGCAAAGCGTGTAAATGGCAATCTAAACATTGTCAGAGTAGGACGAATAACAAATGAATCTATGCCGGATCACGTTATAGAATTACTAAATGATGGATTTGCAGAAGCCAAAAAAAATATCAGGGGATCAGAAATACTTATTCTAGGTATATCGTACAAGCCTGACGTAAAAGACATTCAGCTGAGTCCTGCAAAACATATTGTAGAAAAACTATTGGCAAATAATGTGAAGGTCAAAATCTATGATCCACACTATAAATCCACAGAAGTGTATGGGATACACACAGAAGGAAATTTTGTCGATGCATTAACAGGCACTGATGCTATTGTAATTGTGACTGCACACAAGGAGTTTCATGATCTTGAGCCAACATTTCTGACTAGCAAATTGAGAACACCTATAGTTATTGACTCTAGAGGAGTTGTAGATCAATATTCTGCAAAAAAAGCAAATCTGATATTTCGAGGACTAGGCCGTGGTAAGATCTAAAACCATACTGAAGACAAATTCAATAAAAGACATACTAACTCTACGATACAATTCCACATCTGCAGCCCAAATTGAAAAAAAGACCTGGAGAGATTTTGCTCAAAGAACTGTACAAGAAAATGTATCTGAGCATGTAGAGAATTTGATAACTGTAAACCTTGCAAAATCAATTAAAAACTCTAACAAAACCAAAGCCGCAATTGCTCTGAGCAGCGGCGTGGACTCTACATTGGTATTATCGCTTTTAAAACAAACTTGTCCGGACGTGAAAGTAAATGCAATATCGATCAAATTTGCAAATAGTGTTGATGAGTCAAAATATGCAGCAAGAATTGCCCAAGAATTTGATATCTCTCACGAAATAGTCTATATTGAGAATTTTCTAAAAGACTTACCGGCCGCACTTGATCTAGTAAAACAACCATTTTGGGATTTGCACTGGTATCATGTAGTAAAAAAGGCAAAAAGCATTGGGGAGATAATTGTATCTGGAGATGGCGGAGATGAGCTTTTTGGAGGCTATACATTCAGATATGAAAAATTCCTCGCGCTAACAAAAAGGACATCGTCTCCTCTTGCAAAAGTCAAGGCATATCTGCAGTGCCATGAAAGAGACTGGGTTCCAGACCAACAAGACGTATTTGGCAAAAAGATAGGCTTTTCATGGGATTTGATCTACTCGAGGCTTTTGCCATACTTTGACAATAAACTAGACTCGCTATCACAGGTTTTTCTGGCGGATTTTAATGGTAAACTTCTCTACAATTGGATCCCACTGAACAAAAAAATTCATGATCATTTTGGAGTTAAACAGGTGACACCGATCCTATCAAAGCAGACAATTGACTATGCTACTCATCTTCCATCAAAGCTCAAATATGATCCACAAAGCAACACCGGCAAGCTCATCCTAAGGGAAATCATCAAAAGTCGTGGTCTTGAAAGATTACTCATAAAGAAAAAGCAAGGATTCTCTGTAGACACAATGAATCTCTGGAAATCCCATGGCTATGATCTGTGCAGTCATTATCTGTCTGACTCTAGAGTAGTAAAACAAGGATGGATTAATGATGCCTGGATAAAAAAACACTTTGAAAAAAATCTTGATGCTCGATATGTTAACAAATTCCTGGGAATCTTTGCACTTGAGATCTGGTATAGACTATTTGTCACTAAAGAGATAAAACCTAATCATAAATTGTCCGTCTAGCTTTTTGCCAAGTGTTTACTCATTATTTCAACAAAACTCTTTGCCATCTTTTCCCAACTGAATTCTTCTTCAACAAACCTCCTTCCGTTTTCACCAAATTCTTGAGCAAGCTTTCTGTCATTTAGTAATAGTGTTATCTTTTCAATCCATGTTTTGTAATCTTCCCTTTGCACAAGAAAACCAGTCTTGCCGTCTTTCATCAGTTCTGGAATCCCGCCTGCATTTGTGGCAATGACTGGTTTTTTCATCAATTGTGCTTCTTGCAGAGTCAAAGGGGACATGTCAATTCCGCTTGGCAATGCATACACATCAAGCGATGCCATGTATTCTCTTACCTGATCTGGATACTGCAAAGCACCAAGCCACTTGAAATTTTTGTACTTGGATAGTACGTCGGTTATTTTTTGTCTGTATGGCCCGTCTCCTGCCCAGTAAAAGGTGACATCTGGCATTGCCTTGATCACATTTTGCAAAGTGAGAATCTCTTGTGTTTTTCCCCATATCCATGCTCCTTGCAATAATCCGACACATGGATGTTCTAGCTTCATTCCTTCTACTGGATACCATCGTGTTGCATCAATTCCGCCATACAAAACTTCGACCAGCTTTTCCGGATAATGCTGTTTTACAATTGGCTCCAAATAGTTGCAAATTGGAATTATTGCTGTTGCACCAGAAAAACATCGTTCTGCATTTTTGTCTCGTTGTTGTAATGCAAATCGTCTGATCGGTGATTTGTATAGCGTCTCTTTTGCCCACTTGATCTCAGACCAATAATCACCTCGTAGCAAAATGAATAATGGAATTTTTGCCTCTATTGTAGCAAGGCCAAAATGCGCCTGTCTGTCTATGAATACTGCATCTGGCTTGAACTCTGAAACCAATGCGTTGAATTTTTTTTTACTTGGAAACCAATCTCTTATGTTTTTACTTGGAAATCCAGTATAGATCTCTAGATCGTGGACCAGTCTATATTCCACACCAAACTTGGTTAACGCATCACCGAACTCTTTTAGGTGGAAAAACTTTGATCTCGCCCCAGCAATAAGCAGTCTCATTTAGTTTCTCACCGGCATATACAATAATCAAAATTTCGTTTTTGTGAATTTATTGTATTCAATTAATTTTTATTTAGCAACTTGGGGGTCAAGCTTGATTTGAAAAGTATTATAGTTGATTATTTGGCATGCCCAAAATGTGGCAAAGACCTAGCGCTAAAGTCGAAAAAATCCATCAGTACTGAGGTAATTGAAGGGCATCTTTTCTGCCAAAACAGACACAAATTCAGCATAATTCGAGGGATACCAAGATTTGTTACCGACAAGGACATGGGATTTGTAAAAACAGAGGATGCCTTTTCTTCAAAATGGAACACCTTTAACAAAACGTATCATCAAAAGAACTGGCTTTTACACCAGCAAAACTGGTTTTTGAGCAGATTTGGCTGGAAGACGCTGAAAAACTTTAATCGATTCCTAAAGACGCGCACAATGATTTTGGATGCTGGAACCGGAATCGGAAACAGTGCCAAACTCTTCTCTGCAAATCCCGATGCTCAAGTTTTTGCAATAGATGTAAGCTCTAGTGTTGATTTCGCAAACAAAAGATATGGAAATACTCCGAACATTCACTTTATTCAGACAGATCTCAGACAATTACCATTCAAGAAAAAGTTCTTTAATTTCATCTGCTCTGATCAAGTTTTGCATCATACCAAGGACACAGAAACATCGTTCAAGTATCTGACAAAATTTCTGCAAAAAAATGGACAAATCTCAATCTATGTGTATAATAAAAAAGCGCCAATGCGTGAATATGCTGATACATACATACGGGAATTAACCACAAACATGACTGAAAAAGAATGCATTGAATTTTCTAAAGACATGACATATCTTGGCAAAGCATTGTCTGATCTAAAAAAGAAAATAACCATTCCAAGAGACATTCCAGTTTTGAAAATTAAAAAAGGAACGTATGATGTGCAGAGGTTCATTTATTGGTATTTTCTAAAATGCTTTTGGGCTGAGGATGGAAATTTTGAGCGAAGCGTTGGTGTAAACTATGATTGGTATTATCCAAAGTTTGCTTATAGACACACTCCTGATGAGGTGAGAAAATGGTTCAACGATGTAAAGATAAAAGTAATTCACTTTAACGAAATTGAAAGTGGAATAAGCGTTAGTGGAAAAAGCTAATTAATTTGGCTTAAGTATAATTCGAATATCTGTACCTGTCTTGTCATTTCCAACGATCTTTGGATAATATGCATGGATGTCTGTACGAGATCTGATCTTTTTTGTAATCTTTTGTATTGCACCTTCTAGTAATGTTGGTGGCCTAAACACATCACATTGTATGATTTGATAGTTCACACTTATTGCAAGTTTGGATAACGTATATTTAGTAAAGTGAAATGTGATGGATTTTTGTATATTGATAAATCTAATATTGTTTTATTTGAACAGTTTGGGACTTCAACGAAAACTATTCCGTTTTCATTTAGATTACTCTTAATCTTTTTTAAAAATTCAACTGGATTAATTAAATGTTCAAGTACATGAGAAATCCAAATTATGTCATATTTTTCATCATGAACAAAATTTTCGATAAATCCGGAATGGCATTCACCTTGTCGCAATTTTTTATTTATCCGTTCTACGTTTCTTGCATCTGGCTCGATTCCAACTACGTCAAATCCAATCTCTTCAAACCAAAACATGGTTTGACCAGATCCGGCGCCTATGTCCAAAAATTTTTTCTTGTTTTGAAGATATGGTTTACAATATTTGTATTGTGATGTCCATTGTCTCTTTTTTCCCTTTGAATCAACATCAGTAAAATCTGAATCTAATGCCTTTTCAGATCCTACTATGTCCCAAAACTCCTTTCTGTAATATTCTTCAATTTTTTGTTTGATTGACTCAGAGTTACCTGTAAAAAATAACTTACAATTATCGCATTTGTAAACTGGTAGCCCAAAATATGACGTTTCTGAAAAAGTACTAAATTTTTCACTAGAGCATACGAAACAATTCATTTACGATCCCTATTGCTTACACAGGTGAAATGTGATTATCTGCATGTCTTTTCATCTAGTGATGCTGTCTTTATAAGAAATATTTATGGCATGGAAATAATTCTGTGGGGTTCCTGTATCAATACAATCATTAGTATGTTGAAATTTAATTGCGCGAACATCACCACTCAAATCGATTATCTCTTGAATTGCATCTGTTAGTTGTAGTTCGTTTCCTACTCCTGGTTTAATTTTCAGCAGAGCATCAAAAATCTTGGGTTTGAATATATAAAGTGGCATAATTCCCAAGTTAGTTTTTGGTTGTTTTGGTTTTTCATCCAGTCTGGATACATGATAAATTCCATTATCTGATCTTGATATCGTTGCTATCCCATATGATTTTGGATTTGGAACCTCTTTAACGAAAAAGATTGCATCAGCATTTGATTTTCTATGTGCGTTAATCAATTTTGTAATTGGACTTGAATTGTTTCTTACATATGCATCTCCAGCATGAACAAGAAATGGTTTTGTGCCTACAATTTCTTTTGCTGTTAATACCGCTGCACCAAATCCTCTTGGAGAATTTTGATTAATCCAAACTATGTTGGAAGCTTCAATTTTTTTAAACAAATCCTTCATCAAGTTATAATGATTATGATCAATTTGCCTCAGATAATCTAGATAGTCTTTTTCTGGTGTAAAATGATCCTCAATCGATCTTTTCTTTTTTCCAACTATGAAGAAAAAATTTCTTATTCCTGCATCAAAAAGCTGTAAAAAGATATGCTCAATTAGAGGTCTTACTACTATTTCATTAAACGACTTGGTGAATATCGGAACCATTTCTTTTGGTTGATCTTTAGTTAAAGTTAGTAATCTGGTGCCATGACCTGCAACAGGAATAACAGCAGTTTCGATCAACAGTCACTCTATTGTTGTTGGTTATAAAAAGAAATAGAGGAATTAAAAGTGAAAAAATTCCTGTTTACACGATTATGTTTTTACATGTTTTAAAAATTAAAACTATTTTTAAAGGATAAAATGATCAACAATATGGTAAACTCGATTAAACGACTAATCAAACGTATAATTGGTCGTGATGGATATGCTGTTTTGCTCAACACGAAATTAGGATCTAAATTGCATGATTGTGCTCACTCGAATTCATCCACATCTAGAGATTTTTTATTGCAAATGCTGCCTAAATCCTCAATTGGCCTGGAAATTGGTGTAAATGATGGTGATTTTTCAGAACGAATTTTAGAAATAGTGAGACCAAAAAAACTTTACCTGATTGATCCTTGGAAATTTTTTGATGATGATAAGTATTCGACATCACCATATGGTAGAAAGAATATAGATAATCAAAACATGATGGACATAAAATATGAGAATGTTAAAAAAAGATTTTCGACCCTAATTAATAAAAATCATATTGTTATTTGTAGAGGGCTCTCAGAGGATCTCTCCAAAACATTTGGGGATAATTATTTTGATTGGATTTATGTCGACGGCAATCATTTCTATGAGTTTGTAAAAAAAGATCTGGATTTGTATTCATCAAAAGTAAAAATTGGGGGATTTATTACCGGAGATGATTATTATCCTGGTGATTTATCTGGTAATGGAGTCAAAAGAGCAGTTGATGAATTTGTTAGTTCTGGACTAGCAAAATTAATACAGTTAAAAAATAATCAATTTATCTTACAAAAAACTGCTTAATTTTATGTAAATGATAATTATATCAGATTTCATGATGTCATCTAATGTCTAAATTTACAAATATTGTAAACCTGATGTCAAAATGTGTTTATTTAATCGTCTTTTAGGTAACACTTGATATATTGATATTCACTAAAGAAGTTGTGCATAGGAAGCTGTTATTTCGTTCTTGGTTTTATTTTAGAACTGGCTGGAGTACATATTTTGCTTTCATTTTAGGTGCCGTAAATACACTTACTGTGACATATTATTTGGCAATAGATAAAGCACCTGACCTTAAGGCCTTATTTCCTAGCTTTATGTATTATGGAGCTGTTTTCATATTAATTGCGGTTCCAGTTCTAACAGTAATAGGATACATTCATTTTAAAAAATCTTATTCATACAAAGCAGAAGCTGATATTGGCTTTGAATCAAACCCGCATTTCCGCAGAATGATACAAAACTCTGAGATCATGATCCCTCTTTACATAGAACTTTTGGAACTATTAACCAAAATATCTCAAAATGAAAAACTTACTAGTGCTGAAATTGAAAAAATATCAAAAATCAAAGATGACTTATCTAACTATGCAACCAAAAAAACTTTAAACTAAATAATTTACTGATTGTTGCTTGACCAAAAAACCTAAAATTACATTTTTGTATCGCGATTGCGTTGGTCTGTCTGACAAACACTACTTCACTCATCATAGAAACTTATTGTTAAAAGCTTTGGCTCGTACAAATGAAGCTGAGATCAACTATGTATTGTCGGATAAAATTTTTGATATCTCAAAGTTAGAAGGTAAAACGGATATAATTTTATTATACGATAACGACAATACTGGTCATGATTGTGTTCCAGATGAAATCACAGGAATAAAGAACTCAACAATACCGATTATTGTAAAAATAGGTGATCCATGGGCTGCGCGCAATTTTGACGCAAGAAAAAATCATGAAAAATACAAAATTGATGCCTATTTTGGGACGTACGCATCAGAATTTTTTTATAAATACTACCCCCGTGACTTCAAATACAAAGCAGTTCTTTACGGCATTGAACCTACATTATATGAAAATCTTCTTCCATTCAAGGACAGAATCAAAGACAAAATTCTAAACTCTGGTGCGATCGCAAGCAACAAACTAACTAATCGAATTTTCGCCAAATTGACAAAAGGTGAAGCAGATCCAATTAAACATTACAAGTTAAGAACAATGTGCAATGATCTCAAATATGTTGATTATACCACAACCACCGCACATGAATATATTGGTGACAAATACCAGCTATACTTACAAAAATATGCTGCCGCGATTACTGCTACTACTGACATTTACACTATAAAATATTTTGAAATGCCAGCTGCTGGATGCATGACTTTCATGGAAGTCACTGATAAAAATTATGCAAAAAATCTAGGATACAAAGATGGTGAAACAGCAATTTTCATTAATGAAAAAAATTACAAGGAAAAATTCGGGGAATATATGGCTGACATCAATAATCCAAAGTGGGAAGAAATTGCAAATGCAGGGAGAAAATTTGCCCTAGAAAAATTCAACAATGATCAAGGAGTTAAATCATTGATCGAACTGATTAAAGAGTTTGTCAAGTGATGCATTTAATGTATTTGAACTGAAAAAATCAATATATTGTTCTAGTCTAGTTGTTTACTGTTGATTGTTAATCTTCGACCATGTACAAAAGACGACTGGGATACAATTCTAGATCTTAGAAATACTTTTTATGAAGAATCGTTCTACCAACAAAAAAAACCAATAACAAAACAAGAGCATTATGAATACATGAAAAAACAGGAGAAAAACCCATCTTTCCATCAATGGATGGCAGTAAGTAATGATAACGTGGTTGGATACATCCGAATATTAGACTCTGATATCAGCATCCTTGTTTTACGACAATATCATAACAAAGGAATAGGAACAATAATGTTGCAATTAGTAGAGAACGAGGCTAAAAAATTGGGAATAAAAAAACTTAGAGGCCTAGTCAGAGCA
>Ga0194128_10010037_pt1 | contig 11388 bp, 10 predicted proteins | sample TA2KigCa65mmetaG_FD_148650 | JGI IMG/M metagenome (GOLD analysis project Ga0194128, IMG submission 148650) | Freshwater microbial communities from Lake Tanganyika, Tanzania - TA2015037 Kigoma Deep Cast 65m | ecosystem: Environmental > Aquatic > Freshwater > Lake | place: Tanzania: Lake...
CAAAACGAATCTGCGTTTGGGTCCTGTGAGCGAGAACCGGGAGCAGATGATCGAAAAGGCCATGAGCTTCATGACCAGGCTATCCTCATGGCCCGAACGGGTACGGGCCTATTTTCAGCATCCTTCAGCCAAATATGCAGCGCAGCCCATTTAAGGGCCTGATCAATAACATGGCCAACACTTGGCTGCAGGCGGCCGAGTTGCTGGGCTTCACCGTGCATGTCAGCACCCCCAGCGGCTACGAAATCGACGCCAAAGTCGCGGACCTCAAGGGCTCTGCACATTACAAGGTTTTCCAGGACCCGTTGGAAGCCTGCCAAGGTGCCGACCTCGTGACCACTGATGTGTGGACCAGCATGGGCTACGAGGTCGAAAACGAGGCACGAAAAAAGGCTTTTGCCGACTGGTGTGTGGACGAGGCTGAGAACCGGATGCATGTACAAAAGGCCCTGATAGAATTCCTCTTGCTCGGACGCGTGAACGCCTGACACCTGCCGGCATGAGCGCGTGCATCGCCTGCGGCGCCTGCTGCGCCAGTTTCTGGGTGGATTTTTCGGTTTTCGAATACGAAGAAGGTGGCGGCGTGGTCCCGGCCGGACTGGCCGCGCCCATCACCGGCCACACCTGCCGAATGCGCGGCACCGACCACAGCCCGCCACGCTGTGCGGCATTTTATGGCCGCGCCGGTGAAAAAGCCAGCTGCGGCATCTGCGAGTGGCGCCCCTCCCCTTGCCGCGAATTTGAAGGGGGCAGCGACGCCTGCCTGCGCGCGCGACTACGCCATGGCTTGCCTGGCCTGGGTCCCTGATATTTTCGTCGGATGTTGGAAATAATCGACACTACGATTTTTGCCCGGTGCTACCTTCGCACCACATAAAAGACTCTGGGATATCTCTCCACCGGTGGATGCCAGCAGCCCGGTCTTTCCGGGCGACACGAATTACCAGCAACAATGGACGGCCCGTATCGGTCCGGGCTGTCCGGTCAACGTCAGCGCCATCACGCTGTCGCCGCATGTGGGCGCCCATGCCGATGCCCCCTTGCACTATGACCCGCTGGGTAATGCGGCGGGGACGCTCGCACCGACGCCCTTTCTGCGGCACTGTCGCGTCGTGCATGCGCTCGCTACAGGCGCGCTGGTGCGTCCACAGCACTTGCGTCATGCATTGCAGGATCTGCCGCCCCGCGTGCTGGTACGCACCTGCCAGCGTTTTCCCGTGGCGCACTTCGATCGGCAGCTGACTGCTTCGGCCCCCGAAACCGTATCGCTGCTGGCCGATCTCGGGGTGCATTTGATCGGCATTGACAGCGCCAGCATCGACCCGGCCGACAGCAAGACCCTGCCCTGCCACCAGTTGATTCGTCAGCGTGGACTGCGTGTGCTGGAAAACCCCTTGCTGGACGAAGTCCCCGAGGGCGATTACGAGCTGATCGCCCTTCCCCTCAAACTCATGAGCGCCGACGCCAGCCCCGTCCGTGCGGTGCTGCGCGAACTCTGAGAGACACCCGATGAGCACACCCGTTCCCACCCTGCAGCACTGCGAGACCCTGGACCGGCATGACCCGCTGCGCCCCTTGCGCGACCAATTCGATCTGCCCGAGGGGTTGATCTACCTCGATGGCAACTCGCTGGGCGCGCTGCCTAGCGCCACGGCCGCACGCGTGGCACAGGCCATGACCCGCGAATGGGGCCAGAACCTGATCAAAAGCTGGAACACGGCAGGCTGGTTCACGCTGCCCCAGCGCGTGGGCGACAAGATCGCGCGGCTGATCGGCGCCCGACCGGGCGAAGTGGTGGCCGCCGACAGCACCTCGATCAACCTCTACAAGGTGCTGAGCGCCGCACTGAACATGAGCGCAGCGGACACACCACCAAAACGGAAGATCGTCAGCGAGCGCAGCAACTTTCCAACCGACCTCTACATCGCCGAAGCCCTGTGCAGGGAGCGCGGCTTCACGCTGCAGCTGGTCGAAGCCGAAAGGATCGATGCCGCCTTGCGGGACGATGTGGCCGTGCTCATGCTCACGCATGTGAACTACCGAACCGGAGCTATGCACGACATGGCGGCGCTCACAGCCCGTGCCCATGCGCGCGGCATCCTCACCGTCTGGGACCTGGCCCACAGCGCAGGGGCCGTGCCGGTTGACCTGCACGCAGCGCAGGCCGACTTTGCGGTGGGCTGTGGCTACAAATACCTCAACGGCGGTCCGGGGGCTCCGGCCTTTGTGTGGGTCAACCCGCGCCACACTGACCGCTTCTGGCAGCCTCTGGCAGGCTGGTGGGGGCATGCCGCGCCATTCGAATTCACGCCGGACTACCGGCCCGCCCAGGGCATCACCCGCTACCAGTGCGGTACCCAGCCCATCCTGAGCCTCACCGCCCTGGACTGCGGACTCGACACCCTGCTGGCCGCCGAACCACTGGGCGGCATGGCTGCGCTGCGGCGCAAGTCGCTGGCCCTGACCGGCCTGTTCATGCAGCTGGTGCGCACACGCCTGCACGGCCATGGCTTGGGCATGGCCACGCCCGAGCCGGAGGGACTTCGTGGCTCCCAGGTCAGCCTGACCCGGTCCGAAGGTGCCTATGCCATCGTTCAAGCGCTCATCGCGCGTGGCGTGATCGGCGATTTCCGGGCCGGTAACGGCGCGGCACACCCGGACATCCTGCGCTTTGGCTTCACGCCCCTCTACCTCGGCTACGCCGATGTCTGGCAGGCGGTAGAGCAGCTGCGGCAGGTGATGCACAGTGGCGAATGGCGCGATGCGCGCTTTGCGCAGAAGCACGCCGTGACCTGAAACACGCTGGAGACTCCCATGACCGGATGCCCTTTTCATCCCCCCGCCGGCCGCGACAGCACCGATGCCGGAGCTGAAGAGGTCGTGCACGAAGAGCATGCCCTGCTCGACTTCGACGGGCGCATGAGCTATGGCGACTACTTGCAGCTCGACGCGATCCTCAACGCCCAGACGCCGCTCTCGCCCGACCACAACGAGATGCTGTTCATCGTGCAGCACCAGACCAGCGAGCTGTGGATGAAGCTCATGCTGCACGAGCTGCAGGCGACCGTGGTCTGCATCCGCAGCGACCAGCTGCCCGATGCCTTCAAGATGCTGGCCCGCGTCTCCAAAATCATGGAGCAGCTGGTCCATGCCTGGGATGTGCTGGCCACCATGACACCCCCCGAATACAGCGCGATCCGGCCCTATCTGGCGCAGTCCAGCGGCTTTCAGAGCTGGCAGTACCGCTGCATCGAGTTCACCCTGGGCAACAAGAACGCGGCCATGCTGCGACCGCACGGCCACCGACCGGACCTGCTGGCCCATGTGCAATCAGCGTACGAATCGCCCTCGCTGTACGACGAATGCCTGCGCCTGCTCGCTCGGCGCGGCATCAAGGTGCCCGACAACCAAAGCGGACGCGACTGGCGTCAGCCCTATGCCCGCAGCGATGCGGTCGAACAGGCCTGGCTCACGGTCTACCGCGCACCGCGCGAGCACTGGGACCTCTACCAGCTGGGCGAGGAACTGACCGACCTGGAAGACGCCTTCCGGCTCTGGCGCTTTCGCCACCTGACCACGGTGGAGAGGGTGATTGGCTTCAAGCGCGGCACTGGGGGCACAGGCGGCATCAGCTACCTGCGCAAGATGCTGGATGTGGTGCTGTTCCCGGAAATCTGGTCCCTGCGCACCGGGCTCTGAGTCTCAGCCCTGCCGGCCTTAGGTTGGGCATTGAGAAAGTGGGCACTTTCGATTTTGCTCGCTTCGTTGACCAGGATGCGCAGCGCCTCGCCGGCGCCATCGGGGCGGTTCGCCAGCAAGGCCGCAAAAGCGGCCTCCAGGGGGTGTTACTCTACACGCATTGCCATGTTGTCGACTCCTTCGTGGGTGGGGATAAAAGTGCCCCGAAGAAATCGCCAGCGAGAAATGCCTGCCGGGGTCGCGCCGCGGTGCTGGGCCGTCCTTCGCGCTTCTAGCGCTCCGCGCCCTCATACCTACGGCCAGTCTAGCACCGCAAAACCAGCAGACTACGAATTTACAGAAAGAATGTTGCACCAACAGCCAGGTTCGGCTTCCTCCCGGTTTCCTTTCATTGTCTACAGGAGTTCGCAGCATGTCTTGCCTCCCCTACCTGACCCGGAGCGCGCGCGCGGCAGGGCTTGCCGCCGGCTCGGCGGTTCTTGCCAGCACCCTCGCCTTGTCGGCGGCAAATGCGCAGGAGGTGCGTATTGGTTTGTCGGCTGAACCCAGTTCGATCGACCCGCACTACCATAATCTGGGCCCCAATAATGGCCTGGCCCGGCATGTGTTTGAGCCGCTTGTGAACCAGAATGCCAATCAGGGTCTGATTCCGTCGCTGGCTGAAAACTGGCGCACCGTGGATGACACGACCTGGGAATTCAAGCTTCGCCGGGGTGTCAAGTTCTTTGATGGCTCTGAATTTACCGCTGACGATGTGATCGCCACCTACAAGCGCGTGCCCAATGTGCCGCGTTCGCCGGCAAGCTTTGCCCAGTTCATCACCGGCATGACCTTCGAGAAGGTGGACAGCCACACCCTGCGCGTGAAAACCAAGGCCCCGGCGCCCCTCGTTCCAACGTTCCTCTCCACGATCGCGCTGGTCCCCAAGACCTGTGCCGAGTCGATGTCGACCGAGGACTTCAACGCCCTCAAGTGTCAGGGCGGAACCGGCCCGTTTCGCTACACCGAGTTTCGGCCCGGCGATCGTGTGACGCTCGCGCGTAACCCCAACTACTGGGGCCCGCGGCCGGCCTGGGAAACGGTGACCTTCCGCTTCCAGACCTCAGGTCCGACGCGGGTGGCCTCGCTTCTGGCCGGTGATGTGGACGTGATCGACAACGTGCCGCCCACGGACATTGCCCGCCTGAAGGGTGACGCCAAGATCGAGTTGGCCGAAACCCTCTCGAACCGCGTGATCTATTTCCATATGGATCAGTTCCGCGAGGTCTCGCCCTTCATTACGGCCAAGGACGGTTCGCAGATCAAGAACCCCTTGCGTGACCTGCGGGTGCGTCAGGCCCTGTCGAAGGCCATCAACCGCCCGGCAATCGTCGACCGGATCATGGACGGCGCGGCGGTTCCGGCCGAGCAGGTGCTGGCGAAGAGCTTTTTCGGTACCTCGCAAAAACTTCAGCCTATCCGCTTCGATCTGGAAGGCGCCCGCAAGCTCTTGGCCGAGGCCGGCTATCCGAATGGCTTCAAGATGAAGATGCACGGGCCGGCCGGGCGCTACACCAACGACACCAAGATCCTGGAGGCGGTGGCGCAGATGTTCACGCGGCTGGGCCTGGAGATCGAGATCGAGACCATTCCTCCGGCCAACTTCTTCTCGCGCGCCTCGACGGGTGCGGGCGGACTGCCCGAGTTCTCCATGATTTTGGTGGGCTGGGGCGCAAGCACGGGTGAAACCTCGGGCTCGCTGCGTTCGCTTCTGGGCTCTCCCATCAAGGAGAAGGGCTCGGGCGCGGCCAACCGTGGGCGCTATTCCAACCCGGCACTCGATGCCAAGCTCGATGAGGCGCTCGCCACGGTCGACGACCGCAAGCGTGCCGCCTTGCTGGGCGAAGCCTCGGAAATCGCCTTCAATAACCTGGGCATCATCCCCTCGCACTACCAGACCAATGTCTGGGCCTCGCGTCGCGGGGTGAAGGTCGAGGCACGTGCTGACGAGTACACGATCGCCACGGGCATCAGCCGCTGATCGATGCTGTCGTTTCTCATCCGCAGGGTCGGGCAGGCCCTGCTGGTCATCGTGGCCATGGTCCTCATCGTGTTTTTCGGGGTCCATGTGATTGGCGATCCGATCTGGATGCTGATCTCGCCCGAAATGGACCAGCAGGCCATTGCCCAGACGGCGGCGGCACTGGGTCTGGACAAGCCCATCTGGGAGCAGTTACTGTATTTCCTGAGGGGACTGGCGGTGGGCGATCTGGGCCGCTCCTTCGTGCATGGGGAGCCAGCCATCCAGCTCATCCTGAGCCGGATGCCGGCCACGCTCGAACTGGCGGTGGTCGCACTGCTCATGGCCGTCCTGATTGGCTTGCCGCTGGGGCTTTATGCCGGTCTGAATCCCGACAGCCCGGTTTCGCGCACCATCATGGCGAGTTCGATCCTGGGGTTTTCCCTGCCCACCTTCTGGGTGGGCCTCATGCTCATCATGTTTTTTTCGGTGATGCTGGGCTGGCTGCCGGCGACCGGACGGGGCGCCCCACAGTCGGTGCTTGGGTTCGAAACCAGCCTGCTCACAGCCCAGGGCTGGGCCTTCATTGCGCTGCCCGCCCTGAACCTTGCGCTTTTGAAGATCAGCCTCATCATTCGCCTGGCCCGAGCGGGCACACGCGAAGTGATCCTCACGGACTATGTGAAATTTGCGCGTGCCAAGGGCCTGTCACGGCAGCGCATCGTGCAGGTGCATGTGCTCAAGAACATCATGATTCCGATCGTGACCGTGCTGGGACTTGAATTCGGCTCCCTCATGGCCTTCTCGGTGGTCACCGAAACGATCTTTTCCTGGCCCGGGATGGGCAAACTCCTGCTTGAGGCCATCCAGCGTCTGGATCGGCCGGTGATCGTGGCCTCCATCATGGTGGTCGTGATCCTCTTTGTGCTCATCAATCTTGTGGTCGACATCCTCTATTCGGTGCTCGATCCACGGGTGCGTCTGACCGAGGCCCGGGCTTGAGCACCGCATCGGCTGCTACCCAGACTCCGCCCCCTTCGCCAGGCCCCTCCCCGGTGGAAACACCGGTGCGCCGGTTTGTGCGAGCCTTTGCCGAAGACCGGGTCGCGGTGCTGGGGTTTGCGCTTTTTTCGCTCATCGTGCTGCTGGCGGTTTTTGCCCCCTTCATCACGCCACAAAATCCCTACGACCTGGCCAAGGTCGACCTCATGGATTCGCGGCTGCCGCCGGGCGAGCAAACCGGCGATGGCTACACCGTGTGGCTGGGAACCGACGGGGTCGGGCGTGACCTGTACTCGGGGATTCTGTATGGCTTGCGCATCTCGCTCACCGTGGGCGCGCTCTCGGGCCTCATCGCTGCTTCGCTGGGCATGTCGGTGGGGCTTTTTGCCGCCTATGCCGGGGGCCGGATCGAGACGGTGATCATGCGCATCGTCGATTTGCAGCTGTCGCTGCCTGCCATTCTCATCGCGCTCATTCTGGTGGCGGCGCTGGGCAAGGGGGTTGACAAGATCATCATTGCACTCGTGGTGGTGCAGTGGGCTTATTACGCCCGCACGGTGCGCGCCAGTGCGCTGGTCGAGCGCCGCAAGGAGTATGTCGAGGCCGCACAGTCGCTCGGGCTTTCGAGCGCGGCGATCGTCTTTCGCCACATCATGCCGAACTGCCTTGCCCCGGTCATCGTCATCTTCACGGTGCAAACGGCCCATGCGATTTCGCTCGAGGCCACCCTGTCATTTCTGGGTGTGGGTCTGCCACAGACCGAGCCCTCGCTTGGGGTGCTGATTGCCAACGGCTTTCAATACATGCTCAGTGGCCGCTACTGGATCAGCTCTTTCCCGGGGCTTGCGCTCCTGCTCACCATCGTATCGATCAACCTCATGGGCGATCGGATCCGCGACGTGCTCAACCCGAGGTTAGAGAAGTGAGTGCCTCGTCCGAGCCTCTGCTCAAGGTCACCGACCTTGCCACCCACTTCATCACCCGGGCGGGCACGGTCAAGGCGGTCGACGGGGTGTCCTTTGAGGTGGCCCGCGGCGAAGTGCTCGGTCTGGTTGGGGAGTCGGGGTCAGGCAAGTCGGTCACGGGCTATTCCATCCTGGGTCTGGTCGACCCGCCCGGCCAGATCGTCTCGGGTTCGATCAGGCTTTCGGGGCGCGAGCTGGCGGGGCTTGATGACGAGGCCATGCGCAGCATCCGGGGCCGCGAGATCGCGATGATCTTCCAGGACCCGATGATGACGCTCAACCCGGTCTTGCGTATCGACACGCAGATGATCGAGGCCATCCTTGCGCATGAACGCGTCTCGGAACGCGCGGCCCGCGACCGGGCGGTCGAAGCCCTGCAAAAGGTCGGGATTCCCTCGCCGCGCGAGCGGCTCGAAGCTTATCCCCATCAGTTCTCGGGCGGCATGCGACAGCGGGTGGCCATCGCCATTGCGCTACTGAACCGGCCCTCGCTCATCGTGGCCGACGAGCCCACCACCGCGCTCGATGTCACCATCCAGAGCCAGATCCTGGCCGAGATGCAGGCGCTTTGCCGCGATACCGGCACGGCGCTCATCTGGATCACCCACGACCTGACGGTCATTGCCGGGCTCGCGCAGCAGGTCGCGGTGATGTATGCCGGCCGGATCGTTGAACGGGCCGGCGTTGATGCGGTGCTCGACGCCCCCCGGCATCCCTATACCGAGGGTCTTCTGGGTTCGCTGCCGTCGGCTGCCACTCCAGGCGAGCCGCTGCGGCAGATTCCGGGCTCGACGCCTTCGCTCGGGCGGTTGCCACCGGGTTGCGCTTTTTCGCCGCGCTGCGCTTATGCCACCGCGCAGTGTCGCACCGAGGCGCCCGAGGTATCGGGTCAAACGCTTGGAGGGGGCGTGGAGCGCCAGTTTCGCTGCCATCATCCGCTGCAGGAGCCGTCGCGATGAGTCGATCTGACGCCGCGAACGCGATCCCCGAGCGGGATGCCGGTTCACCCGCCCTACGGGCTTTGACCGCAGCGCCCATCGTGCAGCTGGAGGCTGTCTCCAAGCGCTTTGTCAAACCCCTCGATGCTGCCGCCCGCATCGCCAACTGGCTCGGTGCCGGGCAGCGCGAGCAGGTGGTGCATGCGGTTGACGAGGTCAGTCTCGAGGTGGGCGAGGGCGAAGTGGTGGGCCTGGTGGGTGAGTCCGGCTGTGGCAAGTCCACACTGGGTCGTGTGGTTGCCGGAATCCACCCGCCCAGTGCGGGCCGCTTTCGCTACCGTGGCAAAACCTTCGAGGAGATGAATGCCGCTGAGCGACGCCAGGCCACGCTCGAAGTGCAGATGATCTTTCAGGACCCGATGTCTTCGCTCAATCCGCGCCTGAGGGTGCGCGATATCGTGGGCGAGGCGCCGGTCTACCACGGGCTCGCGAGCAAGGCCGAGATGGGCGGGCACGTGGCCGAAGTGCTCGAGCGGGTCGGGCTGGATCCGGTGTTCATGCAGCGATATCCGCATCAGTTCTCGGGAGGCCAGCGCGCGCGGATCGGCATTGCCCGGGCGCTTGCGGTCAACCCGCGATTTCTGGTGTGCGATGAGAGCGTGGCCGCCCTGGACGTCTCAATCCAGGCGCAGGTGCTGAATCTGTTCACGAAGCTGCGCGAGCAGCTCAAGCTCACCTATCTGTTTATCAGCCACGACCTGTCGGTCGTGCGCCACCTTTCGGACCGCGTGGTCATCATGTATCTGGGGCGGATGGTCGAATCCGCGCCGGCGCGGGTGCTTTTTTCGCAACCTAATCACCCTTATTCGCGGGCGCTGCTGGCCAATGTGTCCAGCCTGGCCAGCCGGCACATGCGGTTTGCACCCCTCTCGGGCGAGATTCCCTCGCCGCTCAATCCTCCTTCGGGTTGCCACTTCCATCCGCGCTGCCTCCACGCCGGCCCGCGCTGCCGCGTCGAGCGGCCGGTACTCACCGAGCTGGGTTCAGGCCATCTGAGTGCCTGTCACCTCAATTCGCCGGGCGGGGTGGGCGGTTAAGGCAGATTTGGCCCGACCAAGCCCCTGCTCGGCACGACTCAGAACGACTCAGTCCGACTCAGCACGACTCAACCACGGCCGGGACAGGCGGGCTTCCAGACGACTCTAGCCAGACGCGGCCGCCTGCCGGCCCGGATAGCGCACGGCCACCTCCTTGATGCCCTCGCGCTCGGCGAGTTCCACCGTGAGCCCGGTGTGTTGCGCACGCAGTTGCATATTGCGAAGGCCGCCGACTCGGCCACCACAAACCACGCTGCACCGCGGCGCAGCGCCGGAATCAGAACGAGTGCGCGCTCCTCACCGAGCCAGGTGTAGACGGCCAGCAGGTCGCCATGCCGGCGGGTGCGGTGTGTATGCGCAAGGTTGAGCGTGGCGGCCATGGCAACGGAGAAGCGTTGCCGCAGAAGGTGCCATGCTTGGGTGGGGGAGGCTCAGGAATCGAGCCAGACGGCAAGAGGTAAAGACAACAAGACCCAAGAGTCAATCGGTCCTGGCAACTCGGAAGCCAATGCTGCTGTCCCGGTCGGGAGCGACGTTCCCGCTTCGGCTGGCGGCACGCGCGAGCACTGGGTTGATGAACCAGGAACCGCCCCGCAGAAGCCGGCGGGAACAATCCCCCCGCTCCCATGCACTGCCGTCCGTGGGCGCCCCGGCGTAGGAGTCGTTGTAGCAGTCCTGCACCCACTCCCACACGTTCCCGTGCACATCGTGCAGTCCAAAAGCATTGGCAAGCTTTTGCCCCACAGGGTGGGTCTGACCCCCAGAGTTTCCGTTGAACCAAGCATGCTGCCCCAGTTGGCTTTGATCGTTCCCGAAGGAATAGTCCCCGATGGAACCCGCGCGTGCGGCGTACTCCCACTCGGCTTCGGAAGGTAGCCGATAGCGCTTGCCGCCTTCCTGCTCTCGAACGAGACATAGGCAAGTCGCATGCCGTCGGGGGCCCAGCGCGGCGAAATGATCGGCTCGGCAGAACTGAGCGCAAGTTGGGGGTTTTCCGCGTCCCAGTCGGCCACCTGCAGCACATGGCGGCTTCCCTGCTTGCTCACATACGCGATCCGGGTGGAGAAGATGCCCTTTTCGCCAGTGAGCGCTTCGTAGACCTCGTCGGCGATCTGGTGGCCCGCCATCCGCAGGTCGTCGGGGTGTACCACCATCGCCCGCTGAAACACGGTGCTCGACTTCACCAGGTCGCTCAGGCGGTAGCGCACATCGAAGCGTCCGTTGGCGAGCCGTGACACCGAGCCCGACACGAGCATGTCGATACCCCGACCCCGCAACTCCGTGGGAAGCGGACCGGTTTCGGCAATTGCGGTGCCCGTGTGGATCAGGTTGAAGAGCCCGCTCCGCCCAAGGTCGGAATGCACCACGCCTGCCACGTCCACCCGCGCCCGTTGGTCGGCCACAAAGGAGGCCACCGACACCGGAAGAAGCGACTGCGCAACGCCGGAGACGTCGATCCTCTGCTGCGCATGCACAGCAGCCACGGGCAGCCCGAGGTGGGCAGCCACCAGGGCGATGCTGCAGACGGCAAAGCGGACCCCAAGGCTGAAAATGCGCTCTCGAAACATGCCTTCGATTATAGGTCGCTCCGCAAAAGCAACGCCGGATGCGCATCCGTGGCGCCGATCGCAAGGTTCAACGCCAAGGCTGCCGCTGGTGCGTTGTTTTGTGGCTAAAGCACCACTTCG
>Ga0194128_10010046_pt1 | contig 11382 bp, 3 predicted proteins | sample TA2KigCa65mmetaG_FD_148650 | JGI IMG/M metagenome (GOLD analysis project Ga0194128, IMG submission 148650) | Freshwater microbial communities from Lake Tanganyika, Tanzania - TA2015037 Kigoma Deep Cast 65m | ecosystem: Environmental > Aquatic > Freshwater > Lake | place: Tanzania: Lake...
GCCATCAATGGTTGGGCCAGCCGTGGTACCGAGAAAGCCGAAGCCAAGTTCCCGCAGGAGCGGAAGTGACCATTTCTCGTTGGTCAGACCGGTCGTTGCATCACCAGTCGGCAGGTCTTTGGTGGCGGCACGAAATTCCGTCCAGTGGCGGCGAAGTTTCTTCCAACTGTCGGTGATTGCTTCGTTGATGCGTTCGCCAGCCGCCAGTCCGTAGGCGGCGGGTTCGACGCCAGAAACCTTGGATACCGGGTCAACTATGCGCCGGAGCAAGTCAGACGGGAGCAATCCGCCTTCGGAGCGGATGGTCTGAAATTCTGTGGCGCGACTGTGCATCGACTTTTTATTTGTGGGTTGCAGCCGTGATCTTCATCAAATTGTCGCCGCCAAATGCCAGACCGTAGGCGACGCTCAGACGATCGAAGTCGGACTGCAACGCCTTCGGAAAGTTCTCCAAATTGCGCGGCAACGGCAGACGTTCGAGCAGTAATCCCTCTCTTGCGGATAATCGGCGAGATCGGTCTGGATGCCAGCGCGTGAAGTTTCCAGCAAGTCTATCTTCGAGAGGGCCATCGGCCAGTTGCGCCCAATAGAAGCGAGATCTGCAACCTCCGCCGGTTAGAAAAAACCGCAAATACCGGCCCCAAGGATCGAAACCTGGATTGGAATGCACCTGCCGCTGAGACATCCGGAACCGGACAAGGCACCGCAGGACTACGCCAATGATGTCCTCGGCGAATTCACTTGAGGCCCGTTGGAATGCGCTTTCCAGCGGACGTGACACGGTTTCGACCATCTCGCGAGCATTTTCCGGGACTGGGCGCGAGCCATCCTGAAAGTATTCGAGAGGGTACTTTGTTGATCCGGGTGAAATCTCTTCAAGTGCGCGCACGCGCTTGTGATAGAGACGAAGCACTCCTAACTCTTGAACCTCACAAAAGTGGAAGGAAACGATGTCCTGCTCGTGATCGCCATGGAGAATAATTGTCGAAACATCAAGCGTACCCGCGCCGACATCAATGAGGAGTAAGTTCCCTATTTTGCGATAGGGCGAGTTGATGTATCCCGCGAGTTGAGCCGCAATTTCCGGATATAGGTTCACCCGTGAATGCGGGATCATCGGTTCAGGTTTTAGCTCGCCACGCCGAATAGCGTCCATCACGTCTACAGTTGGCGGTTGGGGTTGCGAAGCAGCGGCAACAGCAAGGTTCGCAACTTTCCGATAGGCATCAGCGAGTCGGGATCCTTTGACCGACTTATCCGGGAACCCCAAGTTGAGGCTCCACTGGATTTCTCGTCTCCGGTAGTCGGCGGGTTTATTCGAGTCGAACCACGAGCGCGAATACGTGATGACCTTCGCCAAATAAGAAGCGACCAAATTTTGAACGTGTTCGGATGTCGGATCGTTCATCAGCCGCATTTTTAGGTTGGCTTCAGAGGCAAGGCGGGTTGGGTCCAACCAGGCTGCGATGTTGCTGTCCTCACGAGCGAACGAGACCGCAAGAGACTTGTTCTGCCAACCTGGGTCGCCGATCACCACCTTGCTACAGCTCGTTCCGAGGTCCAACCCCAGAACGAGATCAATCACTGGCGAGCTGATGCTCGCGATGTGCGACTTTGACTTTGGCTGATCCGACGGCGCGCTCTTTGCGGTCGGAGCAGCCGCGGTACGCGGAGAGGTTTTCCTGCTGAGCAGGCCACGCAAGCGCTTCCAGATGGAAGGCGAATCAGGCATCAGTGAGTCAGGATGAAACCGGCAGCGATTGTTGCGCAGTCACCGGTGGTGCGTTTTTGTTCGATCTTGTGGCGCTGGGCTTCGCATTTGTTCCTTAAACTCAGCAATTGACCCTCCATGGCTGCAACGAGCGAATGGCGGCCGGCGATTGAATGGCGATCGCGAACGTGTCCAATCGCAGCAGCACGTCGAGCTTCAAACCGATTTAAACCGTGGAGTTGAATCCGTTTGCGGTCTTCATTTTCCCGTTCTGTGGTGGAGAGGAAGCGTTGGAAAGCAGCATCAGAATCAAATTCAAGGTCTCCCAGGCGTTCACTGAGCAAGGCCAACATCTCGTCGCCCGGTTGCGGAGCGTCTCCGCATCTTTGGCCAAGGGAAGCAGCGACTTCAACAATTGAAGCCGCGACAGCAGATTCCTCGATAGGGTTCTGCGTATCGAGTGAGAGGACGTGGTGGTGAAGTTTCTCGTAACAGCGCAGGCCGTCCACAGTCCAGCGCTGAGATACAAACGCATACAGGCCTGGCGAGACGGATTTGGGGCGGTGCGGAGCAGGGATTTCAGCCGCGATGGCGACCGGCTGAACAACGCGCTGGACGCGAAGATGGTAACCAATGAATCGAATCAGTGGATGCGCCTGATGGACAATCTCAATTTGCTGAGTCCCGGTTCTGAAAACGCGGTGATCAAACCGTACCCGACGTCGTTCGTGAGAAGAAAGGCGCGTTTGGCCGCGCAAGTTTTTCAAGCGGAGAAACTCGTCAAAGTGATGTCCGGCCTCAGTGTCCAATTCGATTTCAAAGATTCTCTCGCTCTGATCGATTCCCTGAATTCGAGTTGCGGGAAAGACGAGATGGAAGAACGTTAGAACATACGTTTCGAGGTCTCCGCCGTTGATCCAGTCGCCGCGCTCATGTGCGGCGGCAATCTGGTTGATGACGTAATCGCCGTAGGCAGCCAAGACCGACGCATCGCGTTCGAGTTCCTCTTCAATCTGAATTTGGTTTTCAAGAGCAACCGCCGTGCGGTCGATACGGTCGGACTGTTGACGGTCGTTTAGACGGAGAGACAACAGATCTTTCGTCAACTCGTTAACGAGCGGACCGATAACCGCTTCGAGGTCGCCCAGGGTGTGCCGGAATAGGTCGAGTCGATCGTAGAGACGATCATAAATTCGCTCGTCCACGGTGCCCTCACAGATCAGGTTGATGACGACGATTCGATCAGCTCGCTGGCCGATCCGATGGATACGGCCGATCCGTTGTTCGACGACCATCGGATTCCACGGAAGATCGTAATTCACCATGGCGCTTGCGAACTGAAGATCGAGGCCTTCGCTGCCGATTTCAGACGAGAGAAGAATCGGCGCTGAATCTGGACGCGAGAACTCGTCAACGATTTCCTGTTTCTCTCGCGGGTCATCACCGGTAAGTAGTATCGAGCAAATACGATCTTCTCTGAGGCGCTCGCTCAGGTAGTAAAGCGTCGGCTTAAAGTAAGCGAACACGACGATCTTACCGCCGGGGTGCTGGTCCCAGTGGTGTCGAATCGTTTCGCGGAATTTTTCGTATTTGGAATCGGAATTGCGCAACTCCTCCACGTCGAAGGCGCCGGCCAACCGTTGACGAAGGAATTGAACCAGCAGGCCTCCTCCCGAGCTCGTCCGGCGGTCCCACGTGAAATCAGGATTCACTTCGTCATCGTCGCTGGGGGCGAAGTCAAACCGCCTATACGCGGCAACGATGCAACTGGCGACCTGGCGCTGAGGCATTACTGTCAGAAAGCCGGAACTGATTTCTTCTCGCTCTGCATACTCGTGCACCATGTCGGTCACACTATAATAAAGCCGTTGCTCGATAGGTTTGAGTGGAACCTTCACGGTGTTGACCTCCCGCAAAACCGGATGTGTGTCCACATCTCTGCGGCGCGTACGGGTCACCACATACGAGAGCAGATTCGCACGCTCGCTCTGGTAGGCGATCTCTGTCCGCACCTTCGGATTTGTGAGATCTTCCCCTCTGGTTAATCGAAGGCGCAGATCAGCCAAAGTCTGGCTGCCCGAAAGCAGCGGTGACGTTTGAGCACGATCAAGATGCGCCAGCAACGCGTCTTGTGTAGGGCGGCCGTGCAAGATGGCATCACGTAACCGGACTAAAGGTCCGTTGGCTTCGAGAATACTCGCAAACGTCTGTTCGTCCGGAAACGTATCCGGGTCTAGGCGACGCAAGAGAGTGAAGAGATTCCGTGCACGGGTATGGAGAGGCGTCGCCGAAAGGTAAAGCTTGTAACGCGCGAGAGGTGTCAATAGTCCGCCGAGTTTCGAGGTCTGGCTCTCCTCGTTACGCATGATTGCGGCTTCGTCCATCACGAGTAAGTCGAGAAACGGCTCCTCGGCAGCGCTCCATTCGTTGAGTTTGTGAGCTAATGCGGAAGCGGGACTGCTATTCTCATCCTCCCAATCTTTAGGGGGGCGTAAGCTGTGATAAGTCGCGACGATGGCGAAGCCATTACTGAAGTTACGCCGGGCTTCGTCGAGTTTCTCTAGTACGACGTCCGCGCCAGCCACCTCGGTATCGACTCCGAAGCGCCCCTTAAGTTCTCGGCGCCATTTAGGAACCAAGTGCGGTGGGCAGACCACAAGCAGGCTTCTCGCTCCTTCGCGGGCTTTTAGCTCCGTCCAGATCAGACCCGCTTCGATGGTCTTCCCCAATCCGACTTCATCGGCAATGAGGAGGCTATTGGTGGGAGATTCCAATAATTTCAAAACGGGTTTGAATTGGTAAGCGAGGAAGTCTGTGTCCGATGTGTCCATCGAATAAATCATCTCGGACAGTCGCCCGTGCAGTTTTTCGTGGAGAAGGTTTCTGCGGAGGCTCTCCGGTCCTTGAAACCTGCCCGCCTCCATTTCTCTAATTGCATCGAGATTGTTCGGGAGACGTTCCAGGAGGTCCAACGGTGTGTTGCGCCGGGCACCGTCATCGAAATCCACGCGGACGAACCAACGGCCGTCAACCTCCCGAGGACGGACGACGATAGTACCCTGACGTTCCGGTGCGCCGACTACTCTCACTCGCAGACCTGGTTCGCAGTTTTCAGGAAGTATCGTGCCTGTCGGAAGCATAGCCTAAATCAACGGGAGCAACAAATAAGCACCCAGAATGTCCACGGGCAGAACAGGCGCGATGCTGACTTTTGCTTTGAGGCGGGTAGCCTCGCGTACGCGCTCATGCGCTTCAAGTTGTTGGAAAGACCGTTCTGGAGCGAGTTTCGCTAAAGCACTTTGCACGTCGGGCAGGCCATCCAGGAGTAAGGGAAGTTGTTGGTCGATGAGTGACGGACTAAGGTTCGCGTCCGGTCGGGCACTGAGCAGAGCCTCGGCTTCGTCAGCTCCGATCCATTGCGGCGATTGAGCACTGCCATGAAATGCGAGAGAAACGATTTCTTCGCATAGAAGGGTGAACTCTTCAGATACCCTTGGCTTCAGGTGATAGCGGAAACGCGCGAGAATCAGTGTTGTGCGCGCGGTCACCCGGCGACTGCGGTTTACGCCACATCGAGCCGCCACTGGCGATGAGTCGCGAGCAGCAGGATCAAGGGCTTGATCCAGCACCCATCCGGATAAGCCCTCCACTACAGGACTTGTGCGACCCAAGTAGATTTCTCCATCCTGCAATGGAAAATCGAAGCGGCCAACGAACTGCTTTTCTTGCTGAAGTGCCTGCCGGAGTGCGCGCGGAGTTTGTTTTTCGTGAATGCAGACTGCAATGGCTCCTTTCTTAGGAGCGGTAACCGGCACGCCGGCGAGCGCCATAGCTTGACGAAAGAAGAGCTCCACATCTGCGGGGCTGCCGAGAGCGCGCCGGACGGCGTTCATCTCAGCGGCAACCAATTCCGGTTTGAGGGCGTGCTGAGCGTAGCGCGAGCGACTGGCCTTTTCTTTGTCGCGGGCATTCTCCCACTGCTTGTGCAAAACTTCTTTCTGTGACTTCGCGTCTCCACCGAAATCAAAGCCGAGTTGTTCCGCCGGACCGCGAGTGAGTTCACGGAACATAGCACCCTCGAAGAGAGCTTCCGCCACCTCTTCGCTTGATCCAGGGACAGCAATCGATACCCCGAGATCACTCTTGATGCTTTTGTGCTTCCGCAGGAGGACATCGAGGATTACGCCGTCAATCGGATTGTCACGACCGTAAAATGTCAGGACGCGGACCTCCGCGGTCTTCTGGCCGAAGCGGTCCACGCGACCTTCCCGCTGTTCGTGACGTGTGGGATTCCAGCAGAGGTCATAATGAAGTACCGCGTCAAAGTCGTTTTGCAGGTTGATGCCTTCGGAAAGACAATCCGTGCAAACCAACACATGCTGGGGCGTGGCAGCGAGAGCGGCGATGCGGCTCTCCCGTTCATGGGGAGGAAGCGTACCCGTCACGGAGTCCACCGCCACGTTCTTACCGAGAACCTCGCGAAAGTGACGAGCTACATAATCGGCCGTGTCGATGAATCGGCAGAACACAATGGGGCGAAATCCCTCGCCGAGCAGTGCCTTGATGTGCTTCGCGGCCTCGATGAGCTTATGATCAGACTTTCCCACCAACTCCTCCGCGCGGCGGGCGAAAGCCAGCAACTTGCGACGAGTTCCTTCCGCAGTGTCCTCACCGGAGTCGGAGCCAGGGCTGAAATCAAAGGCGGCCAGCTCGTCCGTGTCGTCTTGATCCAGCACTGTGCGACGGCCAATCTCATTGGCTTCCTCCTCGGATTGCGCTTCATCGACGGCGGCACGACTGCGCAGTGTGGCTATCGCGGCAGCGGGACTCGAAGAGAGGCAGCGGAGCAATGCCAGAGCAGACCAGTAGCGGACCCGCCGGGCGCGGCGTTGCTGATCGCCCGTGCTGACGAATTCGTGAGCGAACTCAATAACCTCCTTAAAGAGTTTTCGATATTCCGAGCTGAAGACGTAGGTCTCCTCTTTGTCCAGGCGCTTTGGAAATGACGTATCAGTGTCGAGGAAATGGCGAATGTCAGCGCGGCGTCGCTGGACGAGATGCAACGCCAACTTCTTGCGGAGTGATTCTCGAGTGTCGATTTCGATTTCCGTGGGGAGATTCTCAAACTCGGCGTCGAGCAAACCCAGAAGCGCGCGGAAGGCCAGTTCATTACCACTATGCGGTGTTGCGGTAACGAGCACGACGTGCCTATCCGGTGATTGCGTGATCTGGCGAACGAGTTCGTAACGGAGTTGACGTCCGGCGCCTTTACCGCCGGCGGGCGAGCAACTATGTGCTTCGTCAACAATAACGAATTCGGGACATTTGCGGGCGAAATCATCGCGGCGACTTTTGCCCTTGATGAAGTCAGTAGAGACAATCACGAACGGATGCCGGTCAAAGACCGAAACACCGAGGGGCAGATCGCGTTCTAGTCGTTGGATCGTGCTGCTGAGAATCAGCTCGGCTTCGATATGGAACTTGGTAGCCAGTTCCTTTTGCCATTGTTCCGCCAGATGCGGTGGGCAAAGAACGGCGAGGCGCTTGATCTCTCCACGGTCAAGCAATTCACGAAGGATGAGACAGGCCTCGACCGTTTTACCAATTCCAACGTCATCCGCGATCAGCAAACGGACTGGATCCAACCGGAGAGCCATCAACAAAGGGACGAGTTGATAGGGGCGAGGCTCTACGGCGATACGCCCGAAACTGCGGAACGGTCCGGCGGCAGCACGCGTTGAGATGCGCGCTGCGTCGCGTAAAAGGCCGCCAGCTTGGAAGTCCCCCAAATCTTGGCGAGTGGGTAGCGAGAATCGTGCGCTGGTGACCGGTTCGATTGCAGGCAAGAGCCCAGTGATTTCCTCATCCAGACCACCGACTGGCCGCACCATCAACAATTCTTCGGAGGAATCTGGCAGAACGACCCATTCGCGCCCGCGCGCGTGAACGAGAGTTCCCGGATTACTAAGCATCGCAACACTCATGAAGGTCCGTGCTTCTGGTTAGAGGATCCGAACACATCCGGATGCCTGCAGAAAATCTCATTCCAGTTTGCCTTGTGATGGAATCGAATCACAATGTACCCCATTTCCATGAGCCGCTGAGTGATGGCTTCGTCTTCGCGGAGTTGGTCCGGCTCATCATGGGGCGGGCCATCAACATAAATGGCCGCGTTGTAATCGCGGTAGTAGAAGTCCGGCCGGGTGGAGCAGGATTCGATCAGGAACTGAGCGTCAGTTGGTGGACGCAGGACCAACGAGTCAAGGAGATCAAGCCAGCGCTTTTCGAGCTGGGTGTCGCATCGTTTACGCAGTGCAGCCAGCCGTTCGGTGCGTGAGCCAGTGCCACCTGCGGGATGACAGACGGATCCTGAAAGTTGGGATAACAGCCCGCGGACATGGTTGCGATCGAGATCCTTGTGATCCGGCTGATTGAAATAATCCAGCAAACACGCGTAACACGCTTTGCCGCAAATCGCCGCTCCGGTGTCTTCGAGCGTATCCGGATCAAAGTGGCAAGTCTCAAGCGCACAGCGCGCGAGGAGCGCAATCACATGTGGTTCCTCGGCGATTTGTCGCAACACGCCGGCACCGCCTTCGGACGCCTCGTAGAAAAGAATCTCGTGGCGATTCTTAGCGGACGGCATCGGTTCGGAAGAGATCTCGCGCGGTTCAAGCTGGAAATGTTTCAGGATCGCTTGTTTGAACGCCGATTGGAGGCTGGCCATCTCCGGACCTGTCCGCGGTGGCTCAAAGCGCATCACGAGCGCGTTTTTGGTATCTCTAACGTAGGGAACCACTCGTTGGAGGCGGCCTTGCGCGGTGGCGTCGTCCTGGTCCTCCTCGTCAGCTTGGTTGCGCGACCAATAACCTCGTTCGAGGTCCAGATTGAAACCTGGGGGCTGATTTCCGCGCTGGTTTGCCCACCCCAAATTGATTCGGTAAAGATCAGTTGCGTCACCATAGCTGAGGCGCATGACGAGCGTGTCGCCGCAAAACACTTCAGCGTCCTTGCGGTCGAGCTTGCCGCCGACTTCCGGGAAGCGGTACGAGATGACAAGCTTGTAACCGAAACGTTGACGTTCTTCCTCATCGCAGGTGATGCGCTGGGCCAGCTTAAGGCTGACGTTTTGCAGGTGAACAAGGTTGTCGATTCGAGCAGGTGTATCGAGGGCGGCACCGCAGCGATCACAGACTTCGGTGAGATTTTTCCCCTGTTCCAAGTGTGCGTAGCCACATTCAGGACATCGCTTCATCGTGGCGGTGACCAAATCGTGCGTTGCCTCAATATCATCGGAGCCAAAGTCGAGATTGACCTTGTAAACGCGGTAGCGGGCACCCTCATGGTAGATGAGCGCGCGTGGACCGAATTCGGAGATGGCCAGGAAGCGTGGGCGAGAAACGAACTCATCGCGGCCTTTCCGCTTACGCCGACCTGGGACGTAAGCGGAGAGTGGCAAGCGCGGGAAATTGTAACCAGGTAGAAATCCTTCGGAGGCGAAGTATCGATAGGAATAGAAGTCGCCCTCGTAGATCCCTTCCGCCTCAGTTAGCAAGCGAATCTGACTCTCCGCCTGGGCGCGCAGGCGTCGGGACTGGCTTCGCTCCGCTTCCGGCCGGGAGTGATCGCCGATGATCTTGTGATGAAGCTCTCGTTGCCGGACCGCCGAGCGATATAGGCTTCTCCAGCGTTCGCAAGCCGAGTCGAAGGCGCGTTCAATCTGATCGAGCACTTCACGGGTCCAGTTTTCGTGGAACCAGCCCGCCGTGGCCAGGTCCTCGCGGATGCTGGCGATAAGCAAGTTGGCTTTGGCCAGGGCGGTCGCGCGGTGGTTTGGACTCCTGAGTTCCTTCGCGAGCGCCTCCTTGACAGACAGAGGAAGTTTGCCGTCGATCGGAGCCAAGTCGAGCACGGTTGTTAAAGTTGTTCCGAGGTCAGGTTTGGCGACTTCCATCCAGATGGCGTGCATGTGCGAGCGGACCAGATCGCGATTACGAATGTCAATGCGCGGAGGTGCAACGAAGCCGGCCACCATCTGTTGAGGTTCCCGGAAATAGTACTGATCGTGTGGACTGCGACCGGCGCAGTACGTATAGACAAGCGCTGGCTGGCCGCCTCGACCGGCCCGACCACTGCGCTGAGCATAATTGGCAGGTGTGGGGGGCACATTACGAAGATTCACAAGGTTCAACTGAGCGATGTCCACTCCCAACTCCATGGTCGGGGAACAGAAGAGTAGGGGCAGATCGCCAGTGCGAAAACGAGCTTCCCTCTCCTCGCGGTCCTCAGACGTGACCTGGGCAGTGTGCTCGCGGGCTTCGAGGACGCATTTCAAATCGACAAAGCTTCGGTAACACTCGACGAAGTAGCGATTGACCTCAGGTGGTATTTCTCCTGCCTCAAGCAAGCGAGTTCGATCGATTGGGCGGATTTCTCCTTTTGCGGGCAGCCAGCGCAAGGCGTCGGTGTTGATCTGGTAACCGGGGACCTCGCCACTGCGCACTTGTTCAACAATGCCATAGCGCTTGAGAGCCAAAAAAAGGAAGCGGATCACCTGATGCACTTCGGGGCGGCCAAAATTTTGCCCTGGCGCAACATAAGGTGCCAATGAACGTTTCAGATAGCGACCGTAACCGCCGTAGGAGGAAACGAAGAATCCCGATTTGTCGTCTCGCTGCTTGGGGCGGGGATAGGCTACTACGGATTTCACCAGTTCACGTGCGTCCTCCAGGTACCAGACCGTATCCTCCAGCAAACGGGGCTTCGTTTGTTCCACAAGGTCCAGTTGTTTTTGTGGATCGAGCACATCCACTTTAACCGCCAGCGATCGGCGGAGCACATCGAGTAGTGTGCGCAAGAGTTCCTCGCGCAGTTCAGGGGTGCAGGCGCGCAAGGGAGCAGGGACTTCAATGAAGCGCTCCTGATCTCGGTCCTCCTGGACCTTGAATCCGGTGCTCCACAGCTCTTGTTCGTCGAGGAGGCTGTCCGGTCCTTTTAAACCCTCGTAGTCGAAAACGAGTAAGCCGCAGTCCTCAAGGTTTGGTGCGGTCACACGCCAGCCACGCTGAAGGTCACGATACAGATAGTAATCTATGACTCGGCGCAGGGCGTCATTCGTCGCGTTCTTGGCAGGACCGCGCACCTCTGGATCAGCAGCGTATTCGTCAAACCGGAGTTGCATCGCCTCGAATACCGATCGGGAGAGTTCGCCATGACAGAGCCCAGGAACGCCTCTCAGTTGACTGGCCTTGTGAAGCGCCGACCGAAGCAGGGCGACCTGTGAAAAATCATTGAAATGGCCCGCCTGGAGCGAGGCGTCCTGCCGGTTATCCGTAAAGCTCAGGAGCTTGCGTGCCTCTGCGTTGAGGTCGTGATCGGCTTGTAACTCGATCAGCGAGCGGACAGCCATAATTGTGGTTGCGGTGCTTCGATTATCCACCCCGAGTGTCGCGAGTTTCGGACGTTCGGAGCGTTGGTTCTTGGTGTAGGCGACACCGCATGACGGATGCAGGCAGAATAGGAAGTTCCCATGGACCAGCGCTGCTGGGATGCCTCGGCCTTCGGAAATCAGTCGGCCGCTGGAATCCACGAACACTGATTCAGGAAGGTCGGAACGCGCTCCCGGGGCGATCCGTTCCTCCCCATCGGACGTGGTTTCCTTGAGAAACGCC
>Ga0194128_10010051_pt1 | contig 11380 bp, 10 predicted proteins | sample TA2KigCa65mmetaG_FD_148650 | JGI IMG/M metagenome (GOLD analysis project Ga0194128, IMG submission 148650) | Freshwater microbial communities from Lake Tanganyika, Tanzania - TA2015037 Kigoma Deep Cast 65m | ecosystem: Environmental > Aquatic > Freshwater > Lake | place: Tanzania: Lake...
CCGCGGCGGCGAGCCAGCTGCCGCGGACGCCCGAGGGCCGGCCGGACTTCAGCGGCATCTGGCAGGCGCTGAACACCGCGGCCTGGGACCTCCAGGATCATTCGGCCTCGCTCTTCGGCGCCCTCGGCGTGCCGCCGGGCCGCGGGGTCGTCGAGGGGAACGACATTCCGTACCGGCCCGAGGCGCTGGAGCAGAAGAAGCAGAACTTCGCGAGCCGGGCGACCGAGGATCCCGCGTTCGCCAAGTGTCTGCTGCCCGGCGTGCCCCGAGCCACGTACATGCCCTATCCGTTCGAGATCACGCAGAACCCGGCGATGATCGGCATCCGCTACCAGTTCGCGCGCGCGGTGCGGACGATCGATCTGACCGGCCGATCGCGCGACTGGCTGAAGGGCTGGCCCGATTTCTGGATGGGCGACTCCCGCGGCCGGTGGGAGGGTGACACGCTCGTCGTCGACGTCAGCAAGCTGGACGAGCGGAGCTGGTTCGACCACGCGGGCAACTTCCACAGCGAGGAACTGCACGTCGTGGAGCGCTATTCCTTCATCGATCGCGACCACCTGCGGTACGAGGCCACGATCGACGACCCGAGAGTCTTCACGCGGCCGTGGACGATCAGCATGCCGCTCTATCGCATCATCGAGCCGCAGGCGGAAATCTTCGAGTGGGACTGCCGGTTCGATCAGGACAGCGAGAAGTACAAGGACGCGATTCCCAAGTAGCTGGTCCGGCTGAAGCCGGACACCACGTACAGGAGGTCCGGCTGAAGCCGGACACTACGTACCAGGCAGACGTACGTGGCGGCCGGCTTCGACGTACGTGGCGGCCGGCTTTAGTCTTAGTCTAGCCGGCCCTCAACGTACTTCCGGCGGCAGCTGGGGCTCGCCGAACCTCGCCGGGTCGATCGGCTGGTTGAACCGGACGTCGGTGAACTCGAACGTGTCGCGGCCGTCGAGCCAGGTGTAGGTCCACCGGTGGGGGAATGTGATCCCGCCGACGTCGCGGTAGTCCTCGTAGTCCACCTGCGTCGGCACCTTGCCGATCTGCGACGGCGTGTAGCGGATCACGCGCAGGAGCAGGCCGGTCTCGCGATCGAAGTAGAGGCTCGCGAACGACCCTCGCGGCCCGTTGCCCTGCACGAGGAACACGCCCCGCCCCTGCGCCTCGGTCCGGGGCCCGACCCGCAGGCCGGTCAGCGACTGCGCGATCCGCGCCGGAAACGTCAGCATCGCGTCGATCCGCGCGCCGTCGAGCTCGCCGCCGGTCAGCGGGTACTTGCGCACGACGGCCAGCGGAATCGCGAACCACCCGGTCCGGCCGTCGTAGGTCCGTACGCTCTCGCCGCTCGGCAGGTGGCTGTGCATGGCCCGCTTGTCCGGCGCCTCGGCGAAGAACTCGAAGGTGCCGCCGCCGCCGAAGCTGCCGAACGCCTCCACCTTGCCCGTCGCCACGATGCTGGTGATCCCCGCCGCCTGCTCCGCGCCGCCGATCGCCTGCAGGTATCGATCGAGCACGTCGGCCACCGGCGGCACCCCGTTGCCCCTCGCGACCACGTCGTCGAGCTCCGTGATCGCCTCGGCATACAGGTTGTCGAGCCGCGGCGTCTGCACCGGCAGGTCGCGCAGGCGGTGGCACGTCCAGCACGTCACCACCTGACGGCCCGAGAAGTTGTCGCGGTTGATCGCCTGCATCATGAAGACCATCTCGCGCGCCTTCACTTTTCTCGGGTTGCTGTCGTCTTCCCACCTGACGGTCTCGGTGCCGGCGCCCGGGTGGCAGTCGCTGCAGCAGAGGCCGAGCGACGCCGACATCAGCCCCATCGTGCCCATGAACTCGTCGACGGTCAGCCCCTTGAGCGCCTGCACGTTCTTGAAGACGTCCTCGACCATCACCGGTCCGCCCGCCGCCGCCCCGGCCGGCCGCCCGGCGGCCTGCTGCGCCGTGGCCGCGTCCGGCGTGCTGCGGAAGCCGAGCACGGTCAGGAACGCGATGCCGGCCAGCACGATCACGACGCCGCCGACGACGATGGGCCGCTTCGCCGGGTGGCGCTCGGGGCGCCGATCCAGGAACGGCAGCAGGAGCAGCAGCGTGACGACGAGGCCCGGGATGAGCACCGTCGCGATCGGCTCGAGGGGGCCCGGAAAGTACTTCAGCAGCTCGAACAGGCTCATGAAGTACCACTCGGGCCGCGGAATGTAGGTGCCGCCGGTCGGGTCCGCCGCGGGGTCGAGCGGCGCGTTGACGACGACGGCCACGGCGAGCAGCAGCGCGAAGACCAGCGCGACGGCGACGGTGTCCTTCAGCGCGTGGTACGGGTAGAACGGCGTGGAGGGGCCGGGCGCCGCCGTCATGGGACCCGAGATGCCGTGCCGCCGCAGCAGGTAGAGGTGCGCGATCGTGAAGACGACGAGGCACGCCGGCAGCAGCAGGACGTGCGCGGCGTACCACCGCATCAGCGTCAGCGCGCCGAGGTCGGCGCCGCCCGTGAGCAGGCCGCGCAGGACGCCGCCGACGAGCGGCACGCTCCCCGCGATGTTGATCGTGACCGTCGTCGCCCAGTACGCCTTCTGATCCCACGGCAGGAGGTATCCCGTCAGGGCGAAGCCGAGGATGATCAGGAAGAGCAGCACGCCGACGATCCAGTTCACCTCGCGCGGCTTCTTGTACGACCCGAGCGCCACGACCCGCAGCAGGTGCACCAGCGCCGCGACCACGACGAAGCTCGCGCCGAAGTAGTGGAGCCCGCGCAGCACCCGGCCGAACGTGACGCGCTCGACGATGAAGCGGACGCTGTCGTACGCGTAGTCGGGCGAGGGGGAGTAGTAGAAGGCGAGCGCGACGCCGGTCACGAGCTGTGCCGCGAGCAGGAACAGCACCACGCTGCCCGTGACGAACCACCATCCGACGCCGCTCGGCAGCGGCTCGTCGAGGACGTGCCGGAGCAGGTCGCGGAACCCCGTTCTGGAGTCGAGCCAGTCGCGCACGACTACGCCTGGACCATCACGCGGTCGCCGTCCACGCGCGTGGCGATCGGCACCAGCCCGCCGGGCGGCGGGCCGTCGACGACCGCGCCCGTCCGATCGAAGACCCCGCCGTGGCACGGACACCTGAAGACCTGCTCCTGCGCGTCCCATCCGACCAGGCAGCCCAGGTGCGTACAGCGGGCGTCGAAGGCGGTGACCGCCGACTCGCCCGTCTTCACGAGGAAGATCGTCTGTCGCTGGATCGCCTCGCGGTATCCGTCGAGCCGTCTGACCGTGAGCGTCACGGCCGTCGGCTCGTTGTCGGGGAGCTCGTGCAGCGCGGAGGCCGCCAGCCACGCCTCCTGCCGGCGGACCGTCGACGACACGATCGCACCGCCGCCCAGGAGGCCGAGGACCCCGCCGATCGCGGTCAGAATGCCGGTGGTGATGGAGGCGAGCAGACGGCGGCGGGTGGCGTGTGGTGGAGGCGTCTCGGTTGGCACTCTGAGCCCGGGCGCGGAAGGGATATCATATCGGCGCGTACGGGGTCAAAAGGAGGAGATCCGCCATGCATCGACGTGTGCTGCCCGTTGCGCTCCTTGCAGTGTTGGCGATGCCGATCGCGGCGCAGGTCCAGTCAGGCTCCGACCCCACCGCGCAAAGTCCGCGCGGCGGGGGCCCCGGCTGGAAGGTGCGCGCCGACGGCGGACAGGGCATTACGGCTCCGGAGTCGACGCCGAAGCTCACCTTCACGGCGACGGGCAAGGGCTTCCAGCTCGCGGGCGGATCGGCCGGGATCTTCTTCGACTCGTCGCACACCGCCTCGGGCGTCTACAGCGTGCGCGCGACGTTCACGCTGCTCAAGCCGAGCGCCACGACCACCGACTACGGGCTGTTCTTCGGCGGCAAGGATCTCGAGGGCGAAGCGCCCACCTACGTGTATTTCACGATCGCGCACGACGGCGCGTTCCAGCTCCGGCATCGCGCCGGTACCGCGATCAACGAGATCGACAAGTCGCTGCACTTCGCCATTCGGAGGCCCGATGCGAGCGGCCGGTCGGCCAACACGCTCGAGGTACAGGTGGCGCCCACCGCCGTGTCGTATCTGATCAACGGGGCCGTCGTCCATGCCACGCCGACGCGCGCCGGGACCGGGTCGCATACCGAGGGCGAGAAGGCCTACGGCGTCGCCGGCATCCGGATCGACGGCGCGGTCGATTTGCAGGTTGACGGGTTCGAAGTCAACACGAAGTTCGTCCCCCCGCAGCGCGGCCAGTAAGCGTCCGCTCAAGACGCTCGAGCGGGTGCTCTCGAAGGCGGGCGTCGGGTCGCGGACCGACGCCGTCGGGTGGGTGCGCGCCGGCCGCGTGCAGGTGAACGGGCGCGTCGTCCGCGATCCCGACCGCTGGGTCGACCTGGAGCGCGACCGCGTGCGCCTGGACGGCAAGCCGCTCCAGGCGGCGGCTCGCCTCTACCTCCTGTTGTACAAACCGGCCGGCTACCTCACGACCTACCGCGATCCGCAGGGCCGGCCGACGGTCTACGAGCTCATCGGCGACGTCGGCACGTTCGTCTCGCCGGTCGGCCGCCTCGACCTCGACACCTCCGGGCTGCTGCTGCTGACCAACGACACGCAGTTCGCCGAGCGCGTGACCAACCCGGACTTCCACGTGCCGAAGACGTATCTCGTGAAGGCCTCGAGACGGCTCACCGACGACGAACTCCAGCGCCTGCGGGATGGGATCGAGCTGTCCGACGGACCGACGCGTCCCGCGCAGGTGACGCGCGTGCGCGACTCGGCGAAGTACACGCACGTCGAGATCACGCTCACCGAGGGACGCAACCGCCAGGTCCGCCGGATGGTGGAGGCGCTCGGCGCGACGGTGCTCAAGCTCGTGCGCGTGCGGATCGGGTCCGTCGCCATCGGCACGCTGCCGATCGGGACATGGCGGCCGCTGACCGCGGCCGAAGTGCGCGCGCTCAGGGGCGGGTAATCCCCGCTCTCATGCGTCTCAGCCTCCACCCATCCAGCCGCCCGCCGTGATCGCGGCCAGCGACTGCGCGCGCGCCTGGAGCGCCTGCAGGTCGGCGGGGGCGATTCGGTGCCGCCCGAGCAGCGCCGCCCGGTAATCGGCGAGGGCGGCGCACACGTCGGCTGCGTCTCCATGCGCCAGGCGGTTCACGATCCGTCTCGCGGTGACAATGTCGACCTGCCCAACAGCCGTCTAGTCTATTAGCTAAAACCAGACGCGGATGCCGACGGAAGGGAAGAACGGCAGCCCGCGGTCCTCGGCGCGCTCGACGATGCGCGGGCGATCGGAGGTCGGATCGAGCAGGAGCGCCGAGTCGATCTGGAAGACGTTCGACGCGTTGAAGACGCGGCCCGACCTTCAGGTTCGCTGCCACGCTCAACGCGTGCCGCCGGTCGTAGTCGAACGGGTACGTGATGCCGTAGGCCGTGCGCGTGGCCCGGCCGAGGCTGTAGCCGACCCAGCCCGTGAGCGGCGCCAGCGCGCCGCCCCCCGCATACGCGACGTGCGCATCGAGGCCGGCGGCCCTCCCCGTGCCCGCGTTGACCGGCACGATCGTGATCTATCTCGGCTACGGCCTGTCCGACTGGGCCGCGCTCGAGCTCGAGGTCGCCACGATTCGCGCCTCGCTCTGGAAGGCACCCGAGGACCGGTCGGCGCTGCCCGCCCGGCAGGTGTTCCTCACCGCGAACATCTTCCTGAAGTTGAACAACGCCTTCGGCGTGACGTCGAAGGCGCCGGACTGGGCGCCGGAAATCGGCGTGATGTTCTCGATTCCCACGCGCTGACGCCGGATCCCGGCCCCCGGACATGGCACCTTCGTGCCATCAGCGAGCACCTCGTGCCGATGGCGGCGCCGAACCCCGATGAGTACACTCCTTCGGCCGTTCAATGCGTGGCGGCTCGTTCGACGAGTCGGCCGCACGAGGAGGCATGGGAGCGCATCTTCCTGCGGCGGGGGTCGTCGGTCGTGTGGCGCGCCCGTGGCGCCGGGTCGCGGTGCTCTGCACCGCGCTGGCGGCCTGCCAGCTCCTCGCCGTCCCTACGCACTCGTCGCAAGCGGCGTTCGACCCGCTCCGGCCGCCCCCCAACCCCCTGCAGCCGCGCACGCTGTTCGGTGTCGGCGACATCATGCACTGTCACTCTCCCGGCAGTGCCGAAGCGACGGGTCGTCTGATGGAGCAGCTCCTCATCGACACGCCCGGCAGCATCGGCGTCACCTTTGGCGACAACTCCAACGACGACGGCTCGGAGAGCAGTTATGAGTGCTTCGATCGGTCGGCGTGGGGCAAGTTGATGAGTCGTCTGTTTCCGGTGCCGGGCAACCACGACTACGGCGTGGACAAGGAGCTGCCGTACTACTTCCTGTATTTCCCCAATGCCGGCACGCCGCGGCTGGGCTACCACGCGTACGACGTCGGCGCGTGGCGCGTGTATGCGCTCAACAGCGACCTGGTGCTTCCGGAGCTGCGACTGGCGCAGCTCGCGTGGCTGGAAAGCGATCTATCCGTCCACCACAAGACGAAATGCCTCCTGGCGTACTTCCACCGCCCGCCCTTTTCGTCGGGCAACTTTGCGAGCCCCAAATGGGCCCTGCCGATCTTCCGGAAGCTGTACAAGTACGGCGTGGATCTGGTGGCCACCGGTCACGAACACTTCTTCGCATCGCTGCCGCCGCTCAACCCTCAGGGAGTGGTCGATCGCAGCTACGGTGTGCCGATCCTGATTGCGGGCACGGGCGGCGCCGTCCTGTTCGACCGCCCGCGGCAGCTTCGGTATGGCAACGACGGTGAGTTCGTCCTGGCCCGCGCGCACGGCGTCCTGCGATTGACGCTCAGTCCCGGCCGGTACGAGTGGCGCTTCCTTCCCGTTGACCGTACCATCGGCAGACCGGTCGGCGAGGGCGCCTGCCATCCCAATCCGCCGGGCTTCAGGGACTGACGCCAGGCTCCGGCGCGGAGCTGCTGTCGTTTCGCGCCGCCCCCATGGCGTCCGGAGCGGCCTGGCCGGGCACCATGGTGCCAGGCGCGTGACCTGTCCGGCGGATGGTCGCGGGCCCGTCCCGGGCGTACACTTCGCTCCGGCAGAAGCCATACACTTGATCGGTCATGCTCCTGAGACCTCTCCTGCCGCGCCACAATCTGCCACCGGGTCGCCAGGCGGCGCACCTGGAGCGCGTGCTGGCCGTCGGCCGTGCGTTCCTGACCGTGACCGGACTGATGGCGATCTACCTGGATCCCACGGAGCCGGCGCGGCTGCGGGAGGTGACGTACGGTGTGCTCTCCGGCTACGCGGTCTACAGCGTCGTGGTGCTCGCGTTCATCCACGGGATGCCGCGGGTGACGAACGGGCACGCGCAGGTCCTGCATGGACTGGACATTCTGTGGACGTCGGCGCTCACCGTCGTGAGCGAAGGTCCGATCAGTCCGTTCTTTCTGTTCTTCCTGTTCGTCGTGCTGGCGGCGGCGTACCGGTGGGGCTTCCGAGAGACCGTGGGAACGGCCGTCGTCACCGTGGCGGTCTTCCTCTTCGAGACGGCGGTCACGGCGGTGGGTCCCTGGAGCACCTCGTGGCTGGCGACCACCGACTTCGAGCTGAACCGGACGATTCTGCGGGTAGCCTATCTTCTCCTCACCGGCGTGCTCCTGGGCTACCTGGCGGAGCAGGAAAAGCAGTCGCGTGCCGAAGTCGCCGCGCTGGCCGACGCGGCCCGCCAGCCGCACGTGCACCTGGGGCTCGGCGGTTCGGTGACGGCGGTGGCGCGCACGCTCCTCTCGACCTTCAACGCCGCCGCGGCGGCGCTCGTGGTGCGGGAGTGCGAGACGCGCCGAACGCTGCTCTGGCAGTTCGAGCGTCACGCGGGCGGGCACGACGGACCGCGCGCGCGCCGGGTCGAACTGGGCCCGGCGCAGCAGGCGACATGGCTCTTCGACGATCCCGGGCGTGTGTGGTCCGCCATACACGCCGCCGACGGCGAGGGTCGCCGCGTCGCGCGCGTCACCGAGCCCAGCGTCTGGCCGCTGAAGCGCGAGTCGGTGGAGCTGCCGGCTGAGCTCGTCGACGCTCGAGCCTTCCGCACGGTCACGGCCGTCAACCTGGGGCTCGCCGGTGAGTGGCAAGCGCGCGCGTACCTGTTCGACGTGGCCGACAGCCGGGGGCTCGAGCGCCGCCTGCACTTTCTCGAGGCGTTCGCTGAACACGTCACGCCGGCGTTGACGAACGTCTTCCTGCTGCGCCGCCTCCGATCGCGCGCCAGTGCGGCCGAGCGCGCCCGCGTGGCCCGCGAGCTGCACGACGGCGCGATCCAGGCGCTCTTCGGCATCGAGCTGAAGATCGAGGCGATGCGGCGCGAGTCGCGCCGGACTGCCGAGGACCGGGCCGATCTGGCGGGGATCCAGGATCTGCTCCGGCGCGAGGTGCTGTCGCTCCGCGAGCTGATGCAGGCGCTTCGTCCCATCGAGATCGAGTCGGGCGAGCACCTGCCCGACGTGCTCGCCGGCCTCGTCGAGCGCTTCCGCCGCGACACGGGCATTTCGGCGCGCTTCATGGCGAGCGGCGGGCGGATCAGCCTGCCGCCCGCGAAAGCGCTCGAGCTCGTGCGCATCGTGCAGGAAGCGCTGGCGAACGTGCGTAAGCACAGCCAGGCGCGGAACGTGCTCGTCCGTCTGACGGCCGACGACGACACGTGCCGGCTGGTCGTCGAAGACGACGGCCGCGGATTCGATTTCGAGGGTCGGCTGTCGGCGCGCGAGCTCGACGAGCGCCGCGTCGGTCCCGCCATCATCAAGGAGCGCGCCCGCATTGCCGGCGCCGAGCTCGCCGTGGACTCTGCGCCGGGCGCCGGAACGCGGCTCGAGGTCGCACTGTACGGAGGATTGCATGCCTGAGGTGACCCGCCGCATCCGCATTGCCATTGCCGACGATCACTCGATCTTCCGCGACGGGCTGCGGCGGCTGCTCGAAAGCGAGCCCGGGTTCGAGGTGGTGGCCGAGGCCGCCGACGGCGCCGAGGCGGTTCGCGTCGCGCGCGAGGTTCGGCCCGACGTCCTGCTGCTCGACGTCGCCATGCCGCGCATGGGCGGCATCGACTGCTTGAGCGCTCCGGAGTTGAACCGCGGTGCGACGCGCGTGATCCTGCTCACCGCGGCCATCGAGCCGGGGGACCTGCTGCGCGCGGTCCAGTGCGGCGTCCGGGGCGTCGTGTTGAAGGAGTCCGCCACGCGCGAGTTGATCGACGGGATCCATCGCGTGATCGAGGGGAAGCTGCTCATCGGTACGGACGTCGCCGATGACCTGGCGCAGGCGGTGCAGCAGGCGGGCGCCCACCGCGACCGGCCCTACGGGCTGACGCCGCGGGAAGTCGAGATCGTGGAGGCGGTCGCGGCCGGCGACGGCAACCGCGACATCGCCGCCCGGCTCGGCATCAGCCTGCAGACGGTCAAGCATCACCTCACGAGCATCTTCGACAAGACCGGCACGTCTACGCGCCTGGAGCTGGCCCTGTTCGCCATCCGTCATGGCATCGCCGACGCCCCATGAGCTGCCGCGAGGCCCGGTAGCACCTTCGTCCCACACGGCTTCAGACCTTCGCCTGATTCTCAAGCGGTCCGCCGCCACGTAGCCTGGGATCGGCCAGCACGATCGCGGCAGGGCGGCCGGCCCTCGCGCACGTGCGCCAATCAAGAGGCACGACACATGACACAGCCACGCCTGACCGCACTCGTGGCGCTCTGCGCCACCATCCTCATCGTCGGCTGCGCTAGGCGGGCGCAGCCGGTCGCCCAGGCGGAGGCGCCGCCCACGCCGCCGCCGCCGGTCGTCGAACCCGCGCCACCGCCACCGCCCCCCATGGCATCGGCGCCGGCGCCGGCGCCCGCGGCGCTGACGGACGAGGAGATCTTCGCGCGCAAGACGCTCGAGGAGCTCAACGCGGAGCGGCCGCTCGGCGACGCGCTCTTCGATTACGACCAGTGGTCGATTCGTGACGACGCCCGCCCGCTGCTGCAGCGGAATGCCGAGTGGCTGCGGCGCTGGACCTCGACGCGCATCACGATCGAGGGACATGCCGACGAGCGTGGCACCCGCGAGTACAACCTCTCGCTCGGCGAGCGCCGGGCGACCGCGACGCGCGAGTACCTCGCGAGCCTCGGCGTGCCGCCCGAGCGCATCCTCTCGGTGACCAAGGGCAAGGAATCTCCGTTCTGTTCCGAGTCGCACGAGGGCTGCTGGCAGCAGAACCGGCGCGGACACTTCGTCATCACGGCGAAATAGTGGGTCTTGCCACCAGACGTGCGCTCGCGGTCTGCGTCGCGTTGACGGCGTCGACGCTCGATGCACGCGCGCAGACTGCGTCCGCGGCTCCTCGCGGCGCGGAGGCGGATGCGTTCGACCCGCGGATCGCGTTCGTCGACGTCCAGCGCGTAGCCATCGAATCCGAGACCGGCAAGGCTCTGGCCGGCCGCGTCGAGGCCATCAGCCAGCAGAGAACCGGCGAGCTGAACGAGAAGAGGAAGGCGCTGCGGGCGGTTCAGGAGAAGCTGGACACGGCGGCGTCGGTGCTGAACCCGGGCGCCCTGGCGCAGCTGCAGCGGGAGATCGAGCGCCAGCAGATCGACATCCAGCGCTTCACCGAGGATGCGCAGGCCGACCTGCAGAACCTCCAGGTGCAGCTCGAGGGCGAATTCGAGGCGCAGCTCACGCCCGTCCTGCACGACGTCGCCGTCGAGCGCGGCCTGCACCTGCTGTTCAGCGCGGCCGACAGCGGGCTGGTGTGGGCGGCTCCGTCGACGCTCCCGCCCGCGCGGCAGGCGCTCTGGGCAGGCAGGGCGTCGGCGCAGCGTGCCGACGCGCGCTACGGCTCCTGAAACGTGGTGTGGTTCTCGCGGGTGATGCGCAGGGTGCGGACCGATCCCGCCGGGCCCACCTGGCGTCCACGCCGGCCGTTGATCGAGTAGTCGAACGCGCCGGCGTCGCCCACGCGAACGACGATCTCCTCGCGCGCATCGATCACGTGATCGTCGCCCGGATAGACCAGCCGCTCCAGCACGCGCGTAGCATCGGCGGTGGCCTCCACCCACACGACCCCGGCCGGCGAGATCGTCAAGGTCAGTGCGGGTGCGTCGGGAGCGGCGACCGCGGCGGCGACCGGGTCGGCCGCCGGAACGTCGGCCTCTTCGGGGGCGTCGTGGACGACGGCGACTTCCGCCACGGCATCGACCGGCGCGATCGGGTTCGCGGAAACGGCCTCGTCGGTCGCGGGCGGCGGTGTGAAGACGATCAGCAGTGCGCCGGTCAGGCCGGCCAGCGCCGCCGCCGCGGGCGGCAGCCGGCGTGAGCGCCGGTGCGCGCGGGCACGCTCCCGCGCGGCCGCCGCGGCTGCTGCGGCGT
>Ga0194128_10010057_pt1 | contig 11376 bp, 7 predicted proteins | sample TA2KigCa65mmetaG_FD_148650 | JGI IMG/M metagenome (GOLD analysis project Ga0194128, IMG submission 148650) | Freshwater microbial communities from Lake Tanganyika, Tanzania - TA2015037 Kigoma Deep Cast 65m | ecosystem: Environmental > Aquatic > Freshwater > Lake | place: Tanzania: Lake...
CCCGCTCGGCGGCCGCCGCCAGCTCGGGCACGAGCACGTCCGCCGCCCGCATGCGGCTCGAGAACTTCAGCGTCACCAGGCCGTCGGACGACAGCGGCGGCGCGCCGTCGACCGCCGCCAGCACGGCCTGCGCCCGCAGCGACAGCTCGCCGCGCTCGATGTACGCGGGATACCGGTCCGGGTCGATTGCGGCGCGCAGGCTCGTCCACCAGGGCGGGTTGTTGGCATTCTGGACGTATCCCCCCGGCGGGTTCAGGAGCGACGGCAGATCGCGCAGCCGGTGGACGCCGCGCCAGAACCAGCGGTCGGTCGCGCCCGGCACCGCGAGCGCGTAGTCGACCGGCTCGTCGCGCCGGCGCGGCAGCCGCGCGTGCCACGCGTACAGGATGTTTCCCTCGACGTCCGCGTAGGTGTAGTTGGACGTGACGGCCAGCCGACGCCCGAGAACGCCGCGGAACTCGCCGAGCGAGTCGGCGTGCATCAGCTCGAAGAAGCCTTCGTACTGTCGCCACCACTCGACCTGCACCGATCGGACGACGAATGCGCGATCGGCGGTGCGATGGATGACGGGCCCGAGCGGCGTCTCCTCGAATTCGCGCGCCTCGGGCGCCACTGCGCCAGCCGGCTGGAGCACCTCGATCGCCACGCGCCGGCGCTCGATCGGCCGCACGCGCCCCTGATGGAGGTACGCATCCGCCCGCCCCGGCGCGAGCGGCAGCGCGTAGATGTCCTCGAGGTCTGGGGCGTTGTTCGTCTGCACGTAGCCGAGCCGGTCGTTGAACCCGGCGCGCAGCACCGGAATCCCCACCAGCGTCGAGCCGTAGAAGTTCACGCGGCCGGGAATGGTCACGTGCGCTTCCCAGTAGAGCGACGACCACGACAGATGCGGGTTGCCCAGCAGCATGGGCCGGCCGGAGGTCGTCCTCGAGCCGGCAAGCGCGACGGCGTTCGAGCCAGGTTCGTCGGCGTGGCGCAAGGTCCGGCTAAAGCCGGACGCCACGGACGCTGCCGATGGGTACTGCGCCAGCAGCTCTGACGAGGGCCGGAGGGCCGCGAGAATGCCGAACATCCGGCCGTACGCCAGCGGATCCGACGGCTCGACGATCGGCATCCACGCGGGCAGCGCCTCGCGCCGCTCCGCCACGTACTGATTCACGCCGGCGGCAAAGCCCACGAGCCACCGCCGGAATCGTCGGCCGGTCTCGTCGGCGAGGGCCCGGCGGGCCCCGCCCCGGTTGTCGAGCCGGCGCATGGCGAAGTCGGTCTCGGCGTGGGCCGGCCCGAAGTGCCGCGCCGCCTCGCCGCGCGCCTGCAGATAGCGCCGGCCGATCTCGGCAGCGTGGTCCTCGGCCATCGCGTAGCCAAAGGCGAAGCCGGCGGCCTCTTCGTCGTCGGCCAGGATGTGGGGAATGCCGTAGGTGTCGCGGCGGATCTCGGCGCGATCGCCCGCCGCGCGCGCGCCGGCGAGCGGCGGGCCGCTCGCAATGAGCAGCACCGCCGCGCCCCCGGCGACGATGCGGCTAACGCCAGTCATCGACGACGAAGACGTCGGGCCGGTTGTACCCAGCGTCGTTTCCCCGGTGCATCGCCACGCCCTGCCGATCGGTGCGGAACCCCTGGTCGAGCATCCGCCGGTAGGCCTCGTGCCGCCCGAGATTGACCCCCGCGACCAGCCGCGGCAACCGATGGGCGGCCGCATGGGCCGCGCAGGCCTCGATCAGCGCGGTGAACTGGCCCCCGGCGCGCGGGCCCGGCCGTGCGGCCGCAAACTTCACGTAGCAGGCGCCGCTGCCCCCCTCGGTGCCCGCGCCATGGTGGCAGACCGCCAGCCCGACGAGCGTCCCCTCATCCCACACGAGCACGGAGTCGCCGAGGCGGTGCGCCTCGACCGCCTCGATCTCGCGCCGCAGGTCGAGGCCGTCGAAGACGGCACCGGTCAGCGCGCCGCAACCCGCCAGCACGTCCGCACGCTCGCCGGGCGGCACCGCGGAGTACCGCGACCAGCGCGGCAGGCGCGCGGGAGACGCGGCCACCGGCCGCGAGAGGATCGCCGTCAGGAAGCGCGGCCAGAAGCCGAACTTCTGATACAACCCGACGTGCGTCGGGCTGTGGGCAAACGTGAAGAGGCCCGCGTGCCTCGCACCCCACGCGGCGAAACGGTCCAGCACCGGCTCCATCAGCCGCGAGGCAATGCCGCGGCCCCACAGATCCGGACGCACGCTGAGCGGGCCGAAGAAGCCGAGGCTTCCCCAGTTGGTCGCGAAGTTCGACCCCACGACCGCACCGTCCATCTCCGCAGCGAACGCCGCCGCGGGATCCATGCGCCAGCGCGGGCGCACGTACGCGCCATCGCCCAGGTAGCTCTCGGGCTCCGCGAGACCGACGAAGGTCCCGAACGCGACCCGCATGATGCGATCGGCCTCGTCGAGGTCGTCGGCCCGCAGCGGTCGAACCGTCAGCACGCCAGCAAGATGACATACAATCGCGGCTGGTCGGTAGTCGGTAGGCGGTAGGCGGTAGGCGCTGGGGTAGCAACCGCAACGACCCACGACCACCCACCAACTACCACGTGCTACCAGCTACCAACAACCAGCTACCAGCTACCAGCTAGAGGGCGCAGACGTATGACGTGGGTGATGTTCGTCCTGGGCGCGGTGGTCTCGTGGGGCGCGTACGGCGTGCTCCTCCACCAGGGACAGGTGCAGCTGGGCAATCCGCTGAAGGCGTTGCTCTGCGTCGGCGTCGCCTACTTCCTGATCGGCGTGCTCGTACCGGTCGCGGGCCTCGGCGCGCAGGGCCAGCTCTCGGGGTTCAGCGGAGGCGGACTCACGGCCGCCACGATTGCCGGCGCGCTCGGCGCCATCGGCGCGGTGTGCATCATCTACGCGTTTCGCGCGGGCGGGCTCCCCGTCTACGTGATGCCCCTCGTCTTCGCCGGCGCCCCCATCGTCAACGTGCTCGTCTCGATGGCCGTGCATCCGCCGAAGCAGGCGCTCAATCCGCTGCTCTTCGTCGGGTTCGTACTCGCGTCGGTCGGAGCGGGAATGGTGCTGTACTACCGGCCCACGGCGTAGAGGTTCCGGTCGGTCCGGATATACCAGCGACCGTCGACGAGCGCGGGCGAGGCGAGCGTCCGCTCCTTCATCTCGTTGACGTGCAGCAGCTCGAACGCGGGCCCCGCCCGCAGCACGAACGTTTCCCCCTCGTCGTTGCTGAAGAAGATCTTGCCGTCGACGGCCACGGGCGACGCCGAGAATCCCTCGCGGCGCGCGACGCCCAGCCGTCCCTGGAACATCACCTTGCCCGACGCGGCGTCGAGCGACGTGACGATGCTCGCCATGTCGTTGACCATGTAGATCTGGCCCTCGTACAGCACGGGCGACGGCACGAACGGCGAGCCGCGCGGGCTCGTCCACGCCACGTGGGTGCGCGTCACGTCGCCGCTGCCGCCGGGACGGATTGCAAGCGTCGGCCCGGCGCGTCCCGACGAGCAGAACACCATGCCGTAGCCGACGACCGGCGTCGGAATCACCTCGTAAGTCGTGCCGCCGCAGCGCCACAGTTCGCGGCCGGTCGCCGGGTCGTAGGCGTGCACCCACTGCTGGCTGTTGACGATGACCTCGTCGCGGTTGCCGACGCGCAGCGCGATGGGCGTCCCCCACCCGACGCTCGCCGTGCGGCGCGTGCGCCAGATCTCCTGCCCGGTGCGCGCGTCGAAGGCGGCGATGAACGAGCCGTCGTACTGATCCTGGTAGAGGATGATGCGGTCGCGGTACAGCAGCGGCGAGCCCGCGGTGCCGTGGTAGGCGTCCATCGGACCGAGATCGCGCTGCCAGACGAGCTTCCCGCTGAAATCGAACGCAAACAGCCCGCGCGCGCCAAACGACACGTAGACGCGCTGGCCGTCGGTGGCCGGGGTGGCGGAGGCGTGGCCGTTCTTGTAGTGCGCGCCGTTGTCGCTCCGGCCCTGCGGCGCCGGCGCCTCCCAGAGCAGCCGGCCGTCCGTGCGGCGGTACGACAGCAGCGTCAGCTTCCGTCCGCCCTCGTAGGCCGTGGTCAGGAAGATGCGGTCGCCCCAGACGATCGGCGACGAGTTGCCGCTGCCGGGCACGGCCGTCTTCCAGAGCACGTTCTCGGTGGGCGACCAGCGATCCGGATAGCCGCTGCCGCCCACGAGCCCCTGTCCCGACGGTCCGCGCCACCGCGGCCAGTACTTGGCGCCCTCCCCCTCGTCCGCGATCATCCGGACCGCCGGCGCAGGCGACGCGGACTGCTGGCCGGACGCCAGTGGAGGCGGCGACGCGGCGAGGAGCAGACCCAGACCGAGGCCCGACAGGGCGAGGCGACGCATCATCGCAGATCGAACGCCGCCATCTCGGCGAGATTGCGAATCAGCAGGAACCCGTCGGCCATGGCGGGATGATTCCAGGTCCTGCCGCCGAGCACCGGGAAGCGCACGACCTCCTCGTGCCGCTCCGGCGTGGCGCGTACGAGCACGAGCTCGCCGTCTTCCGTCAGGACGATCAGGTGGCCGCTCGCGAGCAGCACCTGGCCGTAGCCGTACCGGCCGCCCTTCCAGCGCAGCTCGCCCGTCGCGGCGTCGACGCACGCCAGGATCGATTCATCCAGCCCGTAGATGAACCCGTCGTGCAGCACCGAGCTCGTGAACTGGTTCTTCATCCGGTTGTTGCGCCAGATCTCGCGCACCGTGAGCTGGGCCACGTATGGCGTCGACTCCTGCGGCGGCGACTGCACGAGCTCGATCACCGCGGCGCCGGTGCCGTAGCCGGACGACAGGAAGACCCGGTTGCCACCCACCACGAGCGGCTGCCCGGCGTTGATGTCGAAGGCCGTCTCCCACGGGTACTCCCACAGCAGCTCGCCGCGATCGGGCGTGAGGCCGACGAGGCGCCTGGCCGAGAACACGAGCAGCTGGCGGACCCCGCCGAGCGTGACCAGCATCGGCGACGAGTACGCCTGTTTGTCGGACAGCGCCGACCAGACGCGCGCGCCGGTCTTCCGATGGTAGGCGACAACCGATCGACCGTTCGATCCGCCCGGGAGCACGACGAGCATGTCGCCGACCACCAGCGGCGAGGCCGCCATCCCCCAGTCGAGGTTGGCCGCGCCGTTGTCCTCGAGGATGTTCTTCCGCCAGATCGGACGGCCGGTGGCAGCCTCGAGCGCGCGCAGCTCGCCGGTCGCTCCAAGCGCGTAGACGACCCCGTCGGCCCAGGTGGGCGTCGCGCGCGGGCCGTCGCCGCCAAGCGACTCCCGAAACAGCGCGCTCCAGGCGTTGGTCCAGAGCTCGCGGCCGGTCGCCAGATCGTAGGCGGCCACCACCTCCTGATCGCCGCGCTGCTCGATCGTGAACGCCACGCCCCTGGCGACGGCGAACGAGGCGTAGCCGCCGCCGATCGGCTGCTTCCAGATCGGCTTCAGGCCGGCGGTCGGCCACTTCGTGCGAATCGGCTGCTGCCGGTAGTGCCCGTCGCGAAACGGACCGCGGAAGTCGGTCCAGTAGGGCGCCGCCGCGGCGGCGACCGGCGAGGTCGATTCGGCCGGGGGGGCGCCGACGGCGGCCGCAAGGTCCGACGGCGCCGACCCTGGGTCGACGTTGGCGAACTGCTGGCGCTGTTCCTCGCGATGGCGGGCGACTTCGGCCGCCTGCGTCTCGGGGTCGACGACGAACGTCGGGCGCGGCGTGCCGCCGCCGTCGAGACGGACGCGCAGCCCGAAAAACAGGTACAAGACGCCCACCGCGACGATGCCCACGCCGACCACGACCGTCGCCGCCAGGAGGAGCCGCCGCATCACTCAGACCTCAGGGCCGTCAGCAGCGGGGTCCGCGTCGCCGCCCGTATGGCCACAAGGGACGATAACAGACCAGTCACGAAGACCGCAAAGAGCAGCAGCGCGCCGCCGCTCGTGAGCGGCACGCGGCCGCCGCGCTCGACCACCGCCGGCGCGATCGCCACCACCGCGGCGAGCGCCCCTGTGACGAGCCCCCCCGAGAGCAGCAGCGCGTTTTCCGCGGCCGCCATGAGCACGAAATGCCGCTGCCGGTACCCGACCGCGCCAAGCAGCGCCAGCTCACGCCGCCGCTCGAGCGCGTTGCGCAGCAGCACGGTCGCCAGGCCGACCGTGCCGAGGAGGAGGCCGAGCCCGCCCAGCGTCTGGAAGGTCGACAGATACGTGTTTTCGACCCGGTGGAACTCGGCCAGCCGCGCCGCCGTCCCCGTCGCGTCGGCGCCGAGGTCGCCGAGCGACGACTCGATGGCCTGCGCCACCTCCGCCGCGCGCGCGGGCTCCGTTTCGAGGAGCAGGAACCGATACCCGTGCTCCTCCGGAAACAGCTCGAGAAACCGCCCCTCGGCCATCAGCAGCTCGCTCTGGAAGATGCTGTCGCGCAGGGCGGCCACGAGCCGCAGCCGGATGCGCCGATCCCCCCGCTCGATGACGATCTCGTCGCCGAGCCGCCGGTGGAGAATGTAGGTCATCGAGTTCGCGTCGGCGACGACCGGCACCGCGCCGTCCGGCTCGGTGCGCTCGAGCAGCAGCCACGGATTGGCGCGTTCGGCTTCGGTCGCCGCCAGCGAGCTCTGGAACACGAATCGCCCCTCGTCAACGAAGCTCTCGCGCACGGCGAGGATGCGCGGGCTTCTCGGCTCGTAGAGATTCAAGCAGCTCGCATCGTCGCCCGGCAGGAGCCGGAACGGTTCGATGCGCGACGCGCCCAGGTCAGGCAGGTTCAGCGCGTCGCGTCCGTCGGCGGAGTTCGGGTCGTGCACGATCGGCAGCAGGGTCTCCACCATGAGGGCATAGCCACCCAGCCCCGAGCGAATCTCCCCCGGCGGCGGCGAATCGTCGCGACGGAACGCGTCGACGGCGATGAGGATGAACGTCGCCGACGCAATCACCGCCATCGAGAGCACGCTCCGCCCGGGCCGATAGGTCGTATTGCGCAGGCCGAGATGCGACACGGGCTGCCAGCCGTGGCCCCCGATGGGCTCCCGCGCGGGGCGCCGCAGGGCGGCCGCAAACAGCGTGAGCGCCGACGCGAGCAGCAGCGCGCCGGCGCCGAAAAACGCGCCCGTCGGCGCCACCAGACCCATGCCCGACCCTGCCAGGAGCAGCGCGGCGGCCGCGGCCAGCGCGGCGGCCACCGAGATCCGGCTGAAACCCGACGCCCCCCCCCAGTACGTCGTGTCCGGCTTCAGCCGGTCCTGAAACGCCGGAGCATCGGAATCGCCGATCTGCCCCGCGAGGAGGCTCCGTTCCGAGATCCCCGCCAGACTGCGGAGCGTCCACCAGATGCAGACGGCGGCGGCAGCGACGCCGCCCACGCCGCCCATCGCGAGCGACAGCGGCGAGACATGCAGCGCGAGCGCGCTCGTCCCGACCGCATCCACCCACCACGTGCGCAGGGCCCACATCAGCAGCGCCGCATAGCCGACGGCGCCGGCGGCGCCGACGATGCTGCCACCAATCGCGAGCAGCAGGCCCTCGGAGAGAAACAGGCGGCGCACCTCGGAGGGGCCGAAGCCGACCGCGCGGAGCAGGCCGACCTCGCGCCCGCGCTGCTCGATCCCCAGCTTGAAGAAGAGCGCCGCGAGGAGCAGCGCCGAGACGACGATGAAGGCGCTGAAGTACAGGAAGTACGCGCCGAAGTCGGTGGCGCCGCGCGACGCCGCCAGCCCTTCGCCGCGCACGGCGCGCACGCCAAGTCCGGTGTCGAGCGGATCGACGAGCGCGCGGAGCCGCGCCTCGTAGGTCCGCTGTGCCGCATCCAGCGCCTCGCCGGCGGCGGGCACCACGCGGACCGAGGTGAGCGCCCCGTACCGCGACCGCCAGAGTTGCTGTCCCACCTCCAGCGGAATGAACGCCTTGGGCGTGGTCCGATGCTCGGTCCAGTACTCCTCGTCCGCCGGACGAATGCGGCGCAAATCGAGCGGGAACGGCGGATCCCAGTCAACGAGCGCCGCCGAGTCGGTGATGCCCGGATAGGCGGGGGCGAGATCGCGATCGCCGGCCTCCACCGGGACCACGCCGGCGACCTGGAAGGTCGCCGTGCGCGTGACGAGCTGCCCCGGTTCCTCCCAGAGGTAATAGTCGAGGGCCAGCGCGTCGCCGCGCCGCGCGGCCAGCTCGCGCGCCGCCCACTCGTTCAACACGATCGGCGGCTGCTCCCCCGTCGTCGTGAGTCCTGGCGCCACGGCCTGGAGGTCGACGGCGGTGATCAGGGAATACGGAACCTCGCGGTCGGCAATCCGGATCGTGTTGGCGAGATAGGTGAGCACCGGGAGCACCCGGAAGCCGCCCTCGGCGGCGGCCATGGCGGCGGCGCCGGCCTGTGCGTCGGTCAGCAGACCCGCCGCCGAGCCGACGGCGAGCACACGCCGCTCCGGGCGGACGGTGAGCGTGAGCCCCACATCGTCGAGCGTCGCGTGCGTCTTGAGCGCGTTCTCGATCGCCGATGTGGCGTCGGAGGCGTCCGGGGCGACCGACAGCAGGATGGTATTGACGCGCGCCGGCAGGTCGAGCTCGCGCTGCAGCGCGCGAAGCGGCACGAACGCCGCCCGCACATCGCCCTGTCGCGCCTCGAGGGAGAAATCGCCCAGCTCCGATGCGGGCAACACGGCGCGGACGGTCAGCCGCAGGACGCGGCCCAGATCGTCCTTGCGCCCGTGCAGCGATTCGAGCGGGATGGCCGACGGCCGCTCGACGCGGACCAGCACCGTCCCGCCGGCGCCGGCGCCCAGCTCGCCGGCGAGCGCGCGGCTGAGGAGCACCTCGCCGCCGTCGGGTCCTGTCACGTCCCGCCCGTGGAAGCGCCAGAACCGGTCGTCGACGCCGTACACCCGCACCTGGCCCGCGCGCCGTCCGCCGCTCTGCTCGCTGACGATGCCCGGAAGCATGATGAGCGGTGCGGCACCCTCGAGCCCCGCCGCGTCAGCCCGCAGCGCGTCGGCGAGCGGCTCCCGGAAGAAACCGGCGGAGGCCACGACGTGATCGGTGCGGCCGAGGCGCTCGAGCACCAGGGCGCGCAGGCTGCCGCGCACCGAGTCGCCCACGAGCAGCGCCCCGGCGAGCACGGCCACGGCGGTCGCCACCCCGGCCAGGACCGCGGCGTTGGTCCGCCAATAGTGGACGAGGCTGCGGAGGATGAGCTGCGTCACGTCTCCCCCCATGATGCCCCAGTCGTCGGGGTCAAGACTCCCTCGGCCTCGATGCCAGCAGTTCCGGCGCCGCGTCGGCGGCTATCGCCACGCGCAACGCGCGCGGACGCGGCCGCGCCTGCAGCCGGGCGCCGCCGACGTGCGGTTCGCCGTCGAGGTGATACACCACGGGCCCCGCGGCTGTCACGTGGATGTCGACGGCGGCGCGCATCGCGACGTCGGGCACGCGGGCCAACTGCCCCGAGAACAGACGCGGCACCTGGAGCAGCGTCTTCCACGCCGGGCGCTGCGCAACGACGACGACGTCCAGGCGCCCGTCGGTGAGGCGCGCGTCGGGCGCGATGATGGCGCCGTTGCCGTACTGCCGGGCATTGGCAATGGCGATGAGCAGGGGGCAGATCCGGAGCGTCGCGCCGTCGGCGTACACCGTGTGGCGGTCGGGGCGATAGCGCAGCAGCTCCCAGGCCGTCAGGACGAGGTAGCGGCTGAAACCGCGGCGCGCGCGCGCAGGGGCGGCAAAGCGCCGCGCCACGTGCGCGTCGAGGCCGATGCCGGCGATGTTGAAGAAGAGCCGGCCGTCGAGCTCCCCCGCGTCAATCCAGCATTCGCGCCCGCCAAGGGCCACGTCGATCGCGCGCAGGGGGTCGAAGGGGATCCGCAGTTCCCGGGCCAGGCCGTTGCCCGATCCGCTCGGGATGATGCCGAACGTCACGTTGCGAAACGCAGCCGCCGAGCCCACCTCGTTGACGGTCCCGTCGCCGCCCCACGCAATCACCGTGGAGGCGCCCTCGTCGATGGCGGCGGCGGCGAGCTCGCGGGCATGGCCCGGGCGCTCGGTGACGAACACCTCGACCTCCAGGCCACGGCCGGCAATGGCCGACGCGGCAAGCTCCGCACGCGCGCCCGCCGCGCCCGTCCGGCGGCCCGCGCCGGAGATTGGGTTGATGATGACGGCGATACGTTTGGTCACGGGCTCTGGTCTCTCGGCTCTGGTCTCTCGGCTCTGGTCTCTCGGCTCTGGTCTCTCGGCTCTGGTCTCTCGGCTCTGGTCTCTCGTCTCTGGTCTCTCGTCGTGCGTGCCGTCTCATCAGGGACCAGAGACCAGAGACCAGAGACCAAAGACGACAGCGATCACCGTGCCAGCCCGCGCAGCAGCCTCGGCGTGACGAACCAGGTCAGCGCCCCGGCGCGGCGCGACGTCAGGCTCTCGACGTCGATGCGGCAGACCCCGCCCTTCTTGAACGGCAGCGCGCGGCCGGCGCCGATCAGGTGCGCCGCCAGCTCGCCCAGCCCCGGCTCGTGGCCGACGAGCGCCACGCGGCGGCGGCGGACGCCGCGCGCCAGCTGCGCGAGCACCGATCGGGGCTCGTGCCCCGGCGCCAGCGCGTCGAGCGTCCGCACCACCGGTTTGCCAGGCAGCCCGGAGGCGAGCAGGTCCGCCGTCTGACGGGCGCGCACCAGGGGGCTGGTGAAGATCTCGTCCACTTGCACCCCGAGTGCACGGAGGCCCTCCACCGCCTCCTTGAAGCGTGACACCCCGCGCACGGTCAACGGCCGTTTGTCGTCGTCGGGCCAGTCGTCTCCCCGCGTCGCCGCGATGGCGTGCCGAACGAGATAGAGCTCGACAGGATTGGCCATGCGGGTCACGCCGCCGACGAGAGCCGCCCCTCGCGCGTGCGCGAGGCCGCCGACACCTGCGCGCAGAGGGCCAGCAGCCGCGTGCGCCTGGTCATGTAGTGGCCGTGCAGCCGGCGGCACTCGGTTTCCAGCCGGCGGACGAGGCGGTCGAGGTCGCCCGAGAGGCTGAGCGACGGCGGCTGCGGGGCGCCCTGTACGGCGCGCACGCGCGCGATCAGCACCTCGAGGTCGTGCATGCGTCCGAGCAGGTCCTGGGCGGCCTTGAGCGGCCGGAGCGGCGCCGCCGTCCGGCCGCCGCGCACGTCGCGGGCCAGCTCCAGCGCGTAGCGCAGCTGCTTGACCGCGATCCGGACCTCGTGGAGCCGATCGGGCAGATACATGCTGCCGGCGTTGGCAATGGCCGCCCGCAGCCGGCCGGCGCGGCGCGCCGCGCGGGCCCGGACGTCGATGTCCTGACTCCGGCGGGCCGCCCGAATCGCACGCCGTCCGAGCTTGTCGAGATCGACGCCGGCCAGCTCGCGGGCCATCGCGGCGCACAGGCGCCGCCGCTCCTCGCGGA
>Ga0194128_10010059_pt1 | contig 11374 bp, 12 predicted proteins | sample TA2KigCa65mmetaG_FD_148650 | JGI IMG/M metagenome (GOLD analysis project Ga0194128, IMG submission 148650) | Freshwater microbial communities from Lake Tanganyika, Tanzania - TA2015037 Kigoma Deep Cast 65m | ecosystem: Environmental > Aquatic > Freshwater > Lake | place: Tanzania: Lake...
TTTGTCTGATAATCAAATAACAGATATACCAAATAGCATTGCTTCTCTTACTAATTTTCAAGAATTATATTTGTATAACAATAAAATAACAAACATACCCAAGTGGTTAAAAGACATGAAAATCCGATATTTGCAATATTAAAAATTATTTCAAAAAAAATTGAAAAAACAACACGTTATCAGTATAACTTTATTTATAATAATGCTTTCTATTAAAGAATATACCGAAAAGACTACCATTGACAATGGTATTGAAGAAATTATAATTGAAAAACTAAAATATCCATTAAATAATCTTCCAATAACAGTTAATAAAATTACCATTGAAAAACAGATTAATGTATTTAGACGAAAACACAAAATACCTTATGGTTGTGAGTTGATTATTGAAAATAATAAAATTGACAATATAGAAACATTTAATAAGATGCAAAAAGATGATTATTTAGATATAACAGACATTGAATTGAATAATTGTAATCTTAAACCATTTCCCATAATTATTTTCAAATTGACCAATCTTCAAAAATTGTATTTGTATGAAAGTCAAATAACAGAGATACCAGATAGCATTGCATCTCTTACTAATCTTCAAAAATTGGATTTGTCTTATAATCAAATAACAGAAATACCAGACAGCATTGGTTTTCTTACTAATCTTCAAATATTGTGGTTGTATAATAATAAAATAACAGAGATACCAGATAGCATTGCTTTTCTTACTAATCTTCAAGAATTGTATTTAGTTAATAATAAAATAACGGAAATACCAGATAGCATTGCTTCTCTTACTAATCTTCAAATATTGCATTTGTATAATAATAAAATAACGGAGATACCAGATAGCATTGCTTCTCTTACTGATCTTCAAATATTGTCTTTGTCTTACAATCAAATAACCAAGATACCAGATAGCATTGCTTCTCTTACTAATCTTCAAAGATTGGATTTAGTTAATAATCAAATAACAAAAATACCAGATAGCATTGCATCTTTTACTAATCTTCAAAAATTGTATTTGTCTGATAACCAATTAACAGAGATACCAGACAGCATTGCTTCTCTTACTAATCTTCAAAGATTGGATTTGTCTTATAATAAAATAACAGAGATACCAGATAGCATTGGTTCTCTTACTAATCTTAAAAAATTGCATTTAGATAATAATCAAATAACAAAGATACCAGATAGCATTGCTTCTCTTACTAATCTTCAAATATTGAATTTGTATAGTAATCAAATAACAAAGATACCAGATAGCATTGCTTCTCTTACTAATCTTCAAGAATTGTATTTAGTTAATAATCAAATTACTGAGATACCAGATAGCATTGCTTCTCTTACTAATCTTCAAAAATTGTATTTGGCTGATAACCAAATAACAGAGATATCAGATAGCATTGGTTCTCTTACTAATCTCAAAACATTGAATTTGTCTTATAATAAAATAATAGAGATACCAGATAGCATTGCTTTTCTTACTAATCTTTAAATATTGTCTTTGGAACATAACCAAATATCAGAGATACCTAAGTGGTTAAAAGATATAAAAATCCGATATTTGCAATATTAAAAATCATTTCAAAAAAAATGAAAAAACAACACACTGTCAGTATAATTTTATTTATAACTATGCTTTCTATTAAACAATATACTAAAAAGACTACTATTGACAATGGTATTGAAGAAATTATAATTGATGAACTAATATATCCATTAAATAATCTTCCTATAACAGTTAATAAGATTATTATTAAAATTCAGCTTAATGTATTTAGGCGAGAACATAAAATACCCTATGGTTGCGAGTTAATTATTGAAAATGTTAGGATTAATGATGTAGAAACATTTAATAAGATACAAGAAGATGATTATTTAGATATAACAGACATTAAATTAAATAATTGTAATCTTAAACAATTTCCTATAATTATTTTCAATTTAACTAATCTTCAAAAATTGTATTTAGCTAGCAATCAAATAACGGAGATACCAGATAGCATTGCTTCTCTTACTAATCTTCAAATATTGAATTTGTATAGTAATCAAATAACAGAGACACTAGATAGCATTGCTTCTCTTACTAATCTTCAAACATTGTGTTTGCATAATAATAAAATAACAGATATGCCATATAGCATTGCTTCTCTTACTAATCTTCAAAAATTGTGTTTGCATAATAATAAAATAATAAAGATACCAGATAGCATTGCTTTTCTTACTAATCTTCTATCATTAAATTTGTATAATAATCAAATAACAGAAATACCAGAGTGGTTAAAAAATATGAAAATTAAAGATTTGTGTTACTAAAACATATTATCTTCGATGTTGCTTTCTAAAATTTTTTTTATTTCATTATAATTATTGTGTATATAAGTGACAGTATGCATATTGTACTGGCGCCATAAAGTACTTGTATCAATCTTAATCGAATAGCCTTTATCTATTTTGGCCAATAGATGGTGCATACTAACATGAAAAAAGCATTATTTGAAATTGCCATTTTGAAAAATGATAATTTTATATATATAATTTTTGATAAAGTATATATAATATAAAAAAAATTAAAAAATATGTGTAATTCATATTTTGAAAAATATAATGTATCAATAAGCATTGAATAGATTGAAAGTTATTTTTCCTTATCGGAATGGTGTAAACATATTGAACCGATTTTTGTTTCTATTGGAAATTTATAGATGGACTCTTTCCATTGTTTCAATAGTTCATTTTTACTAATTTGTGATATATGGATTATTTTTGTATCTCCAGTTAGAATATGTTTGACCGCTTTGCATTTTTCATCACGTTCATAACCACATATACACTTGTGGTCACCTACACCTGCAATACAATGCGTATCAATGTCACATATACAATGGTGATAGTCAGACTTGCATAATTTTTTTCCATCAGTGTGACATATACATTGATGATTGTCTACTATGCATTTTTCCGGATGGAATAATGTGCCTTTGCCAAAATTGGGAATTACACAACAGCATTCATGCAAAACGGCTTTACATACTGCTTCGATACCATCTACATCACCACATGTGCATTGATGTGAATCAGATTTACATTTTCCGGTTTTATTTCCCAAGTTGCATCTACAGATACAATCATGTTTTTTAGATTTGCATATGTCAGTATTGTCAAATTTATGACATGCACACTTATGACATAGACATTTATGTTCAAATGCAAGACAAAATTCACGTGTCACCAAATCACATATACAGACATGTACATCTGACTTGCAAAATTCTCGTATCGTCGTACGACAGATACATTTATGTGTGTCTGTCTTGCAAATTTCTTTCCCATCACAATCACATATACATTCGTGTTTGTTTGCTTTACAAACTAAATCCAAACTACAACAACAATCATGTGCATCAGCTTTGCATTTATCTGGTCTGGGTTCATAATTGTCATCCTGAAGACAGCTACATTTTAGCTTATGTGTATCAGCTGGACAGAATTCACTTCTTTCTATGCCACAAACACAAGGGTGTTCAAGTGCCTTACATTTATCAGGACGCCAAAAACCACAAGGATTGCCAAAAGATTTTTTCACACAGCAACAGTAATGTGTATCGGCTTTGCATTCCGAATCTCCACTTCCACAACTACAGTTGTGTTGAATGGCTTTGCATTCCGATGTCGAATAATTACAACAACACAAATGCTCGCTGGCTTTGCATTCCAATGTCGGACAATCACAATAACACATATGCTCGCTGGCTTTGCATTCTAATGTTGGATGATCACAACGACATATATGCTCGCCGGCTTTGCATTCACGACGTTCTTCTGGCGGATCCCAACACTCGTCAAGACAGCTACAATTATGTAGCAAATAATCAATCGAACCGATTTGGATAATTCGATTTCTCTCTCTAGAGGCTTGGGGGAATGCACCATCAGTGTTATTACATTCAATATCACAGGAATGCATGTAAGGGGCAATATGGGTGAGAGAAGCAGGAGTAATAGTGATGCCGGTATTTGGATACATAATAGTCTATATAATAGAACATTTAACGAATTATTTTTTCAATTTTTTTATGTCACGATCAGAATTTTTACAAAATTCCAAGTTCCATTAGTAACCAAATCATTTTTTTCAGTGAAAAAGGTGTAATTAAAAAAAAATCTTTGTTTCTCATTTAATTAAAAAAATTGAAAGATTTACATATTATTATCTAAGTCTTATTACTAAAAATATGGGCTATTCATGCGGTTGCCAACTTTCGAGAAATTTGAATGATTATGTATATGCACAAGTCAATACAAAAATTAACTGTGAATTTGAACCAAACACTATTTTAATTTTTCCCAAAAAGGATTTTCATTGGGATAGTGGACTATGGTTTTTGAAAGACATATTACCAGACACAATATTTGAAGTATGTGAGGGATTTTTTGAGTATGAAGAAAGTGTTGATATAAAAGAAACAATGAAAGAACTAGGTATTGAATATAGTCAAAATTTGTATGATGTTTGGCACGATATAAAAGATAAAGACTGTTTATGCGATGATTGTATCCATCCTGAAAATTTCCCAAAACTTGAATTTGTAGAGGATGATAATATTGAAAAATGTCCCAATGGTTACAGACATATAGTAAAAAATTAAAAAAATAATCTTAATATTCGTTTTCAAAATGGCAATAATCACAATAATTCCGATTATAAGTAGGTCGACATAAACTATTGCATTTTACACGTTTTTTATATTAAGATATCCATAGTGATATTCACAATAGTTTTCATTATCATAAACAAAAGTTTCATAACGACAAGGACAATTATTTTGTTACAAATCTTCTTTTTTACATTCATGGCAATCAGATAATTTACAACTATTGCAAAAAATGGCCTAAATCACGCCTTAAGTTTGGCACATAAATAAAAAATTGAAAAATACATATAAAAATGTATAATAATATTATACAATATTACAATCAGTAATATATATGGAAGTAAAAAAAGAAGAAGAAATTATATCATATATGATGAATAAAAATAATGATCCCGAAAAAATATATAATATGGTTATAAATGAAAAATTAATTCCAAGTGAGAAAATGTGCTATGTAATACTTAAACACAAATTATTAAAATATGTGAATTTAATATCAGAATATCATTTGGGTATTGAAATGTTTAATGAGATATATCAACAGAGAAAAAAAAATAATCTAACTATTCAAAAATTAAAAAAAATTTCTTCACAAAGTGAAAAAAATGACATTATGGAAGAAAAAATAAAGAATACAATATATACATTTGTTTTGAACAATAAAAATTTTAATAATGAACACAATGAAATTTTGGGTATCTATTTAGAATCAATAAATATAGATAAAGATTATGAAAATAAAATAAAATATTTAATTACAAAAGTTAATGATGAAAAAATAAAAAAAACATTGGAAATTTTTATCGGTATAGATTTAGAATTAAATGCAATATGTGATAAATATTTTCTACATAAATTAAAAAAATATTAGAAAATAGATTATAGCTTTTTTTAATTTATTGTAAATATATTTACGAAGTATTTTTTTATCATACTTTTGTGTTTATTAAAATTTATCCAATTCAAATTAAGTTTCGGTATTTATATTATATTTTATAGCTTAATTATAAGCAGTTGAATATTTTTTATATTTTAATTATCATCCAACATTATCTACTATACATAATATAAAATTATTAAATTTCAAATATCACTTAATTAAATTAAAATGTGGTGCAATATATTTGTTAATTTCTAATTCTAAAAATCCCTTGTCAATACTTGCTAAAATACTCATAATCGTATTTATATTATCCACAAGTTTATAATTACCATTTGCAATTTCATTTATTAGTTTTTTCTGATGGTCTACCAATAATTCCATACATTTTTCTATTAAAGGTTTTATTATTTTACTGCATATTTTTATACCTGCTTTATCAACTTCCCATACTGATTCTCCATTATTTGCATCTTTAATAAGTTCTCGTACCAAATAATTTAATCGCGAGCAATCTGTTGTATGTATTGAACGAGCCTTTGGATTTTCTTTTTTATAGACACTTATTATATGTTCACCCAATAATTTGTCAAGTGTTTTTATTTTTGCATTGTATATAAATAATTCTATTAAAGAATTTCTATCTTTTGGATCATCTAAACATAAATTATTTATATTGAAATTTTCAAGTTCTTTTAAGACAGGAGCATCTTTATATTTTTGATTAGCAAATTTTAATGCACTCATTGATACATTTTGCATTGCTTGCGCAGTTATTTTAGTAGTGTCTTGAGACTTAGTAATAATAGTATTAGTATTTGCCATAAAAGTATTTATAAATTCTGTTTTTTCTCTTTCTATTTTTTTTAATAATTCATTTTCTTTTTCTAATACGGCTTTTTCACTTTGTAAAGTATTTATATTAAGATTATTTTTACAATTTTTTTTGTGTCTAGATAAATTAGATTTATGCGAAAATTCGCGACCACAGCTGTTACAAATGATAACTAATGATAACTGATGATAACTCGAATGATAACTTTGACTGTAGTTTTCTACAGTTTTATTGTCAGCTTGTGACTTTGATGTGTTATCACAGTATGATAATTTTGTGGCCAAAAGCTGATGTTTTTTAGATTTTTTATGATGCGAAAAATTCCCAGAATCTGACGTTTCATAATTACAAAGTTGGCATTTATATGTCATTTTATAAATAACAATTAGAAAATATTTTTAAATTTTTATACTGTAGAAAAACTACAGTACTGTAGAAAAACTACAGTTGCTTGGTTATATAACTTTCTAAATTTTTAAAACTGCCAAAAAATCCCCTTGAAAATTGCAAATTTTGATTTTTGACTATATTTAAAAAGTAATAAAGCTTAATAAAATTCTCATATAATTTTTATTAAAATAAATGTTTTTTTTTTAGATTTTTTAACCTGTCAAAAATTTCCACACACAATTATCATTAGAAATGTGTGTGAAATTTCTCGCGCCCCTGAAAGTATAAAAATTAGTAATGATTTTTTGAATAAAAAGTTGAATTTTCTAAAATAACATAAAAATATATATAAATAATCAATTATAATGCAGGAATTAGTGAATCTTTTAAAAGATCTCAATAGTTTTATTAATAATAATAATTTGGATGAGTTTCTTAGCAAGCAGCTAAATTTAGAATCAGAAGTGACTACTTTAAAAAATACTCTCACACTTGTCCAAAAAGAATGTACAGATATACAAGCACAATCTATAAAATCTATCCAAGATAAAGATAAAATTATCAAAACGCTAGAGGATGAATTGGCATCTTATAAAAAGAATTCTATTTTAGCAACTATGAATAGACAATTAAAAGAAAAAAACGAATATATTACTATCTTAGAACAACAAATTAGGATTTATAAGAGTAAACCAGAACATGCACTCGAAAAAGAATTATCTGTTGGACAATCTATAGATACAAATACACAGTCTAATAATGCTTCTCAATCAGACAGTCCTAAAATTAGTACAACATTAACGGAAGTAATAGAAGTTCTCAAACCAGAATTAAATACAGAATCGGCATTGGAAAAAACAGAAGAATCTATCATGGGAGACCCCAAACAAAAAAAGAAAACTAAAAAAAAGAAACTTGATGGCTATGAAAAAATAGAACATAAACAAATAACTTATTTGAAAAATATAGAAACAAATGAATTATTTGCATGTCAAGATGACAATATTGGTATTCTAGTAGGAAGAATTAATTCTAAAGGAAAAGTTAGATTGAATTAAAATTTATTTTATTTAAGAATTTATAATTATTATAAATTTAATGGACTTTTCTAAAATAAATCCTGATAAAATAATCCATAAAGAAAATCAAGATTATGATTTAGAATTATGGTGGTATGGATTCAAAAATTTAGTAGCTAATTTATTCAAAACTAATAAAAATTTATTAGAATATACAAAATTATTTTCCAACAAACTTGATGATCATCAAAATAAAAAAAACTACCAAGAAATTTATAATGAAATACATAATTATGTACTGATGATTCTAAAACTATTTTTTACTACTGCAAAAACTATGCAATCATTATATTTTACACAATCATCTCAATCATCCTATGGTGCAAAATTAATCATCACATGGTTGAAACGTTATAATTATATTGTCTATGTTCAAAAGATTAAACTTCCAGATAATTACACTGATGTATGCATTTTAGAATTAAACAATAAAGACTTAACTGTATTGAAATTTTATATCAAGTATTTCGAATTAAAATATAATAGTTCGATGGATCTAGTAAAGCTTTTTGAAAATAATATATTTGAATTTATAGATCATTGTATAAATAATAAATATGAGGGATTAATAAATATATTGAGTATGAAATATAACCTAGAGAAATACTATAAATATAAAAACTTGAACATAAAATATATGCCTATAATGGCACGGAAAATGATTTATTTAATAAAAAAATAAATCATGAACTATCAATATAATAAATGGTATAACTAAATACTATTTATTATAATTATCAAGATATAAAAGTAAAATTAGAAAAACTAATTATTTATATATAGTTATAATATATAAATGCGGCGTAAAATATCAAAAAAAATATACAGTTGCGTTAAACAGACAAATAAAAAATATACAATGCGCAACTCACCGCCATATCCCGCAAATGAATGTACAAATCAAATAAAAATGGGAAACGATGGCGAAAAATATATATCATTGCGTTCTTTCGAAACTGGTAAATCTAGATGGATGAAATATTCAGAAGATTTAATTAAAAGATACACCGAAGAACTGGAAAAAATTAAAAAAAATAGAAAAAATCGAATAAAAGAATCAAATAAAAAAATGTCAAAAAAATTGTCAAAAAGAAAGAGAAGTAAAAAACAAACAAAATAAAAATTTAAATTATAAAAGTGTATCAAGTTATATTATACCTTTTTTACTAAAAATCGGACACCCTTAGGTTTTTATTTATAGTTGTTAAAAGTATAATTGCACCTCTAAGATGCAATCATTTATTTGACAGCTAAAAAGCGGGCCAGATGATTTTATTTTTTTGGAAGATATTGAATAAATAATAACCATTCGCTATCTTAATAATATCAATTATTATTTCTTAATATAATTTTCAAATCATATTAAGATGTCCCATTTTACAGTGAAAAAGGTGTAATTTACTTAAATACAAATAAGAAATAATAATATAAATACCTATATTTTAATCCAATTTTCTGGAAATAAATCTTTGGTGTTATTTTTTTTTAACGCAGGTCCAAACCATACAGATGGATAGTATACTAATTTATTTATATTTGTATTAAAATAAGCGCCCCACCAACTAAAAGTACTATTGGCAATTATATTATGGGCACAATTCGACATAATTAAAACTTGTTCCCAATCCGCATATTTATGATTTATTGGAATAAAACTTAAAGATTTAAATTCTTCTTTTAGTTCTGTAATTTTAGAATTTATATAATGTGCATCTTGTTCCTCAAAAAAATAAATAACATTCCAATTGTCTTTATCAGTCGTTTTTATTAATTTATACAATGCTGATTTATAATAAGTCAGGTCCATAATTGGATGGCATTGTTGTAAATGAGCATAATCGCCAATTCTAAAATGTAAAGAAACACTATTAGCATAATTATGGTCTGTTATTATTTGTTTTTTCTGTTCTTCTAATCCGATTAAATGGAATATTAAATTATTGTACTTTTCAAAATATTTCGGTGATTGAAAATACCCAAAAAGTTTATAATTTATATCGCTATTTAGTTGGGGCAACGGTATATAATGAAATTCGGATTCACGAAAAACAATTGATTGTAAAGGCCTGTTTATATACTTTGCAAGATTTTTTAATAAATTATCCCAATACGTAACTTTTCGATGGCCGTGTGCAATTCCACAATCTTGAAAATAAAATTTGTTTTTACTTTCTAGACTATATGCAATAAGAGTAAATATTTGGAATAGTTGATTGCCTAATCCACCCATCAAATCAATAGTGAGCATATAAATATTATATATTGACTTAATTTTTATATAAAAAAAACTTTATATTTTTATTATAACAAAATAATTTATGGAATATCTCATTGTGAAAACAATTGGAATCGATTTTACAATCAAATGTTTGGGCATATTATCTACTTCTGTTAAAAGTATTTATAATTTGGCCAGTAATTTAAAAGCGACTGAAAATATGGAAATTAAAAAAATTATTAAAGAACTAGATATAGATAATGATGTAATACTCATTGATAGTTTGTTGCAAGAAATAAACATAGAAAAAATACATTCGAAAACTATAGGATTGAGTCTTAATAATATCAAAGAAACAATTTTGGAAATAGAAAAAACATTTGATGAAATCAATAAAAGAGAAACTTATAATAATTCTTTATGGTATGGTAAAAGCATGCGATCGTATAAATTTGACGATTTGATAGAAAGTTTAAAAATATTGAAGGTTAGTCTTAATAATAGAAAGCGTAATCTTTTTGAATTAATTAAAATAAAAAATTATATAGAATTATAAAAATTATAGTTGCAAATGGTAATTTTATAACATCCACTTTTATGTTTGTATATTAAAAAATGGCATTTCAAATTTTCATGAATGCATGTCAACAAATTGTAACCCATAATTATTTTGCTATCAGTTTATTTTATTAGCATAATAAAAACAACTATAAATTATTTTTGTATTTTTTTATGATATTATAAATATATAGAATGACTGATTTCAAAACTGTCAGCAATCTCTTGAGTAAAGAACAACGAGATGTTTATGATGTATATGCAGATAAATTACAATCAGATACAAAAAAAAGTTTAGCCGGACAATTAGGTATAGATGCAAGTGGGATAAATCTAAATATAGTTTTGCTAAAAAAGTCGTAAATCTTGATCATGAACGAGGTCCCGCTAAAAAGAAAATTAAATTGATGAGTAAAATCGTTCAAAATAAAATTAATAAACGTGAGTGGGATCATAATTTGAATTCCGACGAACAAAAAATATTTGATGCGGTCAGCGACAAAAGCCGCGTAATATCGACGGCAAATACATTGATATCACCCGTTAGTATGTGGGACAAAGCAGGAGAAAAAAAAGAAGAAGAAAAAGAAGAAGCAGCAAGAGTCGACGCAGAAGCGGCAAGAAAAGCAAGAGAAGAAGCAGCAAAAGAAGAAGCGGCAAGAAAAGCAAGAGAAGAAGCAGCAAAAGAAGAAGCGGCAAGAAAAGCAAGAGAAGAAGAAGCAAGAAAAGAAGAAGCAAGAAAAGAAGAAGCAAGAAAAGAAG
>Ga0194128_10010060_pt1 | contig 11373 bp, 10 predicted proteins | sample TA2KigCa65mmetaG_FD_148650 | JGI IMG/M metagenome (GOLD analysis project Ga0194128, IMG submission 148650) | Freshwater microbial communities from Lake Tanganyika, Tanzania - TA2015037 Kigoma Deep Cast 65m | ecosystem: Environmental > Aquatic > Freshwater > Lake | place: Tanzania: Lake...
TGCGGCAGCGGGTCGGGCGGATGGTGCGGAAAACGCTTTCGTTCTCCAAAGATGAAAGTTGGCATGACGGCGTGATCCATTGGTTTGTTGTCACCTATAATTCGAGCTTATCACTTAATAGTTAGCCACTACCAAGAATATCAAAACGATATCGAGTTTTATCTCATTAATCGGGGCACTGCCGCCAATAATTTCTGGGTGTAAGGATGCTGTGGCGTTCCACAGACTTGAGTGGTTGCGCCGTGTTCGACTATTTTGCCGTTATGCATGACCACGGTCCGGTCGCTCAAATATTCCACCACGCCGATGTTATGGGTGATGAAGAGCAGGGTGAGGTTACGTTCCTGGCGGATTTTCAGCAACAGTTGCAATATTTCGGCCTGTACCGAAACATCCAACGCACTGGTGATTTCATCGCAAACGATAAACTCTGGGTTTAGTACCAAGGCTCTTGCCAGGCCGATGCGCTGGCGTTGCCCCCCGGAAAATTCGTGTGGATAGCGCCATAGAAACTCGCGCTTGAGCTGAACGCTTTCCAGTATTTGTCCGGCCAGTTCGATGCGTTCTTCCTGATTAATACCGATGCGGTGGACTTTCATCGGTTCCGTTAATGCGGTTTCGATTAATAAGCGCGGATTCAGCGACGATTGAGGATCTTGGAAAGCGATCTGCATTTTACGGCGCAAGAGGCGCAATTCCTGGCTGCTTAAACCGGTTAATTCCTGGTTGTCTAATTTGACGCTGCCGGAAGTCGGTTTCTCCAATTGTAAAACCGCGCGCCCCAACGTGGTTTTGCCGCAACCGGATTCGCCGACCACGGCGACGATCTGGCCTTGCTGTATAGTCAACGAGACGTCGTCAACGGCGCGCACGAAATCGACCGTCTTGCGGAAAATTCCTTTTTTGATGGGAAACCAGACCTTTAATTGATTAATGGTTAATAATGAGGCGGGCTGATTGGCTTCAGGTTCATTTCCAGCTTGATTTGCCGAGCCTATTAACGCAGTTCGAACCATGTTTTCCGGTACGGCAGCCAGCAGTTGCCGGGTATACGCTTGTTGCGGGTGTCGCAGGATGGCGCCCGTTGCGCCGGTTTCGATCAGATTGCCTTGATACATCACGCCGACTTGGTGCGCCATTTGCGCAACCACGCCGAAATCATGCGTGATAAACAACATGCTCATGCCGGTTTCATCTTGCAGCTTTCGCATTAATTTCAGTATTTCCGCCTGTACGGTCACGTCCAGGGCGGTGGTGGGTTCGTCCGCTATTAATAATTGCGGTTTGCAAGCCAGCGCCATGGCGATCATGACCCGCTGGCGCTGTCCGCCCGATAACTGATGCGGATATGACTTTAAACGTTCCTGGCTATTGAATAATTGCACCTGTTCCAGCGCCTTGATGGTTTGGGCGGCGGCTTCTTCATGACTGATTCCAGCCTGGTGTAGCTGGATGGCTTCGATGATTTGGTCGCCGATGGTCATGACCGGATTCAGCGATGTCATCGGTTCCTGGAAGATCATGGCGATTTGCGAGCCGCGAATGGCGCGGATTGCAGAATCGTCCAATTGCAATAAATCCCGGCCGTTAAACAGTATTTCACCGCTTGGGTGCGAGTGGATGCCTTGCGGTAGCAGGCGCATCACCGACAAGGCACTGATGGATTTGCCGCTGCCGGATTCGCCTACCAGACAGAAGGTTTCGCCCTTACCGATGCTGAAATTTATGCCGTTAACGGCTTTAATATCTTGCCCGTTAACGGTTAAGTAGGTGCGTAGATTACGGACTTCCAGCAAGGGCTGGGACATTAATTAACTCCGGCATTGCGGGACAATTTAGGGTCGATGGCGTCGCGGAAGGCTTCGCCGATCAAATTGTAGGAAAAGACCGTCATAAAGATAGCTCCGCCCGGAAACAGCGCCATCCACCAGTTAAAAGTTGAGGATTTCACGGCTTGATCCAGCATTTGCCCCCATGAGGGTGCGTCGACTACACCCAGTCCTAAAAAGCTCAAAGTGGCTTCCGATAAGATGGCGCCGGCAACGCCGAAACTGGCGGCAACCAGCAGCGGCGCCACACCGTTGGGCAACATGTGCCGAAATAAAATGGAGGTTAATGGCAAGCCGCTGGCGACGGCGGCCTGTACAAAATCCTGTTTGCGCAATTTTAAAAATTCCGTGCGCACATAGCGCGCATAACCGGACCAGCCGGTAACGCCGATGATGACCATCATCATGTACAGGCTGCGGCCAAAGAACGCCACGAAAGTCAGCAGCAGAAATAAGGTGGGAATATCTTCAAAAATTTCCACCAGCCGCATGCCGAGCATATCCACAATACCGGAGAAATAACCCATTAATCCGCCGACAATCACACCGATAACCAGGGCGATGCCGGATGAGATAAAACCGATGCTCAAGGAAATGCGGCAGGCATGGATCATTCGGCTTAACACATCGGCGCCGTTTTCTTCCGTGCCCATTAAATGTAATGCGCCGTCAGTTGCTAATGGTGCTTCCAATCCTTTACTGCCCAAATCGCGCAAATAATCGCTGGGGGCGTAAGGAATGGGCGGCATAATGCGCCAGTCCACGTCGGTAAAACGGGCGGAACGGAAATCGTCGTAAATAATTAATACCGGCGGCTTAATCCATAGACTGACCAGAATGGCGCAGAGAAATCCGCCTAGCACATACACAAGGACGCGTTTGCCAAGTCCGATTTTCAAACGGAATACAAACAGCGCCAGAAAAAACACGGCTAACACCCAGACATCTTCTTGTGATAAATAATTAAAAACAGGCGCACTAATAACACCGTTTTTGCTCATTAATAAAGGCATGGAGTTCGCCAGAAAGGGTGCAAATACCGCAGCAAAAACCAGAAAAATAACCCAGGCCAGACCCAGTTTAACGCCGACGCCACCCAGCGTTTTGCGCCATATCCGGGCGGAAAAAGATTCATGGCTGATTTCGTTATTAATCATAACTGACTCTGGGATCGGCCAGCATGTAGCAGAAGTCGGCAATCAGGTAGCCGATTAAGGTGAGAAATCCGCTGACCCAGGTAATAGATAACACCAGTTCACGGTCGCGTCCGCGAACGGCTTCAACGGCAAGCTGCCCCATGCCATTAATGCTGAAGATATTTTCGACAATTAATGAACCCGCCAACAGGCTGGGTAAAAGTCCTGCGGAGACTGTTATTAATGGCAATAAACTGTTGCGGAAGACGTGCCGCCACAGCACATCGTGTTCGGACAGCCCTTTGGCGCGGGCGGTGCGGGCGTAATCGGAATTCAGGTTTTCCAATATGGATGTCCGCGTTAATTTCGCCAAAGCCGCAAAACTGCCGTAAGACAGGCACAGCACCGGCAGTATTAAATGCCATATCCGGTCCAATAAAAATCCGCGGACAAACCCGCTGTCATTCCAATGCGGCAGGAAAGGCATGTCCAGCGCTTCCCGGCTGCTGATGCCTGCAGTCGGAAACCATTGCAGATATTGCACATTGGCGAAAAAACCCAGCAGCAAAACGCCCGCCAACATGGTCGGTATCGACCATAACGCCAGCATGGAGATGCCCATGCAGATATCGAAGGTACTGCCCCGGTTAGCTGCCGATTTCATGCCAACTGCAATCGCAATGAAGTAAGTGACCGGAATGGTAACCAGGTTTAACAGCAACGTGATGGGAATGCGTTCCTTTAATATATCAAAAACCGGTCTGCCGTACTGAAAGCTGGAGCCTAAATCCATGCCTTTGGTGAAGGAAAACTCTGTATATCCGCCTTGTTCGTCGGTATGAAAACCAATAGGCGATACGTTGTTCAACCAGCGTAAATACTGCACCGGCGCGGGTTTATCCAGGCCGTAACGTTTATTGAAATAATCCTGCAAAGCTTTGCGTTCTTCGGGTTTCATGTCCATACCGCCGATTAATGCCTGCGGGCTGATGCCGCCCGGCGATAACGCCATCACGGTAAACACGAGCACCGTGATTCCCAACAAGGTGGGAATCATTAACAGAATTCGACGCAGCAGATACGTGATCATGAAATCAATAATTTACTGCGTGTATTTTTGCAGATTAAGCGGAACGTAGGTTTCCATCGGCAAAGAACCCATGTTCAAACCCAGTTTGGTCATCTTTAAATTATGTATGCGCTTGTCGACAAACAACAAATTCTTGCGGCGCATTAAAAAGGTATAGGGCTGATCTTCGTAAAGAATATGTTCGGCTTGTTGCCAAAGCGGCATGCGTTTGTTTTCATCAACCGTACGGCGCGCTTCTTCAATCAATTTATCCAGTTTGGGATTGCTATAACTGATGCGGTTATCGCCATTGTCTTTCATCTGGGAGCTATGAAACATTTGGTACAAATCGGTTTCAATACCGCTCGTCCAGCCTAACGTAATGGCGTCGAAATCTTTTTTGTCCAGATTCTCCAGCATCACCGGCCATTCCTGCGGAAACGGAATCAAACGCACACCGGCTTTAGCGTATAAATCCTTTAATAGCAATACCATACGTTTGGTGTCTTCGCTAGATTCCAGATATGTCAGCTTGAATTCGAATTTACTGCCAGATTTATTTTCCAGTACGCCGTCGCCGTTACGGTCTTCGTAACCGGCCTGTTGCAACAGGCTTTTGGCTTTGTTCAGATCGTAAGCGTAAGGCTGCAAATTGTTGTCATGCTGTTTGCTGGTTTGGCTGAAAGGACTGACGGCCGGTTCGCTGTAGTTTAGGAACACATCTTTAATGATGCGGTTCACATCGGTTAAATATGTCATGGCCTGCCTGACTTTTATATCGGCAAACGGTGTGGGTTTGCCTGACCGGGCCTGATTCCAGCCGATATAGTTGTAACCGGCGATGGGCGGCATATATTCGAAATTAAGACTCTTGGCCTTGATTTGCGGATCGTTTTTTAAGGTCTGATATTCGACCGGCCGGGCAGAGTAGGAGTCGATATCGCCATTGCGGAAAGTGGTCAGCCGAGCGCTGTCGTTCTGGATGATTTTCCACAAAATCCGGTTAAAGGAAGGCTGAACATCGCCCCAGTAATGATCGTTGCGGATTAATTCGACGTTGCCTTTGTCAGGTGTCCAGTTTTTGGGGTCGGCTAATTTATAAGGCCCGCTGCCGATTAATAAGCCTTTGGATTCATTAAATTTTTGCGGTTCTTTAAGATAGCCGGAATAAAATTGCTTGGATAGTATATTCATACTGCCCGACAGCGACAGCGCCTCGAAATACGGTTCTTTAAAGATAAATACCGCTTCGTATTTGCCGTTGGCTTTAACCTGCTTGATTTTGCTCAAATAGGCGCGGTCGCGCGGCGCCTGGATGACCTCGTTCATGATGAAGTCGAAGGTAAACACCACGTCATCCGCCGTTAATGGCGCACCGTCGGAAAAAGCAACGTCGTCCCGCAGTTGGAAGGTGATGACGAGGCCGTCCTTGCTGATTTGCCAGGATTTGGCGATTAAGCCTTCCCATTCCAGGGTATCCGGGTTGCGGGTCAGTAAACTTTCCAATACATATCCATTAATGGTAGCGGCATACGCGTCGGCCGAAATTAATGGCGTGATGGTTTTTAAATTGATGCCGAAAGCGTCAACGCTCCAGTCTCCTTGGGCGTAATCCGGCAATTGCGAGGCGGCATAAGCACGCTTAAAAGCCGGAGCGACGCCGTTTTGAGCCTGATTGTCGGCGGCTACCGTTCGCACCGCGCCATTTGCCACAGCGTTTTTTAATTCCCTTACCGCTTTCACCTGTTGCGATAATGAATCCTGCACTTCGCTTAATTTCAGCCATTGCCGGTCTATCTGGTACATGGTTAGCAGTACCAGCACCATTAATATGATCAGTAAACAATATGTAATCCAGTCTTTAGTCGTTAATGGTGCATGCATGCGGATAAAATGATTCTTTGAATGATAGGTTGGTAATGTAAGGGTATTAATGACAGTAGCGAGGATAACATAAAAGCGAATTTCCCATAGCCCGCGTATTTTCTGAAATTTTACAACCGAAAAAGCGGTTTGTAATCATAACGTTTCGGCAAGCCGATAAAACAGCCGATTATTAATGGCTGGCGGATTGTTGCCTTCAAACCGACAAAACACTAGACATCATTAAGTGGCTCAGGGATACTTTCGCTTATTTTAACAATAATTATACGAGGACATAACAATGGGTTTCATGCAGGGTAAACGGGTATTAATAGTCGGTTTGGCGAGCAACCGCTCCATTGCCTGGGGTATTGCCCAAGCCATGCGCCGTGAAGGCGCGGAGTTGGCGTTCACTTTTCAAAATGAAAAGCTGCAAGGCCGCGTGGAAGAAATGGCGGCGGAATGCGGCTCGAATATCGCCATCGAATGCGACGTCAGCATCGACGAACATATCGACACTGTTTTCGACAAACTGGGCAAACACTGGGACGGTCTGGATTGCATCGTGCATTCGGTGGCGTTTGCGCCGCGCGATGCGCTGAACGGCGATTATGTTGACGTAACCACCCGCGAAAATTTCCGCATTGCCCACGATGTCAGTTCCTACAGCTTTACCGCGTTGGCGCGGGCGGGCAGGGCGATGATGGCGGGACGCAACGGATCGCTATTAACATTAACCTATCTAGGCGCTGAGCGCGCCATCCCCAATTACAACGTTATGGGTGTCGCCAAAGCCAGCCTGGAAGCCAATGTACGCTACATGGCGGTTGCTTTAGGCCCCGAGGGCACACGCGTGAACGCCATTTCCGCAGGTCCCATCAGAACACTGGCGGCCTCCGGTATTAATGATTTCAAAGCCATGCTCAGCAAAGCAGCGGATACCGCACCGTTGCGAAAAAACGTGACGATTGAAGAAGTCGGCAACGCCGCTGCTTTCATGTGTTCCGATCTGGCTTCCGGCATTACCGGCGAAATCACTTATGTAGACTGCGGTTACAACATCGCCGGTTTGGCGTCGGTTTGAGTCGAATGTAGGTTGGGTTAGACGCGCATGGCAACATTGATAAAACAATCACGGATCGTCTAGCGCATCGTAACCCAACATTTGCGGGTTCGTTCGTCTCTCGTTTTCACGCTCCTGCGTAGGAATGCGTACCAGCGCGCCACTATTTTTCGCGAAAGCTGAAATGGGGTCCAATCCGATTTCAGCAGCGAAAAATGACGTGGCGAGTTTGCCTTCGGCGGCCTGCGTTCGTCCCGCTACAGCCCAAAACACAAAACATCGGCTTCCGCCTTGCTTCGTATTTTGACCTTGCGCGAATGACTTGACGCCGTGTCGTATGGCCTTGCATTTTGACTACGCACTACGCTTGCGCTCCAACTCCGTCAAAACGCCCGGCCTCTACGGCTACGCAGGGGTCGTCGTACATCGCTCGGCTTCGCTCGCTTCCATGTACTCCTTCTTTGCAAGGTGAGATCACAAGCCACTTCCACGGCGTCCAGGCCACCCTCACCGATGTCTCTTGCCATCAACAACAGCTCAACAAAGGCTCTATCGCCTTTATCCTGCTTGAGAATCCGGTCTCGAACGACCTTGATTGGCACCGGTAAGTCCCAAGTCACAAACGGCGCACCGTGGCGTAATGCGCCTGGTTTTTTCTCCAGTATTGGCAAATAGTGCCAAGGATCGCAGATTAATTGATCTCGCCCGAAACGGCGCTCATGCTCTGCGATGACCTTGCCGTCAGCGACGATGCGCACCCGATCAGCCGTTAAACGCACCGAGACAGCCTGATTGGCCCATGGTGCCGGTACGCTGTAACGATTGCGATCGATGCGAATCAAACACAATGAACTCACCCGGCGCATCGATTCCACGTAGCCATCGAACATGGCCTTGACCGGCATCAATAATGGCTGCTCTTCGCCAAAGCAGTCGGCAATCGTCCGCGAGGGCTGATCGGGATGCGGACGGGAAGCCAACTCCCGGCAACGCTGGGCCAGCCAGGCATTGAGCTCGGCAAAGTCGGCAAACTTCGGGGTCGGCGTGAACAGCCATTCGCTGATATTGCCGACCTGATTTTCCACCTGGCCTTTTTCCCAGCCCGATTCCGGCGTACACGCCACCGGCTCAAACAAATAATGGTTGGCCAAGGTCAAAAATCGCCGGTTAAAGCGGCGTTCCTTGCCGACAAAGATCGTATCCACCACCGTTTTCAGGTTGTCATACACCCTGCGTTTCGGCACGCCGCCAAAGAAGGCAAAGGCTTGACTATGGGCATCCAGCACCATTTCCTGGGTTTCCCGTGGATAGGCCGCCACGAACATCTGTCGGCTGTAACTCAACCGGAAATGGGCGACTTTCCCCACCTGCTCCACACCACCGATGACGGCTCTTTCATGGCTCCAGTCGAACTGACAAGTCTCGCCCGCCGGAAACAGCAGCGGCACGAACGCTTGTTTAATCGCCGGACTCGCCGAACGCGATGCTTTCCACGCCTTCACATAACGTTGCACCGCACTGTAACCACCGACATAGCCTTCCACCTGTAGGCATTCATACAAACGCTGAGCGGTGCGTTTACGCTTTTTGCCCGGCAAGGCCGCATCGTTCTCCAACCACGTCGTCAATTGCTCGATAAAAGCGCCTAGCTTCAAATAGGGCTGGTGTTGACGAGTGGGATAAACGGGCTCTTCGATCGTGTTGAGGTGTTTACGAATCGTGGGACGGGATAATTTGAACTGCTTCGCCAAGTCGCTGATGGTAACTTTCTCAACGAAATGCAGTCGCCTGATTTCGGGTATGACATCCATTTTTATCACTCCAGGTTTCTCCGGCAAAAAGCCGGTCATTGAACTACCTGGGGTGGAAACTTTTCAACGCTCTTTTCCCCAGGACCCTGGAAAGTTTTGCACGCCGTTTAACAATGTTCATTTACAGTATTCTCCAGAATACTGTAAACAACGCTAGAAATTCGCACACATAGTTATTCCTTTTTTAGTTGTTTAACGCCGTCTATCCACCATTCGCCTCTGTCGTCAATGAGCTGAGATGGCAATAGCGGAGTCGAAAGCATTAAGCCACATTCAATAGTTTATTGAAATATTGGGCACCTCGATTTACTTTGAAAATCAGCCGTTGCTTTGACCAACGACATATAGGAATCTTGATCCCCATGCATCAGGGCAAAAAATTGCCCACTTTTCAGTGGTTTTTATCCTGAAATGCCCTTTTTGGTGCATTTCAGGCGCAGCTTGGTCGTTAAAAGGCCAAAATTCCGCAGGTTTTCAGGCTGCAAAGTCGTCGCAGGTTATAGGTTGCTGCCTTGAGGTTGAGTTGTAAGGTGGCTCGATCCAGGCCAATGCTGCGTAGCTTCTTGCTGCCGAGCTGTTCCAGGCTGGCAAACACATGTTCGACACGGGAACGGGTTTTGGCAATACGGGTATTGCGGCGCTGCTGGCATTCCGATAACGGTTTGCCCTTTTGGGCCTTGCGCTGGATATGCACACGGTAACCTTCGGATTTGAGGCGTGCTTCGCGCTCGGTATCGACATATCCTTTGTCAGCATACAAGTCCCGGCTGGTATTCAAGGGATCAAGAACATCGTTCAGATGCAGGGTGTCATGCTCGCTGGCGGTAGTGACTTTGACTTTGCGAATCAGCTTGTATCGCTTATCGGCATTCACGGTCATTTTGTATCCAAAGTACGATTTGCCGTGCTTTTTGGCCCAAGTGGCGTCAATGTCTTTCTGGCGGCGTTTGGCCGGTGACCAGTCAATCGGCATGGCTGGTTCGGGTTGATCGATCAGCGCTTTTTCGTCTTTTTTCAGCTTTTGCTTGGGCGCAGGCACGATGCTGGCGTCCACCAATTGTCCACAACGAGCAATGTAGCCATGCCGGTGGAGTTGATGCTCGACAGCGTCGAATAAGGTTTCACTGGCGTTGGCGGCGAGCAATCGTTCACGGAACGTCCAGATCGTGGTCCGGTCTGGAATCTGACTACTGTGGCGCAGCCCCACAAACCGCTGGAAGCTCAGGCGATCCAACAGTTGATATTCCATTTGCTCATCGCCGAGACCATGCAGTTGCTGAAGCACCAAAACGCGAACCATCAGTTCCGTCGGAAAGGGAGGACGACCGCCTTTCTCTTGGCTGGGCCGAGGCGCGACTTGGTCGATGTGGGCCGCCATGGTCGCAAAGTCCACGTGCTTTTCCATTACTTGCAGAATGTCGCCCAACATATCGAGTTTGGCTTCACGTTCTTCGGCGGCAAATAGGCTTTCTTTGATCATGGTGGTGTGCATCAATCTAGCGGCTATGTAGATATGCTATTTTAACATGGGTGGGTTTTTCGATGCGCCCTTTAGTTGTAAGAAATCTCAGGGTTGTTTACAGAGTGGTTGATTAAAATATTGGTAGAGTATTTCATAAGGAGTTGAATTATTCAAAGCCTTGTGTGGTTTGACGGTGTTATAGAAGTTGATGAAACGGTTCAATTGCAATTGTCGGTCGAAGTTATCCTTGAATTCGGTTTTCACATGCCACATCTCCATCAAGGTGCGGATGACCCGTTCGGCCTTGCCATTGGTTTGCGGGCGGTTGACCTTGGTGAACTTCTGGCCGATGCCGTTGGCTTTACAGGCTTTGGCGAAAGCGTGGTGGTCAGCGCCCTTGTATTCCTTGCCGTTGTCGGAATAGGCGTAATCGACCTGGTAAGGGCACTGTGACCTTGCCTGGATTTCACGGACACTCCACTAAGCGACTTTTTGGGCTTCAAACGCTTCTGGGCTGAGATAGCCCAGTCTTGAATGGAGCCGTTTGCGATTGTAATACACTTCGATATATTCGAACACCTGATGCTTGGCATCGGAACGAGTCTTAAAGCGTTCGCCATGAATAGCTTCGACCTTGAAGCTGTGGTTCCAGCTTTCCATGGCGGCATTGTCATAACAATCGCCCTTCTTGCTCATACTGCAAACCAGCCGGTGTTTTCTGAATAGTTTCTACCGCCTTTTTGCGTTGCTTAAATCGATAGGAATCGTTGCCGGTTTCCAGGATGTCGCAATGATGGGTAATCCTGTCGAGTAGTGCGGTGGTCATCTTGGCGTCACCGAACACTTGCACCCATTCCGCAAAATTCAGATTGGTGGTGATGATCAGGGACGTTTTCTCATACAGGTGGCTAATCAGATGGAATAGCAAGGCACCACCCGATGCAGGAAACGGCAGATACCCCAATTCATCGAGGATAACGGCATCCATGGCGGTGAGTTGCTTGGCCATGTTGCCAGCGCGCCACTATTTTTCGCGAAAGCTGAAATGGGGTCCAATCCGATTTCAGCAGCGAAAAATGACGTGGCGAGTTTGCCTTCGGCGGCCTGCGTTCGTCCCGCTACAGCCCAAAACACAAAACA
>Ga0194128_10010061_pt1 | contig 11372 bp, 11 predicted proteins | sample TA2KigCa65mmetaG_FD_148650 | JGI IMG/M metagenome (GOLD analysis project Ga0194128, IMG submission 148650) | Freshwater microbial communities from Lake Tanganyika, Tanzania - TA2015037 Kigoma Deep Cast 65m | ecosystem: Environmental > Aquatic > Freshwater > Lake | place: Tanzania: Lake...
GCTCGGGCCTGTTGATGCGCGCGCGCACCGTGAACGCAATCAGCTCGGGCACGGCGTCGGCGCCGGTGCCCGACGCCGGTTGCACCTGACTGTTCACGATCTCGATCGGGCGCTGAAAGATCTGATTGCTGGCGAGATTGCCGACGAAGTCCGACAACGCGATGAGCGTCGTGCTCTGGCCCTGGATCGTCACGTCGGTGTTGGTCTGCGTGAGGTTCGTCAGCCAGAGCAGGTCCGGCAGGCTCCGGCTGACGTGATCGAGGAGCTGCACCGGAATGCTCTGGCCGCTGCGCAGCTGCTCGATGAGCAGCACCCGCTCGAGGACCATCGCCCGCTGCTGCTCGAACTGCTGGACTTCGGCGAGCAGCGACCTGAGCCGGGTGGCCTCCTGCTGCGCCGCGGCGAGCTCCGTGTCGACCTGGGCTGACTCGCCGCGGAGCGACCAGAACCACCAGCCGACGACACTGGCCGCCGCCACGAGGATGAGGCTCGCCGCGACCGTCAGGCGCTGGCCGACGTCGAAGGCAACGGCCTTGCGGACGCGCTGGCGCTCGGTTCCGAGGAGGTTGATCCGGATCATCGATCCCCCACCCGCCGCAGCGCCAGCCCGACGGCGACGGCCGCCGTCGCCGTCACCTCCGTCGCATCGCCCAGCTTCCGGGGATCCCAGGCCACCGTCCGGAACGGATTGAAGTCTTCGACGGCAATCCCGAACCGGTCCTGCAGCATGTCGCGGAAGCCGTCGACGCGCGAGGCGCCGCCGCTCAGCATGATGCGGTCGATCCGGTCGGAGGAGGCCGTGGCCTTGAAGAAATCGAACGTCTTCTGAATCTCGAGCAGGACGTTCTCGGTGACGGCGTGCAGCACCGGCCGCACGTGCTCGAACGTCGCGTCGTCGACCGGGATGCCCTTCTTGATCTGCTCGGCGGCGTCGAACGGCAGGTCGAGCTCCTTCTGGACCGCCTCGGTATAGGCATTGCCGCCCATCGAGACGTCACGCGTGAAGACCGACTGGTCGCCCTGGAGGATATTGACGTTGATGGCGCTGGCGCCGGCGTTCAGCAGGACCACCACCTCCTGCGCGTCCATGCCGTAGTTCGCCTCGTAGGCGTTCTGCAGCGCGAACGCGTCGACGTCGACGATCACCGGCGTGCGCCCCGCCTGAGCGATGACGCCGGTGTAGTCGCCGATCTTCTCCTTCTTGGCTGCCACGAGCAGCACGTCCATGCTGCCGCGCGACTCCGGACCGGTGCTCGCTTCCAGAATCTGGTAGTCGAGATTGACGTCCTGGATGTCGAACGGGATGTACTGCTCGGCTTCCCAGGCGATCGAGTCGTCGAGCTCCGACGGCGTCATGACCGGCAGGGTGATCTTCTTCACGATGACGGCGTTGCCCGACAGCGAGGCGCACACGTCCTTCGCCCTGAATGTCTTGTTCGCGTCGAACACGCGGCGGATGGCGCCGGCGACGGCGCCGGCGTCGATGATTGCGCCGTCGACGATGGCGTCCGGTGGCACCGGCTCGGTGCCGAAGGCCGCCACGCGGTAGCCGCGCCCCGACGGCTTCAGCTCGACGGCCTTGACGGCGCTCGAGCCGATGTCGAGACCCACCAGGTTTTTTGCTCGTCCGAACACCGGTTACATCCCTCGGGCGATCCAGTGGCCGGTCCACCCCCCTGTGGCCGGTCGTGTCTTTTTATCGGACGGTTCGACCGGCGCCAACATCGGTCGAGCGACGCGGGAGCCTCTGCCGACCCCTGCACGCTGCGGCGGTCGGCGCCTTGACAGTGCCCACAAACGTCCGTATCATTGGGGTTTGCGGTTGTTGGTCTGTGTGCGGACAGATCGGGTTGGCTCCCGGTCGGACCCACCCGCGAGGGAATCCCTTTCATGCGGACGTTTCTAGCAGGCGCCAAGAGCGCGGACAGCCGGTGGCACGTCATCGATGCGCAGGGGCAGGTGCTCGGGCGCGTGGCGACGCTCGCGGCTCGCCTGCTCCAGGGCAAGCACAAGGCCGTCTACACGCCGTTCATCGACACCGGTGACCACGTGATCGTCGTCAACGCGGCGCAGGTGAAGCTGACCGGCCGCAAGGAAAACCAGAAGATCTACCGCCGCCACAGTGGCTACGAAGGCGGGCTGCACGAGGAGCGCGCCTCCGTCGTGCGGCAGCGGCAGCCCATTCGCCTCGTCGAGGAGGCCGTTCGCGGCATGCTGCCGAAAACCAAGCTCGGCGACGCGATGTACCGGAAGCTGAAAGTGTACGCCGGCCCGGACCATCCGCACGTCGCCCAGCAGCCACGCAGGATCGAGGTCGCGTAATTTGGCCAGCATCGAATACTACGCTACAGGACGCCGCAAGACTTCCACCGCCCGCGTCTTCCTGCGCCCCGGCAAAGGCAGTATCACCGTCAACCAGCGCGAGTTCGATCGATACTTTCCGACCGACGCGCTGCGCACGCAGGTCAAGCGGCCGCTGCTGCTGACGGAGAGTGGCGACAAGTTCGACATTCTCGCGACCGTGGCGGGCGGCGGCGTCAACGGACAGGCCGGCGCCCTGCGGCTCGGCATCGCCCGCGCGCTCGTCGAGTTCAACGCGGAGCTGCGGCGGCAGCTCAAGAAGGACGGGCTGTTGACGTCGGACGCCCGCGTGAAGGAGCGCAAGAAGTACGGCATGGCCGGCGCGCGAAAGCGGTTCCAGTTCAGCAAACGTTAACGACGGAGGAAGGGAGGGCGCTTGCCCGGTATCGCGATCAAGGACCTGCTCGAAGCGGGAGTCCACTTCGGCCATCAGACGAAGCGGTGGAACCCGAAGATGAAGGAGTTCATCTTCGGAGAGCGGAACGGCATCTACATCATCGACCTCAACAAGACCGCCAAGAAGTTCCGCGACGCGGAGGATTTCGTCACCAACCTGGCAGCCGAGGGGAAAACGGTCCTGTTCGTGGGCACCAAGCGGCAGGCGCAGGACGTCATCGCCGAGGAAGCGCAGCGCTGCGGGATGTTCTTCGTCAACCAGCGCTGGCTCGGCGGCCTGCTCACCAACTTCACCACGATCCAGCGCAGCCTGGGGCGCCTGCGCGACCTCGAGGCCATGGTCACCGACGGCCGCTACGACACGCTCTCGAAGAAGGAGATCGCGCGCGCCGAAAAGGAGAAGCGGAAGCTGCAGAAGAACCTCGAAGGCATCCGGCAGATGTCGCGGCTCCCCGATACCGTCTTCGTCGTCGACACGCGCAAGGAGAAGATCGCCGTCGACGAGGCGCGCAAGCTCAAGATCCCGGTCATCGGCATCGTCGACACCAACTGCGATCCGGACGAGGTCGACTTCGTGATCCCGGGCAACGACGACGCGCTGCGGGCGATCCGGCTCTTCGCCTCCAAGATTGCCGAGGCGGTGCTGGGCGGACGCGGGCTGCGGGAGGCCAAGCTGGCCGAAGAGGCCGCCGCCCAGGCGGAAGAGGCCGCGGCCGCCGACGCTGCCGCCCGGCTCACCCGTGTCACGCGGCCGCAGCGCCCGCGCGAAACCACTACGGCCGGCGCCTGAGGCGAGGCCGACGAGTGCCGACGCGCCGGCAGCGGGCCGGCGCTTTGTTTGTACACTCATGTCTCTCGCCGTCGGTCCCCCGTCCCTGGTGGTTCACACACGCGATCGGAAGGGCGACACAGCAGACCAGAGACCAGAGACCCGAGACTAGAGACTAGAGACTAGAGACTAGAGACTAGAGACCCGAGACCCGAGACCCGAGACTTCCACATGGCCACGATCACAGCAGAACAGGTCAAGCAGCTCCGCGACAAGACGGGCGCCGGCATGATGGAATGCAAGGCCGCGCTCACCGAGGCGAACGGCAACATGGAGGAGGCAACGACGCTGCTGCGCAAGCGGGGGCTGGCGCAGGCGGCCAAGCGCGCCGGACGGGCGACCGCACAGGGGCTCATCGGCAGCTACATCCACATGGGTGGCCGGATCGGCGTGCTCGTGGAGGTGAACTGCGAGACCGACTTCGTCGCGCGCACCGAGGCGTTTCAGAGCCTCGTCAAGGAGGTCGCGATGCACATCGCCGCGACCGACCCGAAATGGGTGCGGCGCGAGGACGTGCCGGCCGAGGCGGTCGAGAAGGAAAAGGGCATCTACCGGGCGCAGATGGAGGGCTCCGGCAAGCCGGCCCACGTGCTCGACAAGATCGTGGACGGCAAGCTGAACAGCTTCTATTCGCAGTTCGTGCTGGTCGAGCAGCCCTCGATCCGCGACCCGAACGTCACCGTCGGCCAGATGGTCGCCGAGGCCACGGCGAAGACCGGCGAGAACATCACGATCGGGCGCTTCGCGCGGTTTCGGGTGGGCGAGGCGATCGACTGAGGCGTTCGGAACGCCGAACGCGAACGAACCGGACGGCCCGAACGGTCCGACCGTCCCGAACGACTATAATTCTGTCCGGATGGCCGATCTCTCTCCGATTTATCAGCGCGTCCTGCTGAAGCTCTCGGGCGAGGCGCTGATGGGCGAGCAGCAGTTCGGCGTCGACGCGGCGATCACCACTCGCATCGCGCGCGACGTCGGCGAGATCCAGTCCCTGGGCGTGCAGACCGCCATCGTCATCGGCGGCGGCAACATCTTCCGCGGGCTGGCGGCGAGCGCGCGGGGCATGGACCGCGCCACCGCCGACTCCATGGGGATGCTCGCGACCGTGATCAACGCGCTCGCGCTGCAGGACGCCCTCGAGCAGCACGGCGTCGTCACCCGGGTCGTCACCGCGATCGAGATGCGCGCCGTCGCCGAGCCGTTCATCCGGCGGCGCGCGATTCGCCACCTCGAAAAGGGGCGCGTCGTCATCTTCGCCGCCGGGACGGGCAACCCGTACTTCACCACCGACACCGCCGCGGCGCTCCGGGCCATGGAGATCAAGGCCGAGGTCATCCTCAAGGGCACGAAGGTCGACGGCGTCTACACGGCCGACCCGCTGCTCGATCCCCAGGCGACGAAGTACCCCGCCATTTCCTACCTGCAGGTGCTGGAAAGGCAGCTCAAGGTGATGGACGCGACGGCCATCTCCCTCTGCATGGACAACAAGATGCCGATCGTGGTCTTCAACCTGCGCGAGGCGGGCAACATCCGCCGGCTGGTGCTGGGCGAGGCCGTCGGGACGATCGTGGGCGCGTAGCGTTGTAGCCGACTGGATGCGATATGGAATTCAGCGATCTCGCGGGAATGTTCGCCGAAGTCAAGAAGCGCATGGACGGCGTCATCGAGCGCGTCCGCCGCGAGATGGCCGGCGTGCGCACCGGACGCGCCACGGTCAGCCTGCTCGACGGCATTCAGGTGGACGCCTACGGTTCGAAGATGCCGATCAACCAGGTCGCGACGCTCTCGGTGCCGGAGCCGGCGATGATCGTGGCCCAACCGTTCGACCCGTCGCTGATGACCGCGATCGAGAAGGCGATCCGGGCCTCCGACCTGGGGCTCAACCCGGCCAACGACGGCAAGATCGTCCGCATCCCGATTCCGCCTCTGACCGACGAGCGTCGCAAGGAGCTGTCACGCCACGTCCACAAGCAGGCCGAAGAGGGCCGCAACGCCGTCCGCCAGGCGCGGCGCGACGCCAACGACCGCCTCAAGAAGCTGCTCAAGGATCACAAGATCTCCGAGGACGACGAGCGGAAGGGGCTCGAGCACGTGCAGAAGATCACCGACGATCACGTCAAGATGATCGACGAGCTGCAGAAGAAGAAAGACCAGGACCTGCTCGTCCGCTGAACCCGCCGGCCGGCCCGGCTAGTCGCCGAACGACACGCCCAGCGCGCGGGCCGTGTGGATGAGATCGTAGTCGAGCGGCACGGTCCGGATCTTCCCGACGACGTCGCCGAGCGGCACGGGCACGATGTCGGGCGGGTGGTTCGCGACCATCATGCCGAACTGCCCGTTGAGCAGCACCTCCACCGCTTTTCCGCCGAAGCGCGTCGCCAGCGTGCGATCGAAGGCCGTGGGCGCGCCGCCGCGCTGCAGGTGGCCCAGGACGACGTAGCGGGTCTCCTTGCCGGTGCGCGTGTCGAGCTCCTTGGCCACGCGCATCCCGACGCCGCCGAGCCGTTCCGCCTGTCCGTCGCGCGCCTCCTCCACCAACGAGATCGCCCCGCCCTTCGGCCGGGCCCCCTCAGCGACGACGACGATGCTGAAGCGCGCGCCCCACGCGTCGCGGTCGCGGATGCACTGCACGACTCTGTCGAGGTCGTACGGGATTTCGGGAATGAGAATGACGTCCGCGCCGCCGGCGACGCCGCCGTGCAGCGCGATCCATCCGGCATAGCGCCCCATCACCTCGACCACCATGATCCGGCGGTGGGCCTCGGCCGTCGTATGGAGCCGGTCGATGGCCTCGGTGGCAAAGCTCACGGCGGTGTCGAACCCGAACGAGCTGTTGGTGCCGACGATGTCGTTGTCGATCGTCTTCGGGACGCCGACGAGCGGAATCCCCTTCTTCGAGAACTCGTGCGAGATCGAGAGCGTCCCGTCGCCGCCGATGCACACCAGCGCGTCGAGCGCCGTCCGCTCGAACATCTCCATCACGCGCTCGACGTAGTCGAACGTCCCGTCGGGGGTCGTGATCGGCGTCGCGAAGGGATTGCCGCGGTTGACGGTCCCGAGAATCGTGCCGCCCCGGCGCAGGATGCCCGTGACGTCCCGCGGCGTCAGCGGCCGCGATTTCTCCGGGTAAATGAGGCCGTCGAAGCTGTCCTCCAGCCCGAGCACCTCGACACCCGCGTTCGACGCGGCTTTGACGACGGCGCGGATGACGGCATTGAGACCGGGAGCGTCGCCGCCGCCGGTCAGGACGCCGATTTTCTTGATCGTCGTCATCCGAGGGATATCACCGAGTGGAGGTGGGCGCGCCGGCCGTCACCCGGAAGGGAGACCCGCCTTCGCCAGAGGCTACGGCGGGCAGCCTCCCTGGCCATCGAGCGAAGGCTGGTGGACGGCAGGGGGATCGAACCCCTGACCTCTGCATTGCGAACGCAGCGCTCTCCCAGCTGAGCTAGCCGCCCGCCCGAAATCGTCCGTTTGGAAAGCCTCTTCAGTGTAGCACGCGGTGCATCCGGGTTGGGCCGATAATTCCGTCGGTGCACCCATTGCGACGTTCGACGTGCGACCGGCTGGCGCATGACCCGTGACCCGAGACGGAGGAGATCCCCGCATCCCGCTCGGGCGCGCGCATCTGCTCGCCTCGTCGTTGATTCGCGACGCACGCCGCGCCAGCCTCGAGGTGGACCCCATGCTGCCGGTCGGGAGCCTTCGTCGTTTCGCCCCCGCCGTGGGCGACGTGGCGCTCCTCGGCGTGGTGTCCGCGGCGCGGCACGCGTCGGTTCTCAACGCCTGCGCGCGGCTGCCCCTGGTCAGGTCCGTCCTCGCCCGCGAGCCCTCGAGCATCACGGTCGAGACCGGGCGCGGTCCGGTGACGCTCCACCTGACCGTGCCGGAGCAGGCCGGCGCCGCGCTCGTCTGGCATACCGGCGCCCGCGCGCACGTCGCGACGCTCCAGGCGCGGAGCGCGCGCCGCGGCCTGCGCTTCGCCGACGCGCGCCTGACCGGCGCCGCCGGCGCCGACGTCTCGTGCGCCTCCGAAGGGGAGTTCTACGCGCGGCTCGATCTGCCCGTCATCGCGCCCGAGATCCGCAGCGGCGATGGAGAAATCGAAGCGGCCGATGCGGGAACGCTGCCGAAGCTCGTCTCCGAGTCGGACATTCGCGGCGATCTCCACATGCACACGACCTGGAGCGATGGACGCGACACGATTGCCGACATGGTGAGTGCGGCGCGTCAGCTCGGCTACGAGTACCTCGCCATCACGGACCACTCCGAGCGCGCCTGGGCCTCGCGCACGCTGGCGGCGGAGGAGATCGACCGCCAGCACGAGGACATCGCGCGCGTCCGCGCCAGCGCGCGCGGGATCGAGGTGCTCCACGGCATCGAGGTCGACATCATGCACGACGGCACCCTCGACTTCGACGACGCGCTGCTCGAGCGCTTCGACGTCGTGCTGGCGTCGCTGCACGACGACGGCGGGCACGACGGCGCGCGCCTGACCGAGCGGTACCTGCGCGCGATCCGGCATCCACTCGTCAACATCATCACGCATCCGACGAACCGATCGCCGGGACTCTCGAACGGTTATGCGCTCGACTTCGACGCGCTCTGGGCGGGCGCGGTGGAGACCGGCACAGCCATCGAGGTCGACGGCGGTCCCGGCCATCTGGATCTCGACGGCGCCCTGGCGCGCCATGCTGTCGCCGCCGGCGTCACGCTCGTCGTCGACAGCGACAGCCACCGGCTCGACGCGCTCGCCCGACAGATGCACTTCGGCGTCGGCACGGCGCGGCGCGGCTGGATCGAAGCCCGGCACGTGCTCAACACGCGAAGCATCGCCGACGTGCGGGCGTTCATCGCACGGAAGCGGGCAGGTGCGGGGTAACATGCGGCCGGCGACGCGGGTGCTGCCGGTCCGTGGGCCGACCGATCGCACGGGCATGTGTGTCGAAGAGCCACGGTTCAGTGTCCCCGCGGCCACACGGCCTCGGGCGCTGTCGGACGGGCGGTCCAGCCGATCCATTACGTCCCGGCTCGGGCCGGATTGGCCCGAACCTTGAAGGGACACGAGGATTCTGCCGTGACGGTCAAACCCCTCGCCCTCATCGCCGTGTGCCTGCTCCCCTCGTTCGTCGGGGCGCAGGCCACGCCTCAGCCGGAGGCGCTGGCTCGGGCGCTCCAGCAGCGGTATCAGGGCATTCGTGATTTCTCCGCCAACTTCGTCCATACGTACCGCGGCGGCGTGCTCCGCACGCAGACCACCGAGCGCGGCACGGTGTCGATCAAGAAACCGGGGCTGATGCGCTGGGTCTACACGACGCCGGAACGGAAGGAGTTCGTCTCGGACGGCCGGCAGATCTATTCGTATCTTCCGGCCGATCGGCAGGTCATCGTCGCGCGGCTGCCCGCCGACGACGAGGCGACGACCCCTGCCCTCTTTCTGGCCGGGCGGGGCGACATCGTTCGCGACTTCACGGCCACCGCGGCCGAGCCGACGATTCCGGGCACCACGGCGCTGCGGCTGACGCCGCGGCGCGAGGAGCCGGAGTACGAGTATCTGGTCGTGGCCCTCGACCCGGCATCGCTCCAGATCCGGGGGCTCACCACGCGCGACCGCCAGGGCGGCGATTCCGCCCTGATCTTCAACAATCTACAGGAAAACCGCGGAATACCCGATAAGGCGTTTGCGTTCCAGATTCCCCGTGGCGTCGACGTCATCACGGATGGTGCACGCAATTAGCCGCCTCGCCCCGCTGCTCGTCCTCTCGACGCTGCTCGCCGGCTGCGCGACGACGGCCGCCGTGCGGGCAGGTGAGCGGGCCGAGCTGGCCCAGGACTTCGACCGGGCGGTCATCGAGTACACGCGGGCGCTCCAGTCCAATCCCGACAACCGCGACGCACGGCAGGGGCTCGAGCGCGCCCGTCTGCGCGCGGCGCAGGACCATTACACCCGCGGCCGGCGGCACCATGCAGCCGGGCGGCTCGAGGAGGCGCTCGTCGAGCTGCAGACGGCCGTCGAGCTGAACCCCGGCGATCCCACCGTCAACGAGCTGCTCGATTCGGTGCGCGCCCAGCTCCGCACGAAGGTCGCCGTGGCGCGCGAGGGCAAGACCGAGCTCGAAACGCTCATCGAACGGTCGCGGACGATGCAGCCGCCCGGGCTGGAGCTGCCGCCGGATATCCGCCTGCCGGCCTCGCTCACGTTCCGCGACGCGAGCAGCCGCGATATCTACACCGCCCTCGCCCGCTTCGCCAACGTGAACATCGTCTTCGACCCGCAGTTCCGCGACCAGCCGATCACGATCGATCTGCGGAGCGCCGCCTTCGAGGAGGCGCTCGCGTCGCTCTCGATGGCAACCCGCAACTTCTACCGGGTGACGGCACAGCGCACGGTCACGATCGTCCCCGACACGCCGGCGAAGCGCACCGAGTACGAGGAGGAGATCGTCCGCACCTTCTATCTGAGCAACGCCGACGTCAAGGAGACGCTCGACCTGCTCCGCATCGTGATCGACAACCGGCGCCTGGCGCCGATCACGGCGACCAACGCGCTCTCGATCAAGGACACGCCGGAGCGGGTCGCGGCCGCGGGGCGCCTGATCGCCGCGATCGACAAGGCGCGGCCCGAGGTCATCATCGACGTCGAGCTGCTCGAGATCGACCGCACACGGCTGCGCGAGTACGGCCTGCAGATTGCCTCGCCGGGCTCGCCGGGTCTCAACGGCGCCGCCGACGTCAACCGCGACGATCTGACCCTGCGCGACGTGCGCAGCCTTTCGCAGTCGGACGTCTTCCTGACGAACCTGCCTGCGCTCTTCTACCGGCTGCTCAAGTCCGACAGCAACACCCGCACGCTCGCCAACCCGCAGCTGCGCACCGCCGAAGGGATGACCGCGTCAGCACGCTTCGGCGAGCGCGTGCCGGTGCCCGTCACGACCTTTGCCCCGATTGCGACCGGCGGCGTGGCGCAGCAGCCGATCACCTCGTTCAATTACGAGAACATCGGCGTGAACATCGACATCACGCCGCGCACGCACCACGACGACGAGGTATCGCTGGCGTTGAAGATTCTCGTCAGCAGCATTTCCGGATCCGGCTTCGGCGGGCTGCCCACGTTCGGCAACCGCGAGATCAGCACCGTCATCCGGCTGCGCGACGGCGAAACGAACCTGCTCGCGGGCCTGATCCGCGACGACGAGCGGAGCGTCGCGGCCGGGATTCCCGGCCTGAGCGACATCCCGGTGGTCGGCCGGCTCTTCGCGCACAACCGACGCGAGACGCAGGAGACCGACATCGTCCTGACGCTCACGCCGCGGATCGTCCGCGTGCTGCAGTTGTCCGAGGAGGATCTGCGGCCGTTCCGGGTCGGCCGTGGTGCCACCACGGGAGGCATCATCGATCTGCCGATCGACATCCCCGGCGTGCAGCCGCCTGGGGTCCCGCCCGGCGCGCCGGCCCCTCCACCCGAGCCGGGGCCGCCCGCCGCACCGTCGCCCGCCATGCCAATCCAGCCCCCTCCCCCGCCCGGCCCGACGCCTGCCCCCCAGCCATAGGCGAGTACGTTCGCCTATAGAGTCCGGCTTCTATCGGACGCATCGGAGCTTTAGCGAACAGTGCCGACTTCAAGGATACAGAGGGGTCGAGGTGTTCGCTTCGACGTTCCAGGAGTTCGGCCGCACGTGGTCCGGCATCGTGCGAGCGGTCGTCCGCTCGTTGCGGCAGACGACCGCGTCCGAGCCGGCCGCCGTGGCCGGCGCCCCGCGACTGACGGCCCCGGCCGGCGCCGCGA
>Ga0194128_10010063_pt1 | contig 11370 bp, 11 predicted proteins | sample TA2KigCa65mmetaG_FD_148650 | JGI IMG/M metagenome (GOLD analysis project Ga0194128, IMG submission 148650) | Freshwater microbial communities from Lake Tanganyika, Tanzania - TA2015037 Kigoma Deep Cast 65m | ecosystem: Environmental > Aquatic > Freshwater > Lake | place: Tanzania: Lake...
GTTCTCAACCGTAATTTCAGGACTCCTGACATGAGCGGGTATGCCGCCGAATCTTCGCAACTTCGCCTGGAGGGTGCGTAACAAGTCGTGCATCACTGACGACAGGTCTCGGACGCCGAAACTCTGGCGAACGCGCAACGCGGTCGAGTTTGGCCACCCGGACAGACCTGATGCTCGTTTCTGAACGTCCGAGGTTGCATAAATTCTTGCGCCCATATCAGGAGTCCTGAATTTGGACAAGAGTGATGCGCGCCGAATGTTCGCTGCCGAGCAGCAGCGGCGCGTTGACGACGAAGAGGACGGCCGCGAAGAGCGCGGCCGCCTGGAGACGATCGCCCCGCGTCGCGCGGAGGAGCGGAAGCACCAGGGCCGCGAGGTGTTGTCGCACGCTCGCGGCGAGCGCGCGGACGACCGCGGCGCTTCGAGGGAGCCCGCGCTCGGCGAGCGCGAGCGCAAGCGCGGCGATGGCGGCGGCGATGGCGGCGGCGACCGTGTGGACCTGGCCGTGATGCACGGCGAGCAAGAGCGTCACGGGATTCGCCATGAAGAGGAGCGCGGCTGCGGCGCCTGCCGCAGGCACACGCAGCAGCAGCAACGCCACGCCGAGGTCCGCGAGAATCGCCGGGACCTTGATCCAGAACGCGAACGGCGTTCCGCTGAGCTCGGCGGCGGCGAGTGCGGCCCGGACGATCACGAAGTGTCCGGTGGGGAAGAACGCGGGGTTGCCGACCGTCTCGGAATCGAGCATGTCGCCGCCCCTCGCCCACGCGCGCGCCTGAAGGAGCTGGTTCTGGACGTCCAACGTCCCGCCCGCGAACACGGCGAGGACGAGCTTGGCCGCGGTGGCCGCAAGCAGGAAGGCGACGATCATGACGGGGAGCGTAGGGGAGGCGCCCAGTCCAGTCAACGAACGCGACGTTCGCGGCGCTCTTCGAATATAGTGGGGCATCGTGAAGGTCTGCGTGATCCGTCCCTCGATCGTCGTGCCGGCGAGCAACCAGACGACGATGTTCACGCCGCCGCTCGGGCTCGCGTACGTCGCGGGTACGCTGCGCGCCGGCGGCTTCGAGGTGCAGGTCGTCGACGGTGTCGGCGAATCGCTCGACACGCGCCACCCTGCCGCGAAGGACTGCTTCATGTACGGGCTCACGCACGACCAGATCGTCGAGCGGATCGACGCCGACACGCGCGTGATCGGCGTGGCGTTCGGCTTCTCGTTCGAGTGGCCCCCCACGCGGGCCCTGGTGCAGGCGATCCGCGCGCGCTTCCCCGGCGCGCTTCTGATCGGCGGCGGCGAGCACGTGACCGCCGTTCCGCGTCAGAGCCTCGCCGACAGCGCGCTCGACGTGGCCGTGCTCGGAGAGGGCGAAGAAACGGCCCTCGAGCTCTGTCGTGCGTATCGCGACGGAACGCCGGCCTTCGAGACGATCAAGGGGATGGCGTACAAGCGACGCGACGGCTCGATCGTGGTGAACGCGCGCCGCGAGCGCCTGTCGGACGTCGACGCGATCCCGCTCCCGGCGTGGGACCTCATGCCGATCGAGAACTACATGGACCGCGGGTACGGATTCGGCGTGAACCGCGGGCGCTCGATGCCGCTCCTCGCGAGCCGCGGCTGCCCCTACCAGTGCACGTTCTGCTCGAGCCCGGCGATGTGGACGACCCGATGGATCGCGCGCGACGCTGACCTGGTCCTCGACGAGATCGCGCGCTACCAGGCGCGCTACGGCGCGCAGAACTTCGACTTCTACGACCTCACCGCGATCGTGAAGAAGTCGTGGATCATCGACTTCTGCCGCAAGATCGAGGCGCGGCGGATGACGTTCACGTGGCAGCTGCCGAGCGGCACGCGCAGCGAGGCCATCGACGCGGAGGTGGCGCGGTGGCTGTACCGCTCGGGGTGCCGCAACCTCTCGTATTCGCCGGAGAGCGGCAGCCCGGGCGTCCTCAAGCGCATCAAGAAGAAGATCAACACGGAGTCCGTCCTGGCGTCGATCCGCGCGAGCTACGACAGCGGGATCAGCGTCAAGACGAACATCATGCTGGGATTTCCGGGAGAGACGTATCGCGAGGTGTTCGAGACGTACCGCTTCATCGCCCGGATGGCGGTGGCCGGCGCGGACGATGTCGCGGTCTGGGCGTTCTCGCCCTACCCCGGATCGGAGTTGTTCGCCGAGATCAGCCGGCGCAGGTCGCTGGTGCTCGACGACGACTACTACGACAGCCTCCGCTCGTACGCCGACGCCTCGAGGACGATCTCGTACAGCGAGCACTTCACCGATCGCCGGCTCAAGCTCCTCCGCTGGCTCGGCGTGGCCCTCTTCTACGGCGCCTCGTGGGGATTCCGTCCCCTGCGTCCCTTCCGGATCCTGTGGCATGTGTGGACCGGCAAGCACGAGACCCGCTCCGAGATGGCGCTCGCGAACATCCTGCGACGAAGGCGGCTCAAGTCCGCCTGACCGCGGCCCTCAGGGCCCCTCGGGGGGCGCGTCGCGACGCGCCTTTGCCCCCAGCTCACATCGACTGGCGTGTGAGCTGCGGTTCATCGATGTCCGGCAATATGAGCACGTGGCTCGCCGCGTGGACGAGTTGGGACGGCTCATCGGCGGCGGGAGGCGCCGGGCCGCCGACATGGCAACAGCACCGACGGCCTCTCGAGGCCGAGATGCGGGGGTGGGCTATCGTCCTGCGCGGCGGCTCCTGGAACCGCAACCCGCTCAACCTCCGTACGACGTACCGCAGCAACTACGCGCCGGACCTCCGGTTCAACGACTCACCGCCGGCCTCGATGATGCTGCGGCTGGCGCCGCACCTCGTGAAGGACTACGCGCGCGCCGACGAGGTGGGCTTCGGGTTCGGCTTCGAACCGGCGTATCGCGGATGGACGACGAAGGACCGTACGGTGACCGGCCACATCGGCTCGCCGCGCGCGGCGACCGCGGAGAAGGGCGAGCACCTCTTCGCGACCTTCGCCGCCGGCGTCGAGCAGCTGCTCGCGGACGTCATCGCGTGGGACGGCAAGAGCTGGGACGTTACTTGAGCTTCGGGTCGAGATAGTCGCGCAGGGCGTCTCCGAAGAGATTGACGGCGAGGATCGTCACCGTGATCGCCGTCCCCGGGAACACGACCATCCACCACGGGGGCTTGAACGCCTCCGCGAGCACGCCGCCGAGCATGTTGCCCCAGCTCGGTGTGGGGGGCGGCACGCCGACGCCGACGAAGCTCAGCGCCGCCTCGATGAAGATCGCCGCGCCGAGATGGCCGGTGGTGATGATCAGGAACGGCGCCACGCACTGCGGCGCCACGTGCCGCACCATCACGCGCGCGCGCGTCGCGCCCAGCGCCCCCGCCGCCTCCACGTACGCGAGCTCCTTGACGGAGAGCACCATCGAGCGCACGACGCGGGTGGAGAGCGGCACGCGCGTCGCCGCGATGGCGATGATCACCGTCGAGAGCCCCGCGCCCAGCGCCGCCATGAGCAGCAGCGCGAGAATCAGCGCGGGCAGGGACATGAGCACGTCGAGCACCCGCTGGCTGATCAGGTCGACGCGGCCGCCCGTGTAGCCGCTCGCCACGCCCCACAGGAATCCGATGGTGTCGCCGAGGAGCACGGAGCTGAGCGCCACCAGCAGCGTCACGCGCGCGCCGAAGATGATGCGGCTCAGCACGTCGCGCCCGAGGTGGTCGGTTCCCAGCACGTAGCGGCCCAGCGGCGCGTCGCGCGTCGCGGCGTAGTTCGTGGTCAGTGGATTCTGAGGCGCCAGCCGCTCGGCCATCACCGCGACCGACGCCAGCAGCAGCAACAGCACGCCGCACACACCTCCGAGCGGCGACGAGCGGAAGAAGCGCGCGACGATCACTGGTACCGGATGCGGGGATCGAACCAGCCGTAGCTGACATCGACCACGAGGTTGACGAGGACGAAGATGGTCCCGTAGAGCAGCACGAGGTTCTGGATGAGCATCCAGTCGCGCTCGGCGACGGCGAACACCAGCGCGAGCCCGAGCCCGGGGACGCCGAACGCGCGCTCGACCGCGACCGACCCGCCGAGCAGCGCACCGAGCGCCGTCCCCGTCACGGTCAGGATCGGCAGCATCGCGTTCTTCAGCGCGTGACGCCACACCACGCCGCGCTCGGCCAGCCCCTTCGCGCGGGCGGTGCGAACGTAATCCTCGCCGAGCACCTCCAGCACCGACGAGCGCGTGATCCGCGCCATCATCGCCGCGAGCGCGATGCCGAGCGCCAGCGCCGGCCCCACGGTGATCTGGAGATTGCGGACCGGGTCGTCCCAGAGATACGCGATCGTCAGCGGCGGTCGCCACGTGATCGTGAGGACCAGCGAGAGCACGATCATCAGCGCCACCCAGAAGCTGGGGATGGCCATGAACAGCGTGACCACGATGCGGAAGACGTAGTCGGTCCGCGAGTTCCGCCAGAGCGCGCCGATCAGGCCCACGGGCATCCCGATGACCCACGAGAGGGCGACGGCCATCAGCGCGATCTGCGCGGTGATCGGCGCACGGCGGAAGATCAGCTCACGGATCGGCTCGCCGCGCCAGAACGACTTCCCGAGATCGCCGTGCACGACGTCGTTCATCCAGTCGAGGTACTGCACGACGTACGGCCGATCGAGGCCGAGACTCTTGCGCGCGGCCGCGAGCTGCTCCTTGTCGAGGACGTACGTCCCGCCGCCTTCGCCGGCGATCGCCGACAGCGGATCGCCGGGCAGCACCCGCATGGCGAGGAAGATCAGCACCGTGACGCCGAAGATCGTCGGCACGGCGATGAGCAGCCGCTGCGCGAGATACTTGCGGATCGCTAGCGATCCAGCCAGAAGGTGTCGAGCCGGCCGAGCTCCGAGAACACGCGGATGTCGCTCGCGTGCCCCTTGACCGTGTTCCGCCACATGGGCAGGTGATCCGTGAACCCGATCAGGTAGAGCGGCGCCGTCTGATCGAGGAGCGCCATGCCCTCGGCGAAGAGCTTCTTGCGCTTGCCCTTGTCCTTCTCGCTGTTGATCTGCCGGAGGAGCTTGTCGAAGTCGGCGTTCCCGTACCGGGAGAAGTTCAGCGAGCCGCCGGTCTTCAGGCACATCTCCCAGCCCGGCCCCGGATCGCCGATGGGCGAGCGGTATTCCGTCTGCACCATCATGTCGAACGTGCCCTTCTTCAGCTCTTCGATCAGGAGCGCGCGCTCCATCACGCGGATCTTCGTCTCGATGCCGAGCGTGCGCCGCAATTCGTCCTGGAACGCCGGCGCGAGGATCTCGGCGTGGGGCGCGACGGACGCCGACACGAAGTCGACGTTCTTGATGCCGTCGGCGAACCCGGCGGCGGCCATCAGCTTCTTCGCCTCGGCGAGGTCGGCGCTCTTGTCCGCGCGATAGCCGGGCATGGTCTCGAGCTCCTTGAGCGGCGTCGCGAACTCGCTGGCGTGCGTCATCCAGCGCGTGAGCATGATCGGCTCCTGGGTGCCGAACGCCTTGATGAGGTTCTGCCGGCTGACCGCGAGGTTGATCGCGCGGCGCACGCGCGGGTCGTTGAAGGGCTTGCGCTCGTTGTTGATGTGCACCTGGTAGGAGTTGAACTCGCCCGGATACCGGACGGTGCCCACGATGTCCTTGCGCTTGATCCCTTCCTGGTGCGTCTCGAGCGACACGTTCGGCGAGTAGTCCGCCTGTCCGGTGAGCACCGCGGTGCCGCGATCCGTCCACGCGGGGATGTGCAGCAGCTCGATGCCGTCGAGATAGGGGAGGTCCTTGTCCCAGTAGTTGGGATTGCGCACCAGCACCCACTTCTCGGCGACCTTGTGCTCCTTGAACATGAAGGCGCCGGTGCCGGGTGCGACGACCTTGCGCAGGTCCTGGTTGTTCTCGTCGAGCGATTTCTTCGAGTAGACGATCATCGACGACGGCGTGAACAGCTCGAGGAAGTACGGGCGCGGCTCCTTGAGCACGAAGCGCACGTTGAGGCGATCGACGGCGTCGACCTTCTCCACCGCCGCGAACTGGTCCTTGTAGATGCTGGCCATGCCCGCCGGCGGGAAGATGATGCGGGAGAAGGTGGCGACGACGTCGGCGGACGAGAACGGCGTGCCATCGTGGAACTTGACGCCGTCGCGCAGCTTGAACGTGTACGTCTTGCCGTCCGACGAGACCTTCCAGCTCTCCGCGAGGTCCGGAATGATCGTCTTGAGGCCGTCCGTGGGATTGAAGCGGACGAGGTTGTTGTACATCTGCCCGAGCACGAACCGGAACGCGCCCTGGTGCACGTCGAAGTGCGCGACCGCCGCGGGGCCGGCCCACTTCAACACGCCGCCGCGCTTGGGATTCGCCTCGCTCGCCCGCGCGGTCTTCGCCTGGGCGTGCGCGAGCGCCGGATGCTTCAGCGACCACGCGGTGAATGCGGCGCCGGCGGTGGTCCCTGCGGCCGTCTCGAGGAATCGCCTGCGAGTCTGATCCATGGGTGCGAGCCTCCTTTGGCTTCGGGCGGGGCTACCGTACGCGGGCGGCCGCGAACTCGTCAACCCTTCGACGTCGATCTCACTCACTTAGCTCGGGCCCGGGCCTTCCTGCACGCCTCGCCTGCCTCGCCGCGGCTTGACGTCGTACTGGGCGTGTCCTATCGTCCTCGCGCTCGATCCTCCGGGAAGGGAGCCATGTGAGCGACACGACCGTGATCCGCAACGCCTCGTGGGTGATCGCCTGGGAGGGCCGCACGGGGCGCCACGTGTATCTCCGCGACGCCGATGTCGTCTTCTCGGGTGACCGCATCACCCACGTGGGGCGCGCGTCCGGGGCCGCGGCCGACCGGGTCGTCGACGGCCGCGACCGGCTGGTTCTCCCCGGGCTGGTGAACATCCACTCGCACCCGTCGTCGGAACCCCTCAACAAGGGCTACATGGAGGAGATCGGCAGCCGCAACCTCTACATGGGCGGCTACTACGAGTACGCCTCCGTGATGTTCGTGCCGCCCGACGACGAGGCCAAGGTCGCGGCGGCGACGGTCGGCTACTGCGAGCTGCTGCGGAGCGGCTGCACGACGGTCGCCGATCTCTCGTATCCCTACGCCGGCTGGGTGGACTTGGCCGCGCGGAGCGGCCTCCGTGTCTGGCTGGGCCCGATGTTCCGCTCGGGCCGGCCGACGACGCCCGAACCCTCGCTGAGAAATTCGTCGTTCGCTTCCCACTTGTGGCGGGCGAAGGAGTAGGACGCGATTGGCTATATGCCGGCTGGCTGGCGGAGTTACTCGGCCATCTCGAGAGCGGAGACCGTCTGCCATTCATGTTTTGGCTCTTCGTGGAAGTGAGTGGGTGAGAAGCGGCCGCCGAGGATGATGAAACCCGCTCTGGCAGCGGTCGGAAACGTTGCGGCAGGGTCACGAGATTCGGCGATGATCGCCGCATCGAGACCCTCGGTCTCGAAGCCGCGGCGGCCGAGAAGCACGCCTGAGCGCGCGTTGGCCTGAACCAGTACCTCGCCGACACGAAGAAGGAGACAGAAGGCATGACGTCGAACGCGTTCCGTCGGAGCCTGGCAGGCACATTCGGGGTGGCCCTGATCCTGACGGCCCTGCTCACCCTCCTGGTGCCGAGCCCGGCCGCCCCCCAGGACGACAAGACCATCCGCATCGGGACCACGTTCATCCTCACCGGCAAGTGGGCCGTCTACGGCCTGGACAACAAGGCGGGAATGGAGATCGCCCTCGACGAGATCAACAAGGAGGGCGTGCTCGGCAAGAAGCTCCAGATCCTCTGGGAAGACAGCGCTGGGGACAAGACCGTGGGGGTCGCCCTCTTTCGAAAGTTCGCCGCAGACCCCGGCATTCCCCTGATCATGCAGGTCTCCACGGCCGAGCTCGGGGCCCAGGCCCCGCTCGCCAAGTCCCTCGGCGTCCCGGTGATCTCCACCGGGTCCGTCGGGGCTGGCGTCCCCCTGAACGAGTGGACCTATCGCGTCAACCTGCCCGTGAGCACGGCCGTGCCGATCCTGATCCAGGGGGTCAAGGAGAAGAAGGACGTCAAGCGATTTGCCGTCATCTACGACATGGCCAACGAGTATCCGTCCTCCGAGGCCAAGCTGGTGGAGAAGCTCGTCAACGAGGACAAGGCGCTCCAGCTCGTCGCCATCGAGCGCTTCAAGACGGGCGACCGCGACTTCTCCGCCCAGCTGACCAAGCTCCGGAACCTGCCGCACGACGCGCTCTGGATCTCCGGCACCTCCGACGAGGTGGGGCTCATCATGCGTCAGGCCCGAGAGATCGGGATCAAATCGCTCTTCGTGGGCGGGACGTCCCTGGTCGATCCCGCCACCTTCAACATCGCCCGCGGCGCCATGGCCGGGGCCATTCTCTCCCTGCAGTTTTCTCCGAGCGACCCGCGCCCCATCGTGAAGCGCTTCGTGGCCGAGTACGAAAAGCGCCACAAGAAGTCGCCGCCGCTGTACGCGGCCCTCGGCTACGACGGGGTCCTCATCGTGGCCGATGCGATCAAGCGCGCCGGCAAGGTCGATCGAGCGGCGATCCGCCAGGCGCTCTCCGCGACCAGGGGGCTCGAGGGGCTGGGCGGCCGCTACACGTATCAGGGCCAACCGGACAACCAGACTCCGGGCTTCCGGCTCTACGAGGTGACCGAGAAGAACGAGTATCGGCCACTCTAGGGAGATGGGAGGCCCCGAAATGGCCCCCCAGCGTGTTCAAGCGAAGGGGGTGACGCCCCCCCTCGGACTCCCCGGGCCAACGCTCGGAAGCGCCCCGGGTTCCCCGGGGCGCTCCTCGAATCTCCGCTCGCCGATGAGCGCTCAGCCGATCCTCCGACTGAGGGGCGTCTCCAAGCGCTTCGGGGGCGTCACCGCTCTCGACGCCGTCGACACCGAGGTCGTGACGGGAACCATCACCAGCCTCATCGGCCCCAATGGCGCGGGCAAGACGACCGTCTTCAACATCGTGACGGGCGCTCTCCGCGCGGACGCCGGAAGCGTCTCCTTCGACGGCCAGGAGATCTCGCGGATGGCCGGGTTCGAGATCGCGCGTCGGGGCGTCGCCCGCACGTTCCAGAATCTCCGGCCCTTCCCCACCATGAACGTGCTCGAAAACGTCCTGGTGAGCTCCCTCTACCGGGGCTCGTTCAACCTCGCGCTGGCCATGCTTCCCCTCTTCCGCGAGGCTCTGGCCATGCAGAATGCCCGCGCCGAGTCCGAGGCCCTGCTGAAGCTCACCCAGCTCTACGAGCGCCGCTTCGACACCCCTGTCGAGCTGCCGTACGGCTCGCAGCGCCGCCTTGAGATCGCCCGCGGCCTCGCGCTCCAGCCCAGGCTCCTGCTGCTCGACGAGCCCTTCTCCGGCATGACCCCGACCGAGGCGGCCGATCTCGCGTCTCTTCTGCTCCGCCTCAAGGCCGATGGCCTCACGTTGTTCCTCATCGAGCACAACATGAACGTCGTGATGGACGTCTCCGACCACATCGTCGTCCTCAACTTCGGCAGGAAGATCGCCGAAGGTCCTCCACGCGACATCCAGCGCGATCCCCGCGTGAAGGAAGCCTACCTTGGCGAGTGAGAGCCCGTCCCTCTTGAGCGTGTCCGGCCTGCGGGTCCGGTACGGGCCGATCCTCGCCCTCGACGGGGTGTCCATCGACGTAAGGAAGGGCGAGATCGTCGCCATCATCGGAGCGAACGGGGCCGGCAAGAGCACCCTCATGAAGGCGATCATGAACCTCGTGAGGAAGGAGACGGGCCGCGTCGGGTACGGGGCCCACGACATCACAGGCACTCCGCCGTACAAGATCCCGCAGACCGGTATCAGCTACGTGCCCGAGGGCCGCCAGCTGTTCGCGCGGATGACTGTCCGGGAAAACCTCGAGATGGGGATCATCTCCCTCGCGAAGCGGGGCCTCTCCACCCAGGCGGAGCTCGAGCGCGTGTACCGGATCTTCCCCGTTCTCCTGGCGCGCCGGGCCCAGCTGGCCGGGACTCTCAGCGGGGGCGAGCAGCAAATGCTCGCCATGGGGCGGGCCCTCATGGCCCGACCCGAGTTCTGCCTCTTCGACGAGCCTTCCCTCGGGCTCGCCCCGCTCATCCAGCGCGACGTCTTCCGGGCCATCGCGGCCCTCAGGAAAGAAGGGGTCAGCACCCTCCTCGTCGAGCAGAACGCGAAGAAGGCCCTCGAGATCTCCGACCGCTGCTACGTCCTGGAGCTGGGCAAGGTCACGCTCGAGGGACCGAGCCGGGACGTCGCCGCGGATCCACGGGTCGAGAAGGCATACCTGGGGGGCTAGACAGCGCCGTGGAGTTCCTCGCCCAGCAGATCATCAACGGTGTCCTCCTCGGCTCCACGTACGCCCTCATCGCGCTGGGCTTCACGCTCGTCTTCGGCATCCTGAACGTGTTGAACCTCGCCCAGGCCGAGATGGTCACCTGGGGCGCGTACGCCGCCTACCTCCTCAGTCTCTACCTGGGCTTCTCCTTCCCGGCCGCCCTCGTCGGCGCCATCCTGTTCGCGGGGTGCCTCGGCATCCTCGTCGAACGCCTCGCCATTCGCCCCGTCAGCAATCCGTTCAAGGAAGCCGAGCAGCTGTCCCCCCTCATCGCCACCATCGGCGTCGCCATGGCGCTCCAGAACCTGGCGATCCGCGTCTTCGACCCCCGCGGAACCCCGTTCCCGCTCGCGTTCTCCGGCGCCAGCCTCAACCTCGGCCGCGTCCACGTCGCCGGCGCCAAGCTCTCGGCGTTCGTCATCTCGATCCTCGTCATGGGTCTGCTCATGGCCGTGCTCTACAAGACGAACCTCGGCAAGAAGATCCGCGCGACCGCCGAGGACCCCAGGGCGGCCCTCTTTCTCGGCGTCAACGTCTACGCGATCTTCACGATCGTGATGTTCATCTCGAGCGCGCTGGGGGGGATCGGTGGCGTCCTCACGGCAGCCATCTACGGCATCATCAGCCCCTTCATCGGCGCGAACCTGGGCCTGAAGGGGCTCGTCGTCATGATCATCGGGGGCGTCTCGAGCCTGAGCGGCGCCGTCATCGGGGGTCTCCTGCTCGGCGTCGTCGAGGCCCTCATCATCGGCTACATCAGCTCCGCCTACGTGGACGCCGTGGCGTTCGGCGTGCTCACCCTCGTGCTCATCGCCAGGCCCCAGGGGCTCCTGCCCTCCTTCAAATGAACGGCCCGAGGATCGCGCGGGAATGATCAGCGGCTACTGGATCGAGCTCCTCTCGGGGGCCACGATCTCGGCCCTCGCCTCGCTCGGGCTCTACGTCCAGATGTCGACGGGCCAGATGAACGTGGCGCAGGCCGCGTTCGTCGGGATCGGAGGCTACGCGGCGGCCCTCCTGACGCTGAAGGCCGGCTTCCCCTTCGCCGTCGCCCTCCTC
>Ga0194128_10010064_pt1 | contig 11368 bp, 12 predicted proteins | sample TA2KigCa65mmetaG_FD_148650 | JGI IMG/M metagenome (GOLD analysis project Ga0194128, IMG submission 148650) | Freshwater microbial communities from Lake Tanganyika, Tanzania - TA2015037 Kigoma Deep Cast 65m | ecosystem: Environmental > Aquatic > Freshwater > Lake | place: Tanzania: Lake...
CGGCGACGTTGTTCCCGCGGGTCCACCGAGTCTTCACTCACCTCAAGACGTGGGTCTGGGGCACTCACCGCGGTGTGAGCCGAAAGCACCTGCCCCACTACCTCGACGAGTTCGTCTTCCGGTTCAACCGGCGCCGTACGCCCATGGCCGCATTCCAGTCGTTGCTCGGTCTCGCCGGTCAGCACGGCCCCACGACCTACGACGGGCTGTATGATGCTGAGTGAACCGGATAGGTAGAAGGGCCTTTATGTTGCCTTCTACGCTCCGGGACTGCGCGTATTCTAATGGTCTACATCCTGCCCAACGTCATCTCCTCCACGATCGTGGTGGCGACATTGAATCTGGGGCGGATGATCATCATCGAGTCCTCACTCTCCTTCCTCGGCGAATGAATGATCACGGCAGACGCCGAACATCGCGCTCAGCAGGCGCTCGATCAGCTCTCGCATCAACGGTTGCGCGCCGCCCAGTCCGATCGGCTCAACTGGGTCATGACGGCGTCCACGTAGGTCCCGCGATGGAAGAAAAATTCACGCATCCGCCCCGCCTCGCGGAAACCGAACATCCGCTCAAGGAGCGGCGTGTGCGGATTCGACGCCAGGTGCACGCTGCGCAGGTTCAGCAGGTTGAGGCGATTGAACGCCACGTCGAGCAGCAGCGACATGATCTCCACGGCCACGGCGCCGTTGCGGAACGCCGGGTCGCCGACGACGAAGGCGATGTCCGCATAACGATGCACCCAGTTGATGGCGCTCAGGCTGCACACGCCGATGTGCGTGTCGGTGGCCTTGTCGCACACCGCCAGTACCAGGCGGTCCTTCGTGGCGGACGTTGACTGAAAGAACGCCATCTGCGCCTCGACGGTGTTCGGCCACCAGCGGTCGGCGAGGTACTGGGTCAGCTCCGGATCGCTGAGCCACTCGTGCCACTTGCCGGCCGCGTCGGCGGCCGACGGTGCCCGCATGTAGACGGAACGGCCGATCGCATACGGATTGATCACGGCTGTCCTCCCAGTTTTCGAGTCACCGTCGCGGTGATCTCGGGCAGGCTCACCAGCCGGATCAGATCGTCGTCTCCGAAGCGGATCTTGAACGCTTCCTCGAGCGCGACGATCAGCTGCATGTGGCCGAGCGAGTTCCACTTCTCGATCCGCCCCGGCGCGGCATCGGCGGGAATGTCTGCGGCGGCCACGCCAAACACCGCCGCCATTTCCGACCGGATTCGTTCCGTCACGTCGCTCATGATCGCCGCGCTCCGCCTGTGGAGTGAATCGTCATCGTTCGAGAACCTCGGGCGCTTCGAGCAGGCTCTTGATGGCGCGCGCGAAGGCGCCTGCCTGGAAGCCATTGATCGCGCGATGATCGTAGGTTACGCCGAGCAGCACGTACGAGCGTTCGATCGGCGTGGTGCCGGCCAGCACCAGTTCCTTCAGCACGGCGCCAACCGACAGCATACAGGTCTGCGGCGGCAGGATGATCGGCTTCACCAGCACGGTGCCCTCATCCGTGTTCAGGCTGATCGACAGGTCGCCGCCGGCAAGGTCGGCTGCCTCAAAGGTGTTTCGAAGGGCCTTCATCCGGAACGACGACAACTGCGCCGACGCCTGCAGCAGCGTCAGGCTCGATGCCTCACGCAGGACCGGCACGTACAGGCCCCGCCCGACATCCATGGTGACGCCGATGTTCCCGGCGGTGGAGGTCCGCATCGCCAGCGAGTCATCGAGCTGGCCGAAGAACATCGGGAACGAACCGGTCAACTGGGCCACCGACCACACCAGCAGATCGGGCAGGCCGACCATGGCCTTGTGCCGCTCGCGATAGGCAATCAGCGACGTCAGCGCCGCAGTGACGTCGATCTTCTGGAGCAGGAACGCATCCGGAATGGTGGCGTGCGAGCGCCCCACCGTGCGGGCGATGGTTTGCTGCTGCGCGCTCAGCTGCGCGCCCCCGCCGGCCGACGGCTCGGCCAGGGCCTGGACGTCGCTTTCCTTGATAACGCGCTTGCGAATCGCCGCCACCTGCTGCGGTGTCAGCCCCAGCTTGTCGATCAGCCGCTGCGCGGCCGCGGTGATCACCGGTCCGCCGGACGCGGCCGCGGGCGCAGCCTGCCGCGCCGCCCGGGCTGCGAGCAGCGAGGCCTCGTCGGAATGAATGGCGCCAATGGCCGCGCCGAAGGCGTAACTCTGGCCCTCTTCGCCGAGCGCCTCGAGAATCCCGGCTGCGGGCGACTCCAGCTCGTACGACGCCTTGGTCGTCTCCAGCACGGCAATCAGCTCGCCGGCCGCGACGCGGTCTCCGGCCTTCTTGACCCATTGCCGCAGCACGGCGTCGACGTCGTTGGTGTTGATGGTGGGGACGATGATCTCGATCATAGGCGCAGGACTGTGGCGACGTTCCGCACGATGGTGTCGGGCGTCACGAGCACCGACTGCTCCAGGTGCACGGCGCTTGGGATGATGGAGTTCGCGGAATGAATTCTCGATACCGTGGCGCGCAGCTCCGGCAAGGTGCGCGCCAGCGTGGACGCGACTTCGTCGCCCCAGCAGCCGCCGCCGCTGCCTTCCTCGACGGTGAACACCGCGCGCGCCGCCCCGAGCAGCCCGGCGACCGCCGCCGCGTCGAACGGATACAGGCAGAACGGCACCACGATCGCCGCCTCGACTTCATGTTCGAGGAACAGCCGCCGCGCGGCCTTCAAGCAGGCCGGGAACATGCCGCCCTGCGCAATCAGCACGACCGGTGCGCTGGTGTCGATCGACGCAACCGCCGTCCACGGATCCGGATGCCGCAACGTGAAGAGATCGTCAACCGCGCCGGCGGCGACGGCGGGCTGCGCGTACAGCACTTTGCTCTCGAACAGCATCGCCGGGTTGCCCTTGTCGAAGATTGCCGGCAAGAGCGCAGTCAGGTCGTGGACCGGCGACAGCTCGTAGAGATCCAGGTTCGGCACGCCGATGAAATGCTTCTGGACGCTCTGGCTGTGCGTCGGGCCGTAACCGCGATGGCCGCCCACCGGGCAGCGGAACACGATGGGATGCGCCCGGTGCTCGCCATACATCGTCACGGTCTTGGCGGCGAAGTTCACGATCTGATCGAAGGCGAGGAACACGAAGTCTCCGAACATGAACTCGACGATCGGCCGCTGGCCGGCGAGCGACAGCCCGTTGCCGACGCCGGCAATGCCAAGCTCGCTGATCGGCGTCGAGATGACACGATCGGCAAACGCCGTGGACAGCCCGCGGGACACCTTGAACGCGCCGCCGTACGGATCGAGGACGTCTTCGCCGATGAAGACACAGCGCGGGTCCGACGCCATCACCGACCGGAGCGCGCGATTGAGGTTGTCGATGACGCGCTCGCCGGGCACCGCGGCCACCGCGGCGGCCGTCAGCACGGCGACCGGCGACGCGGCCCACGCGGGGCTGACGGCGCGCGCTTCCGTGTCGGTCACGAGCTGGTCGATCTCCGCGATGACTTCCTCGTCCAGCTGCCGCACCTGCTCCGGAGACGCCGCCACGGCGCGCGCGTACCAGTCCGCCGCGCGCAGCGCGTCGATGGCTTCCCGGGGCCGCGTGTCGTCGCCCTTGCTGTGTGAGGCGAGTCGCGCCGTTTGAAACTCGATCACCAGCGGCGTCGAGTCCTTCCGGACACGCGCCAGCGCATCGCCCACGGCGCGGCCGGCCTGCTCGACGTCGGTATCCGCGCCCACATGCAGATAGGCCACGCCGAAGGCGCGCACGCGATCGGCGATGGTGCCGGCCATGTTGTGCTCGCGCGGCGTGCTCTGCGCGATGTCGTTGTTCTCGACAACCACGACCAGCGGCACCGTCCACAGCGCGGCCATATTGAGGGCCTCGTAAACGGCGCCTTCACCCCAGGTGCCGTCGCCAATGAACGCGACGGCGACGTCACCGCGTCCACGCCGCTTCAGTTCCCAGGCCACCCCAACGGCCACCGGCAGGCTCTCGCCCTGCACGCCGGTCGAGAAGTAGTTGCCGCGGCGGATATGCTGGCTGCCGCCGACGCCGCCGCACACCGCGCCCTCGCGGCCCATGATCTCCGCGAGCAGCCCGGCCGGATCGTGGAACCGCGCGAGATAGTGACCGTGTCCACGATGATTCGAGAACACGAAATCATCGTCGCGAAGCTGGGGCATCACCGCAACCGGCACCGCTTCCTGCCCGATACAGGTATGGGTGGTGCCGCCCAGACGCCCGGCATCGAACAGCTTGAGCAGGCGCTCTTCGAACCGGCGAATCCGCAGCAGCGACCGCAGTATTTCTGGTGACATCGGCTAGCGCAGAATCTCCCAGGTGAGTGCAGTGCCGCGTGGCACGTCGGCCTTGACCGCGCGGCCGAGCACTTCGTCCAGATGGCGCGTCGGCAGTCCGTGGCCCGGGCGAATCGCCCGCACGTTGTCGGCGGTCAGCACCTCGCCGGCCTTCACGTCGCGAACCTGTTGTACCAAGGGCCAACATGAACGCGGACGGGGCACCGACGGGTGCCGAGCGCCGATAAGGGCCTTTATGTTGCCTACGCTCTCCATGCGGTTCCTCCTTGTTATCGAGTGATATTCAATGGTATTCGACTTGCGGAGTAACCCATGTTGTGCGAGATCTCGGTCGCCGCGCGGCGCACGAGCTGCGCGACCGATGTGATCCGTCCGCGTGGCAGCCGAGCGTTCGGGCCGGCGACCGACACCGCGCCGACCGGGCGACCGTCTTGGCCCAAGATCGGGGCAGCGATCGAGCCGACACCGATCTCCGACTCGCCGAGCGATACCACGTAGCCGCGGGCACGGATGCGCGCCAGCTCCGCGAGTAGCGCCTTCTTCGATGCGATCGTGTTCGGTGTGAGCCGCTTGAGCCCGCTCGCCAACACTCGCTCCACCACTGGTAGTGGACTGAAGGCAACAATCGCCTTGCCGCTGCTCGTTGCGTGCGCCGGCATGCGATAGCCCACGCGGCGAAAGAGCTGCAGCGTCGCCGGTGACTCGAAGCGATCGATGTAGACGACCTCAGCGCCATCGAGAATTGCTAGGTGAACGGCTTCTTGAGTTTCGTTGCGCAACCATTCGAGGGTGGGATGCGCGACTTCGCGTAGGTCGAGCCCAGCGACCATCCGTGAGCCAAGCTCCCACAACGCGAATCCCAGCGCGTAGCGACCGTGGTGCGCGCGGCGCACGAACCGTTCCGCGACCAACAGGTTCAACAGCCGGTGCGCCGTGCTCTTAGCGATGCCGACGCGTCGCGCCAACTCACTGACACCCATCGTGCGCTCCTCGGGTGTGAACGCTTGCAGCAATCGCAGCGCCGTGGTTACGGAGCTTTGCGCTCGCGCCACCTCGGCGACTCGCTCGGGCCGTGCCGATCCGGAGCTCTGCGCGCGGGCGCTACTTCTTTCCACTAAAGGCATACTTCGCGGCATAGGCGACCGGATCCCACTGCGGGGTCGATTTCAGCGCGGACTTTACCGTGATCGGTCGCGTTTGCACGATGGTGATCGGCTCCCCGGGCCGGCGATGCCGATCGAGCACCCATTCGACGTCGACCGGATAACCGTAGCACGCCTCGATCGTGAGGACGGCGTTAATCACCGCGCCGGTTTGCTCTTCGTCGAGCATCCGTTCGGTGCGCAGCCGTTTGGGCATTTCTTGTTCGACCACCAGCCCGCGTGCATAGTCGAAGCACGACACGACGCGCTTGTTGGCCACTTGATATTCGAGCACGCGGCGGTCGCTCTTGCCGATCTCGATGTGATCGGGCTGCACCAGCCCTTGCACTACGGCTTCGCCCCAGCCCCACGATCCCTCGATCACCATGCGATCCACGCTACCGCTGACCGGATGAATCGAAAACGCCACACCGGAGGCCAGTGCGCGCACGAGTTCGATCACGCCTACCGCCATGGGACTCGCGCGATAGTCGAAACCTTTCTGCAGTCGATAGTCGATCGCGCGCTCGGTGAACAGGCTCGACCAACAGCTGCGCACTGCATCGAGCACACGCTGCCAGCCAGTTACGCCCAAGTAAGTGTCGAAGAGCCCAGCAAAGCTTGCATCCGACGCGTCTTCCCCCGTTGCAGAGCTGCGCACCGCGACCGGGATGTTGAGGTCACGGCGCCGAAACGACAGCTCCTCGTACGCATCGACGATGGTATCGGCTACGCGTGGCGCGATCGGATGCAGCTCGATTGCAGCGCGCGCGGCGCGGGCAGCGGTCTGCAAGGCCTCGAGACCCTCCGATGCGCGTACACGGCGCAGGATTTCGTCGATCGTTGCGCCCGCCCCGGTACGGTCGAGAAAATCCAGAAAAACATCAGTGGTGATGACGAACCCGTCGGGCACCTGAACGCCATGACGCCTGAGCCCGCCAAGCCGCGCCATCTTCGCGCCAGCGTGTGCGAGCGCACCATCGGAGAGATCGTCGATCCAGACGATCTCACCGACAGATGGGTTGCCGCTGGTCACGCGCGCGCGGCCTTGAAGACGACGACCCTGCCGGCAGTGCCGTCGACTTCGACTTCATCGCCGGTCGCGATCGCCTGTGTGGCTAGACCCACGCCGACCACACAGGGGATGCGGTACTCGCGGCTGATGATCGACGCGTGGGTGAGCGTACCGCCGCCGTCGCACACGCAAGCAGCGATCTTGGCGAAGGCCGGGGTCCAGTTGGGTGAGGTGGCCTCGCAGACCAAGATCTCTCCTGGCTGGATGCGGTGCAGCTCACCTGCGCTATGTAGGACACGTGCCTTGCCTTTGACCTTGCCTGCGGAGGCCGCCACGCCAGTCAGTGTCGTGACGTCCTTGCCCTTCGACTTGATCGCGTTGAAGAAGTGATGATGCATGCCGAAGATCTCGATCAGGATCGGATCGGTCACCGCATCGGGAATCGTGCCCAGCACCTTCGGCATCGACGGTCGGCGCTCCATCCAATGGTGGTAATACTGCCGACGATCCCGCACCAGGCCGCGAAACTCGGCGAACTTCTTCTGCCCGCGCACGATCGACATTAGCTCGGGCCAGAAGATATAGAGCGTATCTTCCTTGTCGCCGGCGCCGAGCGCACTCGAAAGCGCCAGGCACCCCCGGCGCAGGGGAATCGATGCGCGCAAATCGACGTAGAAGTTGTGCTCGTCGTTCCACCATGCGAAGTTCGCCTTCTGGCACGAGGCGAGCGCCCCGTCGAACTGCGTCTGCTCTTCCCTGGTGAGCTTGGAGCGCGCTTGGTCGATCGACGCTTCGCGCTCTTCGATCGCAGCTTTGCGCGCCGCCTCGAAGTTGTGGTCTTTGCCTTTTTGCAGGAAGGTCTTGATCGTTCCCAAGGGCGAGGTTGGATCTTCCACCCACGGTGCCAGATTGATATCGGAGATGCCTTCGGTGCGCCAGCCGTAGAGGTTCAAGAAGTCGTCGAATTTCTTGCACCAGTTCGCGGCGCGCGATTCGGCCTTCAGGGCGACCTGAAGGTTTTCCGGTTCGGTGCGCGCGAACACACCGCTCAAGCCGGCGTTGCGCGCATCCCGCGTCAACAACCATAACTCGCGGTCGCAGGCGAGGATCTTCGTGTCGTACCCCTGCAAGAACTTGGAGATCTCACCCGGATCGATTCTCAGCTCCGAACAAACGCCATAGAAGCCCAAGTAGTTGGCGAGCAGCGGATACATCACCTCGAAGTGAATCTCCCACGCGCGCTTCTGGAACGTGCGCGCGTCGATCAGGTACTGCCCGATGTCGGCGAGGCTCTTGCCGGAGAAATCGTAGGCTTCGAAGTACTTGAGCGCGGCGTCTAGCTCCTCGACGCGGTTAGCCCAGATGCTATCGAAGTTCTGCAGGAATACGGGTAAGTTCTTCTGAATGCGCATCGCACGAAAACCAATCTCCCACTCGGAGGCCGTCGGCACTTCGGAGGCGTACACGTGCGTGCCACCGATGCGCTGCGTGATGCCCTTGCCGGGCGGCAGCGGCAACGACTGCGCCGAAGTCTGCGTGCCCCACGCATAGCAGTCCTCGAGAAACAAGATGCCCATCGGAGAGAGGCCGCGCGGCCAGTGGAAATCGAGGAACCAGAACCGCTCTTCATCCTCTTTGCGAAACGTGTTGATCGGCTCGGTGCACCACGGGCTCTGCGCATACGACGGGGTGAAACCTGGATACCACTCTTTGGTGACGAACTCGTCTACGGAAACGATGTTTGCCATGGGTCAGCCTCCTCCTTGTGGTTACGAGTCTTGCGCTACCAGCGCGCGCCGCCGTTGGCATCCCAGCAGCGCCGGCACGCTTCGGCACCGGCGAGATAGGCGGCCCGCGCAGAACGGCGCTTCTCCTCGGTGTCAAGATAGCGTTCGGCCAGCTCGCCGACGTGTCCGCCGTGCTCCTCGTCGACTTTGATGTGGATCGTGAAGAACTGGTAGTCATCGGGCTTCAACATCTTCTGATAGTGCTTCTCGAAGCCGGCCACGACGCGCGTGTACGCGTCGGGGATCTGGTTTTCGATGCCGAGGATTGCCCCGAACGCCATCTCGTACCAGGGGCGCTGATGCGCCATGTTGAACATGTAGCTCTCCGAGAGCACCGCATCCGAATTCGGCGTGGCCTCGGTGATCACGGTATCGGGCGCACCCAACGCACGGATGAAATGGAACAACCAGTGCAGATGGCTCTTGCCGCTGCCTGATTGCGTGCCCAACACTTCTTCGGAGATGTTGGCGACCAGCTCGTCGGTCATCTCGTAGGGCACGCGTCCAATCCATACCGAAAGAAAACGCCGCGTGTGGTATGTGACACCCCAGTAGTGTTGGCGCGCCCAGCCAACCAGCTCTTCCTTGGTCACTTCGCCGCGCGCGGTGCGCTCGACCCAGTTCGCGTACTTCAAGCCGCGGCGCGATTCATCTAGCTCGGCGCGCAGCGATTTGACGAACTTCTCGCCGTTGAATGCCATCGAGCCATCTCCTTTAGAGTGTTAGGGAATTGGAGCGATAGGCCGCAAGTATCCTAGGAAAACACCGGTCGTGGCAAGCCGGTCGTTCCATCTGTTCGAACCGTGTTCGAGCCTCGGCAACGAGGGCTGTGGTATACCAGCGCCGTCACTACCCCGCGACGACAAAGGAGGACGCATGGGGATCTACCGCCTGGGCTTCACCGAGGTGAAAGTGCCCGACTTGGAGCTAGCCGCGGCGTACTACACCGAGGTGCTGGGGCTGCGCGAGGTCGAGCGCGTGGGGGGCGCCGTGTACCTAAAAGGCTGGGACGAACACGATCATCACTCGGTCGTGCTCAAGTACGCGCCGCGCTACGGGCTCGAGCAGTTCGGCTGGAAAGTCGAGAGCCTCGACGATCTGGATCACTTCGAGCGCGCCGCGGAACGTTGGGGCTGCAAAGTGGAGCGCCTCACCGAAGGAGCGATCAAGGCGATCGGCCCGGCGATACGCTTTGAGACGCCCTCCGGCCATCAGTGCGTCCTGTACTACCGCATGAAACAGGTCGGCAATAGCCTGCCCAAAACGAATCCGCCACCGCTCCCGCTCGATCTGGTCGGCATCGCACCGAAATCGCTGGATCACTGCCTGCTGCTTGCGGAAGACGTGGGTGAGATCGGCCGCTTCTTTCGCGAGGTGCTCGGCTTTCGACTCACTGAGCAGATCGTCACCGGCGAAGGCCATCAGCTCGCCGCGTTTCTCGAGCGTTCGCACAAGACCCACGACGTTGCGTTCGTGAAGGGCACGAACGGCGGGCTGCACCACATCTCGTTCTGGCTCGACAATATCTCGGACATCTACCGCGCCGCCGATATCCTGCGCTTGAACGGCGTGGAGATCGAGGTCGGGCCGACGCGCCACGGCGTCTCGCGCGGCCAGACCGTCTATTTCTTCGACCCGGTCGGCAACCGGAACGAGGTGTTTACAGGCGGGTACTACGTCGATCCGGTCGAGTGGGAGCCGATCACCTGGACCGAAGACGAGATCGGCAAGGCGATCTTCTACTACGAAGGGCGGCTCGTGCCCTCGTTCCAGTCGAGGCATTCGTGAGCGAGCGTTTTCCCACCACACGCACGAACGCGCCGGCGTATCTGGCGCGTTACCTCGAGCGGCAACGCGGCGCGTCGATCGCCTACGTCGATAAGGGCGAGCCCCCCTATGTCGAGCGGGCACGGGCGCGAGCCGCCGAACGCGCGGCAGAGGAGGCGCGCAGCGAAGCGCCACCGGGTGAAGTGAGCGTGGCCTATGCCATGGAAACCGCCGCGCCACGCGAGATCGTCCCACCGCCCGCCTTCCAGAAAAAACGCATGGCAAGCAGCGTCGATGTGCGGCTGATCCGGCACGGGCAGACGCAAGGGTACTCGGCGGATGGCGGCCTCACGCCGCTTGGCCGCTGGCAAGCGCATCGCAAGGGGCAGGACCTCGCGCGAGGCGTCACGTCGGGGATGACGATTCGATTTCCGCATGCACCGACGGCGCGGGCCGAGGAGACGGCGATCGCGCTGCGCGAAGGACTGTTGCAGGGTTTGGCACGCTATCACCTAGAGGCGAATGTCGAACAACCGCATGCGCACCCCGGTTTTCGGAACTTTCAGGTCTGGTGCGATGGGAAACCGCAGGACCCCACGCAGGCCTTCACGCGTTACACGACGCTACTCGAGGAGTACGAGCGCGCCAAGAGCGGCGATCGCCCCGGCTGGCTCGTGGAAATGGAGCGGTTCTGGAACATCCAAGCCGCCGGAGGCGACCCGATTACTCATTGGCTGCGCATGCCGATGCAGTTCTTCGAGCCAGCGGCATTGTGTGTGCGGCGCTTCTGGCAAGCCATCGCCGAGGAAGTGCAAAGAGGCCCAGCCAACCTGCGCGTGTTCGTGCCGACACACTCCGGCCCGATTCGCGCCGTGGCGACCGCGGCCTTCGGACACGACCCAGGCGAGCCCAACAACATCGAGGACGTGCGCATTCGCATGTACGCCGACCTGGAGCACGCGATCGTCACATATCGCGAACGCGGGCTAGAAATCGAGGTGCCCTCGCGCACTCGATTGCCCTGGGCGGCTCATGAGGCACTCTAGGGCAACTGACCGGCGTGAAAAAACTGGTCCAGATTCAGTGAGAGAAAAAGTGTTGATTTCTTGACTTCTTTCCAAACGATATCATTATTGCGTGCGAATACTCTGCACGGCGGTGCGCCTGCAGGCTTTATTGCCTCACACCTCGCAACGGCCACGACTTCAATTTTTTCATACGACACCCCAAGACCGCCCTGGAGGAGGTTTTCGCCTCGAACGTCTCGAGCGTTATTCGAGGCATTCCCACAATATTGATTTCCTTTACCTCTTTACCAATAGCGGCTCGTGGGGCAACATAAGCGGCATTGCGCGCCGTCAAACCGG
>Ga0194128_10010068_pt1 | contig 11365 bp, 7 predicted proteins | sample TA2KigCa65mmetaG_FD_148650 | JGI IMG/M metagenome (GOLD analysis project Ga0194128, IMG submission 148650) | Freshwater microbial communities from Lake Tanganyika, Tanzania - TA2015037 Kigoma Deep Cast 65m | ecosystem: Environmental > Aquatic > Freshwater > Lake | place: Tanzania: Lake...
GCCGTCCAGGCGTTTTGCACCGCGGCGCCGGCGGCGCGGGCAGGCGATCCGGAGTGAAACCATGGTCCGGACGGGCCCGCCATTCGGCGGGACGCCCCACGGTTTGGTCTGCGCCGCAGACCACGCAAACCCGCCAGCGACGCGTCCACGCGCGCCCGGCGCCGATGACGGCGCGCCACGGTGCGCCGCCGCGGCTCCGATTGACCGCTGCACGCCGCGTACTTATGCTCCCACCCGAACCGCTGGCGGTCGTACAGAGGCTCGGACGGGATGGCCAATCAGCCGGACGTGCGCGTCGCGATGATCGGCGTGGGCGGCATCGCGGTGAGCCATCTGACGAACCTGCTGCGGATGCCGGAGGTCCAGCTGGTCGCGCTGGTGGACCTCGATCCCGCCCGAGCGCAGGCGTACTTGCGACGGGCGGCGGCGAACCTGTCGCCCGCGGCGGATATACCCGTCGTGCCCGCCTTCACCGACGCCGGCGCCATGCTGCGTGCCGAGCGGCCCGGGGCCGTCTTTGTGTGCGTGCCCCCAGACGCGCACGGCGAGATCGAGTTGGCCTGCGCAGAGGCGGGCGCGCACCTGCTGGTGGAGAAGCCGTTAGGGCTCGACCTCGGCCGCGTGCGGCGGATCAGGCGAGCCCTTGACGCCCGCGGGCTCATCGCGGCCGTCGGCTACCAGGTTCGGTACGCCGACAGCCTTGACGCCGCGCGGCGCATGCTCGGCGATCGCCCGCTGGGCATGGTGATCGGCACGTATCTCGGCGGGTTGCCACGCACGCCCTGGTGGCGCGTTCGCCGCAGCTCCGGCGGTCAGGTGGTCGAGCAGGCCACGCACGTCGTGGACCTCATGCGCTACGTGGCGGGCGAAGTCGATGCGGTGTACGCGAGCGCCGCCACGCGCCTGCTAGGCGACGAACCAGGCCTGGATATCGCGGATGTGTCAGCGGCGACCTTCACCTTCGCGAGCGGGGCCGCCGGCAGCCTGGTGAACACCTGCGCCCTGGACGGGGTACCGGGCGAGCCGTGGGACCACGGCGTGACGGTGATCGCCGCTCGGCTGTCGGTGCGCGCATGGATCGGGTCCGCCCGTGTGGCCACGCCCGGCCACGAGGAGATCATCTTCAACCGCCGTGATCCGAGCTACGAGTTGGACGCCGCCTTCATTCGGGCGGTGGCACGCGGCGATCCGTCCGGGATACGGTCCTCCTACGCCGACGCGATGGAGACGCTGCGCCTGACGCTGGCGATCGAAGAGTCGGCGCGCCGCCATGCGCCGGTACGCCCAGACGAGCTGTAGGGGCGGCTGGCCCGAGTTTCGGCGCTTTGCCCGGCACCGCGCAGGTCTGATTGGAATCGGTGGCGCGCACGGCCGTCCGGTGCGCCCGTCGGCGCTATTCGAACTGGAAATTGGCGCGCACGGTGGCCCGCACGCGCAGTTCGTCAGCTTCGACCGGCACGGTGCCGGCCCGTTCGACGGCGACCGTCGCAACGCCGCCGCGCGGGACGAAGACCGCCTCCTCCGTGATCGAGATCAGCCCCTTTAGCCGACCGCTCAGCGCCTCCGCAATGGCCTGGGCCTTGCTCGCGGCGTCGATGGTCGCGAGGCGCAGGGCGGCCTTTTTGGCAGCGACGGGATCGGCGACGGTGAAGGCGATCGCGTGCACGACGTTGGTGCCCGCGCCCAGTCCGGCGTCGAGCACAGCGGAGGTGTCGCCCACCTTGCGAATCGTGATGCTGAGCGTGTTCGTCGCCTGGTAGGCAACCGGCTTGGGCGGCGTCGCCGCCGCCCCCTGGGGCTCGATCGGCGGGTAGATCGGGCGCAGGCTCAGGCCCGTGGTCTTGATGTCACGCGGTTCGACGCCGGCGCTCTTGACAGCGGCGATGACGGCCGTCGCAGCGGCGCTTGCCTGGCTTGACGCCTCGGAAGCGGCGGTGGCGGTGACCTCCACCCCAAGGCTGACGATGGCCAGATCAGGCGTCACAGGAATCTCCGCTTCACCCACCACGAGGATGCCCTGCGGCGTTTCGCTCTGGATCACCGTCTGCGATGCGCCGCCGACGTCGACCGTCGCGGTGGAGGCGAGTTCGGTGTTCGTCACCGCGCCAGATCCCTGGTACTGCCGTAGCGCGAGGAAGCCGGCAACGATGAGCAGCGCCACGACGCCCACGATGACGCCGATCTGCAGCGCGGCGGGCAAGCGCCGAAACATAAGAAACCTCCGGCCTGCGGCCCCTTCCGCCATCGCTGGGCGCAGGGGATATGGCACCCGCTCCGGTGAGGAGTCGGGCTGGCGCGTGGCGCATCAGCGCCACGCGTTCGCGATCACTATCTGAGGATAGGGATGCGGCTGCTCCGCGGCAACCAGGGCGCGGCGCGACGCCCGCTGAACCCGGCCGTCACGGGTTTGTTCCGTGGGCCGGAGCCAAAACCCGCGCGGCGTGGCCCACGGGACGCCCACCGCGCGGGCCACGCCTCCCGAGCCGCCCCCCCGAGGCGGCGCGGCGAGCGCGCGCTTGCGCGCTAACCGAGGCGGCGCGCCACCTCCGGCCAGTTGACGATGTCCCAGAACGCGGCCACGTAGTCGGCCCGGCGGTTCTGGTAGTTCAGATAGTAGGCGTGCTCCCACACGTCGAGCCCGAGCACGGGCGTGCCGGCGCCATCCATAAGCGGACTGTCCTGGTTGGGCGTGCTCAGGATGCCAAGCTTGCCGTCCGGCCGCTTGACCAACCAGGCCCAGCCCGACCCAAAGCGGCCCATGGCGGCCGCCGCGAACTGCTCCTTGAACGCGGCGAAGCTGCCAAACGCGCCGCTGATGGCCGCTGCCAGCGCCCCGCTGGGCTCGCCGCCCCCACGCGGACCAAGCACCGTCCAGAACAACGTGTGATTGGCGTGACCGCCACCGTTGTTGCGCACCGCCGTTCGGATGGCTTCGGGCACGGCGCCCAGACTGGCAATGAGGTCCTCAACGCTCTTGGCCGCCAGCGCGGGCTGGTCTTTCAAGGCGTTGTTGAGGTTGGTGATGTAGGTCTGGTGATGCTTGCCGTGGTGGATCTCCATCGTGCGCGCATCGATGTGCGGCTCCAGCGCGTTGAACGCGTAGGGCAGCGAGGGAAGCGTGTACGCCATACGATGACCCTCCGTGCGAGCGCCGCCCGTGCGGGCGGGGCAGCCATGCGTGGACCCCAAGCTTAGCCCGAACGTGCGTGCGAACGAAACGGCGGCCCCGCCGGAATGCGGCCGCAGGTCGCCTGGCTGTCCGTATAATGTGCCTACTCCTCTCATGGTGCGCTCGCGGCGTGTGGCGGCACGCCCGCGTCGACCCACTCGCGGGGAAGTGTCGGAACTGGCAGACGAGCGTGACTTAGGATCACGTGGAGCAATCCGTGAGAGTTCGAGTCTCTCCTTCCCCACCCCGAGATCAGGGCTCGGGTGTCCGCGCGCCGTAGCCATGCGAGCCGTCACCTAGGCCAAGGACGCTAGCCACCGTATGCAGGCAACCGCCGAAAAGCTCGACCGCAGCCGGGTGCGGCTCCAAGTCGAAGTTGGCACCGACGATCTGAAGAAGGAATACGACCGCGCCGTGCGTCGGGTGGCGGGGCGCGTCAACATCCGCGGCTTTCGCAAGGGCAAGGCGCCGCGCTCGATCATCGAGTCGTATCTCGGGGTGGACTACGTCATGCGCGACCTGGTTGATAACCTCGTGCCGCGCGTGTACGGCGAGGCGGTGCAGCAGACGGGCGTGACGCCCATTGCCGACCCGACGCTCGACATGCCGGACGCCCCCACGCTCGAAAAGCCGCTGGTCTTCTCGGCGGAAGTGGCCGTCGCCCCCACGGCGGCCCTGGGCGATCTCACGGACGTGCACGTGGCGACGCCGGAGCCGGAGGTGACCGACGCGGAGGTGGAGGCCGATCTCGAGCAGTTGCGACGCCGTCACGGGACCTGGGAGGCGGTAAGCGAGCCGGCGGCGTTGGGACGCATGATTCAGGCGCAGATCGAGGTGCGCGGCGAAGGCCTGACGCAGGGGAAGCCACAGCCATATCAGATCATCTTGGGCGAGAACGGGTTCCCGGCCGGCTTCGACGCGGCGGTCGTCGGTCTAGGCGCAGGTCAGCCTGCCAGTTTCACGGCCGATATCCCAGCCGATGACCCGAACGTGCGCCTGCGCGGCAAACACGTGACCTTCGCGATCCAAATCGAAGAAGTGCGCGAGCGCCGCTTGCCTGAGCTGGATGACGCGTTCGCGATGCTGGCTGGCCGCGTGGAGTCGCTCGACGCGCTGCGCGCGCGCGTGCGCGCGGAACGGCTTGACCAGAAGCGCCACGAACTGCAGCACAAGCTGGAGGAGGATGCGCTGGCCGCGCTCGTCGAGCGCTCGACGTTCGACATCCCGGACGTGCTGATCGACCGCGAGCGGGACGCGCTCGTCGAATCCCAGACGCGGTCGCTCGTTGCCCAAGGACTCGCCGTGGATAGTTACCTGGCGATGACCGAGCAGTCGCGCGAGGAGTGGCAGGCGGCGGCGCGCGTGCGCGCCGAGCGCAACATCCGGCACAGCCTGGCGCTCGACGCGACGGCGCGCGCGAACCAGATCGAAGTCAGCCGCGACGCGCTCGAGGCGGAGGCCACCCGCATCGCCGAGTTCTACCCCGAGGACCGGCGTGGCGCGGTGCGGCGCAGCCTGCTCCGGGGCGAGAGCCGCGAGCGCATCGAATCCAACCTTCGAAACCGTGCCGCCCTGAACCACGTGGTGGCAAAAGTCACGGGCGGCCACGCACCCCTGCACGATCATCACGACCATGCGCCCGAGGCCGGCCTGGCGGCGACCGCCGAGGCCGCCGCCGCGGGCATCGAGCTTCCCACGCCCGAGCCGGCCGGGCCGAGCGCCGAGATCGACCGCGCCGGCTGATGCCGCACCCGCCACAGGAGCGCGCCATGGGGATTCTCGTCCCGTACGTCATCGAATCCACCGACCGCGGCGAGCGCGGCATGGATATCTACTCCCGTCTGCTACGGGATCGCATCATCTTCCTGGGCACCCCCATCGACGATGCGGTGGCGAATACCGTGATCGCGCAGCTGCTGCTGTTGACGAGCGAGGATTCCGAAGCTGATATCAACATGTACATCAACACGCCCGGGGGCAGCGTGGCGGCGGGGCTGGCGATCTACGACACGATGCAGTACGTGCCCAATAGCATCGCGACCACGTGCCTCGGCTTGGCCGCCAGCATGGGCAGCGTGATCCTGGCCGGCGGTACAAAGAGCAAGCGCTCGGCGTTGCCGCACAGCACCATCTTGCTCCACCAGCCCTCGCAGGGCTTTGAAGGCTACATCCAGGCGACGGATCTGGAGATCCGGGCGCGGGAGATCGTGAAGGTGCGCGACCGGCTGGAACGCATCCTGGTGGACCGCACCGGCCAGAGCAAAGATCGAATTCACCGGGACACGGATCGGGACTACTATCTGACCTCCGACGAGGCGAAAGAGTACGGGCTGATCGATCAGATCGTGACGCCGCGCTCTCTGGTCACGGGGGACGGGAAGAAGAGCGGCGAGACCTAGGGGCCTGCCGCCCACGACGGCGGGACCCGACCACGAGGCAGGGGTGGGGCATGGCGCGCGGCCGGACCACGCGGGCAAGCTATCGGTGCTCGTTCTGCGGCAAGACCCAGGAGCAGGTGCGCCGTCTCATCGCCGGCTCCGGCGGCGTGTACATCTGCAACGAGTGCGTGGACCTCTGCAAGGACATCATCAACGAGGAGCAATCGCGCGCCCCGGTGCGGCGCGCCGTAGCTGGCGGCATCCCGACGCCCGAACGCCTCTACGACCTGCTCAGCGACTACGTGATCGGGCAGGAGCGGGCCAAGAAGGTCGTGTCGGTCGCGGTGTACAACCACTACAAGCGCGTGCAGGCCGGCGGCGGCTCCGAGGACGTCGAGCTGCAGAAGAGCAACATCTTGCTCCTGGGTCCCACCGGCACCGGGAAAACCGAGATCGCGCGCACGCTCGCGCGCATCCTGAATGTCCCGTTCTGCATCACGGACGCGACCGCGCTGACCGAGGCCGGCTATGTGGGCGAGGACGTGGAGAACATCCTGCTGCGGCTGATTCAAGCCTCGGACTACGACATCGCCCGTGCTCAAACCGGCATCGTGTACATCGACGAGATCGACAAGATCGCCCGCAAGGCGGATAACCCGTCGATCACGCGGGACGTCTCCGGCGAGGGGGTGCAGCAGGCGCTCTTGAAGATCACCGAGGGCGCGGTGGTCAACGTGCCGCCACAGGGCGGCCGCAAGCATCCGCACCAGGACTTTATCCAGATCGACACGCGCCACATTCTGTTCATTTGTGGCGGCGCATTCGAGGGCCTCGATCGCATCATCGGCCGCCGCATGGGCAAGGGCGGCAAGATCGGGTTCGGCGGGAAATCCGGCCACGGCAAGCTGAGCAATATCGCGCACAACGTCATTTCGGACGATCTCCTGAAGTATGGCCTCATCCCTGAGTTCGTCGGCCGCCTGCCGGTGGTGGCAGCGCTGGATGAGCTCGACGTCGACGACCTAGTGCGCATCCTGACCGAGCCCCGCAACGCGCTTCTGCGCCAGTACCAGAAGCTCTTCGCGATGGACAAGGTGGAGCTCAAGGTCACCGACGATGCGCTCAAGGCCGTGGCGCAGAAGGCCATCAAGACCAAGACCGGCGCACGCGGGCTGCGCACGACGCTGGAATACCTGCTGCTCGACACCATGTTCGCGCTGCCCTCGCGGCCCGAGGTGCGGAGCGTGGTGGTGACGCGCGAAATCGTCGAGCAGGGCGTGGAGCCCATGCTCGTGACCCGCGGCAGCGCGGCCGACACGGTGAGCGAGGAAGAGATTACGGCGTAGGCTGCGCGGAGCGCCGGCGGAAGACTGGGTCCCAGACCGGCGCGTGCGCGCCGCGCACGCATATACACCTTGCAACGCCGGCTCGCGGACACTGCCAGGATCCACGGGAGTGGCACGCTTGGTCTGGGCGGGCAACGGCGCGCGTCCGCGCCGTGTTGCAGCCGGCCGCCGCGCGCAGCCGGGCGGGCACGCCCGCCCCAGCCATCCTCGATCGTCTCGCCGACTAGCTCAGCGCGTATTCGATGACCGTCGGCCCGTCGCGCCGGAGGGCCGCGGCGATCTCGCGTTGCAGGGCGGGCGGGTCCTTGACGTGCGCACCGTGTGCCCCGTAGGCGCGCGCCAGGGCCGCGAAGTCGGGGTTGCGCAGGCTTACGTCCAGGCAGCGGCCCCCATAGGTGTTGCGGAGATGCATGTCGATCGCGCCGAACGCGTTGTCATTGAGCACCACGGCCACCACCGAAAGGCGCTCACGCACCGCGGTGGCCAGTTCTTCCGACGTGAAGAGGAACCCCCCGTCACCGCTGAGGGACACGACGGCGCGTTCGGGGCACGCCACCTTGGCGCCGATGGCCTGCGGCAGCGCCCCGCCCAGGGCGCCGAAGTAGGTGGGGTGCTGATAGCAGCGGGGATGCTCCACCGGGAAGTAGCGGGGCGCCTGATAGCTCACCATGGTCATGTCATTCGCCAGCACGCCGGTCGGCGGAAGCGTGGCGCGCACGGCGTGCAGGATGGCCTCGTAGGCCGGCTTGGGGGAGGCTGCCTGCTGCGCCCGCCGAAACGCTGCCACCGCCTGGGCGCTGGTCGCTCCCAACGAGGCCGGCCGGTCGGACAGGGCCTCGAGCAGGGCGGCGAGGGCGTCGGACGCACGGGCGTGGATGCCGACCACCACGCGGTACATGCGGCCGATGACGGTCGTATCGATGTCGATCTGGATCAAGCGCTCGGGCAGCGGCAGGCGGCCATCGTCCGTCACGCGGTCGCCAAGGCGCGTGCCCACGATCAATGCCACGTCGCAAGATTTCATGAAGTCGTAGATGCTGCTGTCCAAACGCGCCTTGCAGCCGAGGGACAGGGCGTGACTCTCTGGGAAGGCGCCTTTCCCGTTGGGGTTGGTCAGCACGGGCGCCTGCAGGCGCTCCGCCACCGCGAGCAATTCGGGCGCGGCGTCGAGCGCGCCCCCACCGGCATAGATGACGGGGGCTTGAGCCTCCACCAGCACCTGCGCGGCACGGTCCACCGCGGACGTTTCGGGGGCCAGACGTGGCACGGGACTCATCCGGGGCGCGTCCACGTCCGCTGACTCGGTGAGGAAGTCGAGGGGGATCTCGATGGAGGCGGGGGCGGGCCGCGAGGCGCGCATGTGGTGCACAGCTTCCACGATGGCGTGGCCGATCTCGCGCACGCTGTGCACCCGGCGGTGGTAGCCAACGATCGCGTTCAGCAGGCCGGGCTGATCGCGCAACTCGTGGAGCTGGCCGCGGTCATGTCGGGGGAGATGGGAATCGAGCCCGGTTGCGATGTGCAGCAGCGGCGACGAGTCGGCGTAGGCCTCCGCCAGGGCGGTGGCGGCATTGGTGATGCCCGGACCAGTGATCGTGCAGACCGCGGCGATGCGGCCAGACGCCCGGGCGAATCCGTCGGCCATGAACGCGGCGCCCTGTTCGTGGCGGGTGAGCACGTGGCGCAGCTGAGGCGCGTCCAGCAGGGCGTCATAGAACCCCATGGTGTGCACGCCCGGGATGCCAAACACCGTGTCGACACCCGCCGCGGTGAGGGCGGCGGCGAGCGCCTGACCGCCGGTCAACGTCGGCATGGACGGCTCCCCGGAGCGGTGGCCCGCCGAATCAGCGGGTAGGTGACGACGCCAGCGTACCGCTGCCGGGCCGACGTCCCGTGCGTACGGCGGGTCGAGCGCACCGACGCGTGCCAGCGGCACCGGCAGACTGGGCGTCCGACCGTGGGGTGATGGTCGGCGGCGCGCCCATCCTGCCGAGCGTAGCCGTAGGGGCGCGCGGCGCTTGCCCCTACGATCGTCTGGGCACGGCGGCCCGTAGAATCAACGACCCTGATGCGCGATTCAATCGATGGCCGCTCGTAGGCGGCGATGGGCAGCGCGGCCTAGGCATCCGCTCCGTCTGCTGCGCTGGCTGCTGGTGGGCGGGACGCTGACCATCATCGGCCTGACGATCGCGTTGATCGTGGCGCTCAGCACGGGCGCCGGGCTGGCGGCGGGCGCGGCCGTCGCCAGCGCGTACATCAGCGACTTGCCGTCCATCGACAGCATCGCGGGCGTGGGTGCGGAGCTGTTCCAGACCACCACGATCCGGGCGCGCGATGGCCGCCTGCTGGGCGACCTGCTGGGGCAAGGCCGCCGCCGCGTGGTACCGCCCGAACAGATCCCTCAAGTGGTGAAGCTGGCGACGATCGTCGCGGAGGACGCCACCTTCTACGAGAACCCGGGAGTTGAGTTTAGGGCCGTCGTGCGGGCGTTTTGGCAGAACCTGCGCGGCGGGCACGTGGTCTCCGGCGCCAGCACCATCACCCAGCAACTGGTCAAGAACGTGCTCCTGACGCCCGAGGTCACGGTGGAGCGCAAGCTCAAGGAGGCGGTACTGGCGTATCAGGTGAGCCAGCGCTTCTCCAAAGACGAGATCCTGGGGCTGTATCTGAATCAGATCTACTACGGCAGCCTGGCGTACGGCGTGGCGGCGGCCGCGGAGACGTACTTCGGCAAAGACTTGGCGGACGTTACGCTGGCCGAGGCGGCCCTGCTGGCCGGCATCCCCCGCTCGCCGTCGACGTCCAACCCGTTCGTCGATCCGGCCGCGGCGCGCGAGGGCCAGTTGCGCGTCCTGGATCAGATCGAACGGCAGGGATTCGCGGCGCCGGAACGCGTGGCCGAAGCCCGCCGGGAACCGGTGAGGCTTGCGTCCCCCAGCACGCGCATCCAGGCGCCCCACTTCTTCAACTACGTGCTGGCCCAGTTGCAGGAGCGCTACGGACCCGAGATCAGTCGCAATGGCTGGCGCATCACGACTTCCTTGGATCTCGACCTTCAAACGAAGGCCGAGCAACTCGTGCGCGACCACGTGCGGAAACTCGCCGCCAATGACGCCACGAACGGCGCGTTGACCGCCCTGCGACCTGCCACCGGCGAAGTGCTGGCGATGGTCGGCAGCGCGGATTTCGCGGATCCGTCAATCGACGGCCAGGTCAACGTGACTCTGGCCGAGCGTCAGCCCGGATCAGCCTTCAAGCTCTTTACCTATGCGGCCGCGCTCCAAAAAGGCTATACGGCCGCCACCATGCTGCTCGACATCCCGACCACCATCCCGATCGCCGGGCAGCCTCCGTATGCGCCCAGCAACTACGATGGGAAGTTCCGGGGACCCGTGAGCCTGCGCACCGCGCTCGGCAGCTCCCTGAACGTGCCAGCGGTGCGCACCCAGCTCATCGCCGGCTTGGACGAGACCGTCGAGCTGGCCAAGCGGTTGGGCGTCACGAGCCTGAACGATCCGTCGCGCATCGGGCCGGCCCTGGCCTTGGGCTCCAACGAGGTGCGCCTCATCGACCTCACCGCGGCGTACGGCGTGTTCGCGAACGGCGGGCGGCGAGTGCAGCCGCACGCGATACTGTGCATCCGCGATGCGCGCGGCCGCATCGTGGAGCAATACGGCGACGGATGCAGTCTCGACTCCGCCGCCAGCCCGCTCACCGAACTGCGCACGCCGGTCACGGAGCAACTCGTCAGCCCGGAACTGGCGTTCCTGCTGACCTCGATCTTGTCCGACGACGCAGCCCGGGCCGAGGCCTTTGGGCGCCATACCGTCCTCGAGCTACCGGGCCGGCCGGCGGCGGTGAAGACGGGGACCACCCAAGACACGCGCGACGCCTTGGTCGTGGGGTACACGCCGCAACTGGTGGCGGGCGTGTGGATTGGCAATTCGGATGGCCGGCCCATGAAGGAGGCGACGGGCATCGTAAGCGCGGCTCCCATCTGGCACGACTTCATGGTCGCAGCGCTGGCAGGGCAGCCGGCCTACGCCTTCGAGCCGCCGCCGGGTGTGGTGCAGGTCGAGGTGGATGCGCTGTCGGGCTTCATACCCTCCGCGTACGCAGGCGCGTCCCGCCTCGAGTATTTCCTTCCCGGCACGGCGCCTACGCAGCGTGACATGGTGCATCAACCGTTTCGCATCGACAGGGCGACCGGCCTGCTCGCCACCAAGGACACGCCCGTGGACCAAGTGGAGGAGCGCGTCTTCGCAATCCTCCCCAAAGAGGCCGAGGCCTGGCAGCGGCAGCAGCCGGCGAAGTCACCCCTGGCGCTTCCGCCACAGGAATTCGCCACCGCCAGGGCGCCGCAGCGACAGGCCGGCAGCGTGGAGATTCTCGCGCCGGCCGAAGGTCAGCCGGTGCGGAGCGTGCTGGAAATCACGGGCCGCGCGGCGGGCGAAGGGTTTCTTGGCTACGCC
>Ga0194128_10010070_pt1 | contig 11363 bp, 7 predicted proteins | sample TA2KigCa65mmetaG_FD_148650 | JGI IMG/M metagenome (GOLD analysis project Ga0194128, IMG submission 148650) | Freshwater microbial communities from Lake Tanganyika, Tanzania - TA2015037 Kigoma Deep Cast 65m | ecosystem: Environmental > Aquatic > Freshwater > Lake | place: Tanzania: Lake...
AACCTCCCTTTTGAGCAATTGTTTGTAAAAGTACTTTGAATTGCAGGCCCACCGGATAACGAAGGTCAAAGCTGCAGCATTCTTTCCATAAACGCCAGCGCAGAGTATCAACTGGCAAAACAGGGATTTCCCTAAGCAACCCAACCAACGAATCCGATAGCAAAGGAGCCGAATCGATCGAAAAATCTATTTTGAGCGAGGGATTCGTTTCGGAAATGGAAGCCTTGTACTCATCGCGGTTCAATATCAGGGCCGGTGACCTTAGTGTTCTATCCATGGAGCGAGCAGACTGCTTCGCCCATTGCTCCGGGGTCAGAAGCCGAACAGAAGCCATGGGATGTTCCTTTTCAAAACGCTCAACCAAGAAGGTCAGCATTGCCCCCGCACAGATCAGCAGGACCACCACCACGGCACGAAGGGTCGAATTCATATAGCAAAATTAACCCAAAGAACCTCTGGGAAATCAATATATGCCTTTTTGACGTGGAATGGTACGAGGAGAAACCCGCGATGGGGTTATGCTATCAAGGTCGTTGGTTTTACCCTGGTCCAAAATCAAAAAAATCCTGCATTCCCCCATTCGGCCCCCAAAGAAGTTTATTTTTGCCCTGCTAAAAACAAGAAATGAGGGAAATTGCATTCAGGGAAGCCCTGCGTGAAGCCCTGCGTGAAGAAATGCTCCGCGACCACAGGGTATTTCTAATGGGTGAGGAGGTCGCGGAATACAACGGGGCTTACAAGGTTAGTCAAGGGCTTTTGGATGAATTTGGACCCAAAAGGATCATTGACACTCCTATCGCAGAGCTTGGCTTTGCGGGCATTGGAGTGGGTGCAGCCATGAACGGCTTGCGTCCGGTGATCGAGTTTATGACCTTTAATTTTTCGTTAGTGGCCATTGACCAAATCGTGAACTCCGCCGCCAAAATGCTCAACATGTCCGGTGGTCAATTCACGGTGCCCATCGTTTTTCGAGGTCCATCCGGTTCAGCCGGTTCTTTGGGCGCCCAACATTCCCAGGTCTTCGAAAGCTGGTACGCCAATGTTCCTGGGCTGAAGGTGGTATCCCCTTCCAACCCTTACGATGCCAAAGGACTGCTGAAAAGCGCTATCCGTGATGAGGATCCCGTCATCTTTATGGAATCCGAACAGATATACGGGGACAAAGGCGAAGTACCCGAGGGCGAGTACCTCATCCCTATCGGCAAGGCCGATATCAAACGCGCTGGCACCCAGGTGACTTTGGTTTCGTATAACAAAATGATGAAAGTTACTCTGGCTGCTGCGGAGGAATTAGCCAAAGAGGGCCTTGATGCCGAGGTTATTGATCTGCGCACCATTCGACCCCTTGATCACGAGACCCTGCTCCAAAGTGTCCGCAAGACCAACCGAATGGTCGTCATCGATGAAAGTTGGCCCTTTGCCTCCGTTTCTTCCGAAATCGCTTACCGAATTCAGAAAGACGCCTTTGACCACCTTGACGCGCCAGTGGTCCGGGTGAACGGCGCCGATGTGCCCATGTCCTATTCCATGCCTTTGGTCGCCGCCTACCTCCCCTCCGTGGAAAAAGTGGTGAAAGCTGTGAGAGAGGTTATGTACCTGCGTAAATAGGTTAAGCCCTCCGCTTTTCAACGGTGAATGCCCTTGGTCCAACATGGACTCGGGCCTGAGGCCTGATGTGATTTTGACCTTTTTTAAGGGCCTTTTTGGTTGTATTTTTAAGGTTTGAACAAAAAGACAACGGCCGAATACTAAGCCAATCAACCAATCTCAATCCATTTGATGAATTCACCATCCAAAGCCCAATATTCTGCTGAAAATATCCAGGTCCTTGAGGGACTTGAAGCCGTCCGTAAAAGACCGGCCATGTACATTGGCGATATCGGGGCCAAAGGACTTCACCACCTTGTGTACGAGGTCGTGGATAATTCCATCGACGAGGCTTTGGCAGGCCATTGCACCCAGATCGAAGTGAGCATCTTGGAAGATAATCGCATTCGGGTCAAAGACAACGGCCGCGGTATCCCCACCGACATGCACCCTAAAGAAAAGCGGTCCGCATTGGAGGTGGTTATGACGGTCTTGCATGCCGGAGGTAAATTCGACAAAGACAGTTACAAAGTGTCCGGCGGTCTTCACGGTGTCGGCGTTTCGTGCGTCAATGCCCTAAGCTCCCATCTGCACGCCGTTGTGCATCGCCACGGAATGATTTACGAGCAGGAATACAGCTGTGGGAAGCCGCTCTATGCGGTTCGCGAAGTTGGTAACACCGATTACAGAGGAACTGTCGTGGAGTTTAAACCCGATGCAGAGATTTTTCAACAAACCGAATACCATTACAGCACCCTGGCAGCTCGCCTCCGTGAATTATCCTACCTCAACAAGGGTATTCACTTAAGCCTTACCGATGAGCGACAAGCCCTGGAAGATGACACCTTTCGGCAAGAAAACTTTTATTCAGAAGGCGGCCTTCAAGAATTTGTCGCTTATTTGGACCAAACCCGTGAATCCCTCCTCTCTCAACCCATTTACATCGAAAACCCCAAAGGCCCTGTCCCGGTAGAGGTAGCCTTGCAATACAATAGCTCCTTCACCGAGAACGTTCATTCTTATGTGAACAATATTAATACCCATGAGGGAGGGACTCATATTGCCGGTTTTCGACAAGCGCTTACCCGAACTCTGAAAAATTATGCTGACAAGGAAGGAATGACCAGCAAACTCAAATTCGATATTGCGGGAGACGACTTCCGTGAAGGACTGACCGCTGTGGTTTCCGTGAAAGTTGCAGAGCCTCAGTTCGAAGGACAAACCAAAACCAAACTTGGAAACAACGAAGTTATGGGAGCGGTCAATTCCGCGGTTTCCGAAGCTCTTTCCCATTATTTGGAAGAAAACCCGCGCGAAGCCAAGCAAATCATCGCCAAAGTTATTCTTGCTGCAACTGCAAGGCATGCTGCGCGAAAAGCGAGAGAGCTTGTCCAGCGGAAAAATGTCCTTTCCGGAAATTCCATGCCCGGCAAGCTCGCTGACTGCTCCGAACGGGATGCTTCGCTCTGCGAAATATTCCTGGTCGAGGGTGACTCGGCGGGTGGAACGGCCAAACAAGGTCGAAACCGAGCCTTTCAGGCCATACTGCCCCTTCGTGGCAAAATTCTCAATGTGGAGAAAGCCATGGAACACAAAATTTACGAGAATGAAGAAATCCGTAACATTTTTACAGCCTTAGGCGTGACCGTCGGCACAGAAGACGATCAAAAGGCCCTGAATGTTTCCAAACTCCGTTACCACAAAATCATCATTATGACCGATGCCGATGTGGACGGGTCGCACATTACCACGCTGATCTTAACGTTTTTCTTCCGGTACATGAAGACGCTTATTGAGTCAGCGCATATTTACATCGCCACACCGCCTTTATACTTGGTCAAGAAGGGAAATCAACAGCGTTATGCCTGGAACGAAGAAGACCGCATACAAGCCGTTCAAGAGGTGGCTAAAGGCGGATCTGAGAGCAACGTGAGCATCCAGCGGTACAAAGGCTTGGGTGAAATGAACGCGGAGCAGCTTTGGGATACCACCATGAATCCTGACACGCGTACGCTACGCAAGGTCACCATTGAAAGTGCCGCGGAAGCTGACCGAATTTTCTCCATGCTGATGGGTGACGAAGTCCCACCGCGCAGAGAATTCATCGAACAAAACGCCCGATACGCCAAACTGGATATTTGATTGAGGAACACATGCAAGCAGGTGCCCCCTTGGCTGTTGAGGTTAAGCAACTCTCCAAATCGTATGGAGATCTTCTTTTGCTTCGCGATGTTTCTTTTGATCTGAGAATCGGAGAATTGGTTGCCGTTGTTGGGCCTTCTGGCGCCGGGAAAAGCACCCTGCTTCATGTGTTAGGTGGTCTACAACCGGCCAATTCCGGCGAAATATGGTTAGGGGGTCAGCTACTTAGCGGGCTGCAAGGCAATGCCCTGGCCGATTTCCGAAATCGCAAACTAGGTTTCGTCTTTCAGCAGGCCATGTTGCTACCTGAATTCACGGCGGAAGAAAATTTAATGATTCCAGCCCTCATTGCAGGAAATACCCCTGAGACGGCCAAAACAAGGGCCCATGAATTAGCCGAAATCCTGGGTATTGCTGGACGAATGAATCACAAACCTTCAACCCTCTCAGGTGGTGAGCAACAACGCTTTGCCGTGGCCAGAGCATTGATGAACCGACCTGATTTAATTCTTGCCGATGAACCGTCCGGGAACCTTGACCAAAATCAAGCCGATGATTTGCATCATTTGTTTGGAGAACTTCGTTCCAAATTTCATCAGACTCTGCTTGTGGTGACTCATAATCCCGGTCTAGCCTCTGAAGCCGATCGGGTATTGCGGCTGGAGCATGGAACCTTGACCGAAATCACCCCCTCTGCCTTGCCCCATGCCCTTCCAACACCCTGAACCCAAGGCGATTCTCCGAAAATATTGGGGATACGATCAATTCAGGGCAGGTCAGGAAGAAATTATTCAGTCGGTCCTTCATGGTCAGGACACGCTGGCCCTGCTAGCAACCGGTGGCGGTAAATCTTTGTGTTATCAAATTCCGGGCATTGCTTTAGGTGGACTATGCATCGTGGTTACTCCTCTCATTGCATTGATGAAAGATCAAGTCCGATCGCTGCACCGCCTTGGCATTTCAGCTGCTGCTTTAATTTCCGGCCTTACCGCGGAAGAATCCGAGGAAATCCTTCGCAAAGCAGACGCCGGTCACCTTCAATTTCTTTACTTATCACCCGAACGCCTCACAAATCGGGATTTCACAATACGTTGTCAATCATGGCGCATCACCCTGCTTGCGGTCGATGAAGCACACTGCATCGCCCAATGGGGTCATGATTTTCGTCCAGAATATCAGCGTATCGGTGCATTCCGAAGCCTGATCCAGCCTCACGATCATCCTCAAGGTGCAGGTGTTCTTACTCTTGCGCTAACGGCTTCGGCCACATCTGCCGTATGCAACGAAATCTGCGAGAGATTAGGGATGAGCAAGGTTTCGGTGTTCAAACAAAGCTTTGCAAGACCCCGATTGCAATATTTATGGCCTGAGACACATGCCAAGCACAAACATTTGGAAGATGCCTTGCGAAACTTGGATGGGAAGGCTCTGGTCTATACCCGTTCCCGTCGACAAAGCGAAGAGGTAACCCTTTGGCTAACCAAACTCGGATATCCAGCCCAAGCTTACCATGCAGGTCTTTCACCGGAGCTGCGGGATTTACGACAAAAATCATGGATGGCCCATGAATTCCCCATCATGGTGTGCACTTCGGCCTTTGGTATGGGCATCGATCAACCCGATGTACGCTTGGTATTCCACTGGAATGTTCCGGAATCGCCGGAAGCCTATTATCAGGAAGCAGGGCGTGCAGGCAGGGACGGAGACGATGCCAAATGCATTATGCCTTGGAATCAAGATGACCTCGAGGAGGCCCAAGAACGCATCGAAGAGTCTTTTCCTCCTATCGAACGAATTCATCGCGTTTACCAGGCCTTGGGACTTTGGTGCAATTTGGCAGTGGGCAGCGGCAACGATCAGCGATTTGACTTTGACACATCGGCCTTTTGCCATCGCTTTGACCTTCGAGAAAAAGAAGTCTTCCATGCGATGCAAATTCTGCATAGAGCGGAACTGATTCGAATTCAAGAAGAACTCATGCTGCCGGCTAGAATACGCTTTGTGGTTTCGGCACGAACTCTATACGATCTAAGAGTCAAAGAACCGGTATTGGATCCTTATATTGATCTGTTGTTGCGGAATTACCCAGGAATTCTCGACCGCGGTGTTCGCTTTGATGAACGAGCCTTGGCCCGCCAAACCGGTATTACGGCAGTATCCATTTTGCAGGCGATTCGACGGTTGGAAACCTTGCAAGTCTTGGAATTTGTACCACGCTCCGATAAACAAGGATTGACTTGGATTACCGAAAGGCTTCCTCTGTCGCATGTCCACATTCCGCATTCGGCCTACACCCTGCTCAAAGAAGCCCGGTTAAATCGTCTCCAAGCACTAGCCCGCATGATGACTATGGATACCCCCCAAGGAGAAACGGCCCTACTTGTGGAATGTCGAAGTCAATTACTGTTACATTATTTTGGAGAAAAAGGATCGGCATTATGCGGTCGCTGCGACCTTTGCCTTGAACGCCATGTCCCTTCATGGGACTACGATCGCCACGAAATGCAAGAATTTCAAAATGCGATTCGCCCTTTATTGCAAAAACCCACCCTCATCTATGATTTAATGCACCAATTAAACCAAGGACCCGTTCAAATTGCTCAAGGCGAAATACGGCGCAGAAGCCTTGCCATTCAATGGCTTATTGATCAGGGTATCATCCAGAGGGACGAAAATGATATGTTGTTATGGATCGGCCAATAAACCCCGTCATGTTGATGGCGACGACTAACGATCAGTGGCAGGATCAACGCATGCAACGATGGTGCCAAACCTTGGTGGAATGCGGTTGGAAAGTTAATTGGGTAGGCGTGGATCGAAAAAGACCTGTTCCGTTAAAATCCACAGAATCTATTCGTTACGACCGCCTCCGTGTGATTCCTTTAGGGGGACCTGTGTTCTATTCGATCTTCAATATTCGTTTGTTTTTAAAGGCGATGGCCTTACCGGCAGATGCCTTCCTTGCGGTTGATGCCGATACTCTACCCGCCCTCCGGTTGGCTTCGCTGATTCGGAGGAAACCTCTTTGGTTCGATGCCCATGAATGGTTCACCGAGACACCAGAACTTTTGCACCGCCCCTTCATCCGAAATTGTTGGCGACTCATTATCCGCATTTTCCTACGGGGTAAAATTCACTGTTTTACGGTGGGACATGAACTTGCATTACGCCTTGAGCAAAACTGGGGTCACCCCTTCATCGTTCTACGTAACATGCCCTCCGACAAAAGTTTAGACCATGATGGTGCAGATACCGAATTCAATAAACCAAACATTAACCTCAACCCCATCATTCCCGGATTGGAGGGGCCCTATTTGCTCTATCAGGGAGCCTTGAATATCGGAAGAGGACTGGAGTCCTTGATTGAAGCAGCTGCCCTTGGACTGCCTTATCCCTTGGTCATCGCAGGATCAGGAGACCTTCAATCACCTTTGATGGAGAGAATTCATAGATATAACTTAAGTAATAAAGTTTTACTCCTTGGGGCCCAGGAACCAGAACAACTTAGAATTATAACCAGCCACGCCTTCCTTGGGTTTAATCTCCTCGAAACCCAATCCCTCAATTACTACTATTCCCTCGCCAACAAGTTTTTTGACTATGTCCAAGCGGGAGTGCCTCAGGTTTGCATCAATTTTCCTGAGTACCGCTATTATATGGAATTATACCGAGTAGGCTCGCTCATCGAAAACACCGAACCCTCGGTAATTGCGCAATGCTGCCATCACATCGTAAATCACAAAGAAACGTACAAGAATATGCAAGACAATTGTCGTCAAGCAGCAGGTCTATGGAATTGGAAACAAGAATCTTCCATCTTACAAAATAATCTTCGGCAATTGCGCTCCACCCTTCCAAAAAACGTCTAAGGCGTAATTCCCATCAAGTCCAATACCTTCAAGATATTAATATGAGGATAAAAATGTTGCTTAACCCAAGCATGACGTGCTGCTACTTGCTCGGTACTTAAAGGAGATTCCATAGCCAAACGCACCTGATTTTCCCAATCCGATTCAGATTCGATAACAGTCACCCACTCGGCCCAAGGCATTCCACTAACGCCTTCACGACTCACTAATACATGACCACCGCCTAGCATGGCGTGAATGATTTTGAACCGAAGGCCCGCCATCCCATAACAAGGAATACAATGAACGGAAGCATGGCGTAACCATGCCTGCATTTCGGAACTGGTCGGGGTATCTACTAGTCGCTGCCCCTTCTTAAATTGCAAATTATTCCGTAAGGATTGTGGGAGGCGAGAGCCAGCAATCACCAAAGGCACAGTCCCCGGAAAATTGACTTTGGTTAACAAAAAGCGCACTGCTCGAACATTCTCCGCAACATCCAATCGTCCATGGTACAAGGCATAAGGAGTTTCCATGGGGTAGTTTTTGGCATCCTCCCGCTCTGTATCAAGCCTGTCAGACAAACCCACAAAAGCAGGCACATAGTGAGCAGTCAAATTCTTGCGAGCCCATGACAAAGTCTCCGAAGGACAAATACTAAAGATGCCTCTACGCTGCTGATCGCTCAACAATCTAGGCAAGGAGCGCTCGTACAAACGCCAACGCCATGACTCCAAGACGAAATATAATTTTCTCATCCAACTGGATGCCGAATCGGCTTGCAAGCTGTAATAATTTGATTCGATGTTATGAGATCGAACCCAGATTACCCTGTTTTTTAAGGCAGAGGCGCGTAATAAATCCGCGCATTGCCAGCCTTCGATCAAGATAGGGCCAGGCTCGCATGCAATGTTGCGAACCAAGTCACCGGAGGTACGGGAAACCATTGCCCATGGCCGTGTGTCGTAAGGTCCTACAAACCATCTTCGTGGATAACAACGAAGGGAAGCAACCCGCTGATGCCAATCCGGGAATTTACCTGAACGCAACACCGAAGGCCAAACGAAGGCATGGACATGCAATACCACTCCCAATTCCAAAAGAACACGAATTTTGGTATCCACCTCTTCGGTCCCTCCGTACAAGGGGGACAATGGAAGGTCAAAACAGACCAAATGCAGGACCGAAACAGACCGCATTAATCCAAAAAGGACGGATTCGTGGGAACGCCAGCGATATTGCCGGCTTTCTTTAGGCTCGAATCTTCGGCTTGGCCTTTTCCAGCAGGTTCAAACAAGATACCCCCCAAATCCGTCAAGGTCCCCCCAGCGCATCGGACCACCCGGGCCGGAAATCGGTCAATAGTGAGGTAATCATGCGTAGATATGACCAAAGCAGTACCCTTGCGGTTGATTTCAACCAACAAAGCCAAAATTTCTTCCGAACTATCGGGATCCAATTGCCCAGTAGGCTCGTCAGCAAGGAGCAAACCAGGTTTATTCAAAAGAGCCCTACCCACCGAAAGCCGTTGTTGCTCCCCTCCCGAAAGTCGATGAGGCCACTCTTTCTGTTTGCCTTCCAGACCAACCAATGCCAGGACCTCTTCAATACGTTGGGCTTTGGAACTCCCCTCTTTCCAGCCCGTGGCGGTCAAGACAAAATCCAAATTCTCCTCCACCGTCCTGTCAGTAAGCAATTGAAAACTCTGAAAAATAACCCCAATTCGACGACGTAACCCCGCCCTTTGGCTGAGTGGTAAGGTCAAAAGATCAATTCCTTGAATCTCGGCTTTCTGTCCTGAAAGCGGTATTTCTCCGATGAGCGCATTGATCAGGGTGGATTTACCCTCTCCGCTTTTGCCAACCAAATAAAGCATTTCGCCGCCTTGGAGGGTCAAATCAACATGATTTAGAATGGTCACTGCGCCGTACGCAATGCGGACTCTCTGAAGTTCTAGGGCATTCATGCCCTCAAATTTCTACAAAAAATCACCATATGAGATGGAATCTAGTTTATTTTTGAACCTTGTCGAAGACGTTTTTTATCCTCCATCCAGGAATTTATTCATCATGAAATACACCCGAATCCTCCTTTTTTGGCTCGCTACAGGTTTGCTCTTCTTTCAATCGCCCACCCAAAGTGTCTCCCAGCCTGCCAAGACGGTTTCGAAGGCCGTGATTGAAACTTGCCAGAATGCCATTTTCAAAACCGTGCCAGAGCGCCCTTTCCGAATCGGGGACAACATTCCTTTCAAAATTCAGATTCAATTCCGCAATTTCCCCTACCAAAAGAACACGCAAATTATCATTAGCCCGGAAGTCCATTTTCAAAAACGGATTTTGCCGTTAGCAACCATGAGATTTCTGGCCGTTACCGATGCCCAAAGCATTCCAGAAAATACCGAGGAAGAAACCATGGCCTTGCTTACCCGTCGAGGAGACTACAATTTCGAGCATGAAGTGTTCTTCCCTTACGAGCCAGGTGTAGAGTCCGCTACCTTGGAGGCCAGGGTCACCATCATTGAAGGTTCCATCAGTCAAGAATTGCCTTTAATCCGTATAAGCAGCAGGGGCTTCTCAAGCTTTAGTCGATTACTAGAGCCTACCCTCGAATTGATGGATTTGGATTACGAGAAAGAGAAATTGTGTGTAAAGGAATCCTACAAAATTCTTTATCCCGCGAACCAATATGATTTAAGCTACGGTTTGAATCAAGCGACAATCTCCAACCTCATGAGTTCTCTCCAAAGTTCGAAAGAAATTCTGGAAATTCAAATTACCAGCAGCGCATCTCCAGATGGTGAATCCAAAGAGAATGAGAATTTGGCATTTAAGAGGATGGAATCCGTCCATAAGCTCGTGGTCCGCGAACTTATGACAAGGACTGTAAACCCCATGAAATCAGACGAAGTTTTTGGTCAAGGTTTCATCGCTTCCCGCTGGAATGAGCAACCTTGGGATTCTTTGCTGACCTTCCTTTCTCCTAAACAATTTAAAGGATATGCCAAGCTTAAAGATATTCTAAACGAGGAAAGTACTCTTTCCTCCAAGAAGGAAAAGCTGGAAAAAATGCTAAATGAATACCCCATCCTCCCGGAAATATATTTCCCAATGCTTAGGAATTGCAACGTAGAAATTCTTAGCACCCCCTCTGACCAAAGTATTATTGCAGATTTGCAGCAATTTGTCAAAGGTAAACTTCCCAAGAACACATCTTGTACACGACTGATCCAAATGGCACTTGCCGCTGAATCTACCTCCCTAAGTATTAAACTTTATCAAAAGGCCATTGCATCGTATCCCGAAGATTACAGGGCCCATTTCAAGTTAGGAATGATTCATTATCAGGAACAAAAGTATTCAGATGCCGAACAGGCCTTTCAGCAAGCTGCTTTGCTCAACCCTAAGTCAGCCGAATCCTTCAATAACCTTGGTGCAAGCCAAGCCATGTTACGGAAATATTCCAGCTCCCTAATGAATTTTGAGCGTGCCGAAGGATTACAAAGCCCAAGCTTATCCAATAAGGCCTACGCCGCTTCGCAAATGGGGCGCTTTCAAGAAGCCTTGGATTGGTACGGCAACGAAGCCGCCATTAACAGGGCTGTATGTCATCTTGGCTTGGAGCAAGGACTTCAAGCGGTTCGTGTCTTGCAAGAACATGAGGATGCGACAGCCCAATCATTATATTTGATGGCCATCTCTGGTGCACATATCAATGACATCGCCCTTGTTTGCGAAAGTCTTAAAGCGGCAATCGCCAAGGATATCCAGTACAGGGAATCGGCCA